>Ga0070765_100002263_pt1 | contig 12023 bp, 10 predicted proteins | sample HubBroMetageWFT5_FD_71516 | JGI IMG/M metagenome (GOLD analysis project Ga0070765, IMG submission 71516) | Warmed and freeze-thawed soil microbial communities from the Hubbard Brook experimental Forest, New Hampshire - Hubbard Brook CCASE Soil... | ecosystem: Environmental > Terrestrial > Soil... | reverse complement strand
TCACCGAGGACGGGTACCGCGAGGCGGGCCGCCGGATTGGCGCGCTCGGCCCGGCCGTGTTCGTCCAGGAAGGCGGCTACGACCTGGAATCGCTCGGCCCGCTGGTCGTGGCCACGCTCGACGGGGCCGTAGGTAGGGGCACGACCACGACGCGTGGGTAGGTTGGCACGTATGAGCAGGTCGTGGCCCTGGCAGGACAGCCTGGGCGCGGATAAGACCGACACGACGGATACGACCGACTTTTCGGAGGCGTTCCGTGCGGCCGGCATCGGCGCCTGGGACTGGTTCCTGGACTCAGGCGCGCTGAAGCTCGATGAGGCCGCGATGGCGGTGATGGGCATTGACCCGGACAAGTATGACGGCCTCATCAACGCCTGGACCAGCCTGGTGCATCCCGACGACTACCCCTGGGTGGCCGAGGATACGCGCCGGGCCGTGTACACGAGCGGGTCGTTCGACCAGGAGTTCAGGATCTGCCGCCACGGGGCCACGCTGTGGGTCCGGTCCCGCGGCCGGGCACTGGCAGACGCGGACGGGCGCCCATACCGCCTGGTGGGTGTGATCTGGGAGACCGCGCCGTCGCGGGGTAACAGCGGTGAGCCTGAGACCGAGCCGGACGCCGAGGTGGCAAGTACCGAGCGGGCGGCCCGGATTCAGGACCTGGCCTCGGCCCTGGCCGAGGCTGTCACCTCGCAGGATGTGGTGACCGCGGTCGCCGACCGGGTGATGCCGCCGTTCGGGGCGTCGGGCCTGATCATTCAGGTGCCGGACGCCGGCATCATGCGGGTCATCGGGGCCGTCGGCTACTCCCAGTCGTTCATCGACGTGATCAACGCGCCCGCGGAGGATCTTGGCCCGGTAGAGGAGGCGATGCGCACTCACCGGCCCTGGTTCGTCTCCTCCGCTGAGGAGTTCGTGCGGCGCTACCCGAGAATGCCGGGCATACCGGCGTTGGGCGGCAAGCAGGCGTGGGCGTTCCTGCCGCTGGTCGTTTCGGGACATGTGGCCGGCCTGTGCGTGATCTCGTTCGCTTACCCCCGCCACCTCACCGGCGCCGAGCGAGCCCTGCTGATCGCGCTCAGCGGCCTGATCGCCCAGGCGCTGGAGCGGGCCCGGCTCTTCGACGCCGAGCACGCCCGGGCGCAGGCGCTGCAGCGGGCGCTGCTCCCCCAGGAACTGCCCGTCCTGCCTGCCGTCACCGCGGCCGCCCAGTATCTGCCCGCGGGGCAGGGCATGGATGTCGGCGGCGACTGGTACGACGTCATCCCGCTGTCAGCCGACCGGGTTGCCCTGGTGATCGGCGACGTCATGGGCCACGGCTTGCCGGAAGCGGTCATCATGGGCCGCCTGCGCACCGCGGTGCAGACCCTCTCCGACCTCGAGCTGCCGCCCGACGAGATCCTGGGCCGCCTCAACGACCTGGTCAACGGCCTCGGTGACGACTCGTTCGCCACGTGCCTATACGCGATCTACGACCCGACGACCGCGGTCTGCTCCGTCGCCCGGGCCGGCCACCCGCCGCTTGCCGTCGTCTGCCCGGACGGCCGGGTGTCCTTCGCCAAGGGTCACGGTGACCCGCCGCTGGGCGTGGCTGATCCCCCGTTTGAGGTCGTGGATCTCCCGGTTCCCGAGGACAGCCTGATCGTGCTGTACACCGACGGCCTGATTGAGTCGGCCGAACGCGACGTCGACAGCGGGATGAGCCGCCTGGCCGAGCTGCTGCACACTCACCACGCGCAGGACCTGAACCAGCTCTGCGACAGCCTCTCCGACGCGCTGATACCTGCCGACAAGGAGCGCCCCGACGATGCCGCCCTGCTAATCGCCCAGGTGCATGCCACGGCTCCGGACGCCATCGCCACCTGGTCGCTGCCAGAGAACGCGCAGGCCGCCAGCGCCGCCCGTCAGCACGTGCGCGAGACGCTCGGCGCCTGGCACCTGAACGACCTGGCGCTCACCACCGAGATGCTTGCCAGCGAACTGGTCGCCAACGTCGTCCGGCATGCCAGGGGACCGGCCAGCCTCCGGCTGATGCGCAGCCGGTCCCTGGTCTGCGAGGTCTTCGACGGCAGCCTGACCACGCCGCGTATCCGCCGGGCATCCTGGACCGACGAGGGCGGCCGGGGCCTGCAGCTGATTGCGGCGCTCAGCGACCGCTGGGGCACCCGGTACATGACCACGGGAAAGTGCATCTGGACCGAGCAGTCCCTGCCGGCCCAAGGCTAGCCGCGCCGCTCACTGAGAAAGGCCCCGGGGTTGGCCCAGGGCCTTTCTGCCTGCCGTGTTGTTCTCGGCCTACGTGAATATCCGCAGCCACGCTACCGTAACGGTGCCTCCCGTCTGCCCGCCATTAGAGGAATTGCACACATCCCCGTTATTGGCGGAATCACACGACCCCGTTGAATAGGTAATCCAGAACGGATCGCTCTGAGAGCCACCGTCGAGCACGCTGGTGCCTGATACGGTCCCGTAGAGCTTGCCGTCGTACCAGACGTCGATGGCACCACAGCCGGTGCCGCATCCCCCGAAGGAGATATCGATGGTGTGCCACCCGGGAGAAATTGCCGGGTTATTTGGCTCAGTGGTAAGCGGAGTCGCGGAGGAATCGCATTTATTAGTGTCGTTACAGGACGACATCGACGCCGGGCCATCGGTTCCTTCGTAGTGATAACTGATGGCGTTGATCCCGTCGCCGCCCTCCGCGGCATCGATTTCACCGTCGGCGGGCCAGTTGGACCCGTACATCCAGAACGAATCCCACTGAGTCCAGTTGCTGAAATCGACGTAGGTCTCATACACGTAGCCGTCTGAGGTTGGATACGTGTGCGGGGATTCCAGGTCCACGCAATCGCCGGTCGCCCCGGACGTTGTCAGCACCGCATCACCGCTCGAGTTGGTGGAGATCTCCGACGTGTTCGGGTTTGTGCAATTACCGGGAGCGTTGCTGCCCGGCCCCCAAGCCGCGATCTGCGCCCCAGTTTTCGTGGTGGCGTACGGGTGGTTAGCCAGGGCGGCCGGAAGCGGCACGGGATTAGCGGCTCCTGCTTGCGCTGTCCCCATCGTGAGCGACAGGGATACGAGGACGCCGGCTACAAGGGCGCTGGCCGACACTATCCCGATCGCTTTAGCCCACGTCTTCCGTTTCATTCAGTTCCTTCCGTTCGGGGCTTCCCGGCCTGTGCTGCCGGGTGCGGGAGGGAAGATCCGGCGGGCCCTGTGCCGTTGCCGGGCTCGAGCCGCGGAGGCTGCCCGCAGTGCAGCCGGTCCACGGCGAAGCAGAGATCGGGCCAGATGGCTGGCCCGGCCCATCCCACGCCCCGACCTGTTGCGGGAAGAGCCATACTATATTATGAATTTTCAATATAATTCAATCTAATTACCCAAAGTCGTACATGCAGCTAGTGTGAGCCTCAAGGCACGGGGTTGCGGAATGCGTAAATCGCCGACACCGCGGCGGCGGGGTGCGCCGCGGACCCGAGCCGCGGACCTGGCGACACGGAGAACTTCCACTCTGCGGCCGAGGCGAGCCGCCCGGCTCCTCCGTTGTCGGGGCGTGTTGGCCTGCTTATGCAGGCAGGCTCGGCGTAGAGGTAGGGAAATGCGACGATCGGGGACGGCCCGGGTGACGCAGACCCGGCAGCTGCTCGCCGCCATGGCGCAGGAGCCTTCTGTGAACCGGAGCTGATCATGCGTCATGGGTGATTTCGCTTCCCAGACAACGACCTACGCTGGCTCAATGCGGCCCGATGGGAACGACGGCAGATCGGGCATCCGCGCGACGATCGATGCTGGCCGCCGTGCCGCCAAGGACCACCGGCCCAGGCTGGTTGCGCGGAACCCGTGTTCTCGGTCACCGCGGCTCTGGTCATCGCCAACGACCAGCAAGTGCCGGTGATCGTGCCGGCCGTGGAAGTAGCCGCCGTACTCGTCGCGGTGGCCCTGATGCGGGTCCTGCAGGTGAGAGCCTTCACATCCATCCAGCTGGCCCCGACACTGGCGGTGATCGCCGCGGAAGGCCGCGGCATCCTGGACGACCTGTACCGCCAGCCTTTCGCGGCGGGGCCGCATCCTGACGGTGTGCTACCCCCCTGCACCGCGCCATCACCTGGCCGCACGGGCAAGCCACCTTGCAGCAGATCTACCTGCCCCGCCTGCTCGACGCGGCCGGCAGCGCCGTGATCGTGCTCCAGGCCGGCATCGGCGACACTCTTCAGCACGGTGCGCCGGTCGCCGATCTGCACGGCGGCGAGGTGCCCGACGAGGCCGTACTCCGCGGTTTGGTAACCGGGCAGGAACGAACCTTCCACCAGGATCCGCTGTTCGCGTTCCGGCTGCTGGCCGACATCGGCCTGCGGGCGCTGTCTCCGGCGGTCAACGATCCGGCCACCGCCGTCCAGGTGCTCGACACGATGCAGAGCATCCTCAGCCCGCTGGTGACACGGGACCCGACGTCGCCGATATCGCCGACGGCTCCGGGGCCGTCCGAGTGGTGCTGGCCCTTGGCGAGACGCCGGCAGCCAAGACCCAGGATGAGCTCAGGCAGGAAATTCATCACCACCAGCGCCGTGTGTGGCTGAGGAGGTCGGCATGACGAACCTGGAGAAGGTCGACCACATCGTCGTCCTGATGCTCGAGAACCGCTCGTTCGATCACATGCTCGGGTATCTGTCGCTTGAGGGTGGCCGTGGTGATGTCGATGGTTTGCGCGGGGAGTTCGCCAACGAGCACGACGGACGCAGCTATCCCATCCATCATCTCGACAGCACGTCGATTGCCGATGATCCCGACCACTCGGCCAGCTCGGTTGATCTGCAGATCGGCGGCGGCGCGATGGACGGTTTCATCACGAGCTTTGCCGGCACGCTCTCGCGGCGCGGCGTTGAGGATGGGGATCCGGCGCGCGTGATGGGTTACTACAACGCCGCCGATGTCCCGGTTTACGATCACCTCACCCGCGAGTTCGCGGTGTGCGATCGCTGGTTCAGCTCGGTTCCCGGCGCCACCTGGCCCAACCGGCTGTACGCGATCTGCGGCCGCGCCGCGGGGAGCCGCGATGACCTGCCGCACAACCTGCCGCCGCTGTACAACCAGCCGTCGTTCGTGCGGCACCTGGATGCCCACGGCATCACGTGGCGCTGGTATTCCTTCGAAGCAGGCACGCTGCGTTTCGCCGACGCCCATTATGCGCTCGGCCACCACGACAGGTTCGCGTTCTTCAGCAAGACCAACCTGAACTGGCAAACCAGGGTCGAGAGGGTCGACGCGCACGCGGCGAGCTTCCTCGAGGACGCCGCCCGGGGCACGCTGTCGTCGGTCTCCTGGATCGACCCGAATTTCAGCAACTACAACCCCATCGGCTTCCAGCCCAACGACGACCACGCACCGGCGGACATCAAGGACGGGCAGGAGCTCGTGCTCGCCGTCTACCATGCGCTGGCCACCAGCCCGCAGTGGGAGAAAACGTTGCTGGTCATCTTCTATGACGAGCATGGCGGTTTCTTCGATCATGTCGCGCCGACTGGCGTGCATGACGACGACCTGCAGGTGTTCGGACGCTATGGGGTGCGGGTACCGGCGCTGGTCGTCTCGCCGTGGGTCGAGCCAGGCTCGGTATCACATACGGTCTTCGATCACACGTCGATCATCAAGACGATTCTGCTGCGCTTCTGTCCCGACGCGCTCAACCAGCCCAAGCGGCATCACGGGCTACTCGCGCGGCTCAGACGCGCCGGGCACCCGCGCTACCTGGGGACACGAGTGGCGCACGCCCATGATCTCGGAGAGCTGCTCACCCGCACCACCCCACGGCCAGCTCCAGCCCGGTACGCGCTGATCCACGACGCCGCGGCCCGCGCAGCAGCCAGAACCAAAGGCGCAGCAATCGACGGGGACCCGCTGAGCCGCAGGCCAATGACCGATCTCCAAATCCGCATCGCCGCAGCGATGCGGGAGCTGAGAAGGCGAGGGCACCCGGTAAACCGGCCGTAGATCTCCCTTGGGGACCGCTGGATGGGCGCGCTAGTGCTGGCAACGGAGAGCACTGATCAGTTTTCCGCGGAAGGAGCGTCATCCCCGATCTGCGCCGTCACGCCGCCCAGGCTACTGCGGCTCGTCCGCGCGTCATCAACCCGCCGTCGCTCGGACGCGCACGCTGTGCCGGAGGTCAGCCGCCCTCGTGTGGTCGTGTCGCGCGCAGCGAGTCATAGGAGTGCACTGACCATATTTGTCATCACCTGGCTGGCACGGCATCCCCTCGCCCCAAGGAGACCGACTAGGTGCGGCGGCGGGTGTGCCAATAGCGGACCAGGCCGATCACGATCGCCGTGGAGACCACGACGATCCCGGCTACCGGGCCCGCTGCTGACGCCCGGACGGCCGGCCCTGGCGAACGAAGAGGCCTTTCCGGAGGGGGGCTGGGTCCGCCGGGAGCGTAGGTGGCCGCGGCAGTCGCGCGCCTGCGGCCAGGAGCCGCAAAGACCATGCCGGCCAGCAATGACCCGCCAATGCCCACCACCACAGCTGCCACGACTATCCAGTCCTGGAGTGTGGCCATGGAACTGCTATCCGTCAGGCGGGCCATTGGCTGGATGGCACTGTTACTCGACCACATAAGCGGGCTCGACGAGACGGCGGCAGGCTGAGCAGTATTGACTGACCAGGAGACAGGAGCGCCGAAGCGAGTGACTTGTACCTGCTCTTTTGCGGGAAGCACCCAAAAGCCGCCAGGTAACGACGACTCCTTATAGGACCCTTGGAAACTGTAGTTGAAGCCGGGAAAGACATCAGGAGGCGCACCGATCATGGGCCACGTCTGGCTAAGGTTCGGCCCGTGCCACAATGCAAACGGCCCCTCCGAGCTCTGCTGGATGGGTACAGACAGGTAGCCGGCGACCCAAGCTTGCTCGTCGCTGACGGCTCCCGTTTGGAGGCAAGACGACGGATTTGCATTGATGGGAGCAACCTGAACCGGCCCTATATTCGAACTTTGATAGAAAACCGCGGATGAGCTCACTCCAGCTACGCCGAACTTGACGGGGCGCTGCTGGATGGGCGTCTGGGGGATGTTGGCTATCGTTGGCGAGCCGGGCTGCTCAGATACGGATCCCGTGTGGGACAACCGCGCGTCCTGGCCGATGAGCAAATCGCCGTTGTAGGGCTGTGGACCGCAGATTCCTACCGTGTAGGAGACCAACGGGTGACTTCCTGAGCCGAAGGTCTGCACCAGCAGCTGGACCTGGTCGCGGCTCGATTTATTAGGTGGCTGCATCACGGCGACCCAGCCGTGGAATGGGCTGTAAGGCGGCTGACCATTGATCGTCATGGCTAACGCCGCGTAAGCCAGCACGCTTCCGGGAACGAGAACCAGCAGCAGCGCAAAACGGATTAAGCGCGGCCATCTGCCCGCATCGGCCTCAACCATGCCCTAAGTTTCCCCCGCCGCACGCCCAGTCCGCCAGCGTCGGCCGGAAGGGGTCTGCCGAAGCGCCCGTTGCACCACTGGCGCTCGGCTACCGGCGCGCAGCGGAGCGGGCAGGCGGCGTTCGCAGGGTATCCGCGCGGCTCGGGTCGGCAGATTGCCGCCAAGTCGCGGTGCTCCGGTTTCAGTATCGCGTTGACGCTGCCCGCCTGGGCCTTGACCAGAGTGCCGCTTCCTGCGCCGGAGTCGGCTATCGAGGCATGGACGATTAGGGAGATGATGACGATTAGCGTCACAATGCAGCTAAGGGCGATCACTGGCACTCGCGTCTTCGAAGCCGGACTTCGTCTCTGCTGCGGCAGGCGAGGTCGCGGGGCGGCTGGAATAGGCGCAGCGGCACGCTGGGACCCGGCTCTGGGAGGGCGCGGCGCCTAGGGCGCTGCGGGAGTGGAGTTCGTCCCCACTGGCGAGTTGCGGATCACCATCGACCACGGTTATGGCCGGGACGGGCGGCCAGGTGAATTTCGCGACACCAGCCGGGTTGCGCTTGAGGAGCGTCTCCCCGCCCTGTTGCGCGAGCTGGAAATCCGCGCACGAGAAGATGCCTGCCGTCGGCAACAGGAGGCCAGACAGACTGAACTCAAGGGAAAGCTGATCGAGCAACCATCGCCGCTACAACCCAGCCAGATAGCCAGCCTGCGGTTCCCCCACCATGAACCGATCCTGGCGCATTTGCGGGCATACCTCAGCCACCACTACGCGATTACCCCAATCGCAACCGTCACAGATAACGTCCAGCCCTAGCGCCTGCACCACCCAAAGGCACCAGCCGACCGATCCCGTAGCTATATGACGTCGCGAAGACTCGTAGCCGGCCCGACGCAATCGAGTTGCCGAGCTCCGGCTCGCGTTCAGCGACCCACAAGGTTGTGGCGGCGGCTATCGGGTCATTCTGGCTGGGTCGCTGGGGTCCGCCTGGCAATGGCGACGGCGGCGACGACGACCCATAGGAGTTCCAGGCCGAGGAAGATTCGCTCGTAGAGGCCGCCGGGAGCGTGGTGGTGCTTACTGGCGCTGCCGAGCAGCAGGTACACGACGGCACCCGCTACCGATATTGCGAGCAGGGCACGGGCAGCGGACCGCCAGGCCGGGTCGGACATGAGGCTGGCGGATACCAGGATGGCGCCGATCGTGACGCAAGTGAACGCGATGATAGCCAGGACCACGTGGACGACGCCGCTGCCGGTCTGGGGCGTGCCCTCGGGGTCATCGGCGAAGAACGCGAGCAAGCCGGAGCAGATCGCCCAGGTGGCGAGCAGGGCCAGGCCGCAGCGGGTGCGCCCGTCGAGGAGGGCGACCCGGTACAGGGCGGCGGCGATGGCCAGGGACAGGGCACAGCGCAGCAGGAAGTTCAGGTCCATCACCCAGTACCACGGGCCGCGGCCGTAGTCGCTTTCTGCGTTGTAGAGCAGGCTGTACCCGGGTCGCAGGAAGGCCAGCAGGACGTCGATGGCCACGTAGACAGCGACCCCGGCGAGGGCGAACAGGGCCAGCCCTTTCGCACGGTACGTGGCGGGGCGCTGGCGCGGCGGTGAGACGTCGGCCCTCACCGGGATCCCCGCAACGGCGGGCCCAGGCGGGGACCGCTGGCCGGCGGCCAGGGGAGGCGCCGCGAGAAAGAGCAACCTGGTTGCATTTTTCTATAATGCTGGAGTCATGGCTGCGGAGGCAACCCCCACGTACCGGCTCGGCGACCTGGTCGCGCTGGCCAGGCTGAGCTGGGTCGGCGAAATGACCAGCCGCCTGGAAAGGCTCGGCTATCCCGGCTTCCGGCGCGGCGACGCGGCCGTGATGCGGGTGCTGTGGCGGGGGCCGCTGCCGGTCGGCCGCCTCGGCGCTGGCCTGGGCGTGACCCGGCAGGCGGCAAGGAAGATCGCCGACGCGCTGGAGCAGAGGGGCTACGCCACGGCCGAACGGGACTCGCGCGACACGAGGCAGCTGAACGTCACGCTCACTCCGGCCGGCCGCGACTATGCCCGTGCCGTCATCGCCGTCACCGGGGAACTCAACCAGGAGGTCGCCGCGCGAGTCAGCCCGGCCCAGCTCGCCGCGGCCGACACCGTCCTGCGCGCCGCCTTGTTCGATGCCAGCGCCAGGGAACGAGCCGGCCAGCTGCCTCCACCTCCGGGGTGACCTTCCGGCTCGGACGGCGCCCGCTGCCTGCTGGGTGCGCTGGCGGGCGGCGGATCGCGGACTTCCGCCTCCCGCCGAGTTTGGCGGAACGGATCCGGCGCTCGCGTCAATACTTACTCGTGGACGGGAACCAGGCGACCGAGGCCGCCGCGGCGCTGGGCGACTTCGACGCGGTATTCCGGGAGCACTTCGCGCCGGTGTACCGGTTCATCGCGCGGCGCGTGGGCACGGCTCTGGCCGAGGACCTGGCGGCCGAGGTGTTCGCGACGGCCTACCGGCGGCGGGCGGCCTACCAGCCCGGGCTCGGTTCAGCCCGGTCCTGGCTGTACGGGATTGCCACCAACGTGGTGCGCAAGCAATGGCGGGACGAGCAGCAGCTGCTCGAGCTGGACTCCCGGCTGGCGCGTGACTCGATCGGGCTGCCGCCCGCCGCCCAGTTCGCCGACGCTGCCGACGAGCGGGTGATAGCGGCAACACTCGCGCCGCGGATCGCGGGGGCACTCGCGGCGCTGAACCGCGATCAGCGAGACGTCCTGCTGCTGCACGCGTGGGCAGACCTCAGCCACGAGGAGATCGCTGCCGCGCTCGGCATCGCGCAGGGCACCGCGCGGTCGCGGCTGTCGCGGGCCCGCGCGGCGCTGCGAGCCCAGCTCGGCGAGTTCGACTTCGACCAGTGGACGTTCAAGGAGCAAGGCCATGCCTGACGAGATCGACCTGCTGCGCCGGTTCCGCGCGGACACGCCGGGGCCGGACGACGCCGCCTGGAGCCGGGCCCGGACAGCGCTCGCCGGTGCCCGCGCCGGCGAGCCTGGGGCGCTGGACGTGCCGCGGCGGCGGCGCTGGAGTCGCTGGCGGCCACCGGGCGGCCGCGTCACCATCGTCACGGCGGCGGCCATCGTCGCGGCCGCCGCCACCGTGCTGATCATCAACGTCGTGCAGGGGCCGCCGACCCTCACTGGCCGGCTGACCACATCCTGGGAGCCGGCTCGGCTGCTGCCCAGCGGCGCTCACCCCGTTCGGGCTCCCTCTGGCACCTGGCGGCTCATGAGCGACCTGGTCACCCGCGGCTGGCAGGAGAACACGGCGGGCCCGGAGCCGGGGCGGCTCACCTGCCCGACGGCAACGACCTGCTACGTCGAGGGCGACAACTCCACGTCGTCGAGCGGTTCGCCGGACTGGAACTCGTTCTACGCCTCCACCGACGGCGCGCAGTCGTGGAGCGTCCTTCCCGTGCCCAAGGGCATCACGTTCACCTCGGCGCTCTCGTGCGCTTCTGCGGCCGACTGCGCGGCGGGCGGCCTGTACTACGGACATCAGCCCGTGTACCTCAGCACCGCGAACGGCGGTCACTCGTGGACCGTGAGACCGCTGCCGGCCGACGTGGGCCAAATCATGAACCTCGACTGCGTCACGGCGACCACCTGTCACGGACTGGCATCGGCCACCGGAGACGCGATGAGCCCGGGTTTCCAGATGCTCTTCTCCGACGTGCACTTCGTCGTCACCTCTGACGGCGGGAGACGCTTCACCGTGGTGCCATTCGGCAAGGGTGAGTCGATCCAGAACGTGAGCTGCCCGACGGCCTCCCACTGCGTTGCGGTCGGCCTGTCCGACAACAACGATCCCCGGACGGGTCCCGACCTCGACCACGGCGTGCTGCTGACTTCCGACGACGGCGGCATGACCTGGCGGCAGCACACCTGGCCGAGCGGCTACGGCCCCGGGGTGTTCCCGAGCGTCACCTGCGCGGATGCCAGCCACTGCGCGATGATCGGCTTCATCGAGCGCAACGGCAGGGAGGGCAATCAGGTTGGCTACTCGCAGGGGAAGGACGCCGTTCAGTACACCGTGATCGCGTTCTCCTCCGACGGCGGAGTCACCTGGACGGCCAGCACGCTCCCGCGCACGATGCCCTACCCGATGATGGACACCCTGACGTGCCCGACCTCGCAGACCTGTTACGCGGCCGGAGGCGATCTCATCGCGCAGCGAATCGGGAAGGCCGAGAACGCTGAGTCCTCGGTCGTCGCCGTCACCCAGGACGCCGGCCGCACCTGGCAGCGGGTCAGCTTCGCCGTCCCAGCCAAGGTGCCTGGCGGGATGCAGGGCGACTCGTTCATGGAGATCGGCCAGATCCAGTGCCCATCGGCGGACGCGTGCGTCGCGATCGGCGTCTCCGATCAGGGGTCGACCTCCACGCCGATCTACACCAACCACGGGTGAAGGACCGGCACTGTCGCCCTGCCGCAAGCTGTGCGGACTCGACGACCGACACCCGCCCGCCCCCGAAGCGGGGCACGCTTGTGTCAGGACGTGATCGTGATGGTCTGGGCGGCGGAGGTCTGGCCGTCTACGGTCACGGTGATCGTGGCTGTCCCGGGTTCGAGCGGGTAGCTTCCGCTGTCTGGCGGCA
>Ga0070765_100002261_pt1 | contig 12026 bp, 11 predicted proteins | sample HubBroMetageWFT5_FD_71516 | JGI IMG/M metagenome (GOLD analysis project Ga0070765, IMG submission 71516) | Warmed and freeze-thawed soil microbial communities from the Hubbard Brook experimental Forest, New Hampshire - Hubbard Brook CCASE Soil... | ecosystem: Environmental > Terrestrial > Soil... | reverse complement strand
ACGGTTGCCTTTCCGCCGTCGAATTCAAGCTCGCTGCCCGGCTCGGAATGCTCCCGTCGCACGTAACCCATCCCAATCGCTGTCCCAGCAGCAGGCGAAACTCCCGCGCTCGTCACAATCCCGATTTCGTTCCCGTCCGCACGCAAACGTGTGCCGGGTGCGGGCGGATCGGCGGCCGTGAATTTCAAGCCGACGCGGCGGCGATTCACGTGGCCGCGCGAACGCACGCGCTCGACGATTTCCTGCCCCGTGTAGCACCCCTTCGAAAAACTGATGTGCGTTTCTTCCAACGCCGCTTCGTGAGGAATCACCGTGTCGTTGAAGTCAGCAGGGAACCACGGAATGCCGGCTTCCAGGCGAAGCGAATTCAGCGCAGTCATTCCGATGGGAACTCCGCCGTTGGTGCGCACTGATTCAAGCAGCGCATTCCACAGCGCCGGAAGCTGCTCGCGACGCGCGAGTAATTCTGCGCCGGGGAGCGCGAAATGCGAGCGGCGAAGAAGGTGGCATGCAACTTCGCCGATTTTCACATCTTGAATCGACATCTCGGCGAAATCTTCCAGCGCCACGCCACAAACTTGCCGCACCACATCCGCGGCATGCGGACCTTCCACCGCGATGCTTCCGAGATCGTTCGTAAGGTCTTCGAGTTCGACATCGTCCATGATGATGAACTTATCGAGCGTGGCGGTGGTGCGTTCGCGAAACGAGATGTGCGAAAGAACGAGAATCTTTTCCGGCAGGGCATACACCTCGAGCTCCGCGAGGATACGTCCCTGAGGGTTCAGAAGAAGAGCAAGAATTCCATTTCCTTGCGGGAGCGATTGGATGTTGTTTGTAACGATGGCGTTCAAATATCGCGCGCGGTCGGGTCCGGCAAGCGAGGTAAACGCGTGCCAGTTCGTGTCCATCAGCGCCACCGATTCGCGCGCGGCGCGATACTCCGTCGCAAAGTCCGAATACAATTCGGGCAGAAGGATTCCGTTTGATTCCGCCAGGCGCGCCCCGGCGGCAAGATGCTCGGCTTTGAGTGGCGTTTCCATGTGTGAATAAACCGCACGGCGCAAATCATCCGCACCTGCATTCATCTTATCAGATGCTTTTCGGCGCGGCTGGTATACTGGCTCTTGCGATGGCTCAGAAACTCATTCACGAGGTGATTCCGGTCGGCATGTTGCAATGCAACTGCTCGATCCTGGGTGACCCGGCGACCGGGGAAGCCATCGTGGTGGACCCTGGCGACGAACCCGAGAAAATCCTTGAAATCCTGAAAAGGCATGGATTAAAGGCGCGCGCGATCGTAAGCACGCATACGCATATCGATCACGTCGGCGGACTGGCATTGCTCCACCGGGTGACCGGCGCCCCCGTGCTGATTCACGAAAGCGACCTCGACCTATATCGCAATTTGGGTGTGCAGGCGGAATGGCTGGGCGTGCCCACTCCCGACGTGATGCGAATTGAGGATTTCGTGAAGGAAGGCGACAAGGTCCGCTGGGGAGGATACGCCGCGCATGTGCTGCATACGCCTGGGCACACTCCCGGCAGCATCAGTCTGCTGGTAGAGAAGGGAACTGGCGATCGCGATTCCGCCGCGGGAGAGAACGAAAAGGCAGAGCAGAAACTTCATCCGCATCCGGCTGGCGTGGGCCTTTTGCTCTCCGGCGATACCCTCTTCCAGGGAAGCATTGGGCGGACCGACCTTTGGGGCGGATCATTTCCTCAGATCGTGGAATCCATTCGAGAGAAACTACTGCCTTTGCGCGACGATGTAATTGTCTTCCCTGGCCATGGGGATACGACAACAATTGGCGCGGAGCGAGCCAGCAATCCCTTCATGCGGTAAATCAAGAACGACGAAATTACACTTGCGTGGTGGCTTCGGCGAACTGGTCGCAGAGCAAGCGGAAATTCTCGTACCAGGTTTCCGTAAAGGAAGTGACAAGGGCCGCCACGGTGCGTCCTGCGATCAACGACGTGGGCCGCGAAAACTCACCCCAGGTGAGAATTTGCGTCTTTCCGTCGGGCATGTCCACGAATTCCACCATTTGGCGGAGGATGATTCCACGCGCGCGATCGGTCCACCCGATTTTCTTATGCGGCTCGATGGACGTAATCTGATGATCCACGATTGTGTTCACCGGCATGCGGACCTCGATCTGAAGAGAACTGCCAATGTCCCAGGGCTTCCCGCCCCTCCAATGCAGATCGCCATAGACGTTCGCAAACCTGTTCCAGAGCTTCCAGTTTGTGTAAATCTCCCACGCCAGAGGCCTCCAGGCCTTGGTGGTGACGCTGTATTTGAATCGGTGCATGGTTCTCACAAAGCTCCTTCGAGAAATTGATTGCTTTACGGGCCGAAGGGGTATAGTAAAACACTGTTAAGTGTACACCGTTAGTTAGACGCTGTAAAGATAATAATGGTAGCACGGACCTGATCCACCGGGAGGGCGTGCAATGCCGCGGAAGGCCGACGAAGCGCTGGAAGGGCGGATCCTGGACGCCGCATATGAAATTTGGGTGAAGGCGGGCGAGCGGGCGCTGACGATGCGAGCCGTGGCAAAAGCCGCGGATACGACTACGCCGACCGTGTATGAGCGCTTTCGCGACAAGCGGGCCATCCTGGAGCGCCTGCGGCAACGCGCGCTGCTGAACCTACTCGCGAAGATGAAAACGGCCGCTTCGCTGGAGGAGTTTCCTTCGAAATATCTGGATTTTGCTTTGCAGTACCCACATGCATACGAGTTAATCCACGCTGACTGGGCTGTGCGATTGTCGCGGGATGAGCCACGGCCCTCGTTCGACCTTCTGAAAGTACGCCTGGCGGAGCGGTTGGGAGGGAAGCCGACAGACCAAACGCGGCTGGCATTGTCGCTCGCTGCGCTCGCCCACGGTTTTGCGCTGATGTTATTGCCGGAAGACGTGGAGGAGTCCGTTCGGGTGAGCCTCCGAGGGGCATGCTCGACCGCGTTCAATGCGCTGTTGGATCATGCCTCGCAACAAACCCGGAAACGAAAGAAGGCATAGCTGGAAACCGGCGGGCGAATGATGCTTTGAACACTTATACGAATGGGGAAGACCCTTCAGGGCAGCGGAAAAGCTATTCTATTCAATATTACGGGCTGCTTGTGGCAGACGTACCCTGTTTCAAAGCAATTTGAAGCTCAATGGACACCGCAAAACAGGTTTGCAAAATCCTTGTCGTGGACGACTCACCGGTCGCAAGAAAACTGGTCGAGCAAACGCTACCGCGCGACGAGTATTCAGTGCTTCTCGCCAAAACGGGCGAGGAGGCGCTGGATCTATTCGTGAAACACCATCCCTCGCTCGTGATCACAGACTGGTTGATGCCTGATCTCAGCGGCGTGGAGTTGTGCGAGAGCATTCGGGCCGAATCGCATGGGGCGTACACTCACATCATCCTGCTGACGGGCGTCTCCGAAAAAGCGGAAGTGGTAAAGGCGCTTCGCGCCGGGGCGGATGACTACCTCACGAAGCCATTTCATTCCGAGGAACTGCTGGCGAGGGTCGAGGTGGGTTTGCGGACGGTCGCGCTCCATCGTGAAATCGAAGCCAAAAATCTTTTGCTCGAACAGCTTGCGCTCACGGACCCACTTACGGGCTTGCCAAACCGGCGAGCACTGGAGGAGTGGGCAGACAGGCAGTGCAGCGGAGCGGTGCGGCACGGCTACAGATTTTGGGTCGTCATGGGAGACCTGGACCACTTCAAGGCCATCAACGATACGTATGGACACAACGCCGGGGACGAGGTCCTGAAGCGATCGGCCGACATCATCCGGACGAGCACGCGGTTTTGCGACATGTGCGCGCGAAGCGGCGGAGAAGAATTCCTGATTGTCCTCACACACGTGGAGCGCGAAGGCGTACAGATTGCCGTGGAGCGGATTCGCAAGGGTATCGCGGAGCAACGATTCAATTTTGGAGGGCGCGAGATGCATCTGACGGCGAGTTTTGGAGTTGCGTGCCTTTCCGACGGCGAGGCGCTGGATTTCAAGAAGTTGGTCGAAAGGGCGGATCAAGCTTTGTATTCGGCGAAACGACTCGGACGCAACCGGGTGGAATTTGCAGTGCCTGGAGTTTTGGAATCTGTCGCTCGAAACTGAATTTATTTTTCTTAGTGATAAAGTTCGTTTATCCCTTCTTTAACCCTTCCATCACGCTCTGAATCAATTCCTTCGCGCTGGTGATTTCCTTCGTGATGATGCGGATGTCCATGACGGGGAGTTCCGGGTTCCAATTGCTATGGCAATAAACGCCGTGCTGACCGACGAGGACGAGCGCGTTGGTGAGCAGATCGAGCGTGACCGCAAGACGGCCGCGATGTGGGCCCATTATGGTTTCATAGTGTTCGAGTTCTTCGGCGTGATCGTCGAATGCGGGCATGTCTTGTGCTGCCTCCGTGGGTTGCGCGCGAATGGAAAGGCAAGACATTACCATAGAGGGGAGGGAGAGGCACGGAACGCTCAGAGAAAGGCTACGGGAGGAGATTTCAAATCAGAAGCGCGGGGGCGCTTCGATAGAGAGCTACTTGGCGACGAAGCGGTAGCCCACTCCCCGGACGGTGAGGAGATGGCGAGGTTTGGCCGGATCGTCCTCCAGGTAGCGGCGGAGGCGGACGATGAAATTGTCTATGGCGCGAGTGTCGGTGTCCTCGCGGAGTCCCCAGACGTCTTCGAGGATGGATTTGCGAGAGACTGTGCGGCCGTTGTTGCGAATCAGATGGCGCAGAAGCTTTGCCTCCATCAGCGTGAGTTGAATGGTACCGCCGCTGGTGCGGAGTTCGAGGTTGGCAAAGTCGATCGTCTTCCCGTGAAACGAATATACCGCGTCGTCTTCATCGCCGGTTGGCTCGGGTGGCTCGTCCGCGGGGGCGGAGCGGGCTTTACGCTTTGGAGCATCGGCGGCGGCGCGCAGCCATTCGTTGCGACGCAGCAGGCCTTGCAGGCGCGCGAGGAAAATGGGCAGCTCAAAAGGCTTAGGCAGATAGTCGTCGGCGCCAGAGGCAAAACCCTTGAGCACGTCTTCGGGGCGGCCGCGCGCTGTGAGCATCAGAACCGGAACGTAATTGCGGGATTTGCGCAGAGCGGAAACAACAGAGAAGCCGTCCATGCCCGGGAGCATCACGTCGAGAACGACAGCGTCGAACTGTTCCTTTTCGGCAATCAAGCGGTCCACAGCGGATTCGCCGTCGCCAGCAAGCTGGACGGAATGCCCTTCGGCTTCGAGATTGAAGCGCAAGCCTCCGGCGAGATGCGCTTCATCTTCCACAACGAGAACGCGGCTCACGCGACCGCCCTTGGCAATTCGAAAATCACGGTGGTGCCGCGGCCTTCGCCGCCGCTTTCGGCAAACACTTTGCCGCCGTGGGCGCGGGCAATGGCGCGGACGATGAAGAGGCCCAGGCCGGTCCCTTTGACTCTCGAGTATGGCCTGCCCGGGACGCGGTAAAAGCGCTTGAAGATACGCTTTAGCTGCTGCGGAGGGATACCAAGGCCGCGATCGCTGATGCGCAAGACAACGCGCTTTTCATCCGGCACGGCCAATTCGACGGAGACCTTCACGTCCTTCCCGGAATACTTGATCGCGTTGTCGAGAATGTTGGTGACGGCGGTGTGGAGTTCGTCGGGGTCACCCTGCACGGTTGTGGCGGCTGACGATTCCGGCTGAGTGTACTGCAGGGAATCGGGCTCGAGATGGTGGCGCGAGCGGGCGAGTTCAACGCACTCCCGAGCGACGGCGGCAAAATCCACATCCACGCTGTGAAGCACGTCGCGATTGACGCCCACTTCACCGGCTTTCAGGACTTGCTCGACAGTGCCGAGCAGGCGGTCCGTGTCGTCGAGCATTAGGCGATAAAATTGTAGACGCTGCTGCGCTTCCACTTCCCGGTGCTGGAGTGTTTCGAGATACAGGCGGATGGAGGCGATAGGGGTCTTGAGTTCGTGCGTGACGGCGTTGATGAAACTGTCGTGCTGCTCGTTGCGGCGGATTTCGCGGACAAGATAAATCGTGTTGAGAATCAGGCCAAGGATGATGGCAACGAAGAAAAGCACGCCGAAGAAGAAGAAAATGCCGGCGCGCCAGTTGAAGATGATCCAGCCAACATTTAGCGCGACTGCGAGCGCAACGAGGCAAATACCCAGGGCGACGAAAAAGGCGATTGTCTTTCGGCGGCTGGAGATGCGCATGGCGACCTAGAGGGATTGTACCGCGAGGGAAGGCGGGAGTCGCGGCAGAGTATTCGCGATTGACCCCGGTGTGAGGTTGAGCGGGGATTCTTCACCTGCGTGGCCCGTCCGCCCCACGACGGGGCGGGAAGCGAAGTTACCGGGCTACGCCGCCTGGAAAGACGGCGCTATGTGAACTTATGCTGAAGCGAGATCGGTCTGCGGTTCTGGCGCCGGAGCCATTGAGGTCGCGAGTTTGTTTTCCTTCTTCAGGGTGCTGAGTTTTATGCGATAGACCTTCTTGGCAAGCCCCAGCTTCTGTAGCGTCCAGATTGCGTACCAGTTGAGATCCACCTCGTACCAGGCAATGCCATGGCGCGCCGAGACCGGATGCGCGTGGTGATTATTGTGCCAGCCCTCGCCGAAGGTGAAGATGGCCACCCACCAGCTGTTGGTGGAATCATCGCGCGTCTTGAAACGGCGCGTGCCCCAGGAATGCGTGGCCGAATTTACGAGCCAGGTGGAATGGAGGCCGAACGTGGTGCGTACGAAAATGCCCCAGAAGAGCATGGGAAGCCCGCCGATGGCGAGAAGCAGCACGCCCAAGACGATAAGCGGGACGTAATGATATTTCGTGATCCAGATGTGAAATTTATCTTTTGCGAGATCAGGGACGTACTTTGCCAGAGCCGTCGTATCGTGGTGCATGGCCTTTCCCATCAGGATCCAGCCCATATGCGCCCACCACTTGCCCTCACGCGGCGAGTGCGGGTCGCCTTCCTGGTCAGAATAGCGGTGGTGGATGCGGTGCGTGGCTACCCAGAAGATCGGGCCGCCCTCGAGAGCGAGCGTAGCAAACACGGTGAGAGTGTACTCAAGCCATTTGGGGACTTTGTAACCGCCGTGGGTAAGCAGGCGGTGGTAGCACATCCCAATTCCGAGGCTGCCGGAAATCCACCACAGGAAGCATGCGACGAAAAAAGCTTTCCAGCTGAAAAAGAAGATGGCGGCAACGGCGCCAATGTGGAAAAGGATCATGAAAACTGCAGTGATCCAATTAACTTGACCCTTATCAGCTTGTCTTCGCTGCAGGACTTCGAGGTCCACTTCAATGGCCATGTAACTCTCCCGAGGTATGGTCGCTACTGCTCATAAAATAGCAGGAGATGGTCCTGAAACTCTGTAATAGTTCTGTAATAGCGGGGTATCGAGCCATATAGGCATTAACTGTCCTTGAGGTCAGGGCGAATTCAATGCGAAATAGTGGCGCACGGAGAACTAAGAATCGCCAATGAAAATGGGGCTTTCGAGAATTTCGCATAATTCCGGCTAGACCCTCGACGCGCGGGGCCAGATGGGGCCCGATGATGGTTCTAGGACTATCTATTGCGAGCTACGGAACAGCGGCGGGGTGTTCGCTTTACTCCACTTGAACGCCACAGGATAATTTGCGCGGGCAAATAGATTGAGTGCGGGTCCGTTTGCGCGCGGGTGCAAACGGAGAAGAGCTTGACCTGGAAGAGCCGCCCGGTGGTTCAATTCGGCTCGCAAGATTCGTGGGGTGAATCAGACATGCGACGTTCAGACTTGGTAAGACATGCAGGGAAGGGGAAAGCAGTGAGGACATCACAGATCGTGTTTGGGGAAAGGCAGCACCTGTTGCGCGTTCTCGATTCGGTGGAGCGGAGCGCCTTGCCTGCCCCGCGGCTGGAGCAGGAGCGGCGCGTGATGGAGCAGTTGATCCACGCGCGCACGCAGGAGCTGAATCGCATCAACGAGGGGTGGGATGAGAAAGTCGGGACCGTCCTGAGCGCCGAAGTAAAACCGGAACTGCTGGATCAACTTTCGAAGCAGGCACCGAAAGAAGACTTCTACCTGCTGAGGTTGATCAGCGAGCATCCGAAAGTGGGCGCTAAGACCCTGGGACGCCTTTCGCACCATCCGTATTCGGCGATTCGCGAAAATATCGCGCGGCATCCGAACAGCGATGCGGCGACGCTTTCGAGGTTGAGCAGGGATCGTACCCAGCCGCTTTGGTATCTGGTGGCGTTCAATCCGAATGCACCGGGGCCGTTGAGGAAGAAGCTTCAGGAGCGGATGCGCAAACTTGGGGAAAAGTCAGCGACGCAGTAACACGGCGCTGTAACTTCATTGAGTGCCAGAATTTTGCCTCCGGGGGGAGCCGGGAAATACGCGGCCACCCGGAGGTTTTATTTTGGGCGGATGAACAATTTATGCTGCCGCAAGATTACGCTTGCAGTTAAATTCCAGTTGGACTACTAAGAAGCCGCATCACTTTGGCGTAGAGACATCCCCGACGATGTTTTGCGCCCAGCCCACGGAGGAATCATGGCAAAGGGAAGAATTTCGCGGCGGCAATTTATGGTGAATGGCGCAGGTGTTGCGGGGGCGTATGCCGCCACGCGGACAGTGCGCATAGATTCCGGCGCGCATGAGTGGGCCCGGTTGTCAGGACAAATGACCGCGCCAAGCGACAAGGTGCGATTTGGGATGATCGGCATCGGGATGCAGGGCTCCGGGCTGCTGGGGACTTCGATTCAACTGCCGGGCGTGGAATGTGCGGCGGCGTGCGATTTGTACGATGGACGCCATGCGCTGGCGCGAGAAATCGCGGGGGCGAATCTTCCGGTGACGCGGCGATACCACGAACTGCTGGAAAACAAGGAGATTGATTGCATTGTGGCGGCCGTGCCGGACCACTGGCACAGGCAAATCGTGGTGGATACGGTGAACGCAGGCAAAGATATTTATTGCGAGAAGCCGATGTCGCACACGGCGCCGGATGGCGTGGCGATGGTCGAAGCGGCGCTGAAGACCACCCGGATCGTCCAAATTGGTTCGCAACGGGTGAGCTCCGCGATTGCTGCCAAGGCCCGCGATCTTCTCGCGGCGGGGGCGATCGGCGATCTTTGCCTCGTCGAGGGCGTGAACGGGCGCAACACGCCGTGCGGCGCGTGGGAATATCCGCCACCTCCAGATTTGTCGCTCGAAAATTTGGATTGGGACACGTGGCAGGGAACGGTTCCCAAGCGCGCGCTGGACCCGAAGGTTTTTGCGCGCTGGCGCTGCTGGAAGGAATACGGCACCGGCGTTGCGGGCGACCTGCTGGTGCATTTGATCAGCGGATTTATCGCGATGTCGGGAAAAAATCAGGCTCCTAACCGTGCCATGGCAATGGGCGGGATTTTGCGTTGGAACGATGGGCGGAACATGCCGGACGTTCATGCGGTTTTGTTCGAGTACGGCTCGCTGCCCGTCTATATGCGCCTGAATCTGGGGACCGAAACTCCGGAGATCTATCGGTTCATGGGCTCGAAGGGACTCATGGAAGTGAATGGCGGGGGCGTAACCGTGACGCCGCAATCCGGCGAAGACGATTCGCCATGCTATTACACCAACAGCTATCCGAAGCCTTTGCGCGATGCTTACGTGAAGCAATGGCATGCGGACCACGACGCAGCAAATGCCGTGACGGAAGTCGAGAGCACTCGGTACACGGGACCTGGTTGGGACGACTCCAAGCCACATCTATGGAATTATTTCCAGGCGGTGCGCAGCCGGAAGCCGGTGGTAGAGGATGTCGTTTTTGGGCACCACGCCGCGCTGGCGTGCCACATGGCGAATGAATCCTATTTCCGGAAGAGCGCTGTGACGTGGGATGAAGCCTCGAAAACGATCAAGAGCTAGCATGCCGGAAATGTTGGGGGTATGGCTCCCGGCAGCGATGATTTAACTGGCGCTTACGAGCTCCAGTCTTGCTTCGCCTGCGCGAGGTAGAGCGGAGTGCCGTCGGGGTCCTCGAATTCAGCGTACAGGATTTGCTCGTCGTCGCGGATGGGCCCGATGAATTTCACGCCCTGGGCTTTCATTTCCTTCACAGCTTTGTGGATCGAATCGGTTACTTCGATTCCCAGGTAGACCGACCCTTTCACGCCCGCGGGATTTTCCTTCGAGGCCGGATGCAGGCCGATGGTCGTGCCGTCGAGGGCTTTCAGTTGCGCCCATTGGTTAGCGAAGTGGAATTGAATCTTGCAGTTGAGTACCTCGGTGTAGAAGCGGACCGCCCGGTCCATGTCTGCTACGAATATCGTGACAACCACGATCGCCCCCATTCAGAACCGGTTCACGCCTGCCGAATTACGGGAGTTTAGTGCCTCGAGGTATCGTCTGCAAGCTGAGTTTGGCTCGGCCGAAGAATTCAGGCGGCCGAAGATTCGCGCGCACAAGACAAATTGGCTCTTTACGTCTATAATTATTCGATTATATTGGCCTACAGGGACAAGCCAATGCTGCCAGTCCATTTACAACCCGAAAGTCACATCCCGCTGTATATCCAATTGCGCGACCAGTTGCGCGCTTTGGTGCACACCGGCGCGCTTCGCTCCGGGGACCGCATCCCCGCCAGCCGCGAACTCGCTTTAAATCTCGGTGTCCATCGCACCACTGTGGCCAACGCTTATGCGGAACTCGAATCCGAGGGCTTAATTCAGGGACACGTCGGGCGCGGCACGTTCATTTGCTCCATCCCCGCGAAGCAGTTCACGCCTCCCCCGCGTTCGAATGGCAATGGCGGGGCAATGCGCTGGGAAGCGTTGTTCGCCGACGAGCGGGGGGAAGAGGCATTGAGCCGCCTGACGCCTGAGGTTCCTGCGGGCACTATCAATTTCACGGGCGCTCGCCCGCCGGAGGAATTCTTTCCCGTGGAGGAAGTGCGCCGGTGCTGCAATACGGTACTGCGGGCGGAGGCGCGGCGTATTCTTCGCCTGGGGTCCACGGACGGATACGAACCCCTGAAACGCGCGTTGATTGAGATGTTTCGTGAAGAAGGCTTCGACATACGTAATGAACAGCTCTTAATCACGGACGGATGCCAGCAATCGATAGACTTGCTTTGCAAGGCGTTTCTGCGCCCCGGCGATTCGGTGGCCATTGAGAATCCCGCCTATCCCGGCGCGATTTCCATTTTGTCGGGAGCTCGGGTGCGGACGCTGGCCGTGAATGTGGAATCGAGCGACGCGCGCACGGGTTACGTGGGCATGGATCTCGAAGCGCTGGAAACCGTCCTTATGCAGAACCGCGTGAAGTTCCTGGTGGCCACTCCCGATTTTCACAATCCCACCGGCACGAGCCTGCCTTTGGCAGAGCGAAAGCGGCTGCTTGAGATTGTGGGGCGCTATCAGGTGCCTGTTGTCGAAGACGCGATTTATGGGCGCATGCGGCTGCGCGGAAACGCTGTTCCATCGCTGAAATCTCTCGATCGCGCGGGCAACGTGATTCAAATTGATAGTTTTTCGAAGATCGCATTCCCGGGCCTGCGTGTGGGATGGTGCATTGGCGCGGAGAGCGTGATCGAACGGCTCCGCCTGGTAAAACAGTCCACCGATCTGCATAGCGATCAGCTCGCGCAAGCCACGCTCGCCGAATTCGTGCGTCGAGGCTACCTGGCCCGGCATAACGCGAAAATGAAAAAGGTCTATCTGAGCCGGCTGGAAGCAATGGAAGACGCTCTTGAGAAATACATGCCGGAAGACACGACCTGGACGCGGCCGGATGGCGGCATGTGCGTTTGGGTGACGCTGCCGGCGGGCTTTGATGCAGCCGAGCTTTTGATTCATTTGCGCGAGCTTGGGGTTATATTCGTTCCGGGGCGATACTTCTACGTCCAGAATCCGCAACCGAACACGCTGCGCGTTGGCTTCGCGGGTATCGAAGAGAAGCGGATTGCGCAAGGCGTGAAAAAGCTGGGCGACTTGCTGGAGGTAGAATTCCAAAAGCGGCAACGCGGTGGGCGGCGCGAATTCCGGCAGCATGTGGCGT
>Ga0070765_100002260_pt1 | contig 12027 bp, 11 predicted proteins | sample HubBroMetageWFT5_FD_71516 | JGI IMG/M metagenome (GOLD analysis project Ga0070765, IMG submission 71516) | Warmed and freeze-thawed soil microbial communities from the Hubbard Brook experimental Forest, New Hampshire - Hubbard Brook CCASE Soil... | ecosystem: Environmental > Terrestrial > Soil... | reverse complement strand
GCAATCACGTTGTCGCCCGACAGTTTGCGTGTCGAAACGCGTTTGAGAACCAGACCAACTTCCGCCGGCCCGACACGGCGGAACGACATCATGATGTAGACAACAGCAAGCAGAATACCCACGAACACCCAAGTAAGAATCGGAATGTTAAGTAACATCGGAGTGACTCCTGTCGCTCTTCGTGGTCATCCTGCTCTTGCGCCTCATTGATTGTCAAGCCACGCTCCGTCTTGCCCCGTCTTCAAACCATGAGGTTGCGGCACGCTACGGAAAGGAGCTGCCTAGGTTGAATCAAGGCGGCTTATACGCGCAACACGCCGGATATTTTGGCGCGCATTAAATCTGAGGATCACCAAGGCCTAATCTTCGCTAGGCACCGATTGCGGATTAGAAATTGAGCCGCGATTGTCGCCCTCGATTTGCTGCTGGAAAAGACCTGTATCGCAGGCTATTACGGCGATACCAAAATCCGCCATTCTGGCGGTTAAACTTAACCCGGGAGGTGACATTTTCATCGGGCCATTGGGGTGACATTTTCACGTTGCTATAACAGACCTTTGTAGCAGGTTTGATAGAGAGCTTCGAATGCGTGGATGATTGAACTAATGGTCCTCGCTATCGCTGCGACGATAATTGACGGCACGCCTCAGCGGCTCGAAGTCCTGAACAAAATTCGCTAGTCTGCGCAAACCATCTGCGAATGTCGTGAGCATTTTCCACGAAAAGCATCCACAGGGGCTCGAAATAGCCTAGCGGTCTTCAGATAGTGGGTGAAGCACACGAGACCGAGATTGAGAATCGTGACCTGTGGGGACCTCCCTCACACCTCAAATCGGACTTGCCACAAGTGCCTGAACCGGTTGACCCTGAAAGGGTTGCAGGGCTTTCTACCTTCCTTCCAACAAGTCGCTAATCTGCTCAGAAACGTTACCTAAACCGTGTCGGGAGTTCGACTCTCCCCCATACTTCATTGAGATTCTCAGGCTTTTGCGGGTTGATATTGACCCTGGCCTTTTTCGATGTGGCTCCAGTCGAGTTCGGCGAGATAGAGCTGATTGCCATCCGGGTCTTCGAAGCCGATGAACGAACCGGCTTTGCCCTCATTGACGACGTCACCTTGGAAATGAACGCCTTTGGCTTTTAGCGCGCTGACCGCATCGCGAAGTGATCCTTTCAACTGTAAGCCGATAGCCATCGAACCTTTGCGGCCCGAGGTATTTTCTGCCGAGGCGGGATGAAGTCCGATAGTAAGTCCAGTGCCAGCTTCGATTGAAGCCCAATGGTCACCAAAGCGATACGCGAGTTTCAGCCCGAGCGTTTCGGAATAGAATCGGACGGCTCGGTCCATGTTCGAAACGTAAACTGTTACATTTCCACCTGAGAACATCGTTTTCCTCCTTGCGGTGGCCGTGAGCTGGCCAGGTTTGCAATTGTTCATCCAACAGTGGTAATAGGTAAAGAGCCACTTTCACCGCAACGGGTGCCAGTTTGAAGCGTCCAGCAAACATGCCGATGCCAGCCCTGAAAATTGATCCGCGATCTTCCTGCCCATTGTATCGCCAGGTCTACGATCAGCTGCGGCAGGCGATTCTGAAACAAAGACTGCCTGCTGGAACGAGACTTCCCTCCACGCGAGCTCTCGCCTGCGCGTTGAGAGTCTCACGAAACACGGTGTTGAACGCCTATGAGGCGCTTGCTGCAGATGGTTTGTTAGCTCCGCGCCGGGGTTCGGGCACGCAGGTGAGCAGGCCGTCTGACAATATCCGGTCGCTCGCGACACCGTTGCGAAGGCCTTTCGATTTGTGGGCCGCGGTTCGCCAAGCCCACTTTCCGCTCACTTCGGCTGGTCTGCGCGATGCCGATGGGAATCCCCTGTACCTTCATCGCTGAACTGCGTTTCGTGTGAGCAGAGCATCCAGCGCGGGGAATTGTTCGCGGAACCGTGGCGTACGCTTGAACGCGATTTGTTCTTGAGACTAGCGCTGGATGACTAGCGTGGCGGGATCGAAGTCGTAGCCTTCGTCCTGTACAGTTTCTTTTGCTGCGTTACGCAGGGCTTGCTCATCTGCGTTTTTCGGCATGTCGCAATGACGGCGGATTACTTCTTCACCCTCTGTAATGCGAATCAGCCACTGCGATTTTGCGGCATCCCACGAAACTTCGACGCGATCAGCAGTCATGGCGCCCTCCCGCTGAATAATTTCAGCGACATTGTACGCCTGGGGACGCTGCAAGTTGAATTATTTTGCCACGCTTTCGCCTGGCCAGACCGGACGATCCTTCCGTTCTATTCGAAATGTGTAGCATCCCGCAGTGGTGCTGCGCACGTGTAGGTAGTCCACTTCCTGGCGCTCGAAAAGCCTTTCGATTGCCGCATCCACAGTCCCGTTCTCGACATATTCCTGCGCCACGAGCCGCCTGCCTCGAGAGTATGCGTTAAGCGTCCGAGGACTTTTCCGCAACTCGGCCGGAAAGCCCGCATCTTCGAGATAACGCTCGCACGCCTCCGCATGCACATAAACTGGGCCAGGAAGTGGGAGCTTCTCGATGCCTTCGAAAGCGTCGTAGGTGAACAGCGTCCACTTTTCGCCAGCGGAAATCATACGAAGGCAGTGTCGGCAGGGCGCATCTCCGGTGGCAACTTCGGTAAATGCGGGAAAACCGAAATGTGGATCTTTCGCCGTTTTTCGAACGGCCTCGGCAATGTCGGTTGAGATTGGAATCACGCGTATGGGAATCATTTCCTCTCCTTTTAGCCAAAGAATTCACGGACACTCTCAGTCTCCCCGTTTCGCAACGATGGAACTATCCGCTTTTCGCGTTCAAACTCTTTGCAGCGCGGAATCGAGATCTCCGGACTATGAGTGCGGACGACCAAGCCCGCGTTCGTGCTTGTGGCATTCCCTCAAATTGGTGTTAGAATCGCCGCCATCCATGGAGCGAGCCGGAAAATTTCTTGGTAACACGCTGCGGCGGCTCGACCGTCCCGAAGCGGCGCTTGCCTGGCTGGCGAGCGCGTGGCCGCGCGTGGTGGGAAAAATTCTCGCCGCGCATACCAAGCCGGTTCGCTGCGAAGGCGGACGCCTGGAAATCGTGGCCGACGGCAAAGCTTGGCAGAAGCAGCTTGAGTCTATGAAAAAAGAATTCTGCGAGCGCGTCAATCAAGCTTGGGGTTCCAATCTTGTCCGTGACGTGAAGTTCATTGCCAAGCCCGGTCCCAAGCGCTCCCGCGAACTGGACAACGAGCACACGCCGTTCATCCGCAGCCGCAAAGGCAGCTAGTCGGTTTCCGTCGCAAGCCCTGCAAAATGGTCTACTCTGCGTTCGCTTGCGTTTAGGGACCTCACTGCCTAAGATTGATTCATCACCATCAAATCAGGAGTTTGGAAAATAAATGACGATTAGCCGCGAAGACGTTTTGCGAGTAGCCGAGCTCGCGCACCTGGAGTTGACTCCCGAAGAAGCGGAGCTGTACCGCGGGCAGCTTGACGAGATCTTGAACTACATTGGCAAACTTCAGCAACTGGATGTGACAAACGTGGAGCCCATGACACAAATGTCCTCTCAAACGGTTGCTGCTTCGGGCGAGCCGAGGCCAGGAGCTGAATCGGACCTGCGAGAGGATACGCTTCTCCCCTGTCATATTGCCGACGCGGTGCTCGAACAGGCTCCCGACGCCGTGAAACCCTTCTTCCGCGTTCCCAGGGTCATTGAACGATGAGCGCCGGAGCGCCTTGGACGATAGCCAGCATACAGACGAGTCTGCGCGCGAAGAAAATCTCCGCTCGCGAAATTACAACAGAGTTTTACGCTGATATTGATCGGCGAAATCCAAGCTTGAACGCATACCTCGCGCTCTCGCGTGATCGCGCGTTCGCACAAGCGGATCGCGTGGACGTCGCGACGGCTTGCGGCGAAAAACTAGGTCCGCTGGCAGGCGTGCCTATTGCGGTGAAGGACGTAATCAACACGGCCGGTGTTCGAACTACCTGCGGTTCGAAAATACTTGAGACTTACGTCCCGCCCTACGATGCAACCGCAGTGGCGCGGCTGGAGAAGGCCGGTGCCATAATTCTCGGTAAAACTAACTGCGACGAGTTCGCCATGGGCAGCTCAAACGAGAACTCTGCGTACGGGCCCGTACGGAACCCTGCAGCGCTCGATCGGGTTCCGGGAGGCTCTAGCGGGGGTTCAGCGGCGGCCGTGGCGGCGGGTTTAGCTGTGGCCGCACTTGGAACCGATACCGGGGGCTCGATCCGCCAGCCGGGAGCCTGCTGCGGCATTCCCGCGATGATGCCGACATACGGTCGCGTATCGCGTTATGGCCTGATCGCTTTCGCCTCCTCACTTGACCGAATTGGCCCCTTTGCCAGAAATATCGCCGACGCCACGGCCGTGATGTCAGTGATCGCCGGGCATGACGAAAATGATGCCACTTCCGCTGCGGTTTCGGTTCCCGATTATGCGGCGGAAATCGAGCCGCCAGTTGCGGGGCTCCGCATCGGAGTGCCTGAGGAATACTTTGCCCAAGGAATCGATGAGGAGGTAAAAGACAAAGTCCTCGCCGGAATCGCTCTTCTTGAAAAACTTGGTTGCCGAAGGGTTCCGCTAAAGATGCCGCACACGGAGTATGCCATCGCGACCTATTACATAATCGCGACTGCAGAAGCTAGCTCGAACCTTGCGCGGTACGACGGGGTGCGCTACGGGCTGCGTGTCCCCGGAAGTACGCTGATTGAAATGTATCGGAAGACACGGGAACGCGGTTTTGGGGCTGAAGTGAAGCGGCGGCTCATGCTCGGAACCTACGCTCTTTCGTCGGGCTACTATGACGCTTACTATCTTCGAGCGCAAAAGGTGCGAGCGCTGATCGCGCGCGATTTTTCCGAGGCATTTGAAAAAGTAGACGCCATCGTTACACCCACGACGCCAACACCCGCATTCAAACTGGGCGAGAAAACGTCAGACCCTTTGCAGATGTATCTCGCTGACATATATACAGTTACAGGCTCATTGTCGGGGATCCCGGGTATTTCCGTCCCATGCGGCGAGACCCGAGGACAGCTCCCGATCGGTATGCAAATCCTGGGACCGCGTTTCAGCGAATCCCGCGTGCTGCAACTGGCCCGCGCCTTTGAGAAGGCCGGCGGATTCACAATTTGAACTCAGAAACCGTGCAGAAACTGGACCCGATTCTCGTCTTGCTGCAGGGCTCGCGGCACAGGTTTGTCGCAGCCGCCAGGGAAGTGCCGGTGGATAAGTGGCGCTCATCGCCCGGTGAGGGAAGGTGGTCACCGGCCGAGGTGGTGGCGCACGTTACCATGGTCGAGCGCGCGATCGTTGCGGGGGCAAAAAAAGTGCTGCAAGCGCCCCTGAAACCTGTTCCGCTGCGGAAGAGATGGCACCTGCCTGTGGCCCTGGCAGCTTGGCGAGGGGCGAAGCGGCGAACCCCAATTCCGCTCGATCCGTCGTTTGTGACCGATAGGCCGGAAGCTCTCGGTCTCCTAACGACCGCGCGGGAAGAAACCCTCAGTTTCATTGCGACCGCACAGAATATAGATTTGAAGCCCTACCGGTTCCCGCATCCTTTCTTGGGCAGCCTGAATGTCTACGATTGGTTCCGCCTGATTGCTTACCACGAATTACGCCACGCGCAACAAATCCGTGAAGTGGTAGAAACATTTCATGGTTAGACTTTAATTTCCATTTAGGAGCAAGAAAATGCATTCGTAGCACTTCTCCTTGATTTCGCGTGGTTTCTGCAAATCATAGAATGCAGAAGGTTTCCTTGTGGTTTTGCTGGTGGCCCAATTCAGCAGAATAGAACGGACGGACTATTGCAGGGGAAGTTGGTCACCCTTTATTCTGTCTTGGCATCATAAAAATGAGAGGACGCGCATGGTACGCATCAAATCCAGCCAAAAGATTTTCACCGAAGATGAAGTCTCCAGCCTGACAGGGATTTGCCTGGATCATCTTCGCGGCCTTGCGCGAAACAAACATTTGGGCACCTTGGCTCGTGCTGCTGAAGCGGCCGGAGCGGAGGCCGAGAAGTGGCTGTTTACGAACTCAGACCTGATGATCGTCACGGTTCTCCAACCGCGCTGCGATCACTAAGCCTCGATAACCCCGCAATTCTCACTCGAACGAAACGCCTGGTTGGCAAAAAAGCTTACTGATCGGTCCGTCCGCCCTTGATTACCCCAGGGATTTTTCGCTTTGCATTCGCTGCCGGACTCGAGGTTGCACGCCGCAGCAGGCCGGATTATTCTGAGCGTCGCTCAACTCCGGGCGTGCCAAACGCATCGTAGTAGAAAGCGCTGTACACGAGAGGATTCGCGGGAGAATGGCCCAACGCCAAAAGCATGGCCGGATTCTGGACTGCGCGCTCGCTGCGCGCGTGGTGCTCGCTATAACCGCTTTTGTTTCTGGAGCCTCCGCCTGGCCTGCAGGGCGTGTTTTCGCGACAGCCGGAGAAATACCGGCGGGGAAGCCTCGGTCTGCGGCGGCATCGCAATCTCCCAGCGCTACCCAGCCGGCGTCTTCCACGACACCGCTGCCGCGCGGAAAGAAACTTATGCTGAAGGACGGAAGCTTCCAGCTTGTACGAGAATACAAGGTGGACGGCGACCGCGTTCGTTACTACAGCATAGAACAGTCACAATGGGAGGAGATGCCGGAGTCTTTAGTCGATTGGGATGCCACGCACAAAATAGAAGCCGCAGAAGCGAAGCGCGACACCGAAGTGGTGGCCAAAGCTCATGCGCGGGAATCCGGGCGAACGGCGGCGGTGCTTGATATAGACGCGAGCCTCGAAGTTGCTCCAGGAGTTTTTCTTCCTGCCGGCGAAGGGCTTTTCGTGTTCGATGGGAAAGCAATTGTTCCCATCCCGCAAGCTCCGGCGGACATTAAATTCAGCAAGAAGCAGATGCTCAAGCAAGTGCTGATTCCGGTTCCGATCGTGCCGACCAGGCACACCGTCTCTTTGATCGGCCCGCGAGCCAAATTGCGCATCAAAACCGGGCAGACGGAATTCTATATGCGCACCGCGGATGGCCGCGAACCGGAACTTCAGTTGCTGCGAGCGAAAGTGAAGAACGACAGTCGCTATCTCGAGAATCTCGATCAGCTCTTCAGGCAACAAGGCGTGACGGGGGAAACCGTTTTGCTGATGCAGCGATGGCTCATTGCGCCGGGGGTTTATCGATTTACGTTGGAGCAGCACATGGACCCCGGAGAATACGCTCTCGCGGAAATAGTCCAAGGCGGCGGAACGAATCTTTACTTCTGGGACTTCGGGATGGACCCCGCGCCGCCAGAATCCCCAGCGAAGGCAAGCAAATAGCTACGAGTCCTGCTCCGCGTTGTTGGAGTGCTGCAGCAGGTCGGCGAGCAAGGTGGCCAGCGCCGCCACATGGAATGGCTTCTGCAGCACGGACGCGCCTTTTTTCTCGAACTTCGAAATCTGCGCCGGATCGAAAAGCGCACCGCTCATAAAAACGAATCGCGGACTGGCAGCGCGGCCCTGCGAGCGCACCTGGTCGAAAAGCTGTTCTCCGTCTAGCCCCGGCAAATTAAAATCGCAAAGGACGAATTCGTAATGATGCGCGCTCAGGTGCGTCAGAGCTTCTTCGGAGCTGGCCGCCCCTTCAACGATCATTCCGCGGGCAGCCAGGCCTTCCTGCACGATCTCGCGTATGCTCTCTTCATCATCCACGATAAAAACGGAGTGCCCGCGCAATTCGGCTGAGCCGGGCGGCGGAGGCGCGATCGCCCGGGCAGTATTGGCTTGCGTCGAAACTTCTTCGGCCGCGGCAGGAAGCAGCACGCGAAAAGTGGCACCCGCACCGGGCGACGATTCCACTTCGATTTTCCCTCCGTGCTCCTTCACAATCGCCTGGGAAATGGTGAGTCCCAGACCTGTCCCGCCGGAAGGACGTCGGGTGGTGAAAAAGGGATCGAATATCTTTCCAACATTTTCCGGCGCGATGCCCGGACCGTCGTCAGCAAAGGCCAGAGCGATTTTTCCGTCCTTGAGCGCCGCCGAAATTCGAAGTGACCCGCTTTCGCGCACGGTCCCGATGGCTTGTTCGGCGTTTGCGATCAAGTTCGAGAATCCCTGCACCAGAAGCTTTGGATCGCCTTCTACGAGCGGAAGACCGGGCGCCGCATGAAATTCGACCTTGATTTTCTTCTGCTCTAGCGACGTGCGCTGAGCATCCAACGCCTGTTTGACGATCAGATCGATCTGAACTTTCGTTTGGCGCAGAATGGATGGGCGCGAGAAGACCAGAAGATTCTGCACGATGGTTGCAGCCCGCCGTGCTTGTTTCAATACCGTGTCGATCTGGTGGCGCATGGAATCATCGATAGCGCGTTCGCGAACCAGATCGCTTATACCCAGGATCGCGGTGAGCGGATTATTCAGCTCGTGAGCTACACCCGCCATCATCTCGCCCATGGCTGCGAGTTTTTCTTTTTGCACGGTCTGCTGTTCGGTGCGCTTGGATTCGGTGACATCGCGCGCCGAAGCTACCACCCCATTTATTTTTCCGCTGGCATCGTACAGGGGGCTCGCGCTGGCGCGCAGCACGCGCCAAGTCCCGTCCGCGTGCAGGGTGCGATATTCAAATTGGCTGCCTGTCGTGTGGCCCAACGCAACGTTTTGAAAGGTGGTCCGAAGTTTGTCCGCGTCATCCACATGCACACTCTGGCCTAATGGCTTTCCAACAAATTCACTCGCTGGCTTCCCAAGCACATCCTGCACCAGAGGGCTGATAAAAGTGTAAACGCCGTGAAGATCTAGTACCGCAATCACATCTGGAAAACTAGCCACCAGACTGCGGACAAACTCCTGCTCTTTATGAAGGTGTTTTTCCATCTGCCTGCGCTCGCTGACGTCAACGATGGTTCCCTGGATTCGCAGGACTTGGCCGGCAGCGTCTCGGGTTGCCGCCGAAGAAATCAAGCAGTGGATGGTCTTTCCGTCCTTGCGGCGAAGGATGATTTCGCGGTCCTCTATCGCACCCTTTTCCAGAACTTCGCGGACCAGGGAATCACGCTGAGCAGGGTCGAAATAAATCTTCCTGAGATTCACCGATTGCAAGTCCTGTTTGGTTTCGTACCCCAGCATGCGAACCAGTGCCGGATTTACATCCAGGAGTTCCCCGTGCGGAGTGCTGAGAAAAATTCCCTCGCGGAGAGCGGCGAAAAGCTCGGTGAAGCGCACTTCGGTTTGGCGTTCCGAAGTGATGTCGCGCGCCCAGCCAATTATGGAGGTAAATCCGGTATCCTCGCTAACCGCTTGCACCCAACACTGAAATTGCCGGGGTTGTGGATCTTTTCTCAGATTGACGGACACCGCTCCGCTCCAAGATCCGGTCTTTAAAAGCGCGGGAAGCCATTGCTGAAATTCAGCGCGAGTAGGGCTCACGATGAAGTCTGTCAAGCGACAGCCGATTAGATCACGGAAGGAAACATCCAGAATTTCGGAAACCCGGCGGTTTGCAACGCGAATTTCCCCGTCCGGAGCCAGAGTGAAAACGGCGTGGTCCAGGTTATCGATCAGATCGCGATAGTTATGCTGCGAGCGTGAAATGACTTCGACGAGCTTGTCGTGCTGGGCTTCACTGACCGAGGCGCTGGCTGTTTGCTCACGCGGTTTATCTGTCGACTGTGCGGGCATAGATTTGTTTTTGCCGCATTGACCGGCGGCGGCGCGACCTTAAGAGGCGTCTCTTAAGTTTAAGCGCGGGCCGCGCCACGAAGGGGAAAGAAAACGTAAAATTATGCCAAGTGCTCAACAGGTAGCGGAAAGGTAAGCCTGCCTGGATTCCAAAATCCTCCTGGTCATTTTGATAACCGATCAACGTCCTTGCCGTCTAAGCCCGATCGTTCCTGGGGGCCAAGGGAGATTTCATGTTGACACACCGAAGTTTAACGGTATTGCTATGCCCTTTAGCGTTCCTCACGACACTTTCCGAGAGGTAGTATCTTCTCCATTGGTGTATGTAGGCTCTTCGGACTATCAAAAACTGCTTGCGATCAAAGCAGCGGACGGCAAAAAAGTGTGGGATTTTGACACCGCGGGATCATCGTGGTCGACTCCGGCCGTGACCGACAAGCTGGTGTACGTCGGCGCAGTGGGTTCCAAACCGGACTATATGACTCATTACGGCGCGTATTTCGCCGTAGATCGTTCGACAGGAAAACTGGTTTGTCGGACGCGACCGGCTCCCGCTGAAATAGATCTGCAAAAAAGAAGAGCCTGAGACACGCGTGCGAAAGCGCGCCTCAGGCTCATGAGTTTTCTTCCTTCTAGCTTTCGGCGACGGCGTCGGTATCCTTGCGCAGGAAATCGAGCGCCGCGGCTTCTTCCGGCGTAAGCTCCGGCTCCATCTGTTGAATCTCTTCTTTCGGAATTTCCGTGAGCAGCTGGATATTCCGGTAGCGGTCAAGACCCGTGCCGGCGGGAATCAACCGGCCCATGATCACGTTTTCCTTCAGGCCGCGGAGATAATCGACCTTTCCAGAGATGGCCGCTTCGGTAAGGACGCGGGTGGTCTCCTGGAAACTCGCTGCCGAAATAAAGGAGTCGGTGGAGAGTGACGCCTTGGTGATTCCGAGCAGCAACGGACGGCCTGTTGCGGGACGCCCGCCATCGTGGATGATGCGATCGTTCTCTTCGCGGAAGCGGAACTTGTCCACTTGCTCCTCCAGAAGGAAGCTCGTATCGCCCACGTCCTCGACTTTCACCCAGCGCATCATCTGACGAACGATGGTCTCGATGTGCTTGTCGTTAATGTTGACGCCCTGCAGCCGGTACACTTCCTGGATCGAGTTCACCAGGTAAGCCTGCGTGTACTTTTCTCCGAGGACGGCGAGAATATCGTGCGGGTTCAGCGGACCGTCAATCAACGGCTCGCCGGCCCGGACGTGTTCGCCTTCCTGCACGTTGATGTGCACGCCGCGCGAAACGGAATATTCTTTCACCGTTCGCCCGTCTTCGCTTTCGACAAAGATCTTTCGCTGGCCCTTAACGATGTCGCCGTACTTCACGATGCCGTCGATTTCGCTAATGACCGCGGGATCTTTGGGCTTGCGCGTTTCGAAAAGCTCGACCACGCGCGGGAGACCGCCGGTGATGTCTTTTGTCTTGGTGGTTTCGCGCGGGATCTTCGCCAGCACGTCGCCCGGTTGCACCTCGTCGCCATCCGCCACCATCAAGTGAGCGCGTGAAGGCATGAGGTACTTTTTACGGACGCGTCCCTGCGGATCGCGAACGAGAATGGTGGGCTGATGCTTTTCGTCACCCGGAGGAAGCGTGACGACAAGCTGCGACAACCCGGTGACTTCGTCTACCTGCTCTTCAATCGTGACGCCAGGCTGCAAATCCTTGAACTGAATCGTGCCGCCCGTCTCGGTAAGGATGGAGAAGGTGTACGGATCCCACTCGACCATGGTCTGTCCGAGCGTGACCGGCTGGCCGTCTTCGACCTTGAAACGCGCGCCATAAACAACGTGGTGGCGCTCTTTTTCGCGGCCTTTTTCATCAACTACGGCGATCAAGCCGGAACGATTCATGGCCACGATGGTCTTGTTGCGGCCCTCGACCACGTTCAAGTCGATGAACTTCACGAAACCGTTGTTGCGCGCTTCGACTTTGGACTGTTCGGTGACGCGAGTCGCCGTACCGCCGATGTGGAAGGTGCGCATGGTCAACTGCGTGCCAGGTTCGCCGATGGACTGCGCCGCGATCACGCCGACAGCCTCGCCCATCTCGACGAAACGCCCGGTGGCCAGGTTCCTGCCGTAGCAGCGAGCGCAAACACCGCGCCGGGACTCGCAGGTAAGCACGGAGCGGATGTTGACTCGCTCGATGCCGGCGGCCTGGATGGCGTTGGCCAACTCTTCGGTGATTTCCTGGTTGATCTCGACGATGACGTTGCCTTCATAATCCTTGATCTTTTCGAGTGAAACGCGGCCCACAACGCGGTCGCGCAACGGCTCGACTTCGACTCCGGCTTC
>Ga0070765_100002259_pt1 | contig 12027 bp, 7 predicted proteins | sample HubBroMetageWFT5_FD_71516 | JGI IMG/M metagenome (GOLD analysis project Ga0070765, IMG submission 71516) | Warmed and freeze-thawed soil microbial communities from the Hubbard Brook experimental Forest, New Hampshire - Hubbard Brook CCASE Soil... | ecosystem: Environmental > Terrestrial > Soil... | reverse complement strand
TGGAACACGCGGTCATCCCAGCAGCGCGAGTCGATCGAGTAGTCCGGATATTCGCGAATGACATCCTGCAAAGTCTGCAGGATGCGGAGCGTGCTCGACTCCGTATATTGAGGCATGAACAGGACGTGACTGGATCGTTCTCTTCGCACCTGATAAGCGAATTCAGTAAAGCTGCCGGCATTGGTGAGATTGAGCGCGGCGTTGGGTTCGCAGCCATGGCGGTCGCCGCCCGAAATGACTAATTGATTGCATGCCTCGGAGAGGTGGAGCACAGACTGGTTCTCCTGCCAGCTGCGAATACCGCTCAGTTCGAGAGCGTGGATGAACTGGCCATGCTTGCAGAGGAGCAGACGCAGATTCCGGTCGTGCAGTTCCGGGCCCTTGTGCGCCAGATCCCACATCGGGTGATTCAGTACCACGAGGACCTCAGGAATATCGTGGAGGGCGGAGAGAATTTCCGGCAAACGGAGGTCGTCGGGATTACGCGTGTACTCGGCGAGTGCCGCCATGATCGATTCTGCGCGGCCACTGGGAAGGTTATGAACGCCCAGGTGAAAGGTTGCGTCGTGAAAAAGAACCGTCCATTCTACTGACACCGGGATACGGCGGGCCTCGGGAACCACTCGCAGTAACATGGGAGCTTCGATGTTGTCGTGGTCGGTGATGGATACCATGCTCTCGAGACCAAGGACGCCTTCTATCTGGTTTTTCTCGCACTCAAAGGCTGCCAGCGGCGGAAGGGGCGGAGTCCAGTAGCTTTTCCAAAAATCGAGGGTTGTCACCTGCCGCTCGCGGATGGCGTGCCGTTCCTCGGCGGCAATGGCATCCCGCAAAGGCCGATAACGCGCGGCAAAGTCGATGATAAAGTACAGACCTTCTTTCGAACGGTTGGTATGGCTATGCAACGACACGCCGGCGCGATACTTCTTAGCCGCTCCGGGCTCTTTCCAAAGACAGGTTACGTTGCGTTGCAAATGGCCTCCATATGGCTTCCTGGCTACCGCTCGGGTATGGGGAAAACTTGGCATAGGTACATTAAGATCAGGTTACGTTTAAAACATTTTTGTATAAATTTGTTTCAACGCGGCACTTTTGTATAAACCGTTCCAAAGTGGGACAATCCTTTTAACCATTAATTAATCTCTCTTTTTGCAGCCTATGCACCATACTTCGGATTTGGAGACCAATCCCAATCGCAACGGTCCGCCAGAAACCACAGCGGTTCGCTCTCTCCCTGCCCTGCTATCTGGCCTGATTCGTCATCCATCTCGATTCCTAGTGTTGTGGAATTGGAAATCAGCACTGCTGAGCACCATTTTGCGGGGCCCCATCTTCCTTGTGGCTGGGGCGCGCCAGGGATGGAACGCCGCATTTGCGGCTCTGCTCACCGAATCTATTTTCTGCGCCGTCAGCGCAGGTTTTTATGGAGCCATGGTCCAGAGTCTGAAAGATGGCGAGCCGCAATGGCTCACCGGAGTCTTTCTGGCGGGCGTGATCCCAGTTGTCTTTCAAGTGCTGGAGTATTTACTTCATTGGTTCCGCGGAACACCGCACTTGCGCATCGCTGAGATCGTTTCCCTGTTTGTGAGTGCGATTTCGGCGCTCTTCAACTGGTACGCGATGCGGCGGGGAACCTTGCTGGTCGGCGGAGAAGGCGGGAGTTTTGGCGGCGATCTTCGCCGGTTACCACGACTGCTTTTCGGTTTCCTCGCGTCGTTGCCGCGCAGGATTGTAACGAAGACGATCCTGGTGTCATCCAAATGCCTGGACGGGAGCCTGGGTTGAGCAGTTTGGTTGAGCCGTCTGGCATGAACTTTTTCGGGAGGTGGCTTTTCTGAAGACACTGCACCTGACGAACTCGTGGCACGAGACCTCCGGCGGCATTGCGGCCTTCTATCGAGCATTGATGGCCGAGGCGAACCGTAGCGGCCACGAGATCCGCCTGGTCGTTCCCGCGGAAACGGACCGGGTCGAGCAGTTGGGCGAGTTCGGCAGAATTTATCATCTCCAGTCCCCGAAGGCGTTTCTGAACTCCGATTACCGCATGATCTATCCTTCGCAGTTTCTCGCTCCCGGCAGCAGGCTGCAGAGGATTTTGGCTTTTGAACAACCGGACCTGATCGAGGTCTGCGACAAGTACACGTTGAATTACCTGGGCGCGTTGTTGCGCATGGGTCTGGTGCAGAGTTTGAACTACCGTCCGGTAGTGGTGGGATTCAGCCAGGAGCGGATGGATGACAATTTCCGCGCCTACTTCAGAGCATTTCCGTTCGCGGCGCAGTTCTGCTCCACCTACATGAAATGGCTGTACTTTCCTTTCTTCGACCATCACATTGCCAACTCCGAGTACACGGCGGAGGAACTGCGATCGGCGGCGCGCGGACAACTGGTGCCGCGCGGAACCTGGATTCGGCCCATGGGAGTGGATCTGGCCCACCTTTCGCCAAAACGGCGGCGGCCTGAATTGCGGCGTCGCTTGCTGCAGAACTTCGGCGCTGATGAAGATGGGGTTCTTCTTCTATACGCAGGGCGCCTGGCGCCGGAGAAAAATCTCTCGTTGCTCTTCGACTCGTTGTCGCGGCTGGCGCGAGATCGGGAACAGGATTACCGCTTGCTTGTGGTCGGAGACGGAATCGAGCGCGAATCGTGGGAGCGAAAATGCACCGCGGAGATGCCGGGGCGAACGCTGTTCTATGGGCACATGCGCGACAAGAATGTTCTCGCGGATTTGTACGCAAATTCGGATGTGTTCGTCCATCCTAATCCGCGTGAACCTTTCGGTATCGCACCACTGGAAGCGATGGCGTCCGGAGTTCCGTTGGTAGTGCCTAACGCGGGCGGCGTCCTGTCTTACGCAAATATGGAAAATGCGTGGACCGTCAGCGCGGACGCCGAGAGCTTTGCGTCGGCCATAAAAGAGGCAGGAACAGACCGCAATCTCGCTGTCGAAAAACCTCGGCGGGCGCTGGCTACGGCGCATCAATTCAGTTGGGAGATTGTGGCTCCGGCGTATCTCAAACTCTATGAGGAGCTGTTTCACCTGCACACCCGGGCCGCTCAGTTCGCTGCACCCGCATTCTGTTCAGACCAGGCCCGCGGCCTGCAGGCGGCGATCATGCGTGGAGTCGCATATATGGCCAAGAACAGCTTTCAACTATGGTCAGGGCTCACTGCCCATGCACCTTTGCATCCGGCGACAAAAGCGACCCTTGAAACGGATCACTGAGGATCAAGGACGATTGGACTTCGACCTGAGGTCGGTAGTTCACTTCGCGACGCTTTCGTGGCATGCCGCACTTTCAGGCCAAGAATGAGCAGAATCTGCAGCCCCGTGAGGCCATTGGCCAACATGATGGGTCTCGACATCCGTAAATACCCATAGACAAACCAGAGACCAACGCCCATACCGAATAGCGTGAGCATGGTTCGGGAGAGGCCCTGACCACCATTTCGCCAGGTTTGAAGGAGTTGAGGCGCGAAAGCTACTGTGGTGAAAAAAGCCGCCCAAAAACCGATTGCCTCAGTGTAGAGTCGCAGCCAGTTCATATGGGTAAGCTTCCTTCGAATGGACGCGATTTGCAAGTAAAGAGTTGATGAACGGCTTGATGAATAGTACGCAAGTTCCCGCTCGAAATCTTGACTTGCGCGGTCCCAGGCCAAAAGTTATTCCTTCGCGCTGGAAATGACGGTGATGGTGGGTATTTGGCTTACGCGCTAAGCAGGTTCAGCCGGAGATCCTTCGCTTCGCCTGAAAAACGGCTCCGCTCAGGACGACACCGTAACGTAAAGAGTTCAACTCCATTACCAGCGAAGCGACAAACGGAGGTGGGTCCCGGTTGAGAGTATTATACTGAGTCGAATTTCGGGTCAGATTGGGGAAAAACCGCGTGTCGAAACGCTTCGTGGCCGTTGTTGCTCTGTTCAAGGTACTGATTTCCATCTCGGCGATTGCGCAAACCAAAGCCATTGACGCCGAGGGCCACCAGTGGTGGCAGCACGCAGTGTTCTACGAAATCTATCCTCGCAGTTTTGCCGATAGCAATAACGACGGCATCGGCGACCTGAAAGGCATCACCTCAAAAATGAGCTATCTGCACGACCTCGGTGTGGACGCCATCTGGATTACTCCTTGCTTTCCGTCGCCCCAGGTCGATTTCGGATATGACGTTTCCGACTACGAGAATATCGATCCGATGTACGGAACGCTGGCTGATTTCGATCAGATGGTGGCGGAAGGAAAGAAGCAACATGTCAGAATAATTTTTGACTTCGTCGTCAATCACAGCTCCGACCAGCACCCGTGGTTTGTGGACTCGAAATCCTCGCGCAACGCGGCGCATCGTGACTGGTACATTTGGCGCGATGGTAAAGCTTCGGGCCAGCCGCCCAACAACTGGACCTCAGAATTCGGCGGATCTGCCTGGAAGTTCGACGCCACCACGGGCCAGTACTATTACCACAATTTCTATGCCGAACAGCCTGACCTGAACTGGCACAACCCCGCCGTCAAAGATGCCATGTTCGACGTGACGCGCTGGTGGTATAAGCGCGGCGTTTCCGGATTTCGCCTGGATGCCGTTGACACGCTATTTGAAGATCCCAAACTTCGCGATAATCCCATATTGCCCGGCAAGAATGCCTATGGCGATCCGAATCAAGAGAAGAAATACAACACCAAGCTTCGCGAGGTCCACGACGTGTTGCGCGGACTGCGCCAGGTTGCTGACGAGAGCGGCGCGGTCTTAATTGGTGAAACCTGGACGAAAAACGTCTCCGAACTTCGGCAATACTATGGCAATCACAGCGACGAATTGCAGATGCCCATGGATCTGATGCTGACGAGCCTGAAGTTCTCGGCGCCGGTTTTTCGCGAGCACATTGCGGCCGTCGACGGCGCGGGAGGATGGCCGGTCTACGTGATCAGCAATCACGACATCGTTCGATCCTATGATCGTTACGGCGATGGCAAGCACAATGACCAGATTGCCAAGGTCATGGCCGCCCTTTACCTGACCCTGCGCGGCACACCAATTATGTATTACGGCGAAGAAATTGGAATGAAAACCACGCTTCCGACCCACAAGGAAGATGTGAAGGACCCGATCGGGCGAACTGGCTGGCCGCAAGAAAAGGGCCGCGACGGCGAACGCACGCCCATGCAATGGAATACTGAAACCAATGCAGGATTCAGTGCGAAAAAGCCGTGGCTGCCTGTGCCGCCGATCTATAAGACGCACAACGTCGCGACCGAGGAGAAGGATCCCAATTCGATTTTGAATTTCTACAAAAAGTTATTGGCATTGCGCCATACCAACGAAGCGCTGCTGGATGGAAGTTATATCGCGCTCAATCACGAAGACGCGAACGTGATGTCTTATCTTCGCAGTTACAAGGGCAAGGCTGTATTGGTTGCGCTGAATATGTCGGGCTCGCAGCAGAAGGCAAGCTTCAGACTCGCCGATAAAGGCCTTGAGTCTGTCCATTTATCCGGCCTGGCGGCAACGCCGCAGTCCTCAGCGAAAGGCATGGAAGTATCGCTTGAGCCCTTTGGCGTTTTTATCGGCGAGGTTACCAAGTAGAAGTTAACAAACGGGCGTCATCTCCATGGTTTAAGATTTGCCGTATGCGAGTACTTACGTGCGTGCGGATCGCGGCTGCCTCTGCGATGTGGGCGCTGGTCGCGCATTGCGCAGCAGCTCAGACGGGAGTGCCGACCGGCGATTCTCCATCGAATCGGTCGGAAAGCCAAGCGCACTCGTACCTGGAACGTGCCGCGGAGGCGATGCACAAAGGCGACAACTCGGCCGCCGAGGAGGCTCTGCGGCAGGCGCTTAAAATTGATCCACATTCGCTTGCTGCTTTGAACAACCTGGGAATCGTTCTATCGCGGCAAGGGAAGCCGGCCGATGCGATTCCTTTCTACGAAGAGGCGCTGAAGCTCCGGCCTGATGATGTCACGACAAAACGCAACCTGGCCGTGGCTTGCTTTAAAGCTCAGCGCTACCTGAAGGCGTGGAACTTGCTTCGGCCGCTGAGCGAGAAATACGCGACCGATTTTCAGATTCTCGACCTGGCCGGCCTTTCTCTTTTTGCTCTGGACCGCTATCCCGAGGCCGCCGGATATCTGGAACGCGCGAATCACGTCGACCCATCGGATCTGGAAACTCTGGACATGCTCGGCAAGGCATACTTGCGGATGAAGGATTACAAGGCGCTGACAAGCGTATTCGCGCGAATCATGCAGGTCAATCCGAATTCGGCTTCCGCTCACATCATGATGGGCACGGCTTATGACCAGATGACGAATCGAACGGAGGCCATCAAGGAATATCGAGCGGCGGTAGAAGCCGATCCGAATTTCATGGGGGCGCATTCCGGACTGGGCTTCGAATATTGGCGCGAGGGCGAGAACGATCTTGCACAAAAGGAATTCGAGACAGAGCTGCAGCGCTTTCCCAGCGATCCTGTGTCGAATTGCATTCTGGGACAGATCCTGTTGGACAAGTCGCGACCCACCGATGCGGAGCCTCATTTTCGCGCGGCTCTGGCAGTGAATCCCCGCTACACCGAGGCTCTGTTCGGTCTGGGTAAGACCGAACTGGCATTGCAACATCCAAAAGCGGCGCTTGAGCCGCTTCACAAAGCCATCCAGATTGATCCGAATTATTTCGAAGCACACTTCGTTCTCGGCACGGTGTTGCGCCAGTTAGGGCAAGCTGCCGAGGCGGCGAACGAACAAAAGATTGCACTCGATATTCAGGAGAAAGGCAGGGCGGCGGCGATCAAGCGGAACGAAAGCCAGTGACTCCTGTAAACCCTTGCGGGTGAGGCAAGCAAGAAAAAGGCGCACGCCGCAGCGTGCGCCTGAAGAAGGATGGAAGCGACCGGGTTAGAACTGGAACTTGGCGCCGATTTGAACGTTCCGCGGATCGTGCCATGCGTTGACCGTACCAAAGCTGGCCCCGTCGTCGACGTTCGTATCGACGGTCGAAGGGTTGCCGTGGTTGAATGCGTTGAAAGTTTCGAGGCGAAGTTGCATTTCGAGCCGTTCCGCGATTCGGACGTTCTTGATCAGCGAGATATCCCAGACCTGTAATCCGGGTCCATAGACCGCGCCGACTCCAGATGTGCCGAAGTGCCCGACCGCGTCGGTGAAGGCGGCCGTATTGAAGAATTTCGCCGCCGTCTTGGGGCCGCCGGCACTGCCGATCTGATCCGCACGGACCTGAACCGTGCTACCGGACCGCGTCATGCCAAGACCGCCCGGATAAAGCGGGCACGAAGTGGTTGTGGCCGAGATCGTGCACCCAAGTGTCGAAGTGTTGACCGTCACCGCGGCGAAGGGGTCCGAACTCTGCGTGATCGAAAGTGATTGCCCCGTCTGGATTGTGGTGATGCCAGAGATTTCCCATCCGCCCAGGACTTTGCCGACAAATCCTCTCTGGTTCTTGTAGAAGGGCAGATCATAGACATAACTGGCGACGAACATCTGCGGCGTGTTTAGCGTAGACGGCCCGTAGCTCTGTCCCAGACTGTACGTGTTGTAAGTGGCCAAAGCCCGGTCTTCTGGACTGGTCGTCAGCAGCCTGGACCATGTGTAGCCAATTTGCACGGTCAGGCCCTTGTTGAAGCGCCGATTCAACGAAACCTGCAACGAGTTGTAGTTGCTGGTAAAAATGGGGTTGCGGTCGGTGATGACTCCGTATCCGGGAAATGGTCGGATGGCGTTTACGTCGACTCCGGGATTGGCCAAACGTGCGGCAAGCGTGGGTTGGTTGATCTCGATGTCGCCCAGCAGGTGCGTGCCTTTGGTCCCGACATACCCAACTTCGACAACGGTATTTGGCAAGATTTCACGTTGCACGGAGAGGTTGTAGTCCAAATAGCTTGGAACCTTGAAGGTTGGGTTTCCGGTTGCGATCAAGCCGTTCGGAGCGGGTGAGGGAGCCCCAACCTGTCCGCCAAGAGGATTATCGAACAGGTTCAGGGTGCTCTTCGCGGTGTTGTTGGTAGTTGCCGTTTGGACCAACGGAGGATCGCTGAAGGCATTCTGCTCCCAGATTCCATTCAGCGTGCGGTCATAGAAAATACCGAAACCCGCACGGATTGCCGTCTTGCCATCTCCGAATGGGTCATAGGCCAAACCCAGCCGCGGTCCCCAATTGTTGTTGGAGCTTGGATTAACCCGAGCTCCGAATGGTGAGCAGGCAACCTGCGGAGCGATAGCTTGAGCAGCAGTGCAGGCGCTGCCGCTCGGAAAAATAAGTCCGTTGGTGTAATGGGCAGTGTCGATGGGATTGCCGCTGGCGGTGAAGCCCGTGAAATTGCCGGAAGCCGGATCGATGATCGCGGCATTGGCTGGATTGAACAATCGGGGATTGAAATTATTCAGCGTGTTGTTGCTGTCCGTTGGCGAGGGGAAGTAACTCCAGCGCACGCCCGCGTTGATGGTCAGACGGGGAGTGACCTTCCAATCATCCTGCACGTACACTTCGAAGTTCACATAGTTGAGGTGCGGGATCGTGTCTTTGCTCGGCTGGGTATAACTGTCGGCTTGTCCCAAGAGGAAATTGGCAAATGCCGGGTTGCCATTCGTGGGACTGAAATTGAAGGTTGCGAAGCCGGACGATGCGTTCTCTGTCTTCTGCATCCACATCGCGGTGACGCCTGTCCGGATGGTGTGGTTCCCATGCTGTATGGAAAGATTGTCGAATATGTTCTTATCGATGTTGCGCTCAAAATAAGGAGCGCTGCCGTTGCCAAGGCCGGTAAGCGCGGGCACCGCCTGGGTTCCGCCGTTGAAAGCAACGTTGGGCGCGCGACCATTTGGGTCTGTGAACTTCGTATTGTTGGTAAGTTGACTGAGAAAAGCCGGCGAGTTTGCAATCCCTTTGAGGGTGGAATTGATCGCACCCCACGCGTCCACATACTCAATCTCGTTCACCACCTTCGGTGAGATGGTGACGCTTGCATTTATGACCAGATTGCGGCCCGGAGCGTTAACCGATGTCGTCTCTACCCCTGGGTAATTTCCGCCACCCCACAAAGAAAAAGGCTCATTTTGCGGGACAACATCTTCCATATAGCGTGCGAAGACGCGCACCCGGTCACCGACATTCTGATCGATGCGGATAATGTCCTGGCGAAAATTATTGAGTTGGCCGTAGTTGGTGATCAACTGCGTTCCCGTTGCATCGTTGGCGGGGTTGGGCAACATGAATGCGTTCAAATAAGCGGTGGCATTCTTGCTGTAGCACGAGGGGTTGATGGTCGAGACGCCGCCAGCGGTAGTAACACACCCCGCGGGAGCAACCGGAATCGGACTCGCGAAAGAACCCGCAAGCTCGGCATTGGTTGGCACATTGATTTGATTCGTACCTGGCGTGCTGGCTTTGCGCCATTCCTCCGACCAGAAAAAGAAAGTCTTATCCCTTTGCGGATGGTAAAGCTTCGGAATGAACAATGGACCGCCGAGAGTGAAACCATAGTCGTTGTAGCGCTCGATCGGGACCGTGTTGTTCGGGGAAAGCGGATTCCCAGCTGCTATGGAGGCTCGGCCTCCGAAGGTATTCGCGTTGTAGAAATTATTGCGGTTGAACTCATAAGCGCTGCCGTGGAAGGTGTTCGTTCCCGACTTGGTGGCCACGACGATTTGACCGCCCCCGCTTCGCCCAAAAGCCGCATCGTAGTTGCTGCGCTCCAGGGTGAACTCCCGGATGGCATCGATACTCGGCGTGTTCAGCAAGGTCCCATTCGAACCGCTGTCGTTGATGTCGGCACCGTCCACGGTGTAGTTGTTCGCTCCCGTGCGCGCTCCGTTCACTGAGATCGTGGTGTTGTTCGCCAAGCCGAAGCCGACCTTATCGGGCAATTGGTTGGCAACGCCTGGCTGCAGCAGGATGAGTTGCTCGAAGTTGCGGTTGTTCAGTGCCAACTCTCGAACCTGCTCTCCAGTGACCGTCCCGGACTCTTCGGCGGTGGTGGTTTGAATCTGAACGTTCTCGGCAGTCACCTCTACGGTTTCACTCGCCTTACCTGTAACCAACGCCACGTCGAGAGTCTTTTTCTCCGCAACGTTGAGAATGACCTCTTTTGCTACGTAGGTTTGAAACCCGCTGCTCTTCAGCGTGACCGTATAGCGCCCTGCAGGCAGGTTCGTGATGTTGAAACCACCGGCTGCGTTGGTGGTAACCGAACGCACGTCTGCGCCCGTCTCTTCGCTATGAACCACGACGGTGACGCCGGGTACCACGGCTCCGCTAGGATCGGTCACTGTGCCTGTGAGTGTTGCCGCCAATTCCTGGCCCAGACATGCGGCGGAGAGGCTTAGGATCATTACCCAAACCGCTAAGAATGAATATCCCTTCCCCAGAGCCCGGCGATCGGTTGAGTCTTCACGCCTTCCGTATTTCAATTTCGCCATAACATGCCTCCTCAAACCGACGCTGAACTGCAGATTACAAATGAGCAGATAATCCAAACGCACTATGCTATATAGCACGCGGCGGTCCGTAGTCAAGAATAAAAAATAGACGAGCCCGGAGAAAATCGTTTCATGGCCGTCCCCAGACGGCGATTATCGCGGAATAAACCTGCAAATCCCCGCAGCAGGGCCCACGGGAAAGATAGGTCAGGTGCTTGATCTAACTCTATTGGCGATGAGGACCTTGGGCAATTTCGACGGGAGCCTGGCTCACAGCATCCTTTATGCACCATGGCTGCGACAGTCTCGCGGCAGAGAACCGCAAAAGCCAACGGTTTCCGCGATGGACCTTTACAGGACGTTCTCAATACGCTATATAGCATAAGGCGGTGCATGTGGTCATCCCGAGTCGCTCTGTCGAGCCCGGCGGACCTGCCAAAAGGCTTGCCGTTCGTGACGGTCTGGTAACTACAACCATGTCTAGCAATCATCGCAGCAGGATGCCCGCCTACAAGAGAATCCAAGGCGCGATTCGCGACCGCATCGCGTCCGCGAGTTTGAAACCTGGCGATGCAGTCGCTTCGGAGCGAGAACTGGCGAAGGTCCACAAGGTGAGCCTGATGACGGCTCGCCATGCATTGGCCGGACTCGAACACGAGGGAATCGTCGAACGGCGCCTCGGGGCAGGCACCTTCGTCGCGGTGCCCAAAATTCACTTCAACAAGCTGATGAGTTACACCGAGCAAATGTCGAGCCGCGGCCTGGCTCCGCGCTCCCGAGTACTGGTGGCAAAAGAAATTGACGGTGACCCGGAAGTGGCCGCCCGGCTTGGCTTGCCGGCGGCAAGCCGGATGGTGAAAATCCAGCGCCTCCGTCTTACCGGCGAAGAGCCATTTGCCCTGGAAACCTGCTACTTGTCAGCTGCCGATTTTCCGGACCTGGCGTCGGCACCTCTCGGCAGAACTTCGTTGTTTGCGATTCTCGAACACGAATATGCGACGAAGTTGGCGTACGCGGATGAAGAAGTCGACGCCACGTCCGCCGATCCCGATATTGCGAAGTTGCTGGCCCTGCCTCGCGGCGCTTCGGTGCTGCGGATACGCCAGATCATCTATTCCACGAAGGGCAAAAGTGCGATCTACGTGGTTGGTTTCTACCGATCCGAACGACACACTCTGTTTATCCGGCGCTTCCGTTAAAGCGGTTTAACCGACGCCCACGAGCAAAAAATCCATGATGCACCGAATCATTGCAGCGATTGTCGCAAGTTTTTTGGTCTTGTCCTCTGCCCAGGGTCAGGCGCGGCCCTTGAATAACGAGAGCCAGGGATTCGTCAACACCCTGATGCCCCAACCATCGCGTCTTTCCGTGCAGGAAGGACACCTCGGGATTACGGCTTCTTTTTCGGCGATCACCGATCACTATCGGGATGATCGCCTCGACGCGGCCATAGCGCGCAGCCTCGGCCGCATTCGAACTCAGACTGGGATTTCGATGCCTCTAGCGGTGTCAGCCGACAAAGCTGGAGCGCTGGTTGTCAGCGTCGACGGTCGAGGAGAAGCGATCCAGGCTTTCGACGAAGACGAGTCGTACTCTCTTGATGT
>Ga0070765_100002258_pt1 | contig 12028 bp, 10 predicted proteins | sample HubBroMetageWFT5_FD_71516 | JGI IMG/M metagenome (GOLD analysis project Ga0070765, IMG submission 71516) | Warmed and freeze-thawed soil microbial communities from the Hubbard Brook experimental Forest, New Hampshire - Hubbard Brook CCASE Soil... | ecosystem: Environmental > Terrestrial > Soil... | reverse complement strand
GCTTTTCCACATAGACGTGCTTGCCCGCTTGAAGTGCGGCGATGGCCATAGGTGCATGCCAATGGTCCGGGGTAGCGATTGTGATGGCGTCCACATCTTTCTGCTCCAGAATCCTGCGAAAGTCTTTGTCCGTCGCAGCGGTCTCACCCATCTCCTGCTGGACTCTGTCGGCGAATTTTCTAAGAACATCTCCGTCCACATCGCAGACATGCGAGATGCGCGCAGCGCTCTGGTTCGCCTTGAGCGCCGAGAGATGAGCGTAGGCGCGCCCGTTAAGCCCGATAACGGCAAAATTGAGACGATCGTTGGAACCGAGGATTCGGCTATAGCTCCGTGCCGTAGTTCCCACGGCCAGCGTCGCCGCGCCCACCGCAAGTGCATCCAAAAACTCGCGTCGTGTGGCCATAATCTTCCTTTTGCCGGGCGGCCTTTGACACGCCGCCGCCCGTCGACAAGCTAGCTTGTGCTCAGCAGGAGAATCCGGCCTTCGTCAACGTCTTCCGGAATCCGTCCATGCTGATACGGGTGGATGCTTCGGGCGTACCTGCGCCGCGCCAGTGAGTTTCGAGGCTCACTGCGTTATGGTAGCCGTCGCGCTGCAAAGCCCGGAGTTGCCCGACCCAATCCACGATGCCACCGCCTACGGGAGCCCAATCGTATTTGTGATCCGGCTTACGTATCACATCCTTGCAGTGGCAGTGCCCAATCCGATTCTTTGGTAGCGACTGATACCCGGTAGGATAAGGCGTGCTTCCGACAGCTGCGGCATTGCCGGGATCCCAGTTCAACATAAAGTTTCTGTCTGGAATCGCCTTCAGCACGGCAGCCGCCTCGTCGCCCGTTGCCGTGTTGCAGGACATCTCGTTTTCGAGCATCAGGATGACATTGTCTTTGGCGCAACGCTCCGCAGCCTGCCGCAGTTTGGCATTGATCGCTTCCCTATAAGGCCGTTGATCATCCAGTCGCCAGAAGTCGAAACAGCGAATCCTGTCCGTATCGAAAAACATCGCAAGCGAAATGCACCGGTCCAGCAGCTTATCCTGTGCACTTGCATCGTAGCTCGCATGGAACTGGTCGCGGCTTTCGCTCTGAGACGACCGGGGAGCCCCAGGCCAGTCGGCCTTGAACAACGGGCTCGCGATATCGGTCACTTGCAGTTTGTGTTCCGCGAGGACTTTCCGCGCATCCTCCAACTCCTTCGCGTTGAGTTCGGTCACGTTCTTGTTCCACATCGTGCGCAGCTCAATCCAATGCAGACCGAAATCGCCAGCCACGATCTGGCATGCCTTCTCGAAGTCCTGCGTGATCTCGTCATTAATCACCGCCAGCCTGAACGGGCACGTATCTGTATCCACTTCCGCCGCGAGCGGTGCCATTTCTGAGAACTCTCCGGCTTTCTTCACCAGCGGGGGCATCGCCGCCTCAAGTGTCGCCAGTCCTAAACCCGCCAACACCGTGCGTCGTGTGTGCTCCATGTTTTCGTCTTCAACACCTTTGAGAGTGATTGAGGCTGTCTTAGCAGCGACGGCTTTGCGCCTCGGGTTCGCCGATCGTCCGATTGGCTTTCCGGCCGAAATTGTACCGAAACCGTTCGCAGAGTGTCTGCCTTTTTTGCTTCTCTCTCTGTCTCAGTATTTCCGCTCATCAGCCGTCGTACACTTCGGCGAGCGCAACGTTCTCGAGCCCTTCGTGATACCACGGGTGATTGCAAAACTCGAAGTTCGATCAGGAGCAACAGGAGAGCGCGAACCAGCGCGAGCTGCTGCAGAAGGATCGCGACGTCCGTGAATGGATGCGGCTGCGCGACCTGTATTTCGCCGACGTGTGCACCCCGTGGGAGGGAACGGACAGGTGGACAAACCTTACGGTCGCGTTTTTTTACACCAAGGGTAAGTTACCCATCTTCTACGCGAACGACCTCGACCACAAAGCCGGCCCGAAAAACGCAACAACGTTCCAGGCCTGGGAACCGTCGCATATGGTGGTAAGCGGAGATCGCGCGAGAAGCCTCTACAGGCACGAGGAATGCAGGCAACAGCGAAAAATCCTTCTTGGTGACAATTCTTCTCGCCGCAACTATTAGCCGAAGGCTTGTTAGTTCAACCTCACGCAACGATCACACGATCCGACCAGATGGTCCCCAATACAACTGGGATCCGTCTGCTTTACGCCGAACTAAGGAAGCCGCGCCGTCTCCGGGGTCTGCCGGGCTTTCGCCTTGGCGTAGTGCAAGTTCACAAATCGCAGCGGTGATTTCCAACGACGCTTGCGGAGTCGGGAATTGCGATTAAATTTGCAAGCCGCCCACGAGTATCAGTTCTCTGCGCAACCGAATCGCGGACGGACTCGATTGATAAACCGCGTACGATGGGGTTTTACGAAGTTGGTAGCCACGAGGTAGCGACGAAGCGAAATGAACGCGCTGCGCTTTTGTAACTGATTGAACCCCCGACCCCGTGCTTAACTGGCAGGTGCTCTCACAAGCCTCCAGACGTTCGACAATTCCTCCAACCCCGTCGATTCCATACAGTTCTCCTGCTTTGCAAGTGCGTTCGGTCGCTCCAGATACTCGATCCTCCGCTTTCGGTTTTCAATGTTTTCAACAATTTCGGAGAATCTGCTTCTCGCTCGAAGTAAGCCCCAAGCACCAATTACATAGGGTTTTGGTACAGTTTTGGTACAGCTCGATTCTAGAATCGTCGGGCTGAGCTACATGGTGAGACGCAAAACTTGAGACATTTTTATCCATCAAGCATTCGATGTGTAGGCTTGCTGAAGACATCGTTGAACCGTCCGACAGAATTCGCAATGTGACTAGTTCCCGCGTCGCCTTCGCGAACGACATCAATAGGGTCGTGAGTGAGGCAGATGGCAAAGGAATTAGCAAAACAGGAGTTCTTCCGAAACGATCGGACAAGGCCCCATATATTAATGTCGAGACGGCGTACGCGAGCCAGAAGCCCGGGACCAACCAGCAGAGTGCATCGGGAAGTGTGGCAAACTCCCACGAGAACGCCGGTATCAGGGGCGCAACCACGTAATTGCCGTAGAAAGCCAAGAGCGCGATTGCCCGGTAGCCCACAACTCCATCGCGTCCCCGTGCGCTTTCCTCGTGGAATTTTGAAACCTTAGTCCTAGCGATTTTGCGATGCCTCTGCCGGTCTTAGCGCCGCGGCGCCGAAATTCACGCTGAATCGCTTGCACCATATGGACACTGCGCGGTATTTTGCCAAGTCCAAGTCGCTGCCAAGCGTGTAGTTTTGGTCGCCGATGTTACCTTTGATGGCTCCTAAATCAACGAAACCGGCCTGTTGCACCGTTGCCACGTCTTTCGCATCTTCGGCGGCAACCATGTACACGTGCACGTCAGGACCATTTGAGGTTTTGAAAGTCGTAAAGCGAAGAACGCGAGTGCCATCTCCCATCTGGTAGATGGTTGCGGTGCCTGCCGTCGGGTGCAAAATGCTGTAGAACTGTCCGGATTCCAAGGGCTGGGCCGACGAGTCGCCTTGGGCGGTGGGCATTGCTTCGTCAACATGGCGATTGACCACCAGCCGCTCTGGGCGAAACGCAAACCACGCGCCAAAAACAGCAACTGCGGCAACGGGAATGGCTATTTTTATCCACGTTCTCATTCTTGCGTCTCCTTTGCTCCAAGTGACTGGAGCGAACAAATTATCCATCTGGCACGTAGGGCTATTCTAAGAGTTGCTGCGATAATTCTGTTTTCCTTCATAGTTCCCCGATTCTTCGCTGGACACTTGCCTCACGCTCATGCAGACAGGAACTGCTTGACGAGTTTTGCGGTATCGTCAGGGTTCTCTTCGGGGAAAAAGTGGCCACCGTTCATCGCCTGCCCGTGCGCGTCCGGAGCCCACTGCCTCCAGATTCCGAGCGGACCGCCGTCTTTTGCATAGAACGTGTCGAGCGGACCACCTTCAGCCCACAGATGCAGCATCGGACATTCGATTCGCTTGCCGGCTTGCTTATTCACGCGATCGTGTTCGACATCGATCGTTGCCGCGGCTCGATATTCTTCACAAATGCCATGAACGCGGGCTGGATCACGATAGGTCGTAACGTATTCCTCAAGAACCTCCCGGCCGAACGAACCCTGCCCGAAGGGGTTGTGGAATACCGCTTCGGGGGCACCCCGCAGATAGCTCTCTGGCAGCGGGTGCGGCTGCGACAGCAAGATCCAAGGCCAATAGGTCTTCGCGAAGCGCGCATCCGATCGGCTCCACGCTTCGAAAATCGGAATCACGTCGAACACCGCGAGACGTTCCACCGCCTTCGGATGGTCCAACGCCAGGCGATAGCTGACGCGCCCGCCGCGATCGTGGCCGATCAGCGTGAACGTCGGAAAACCGAGTTTGTCCATCACAGCAATCAGTTCCGCCGCCATAGCGCGCTTTGAATAAGGGAAATGATCGTCCGTTGAAGCCGGCGTGCCGCTTTGGCCATAGGCGCGCAGATCCACGCAGATCACGGTGTGATTTTCGGCAAGCTTTGGCGCGAGGAATCGCCACATGAGGCTTGTGCGTGGGAAGCCGTGCACCATCAAAATGGCCGGCCCCGTCCCGTAGCGGCGCACAAATATCGTATTTCCTAAAACCTCGACTTTAGAAATCTTAGTGGGAGCTTGACCCGCCAAATTTGCGCCGCCCTGTGCGGTGCCTTGCGCATTTGCAAATTCGGTGAGAGAACCCTCCATCAGAATGCCAAGCGACGCGCGGGTGAGAGCGCCAAGAAAGTTTCGACGTTCCATTCCCGCCTCCTCGTTCCAACGATCTTTTGCTGGGGAGGGAACAGACAGCAAGGTGGCTTTCTCATTGGCCTCTATACCATTCGAAGTTGCGACTTCCATTTCCGCCTCCAGGCGAGTGAACTTAGATCCAGCTATGACCTGCGCTAAATGCCATTTATCTCGCCGCCATCCATGCACACAGACGCGCCCGTCATCCACTTCGCCGCTGGCGAGACCAGATAACCCATCAGGTCGGCAATCTCCTCCGGCTTTCCGAAGCGGGTGATGCCGACTTGCTCTGGAAAATTCTTGAATGCTTCTTCTACCGTGAGATTATGAGCAGGCGCCCATTTTTCAAAGAAGGCCTGCCGGCGTCCGGTCATCACAGCTCCGGGCGAGATGCTGTTGAGCTGCACTCTGTCTTTGATTCCTTGTTCTGCGAATGACTTCGCGAGTGCGTTGATGGCTGCGTTGATTGCTGCGACTGCCGCGTTTCCGGATTTGGGATCGAGCGCTGCGTTCCCGGACATAAAAACCACGGATCCCGTGGCGGCCTTCAATGCTTCCCACGCCCGTATCGTCAACCTGCGCGCGCCGTGAAATCTAAGCGCCATGCCGTCTTCCCACTGTGCGTCGGTCATCTGGAACAAATCAATTTGCGGCACCGCGCCGGCAATATTTAGCAGCGCGTCGATTCTGCCAAAGCGTTCGAGAATGCCCGTGATGATCGTCTCTGCGGATTGCGGCAGTCGCAGATCAATGGCGAAGACCATCGTCTTGGCACCCATTGCTGTAATCTCGGACGCCGCCGAATCCAAGTTTGGTTTGTCTCGCGCCACGAGCACGACGGCTGAAAAATCCCGCGCGAGTCTCAAGGCTGTAGCTCGTCCTATTCCCTGACTCGTGCCGGTGACAACAGCGACAGATTTAAATTCCATGAGATGACCTCTTCCTGACAATCAGTTGAGCCACGCATGCGAAGCGTGCTGCGCCTCGTCGGGCTTTCGCGCCTGCCCCCGCTGTGAACCCCCTATTGCGAAAGAGTTTTTCGCGCAGCTTCCAGAATCACGTCTACCACCAGCGCCGGCGCCGAATACATGGGCGTATGGTCCACAGGATGGGGCCTCACCGTTGCGCCCATTCGCTCGGCCATGAAATGCTGAGTCTTCGGATTGATCATGCGGTCTTCTTCAGCCACCAAGTACCACGACGGCTTCGATCTCCACAGCGGCGTCGGCGCCGGCTCTTGAATGCACTGCACCGAAATCGGCCGTTGCACCGACGCCGCAATCTTTGCCTGGTCCGGCGACGCGTTCTGTGCGAGCGCGCGGCCAAACGCGTCGTCGGGCATCCACACAAAGCCGTGGGAATCGGGAACCATCTTCGGCTGTTCCGGACTGGGTGTGTCGCGATAGAAGACCTTTGCAACCGTCTCGCCGTCGTCCGGCGCCAGCGCCGTCACATAAACTAGCGCTTTGACTCGCTGTTCCTTCATCGCGGCGATCACGGCGCCTGAGTAGGCGTGTCCCACCAAGACCACTGGGCCGCTGGTCCGTTCCAGCGCCCAACTCAAAGCGGCAGCGTCGTTGGTCAAGGACGTGAGCGGGATTGGCGCACAGATCACGTTCAGACCGCGCTGCTCGAGTGGGAGAACGATGTTGCTCCAACAAGAACCGTCGGCCCACGCCGCATGGACCAAAACTATGGTTGAGCTCTGGGGAAATTCGCCCGCGTTGGCAGCCCGTCCAGGCAAACTTGCGACAACTTGTGTGGTGTTTTGCGCTTGCGCAAATTCAGTGAGTGAGTCGTTGAGCGCAACACTCAGGGATGCGGCCGTAAGCGCACCCAGAAAGGTTCGGCGTTTCATTTCTTGCTCCACGTTCGAATTCCCTCATGCTGAAAAATGAATTGACCACAAGCACCCTCTCAATGACCTCGCTCGATAGCGATTGTCGAGCGGGCAGGGAAGGCGGTTATCGTTGAGCTGCGCCTTATGTGGCGGATCGGTTGGGGCCACTTGCGGCGAGGAACTCTTTCATTGCGGACGCGATTTCGACGACATGAGTCTCGATCGCAAAATGTCCAGTGTCAAGGAACTGAACCTTCGCGCCAGGTATGTCTTTCCGGAACGCTTCCGCTCCTGCGGGGATGAAAAAGGGATCGTTCTTGCCCCAGATCGCTAGCAAAGGCGGCTTCGATTTGCGGAAATATTCCTGAAATTTCGGATACAGCTTCACGTTGGCGGCATAGTCCAGAAACAGATCGAGCTGAATCTCTTTGTTCCCCGGGCGTTCAAGCAGAGCTGTATCCAATGTGTACGACTCAGGCGGAATGCTTTCCGGATCTGCTACGCCGTGGGTGTACTGCCAGCGCGTTCCTCCTGCCGTCAAAATACTTTTACGGAGTATGTCCCTATTGTCTGCCGTGGGTGCAGCCCAGTACTTCCGGATCGGACCCCAAGCATCACCCAGGCCTTCTTCGTAGGCGTTCCCATTCTGCGAAACGATCGCGGTGATCCGGTCGGGGTGGGCCATCGCCAAGCGGAAGCCGGTCGGCGCGCCATAGTCGAACACATAGATCGCGTAGCGATCGAGTTTGAGGGCGCGCGTGAAAGCGTCTAGTGTGAGAGCCAATTGATCGAAGGAGTACGAATATTTTCGTTCAGCCGAGACCTCGGTAAATCCGAAACCGGGAAGGTCCGGGGCGATCACCCGGTAGTCAGTGGCGAGGAGCGGAATGAGTTCGCGGAACATGAACGACGAGGTCGGGAATCCATGCAGCAACAGAACTACGGGAGCGTTTGCTTCGCCTGCCGCACGATAAAACATCTGCACGCCATCGGCCTCTACCTTATTGACGGATGTACGAGGCGGGCTGAGTCGGGCATCGTCCTGGCCTGACACGGCGCGTCTTGTAACTGCTCGTGAAGTCGCATCACTCATAACGTCCTCTCCTGACTTCTTTGCTGTTTAGGGCAGGTGGAATGCCAAAGAGGCAAAGCTCACTCGAAGGCAGGACATTCAGTGCAAATCATTCTGGCGTTTGAAGTTTGTGACGAGGAAAGCCCTGGAAATCCCGAGCGTACCTGACAAATCCCTGACGGTTGTCCGTCACTGACGGGTTTCCGTCGGATCCACTGACACGGGTAGCCTCTTCACTTCGACGGCTTCGGTGCTCAGTGGTGGCCCGCCGCAGCGCCGACGCTGCGTTGCTGTGGCAGCGCGGCGGGCCGGCTTATGCCAAGCTTCTTCATACGGTAAACCAACGACGTTCGCTTCATCCCCAAACGCTCGGCCGCGCCATTCTGTCCGCCGATCACCCAGTTGCTCGCTTCCAGGGAACGAAGAATGTGATCCCGCTCAACCTCCGCGAGACCGTTGATGGGAAAATTCGATCCGTTCTGAGGCTCGAACGGCTCCAGCTCAGAAACTGGCGCCCGCAATATTGACTGCGGCGAGAGAATCACCGCGCGTTCAATGAAGTTCTGCAATTCACGAACGTTGCCGGGCCATTGGTATCGCAGCAACGCATCCATCGTCTCTGGAGAGATTACGTCGATTCGCTTATTCATGCGTTGAGCGTAGAGCGCTGTGAAATGCCGGACCAATTTCGGAATATCCTCGCTGCGTTGTCGCAGGGCCGGGACCTGGATCGGAAATACTTTCAGACGATAATAAAGGTCTTCGCGAAACGTCCCTCGTTTCACCATCGCCGGCAAATCCCGATGCGTGGCCGCGATCACGCGCACGTCAACCTTATGCGTACGGTTGCTGCCGAGCCTTTCGAATTCCTGCTCCTGCAACACGCGCAGCAGTTTCGCCTGAAGTTCCAGAGGGATATCGCCAACCTCGTCAAGAAAAAGCGTTCCTTTGTCGGCGAGCTCGAAGCGCCCCGTTTTTTGCGCGATGGCGCCCGTGAATGCGCCTTTTTCGTGGCCGAACAGCTCACTCTCAAGGAGTCCAAGAGGGATCGCGGCGCAGTTCAGTTTCACGAACCCCTTTTCGCTGCGGCTGCCCAGTTTGTGTATCGCACGCGCGACGAGTTCTTTGCCGGTTCCTGTCTCTCCTTGGATCAGCACACTGGAATCCGTAGGCGCGACTACAGACACCAGGCTCAAAGCGGTTTTCAATGCCGCGCTCTCTCCGACGATTTCCCTGAACTCGCCGCGAATTTCCTCTTCGAGGTAGCGTCTCTGTTTCGTTTCTTTATCTCGATCCTCTGTCGCCTTTTCGTACTTCAATGTGTTCTCAACTGCCATCGCTACCTGACAGGCCACCTGCTCGAGCAAGATGACGTCGTCTTCCTCAAAAGCATTGTCCGAACGCCTGCAGAGCATCAGAACGCCAACCACCCGATCTCGGCCCACGAGCGGAAGATAGCACCCCGTCCTCAGACCTTCTTCGATAACGCGCTCATAAAGAAGCTGACCGTCAGGATTCCCATAAAATTCAGGATCCTCGCGGGCCTGTTCGAAGCTATCGATCCGGACGCTCTTGGCCGTCCGCAATACCTGACCTGAGATCGAACCATTCATCGGCACCAGCGATCCCTCGCGAAAGGGTCCTCTCGCGTCGGGGTTGTACAAGTTAGCGACGCGTAACTCGCCGCTCGCGGTGTCGGGTAGCAGCAGGGCGGACACGTCACATTGCATTACCCTGAATAGATTCGTCGAAAGCCCTTCAACCACTTGCCGGAGGTCCAACCTGGACGTCACGCTGTTGCTGATCTCTAGAAGCAGTCGCAAGCGATCGCGCTCACGCTGCAACGCCTGTTCCTTCATGTGGCGCTCAATCGCGATCCCGGTGATGTGGCTGGCATTCTCAATCAATTGCAGATCGTTGGCACTGGGGTTGCGTGGCTCACAATAATTGATGGAAAAAGTACCGAGGGCTTTGCCTTCACTCGTGAACAACGGGCGGGACCAAACGGAACGAATTGCATACGGCAACATACGGTCACGATAGAGGTCCCAGGCCGGATCGCTCAGGATGTCTGTCACGTAAACAGACTCTCTCCGATAAATCGCTGTGCCGCAAGATCCGCCTTTCGGACCAACAGTCATGCTTCCTACCTGAGAGCTAAATCCTGGAAGGCTGGGCGCAGCGGCGCAATGAAGCTCCTTTCCGTCCTCGTCGCAAAGCCAGATCGTGCAAGTCATGCCTTCGGCTTGCGATTCAACCAACTGAGCAATGTACGTCAGAACTTCGGACAGCGGAGAGCCGGCAAAAATCAGTTTTTGCAGCTTGAGCACGGACTCGGTGGAAAACAGACCCGACGCGTCTCTCGTCGGTCCACCCGGCGATAGGACTTCTGCGGGAAACTGTACTGCCTTCTCCATGAGGTGTCCTTCCTTGCCCTGCTAGATTCACCTACTCCATTCTTGGTTCCAATACCGCAGGAACTTGGACGGCGCCAGCGAGAAACTTGACCATGTTCTGCCGTGTCCGCAGGGCGTGTGAATTATGTCGACCCGAAGCCGATTTCAAAGCGGCAACTTCAGCCCAGATCACAGTTTACTTTAAGCCGGAACGCGCGGAATCGCCAGAGTCTAGCCAACCGAGCGAGAGTGGTTGTCGAGTTGCCGTGCTCGCAAAGGGCGCGGCGGAGGCATGATTAGCCACCGGGGTGCTCGCTATTTTCGATCGTTCGAAGCACTTCCGCGGGTATCACGCCTTTCAGTGCGGAGTTCAGCACGGCGCGCTCGAACTGATGGCCGGGATCGGAACGATGCTCCTTGCCGTGCGAAAAGACTCCCGCGAAGGAGATCCAGATTCCGCGCGTGCCGCAATCCACGGAACAGCCACGATAGCCGAGAGCAGGCGCAACAGGCAGCGCGCCGGCGGAAGGGCTCAACCACTTCCAGATATTCTCAAGCTGCAGGACCAAGGTTTTCGTTAGACGCTACGACGGGTCAGGCCGACCGGAGTAGACGGCCGCCGCTGCGGTGCAGCGCTCAATTGATTTTGATGTGGCCGTGCATGACCACCATGAATGTGCAAAATACCGTGTATCCGCCGCGATTCGCGGTGCGAGGATCGGGAATTAGATGGTTGCTATTGTGTACGTTCCGCACGGGAGTCCCTCCCGGTTTATGCGACCAGTAACCGTTGCGCCCCTTGCGATACCAGTGGAAATCCACGCCAGGCCAAATCACGAGCGCCACTAGATGGCCCTCCTTGGGGCATTTGTTGTTTGCGCCAGGAGCGGCAATCAGATCATCCGCTACCGCCGCCGGACGAACCGAGGCGCAACTCAGAGACGTGTACATCGCGCCGTTTGCGCGGCCCGGTTGCGCAAAGGTGTCGGTCCTGTAATTCGTAGCATAGTTGTAGCAATTGTTATTGAATTGTTTTTGCCCGGCGTCATTCCACCAGGCGGGCTCATAGAGAGGCGCGCAATGGCACCACTCCTTGCTGGCCCAGCTGCCCTCGGTTTTCAGTGTTTTCAACAATTTCGGGGAATCTGCTTCTCGCTCGAAGTAAGATTTGAAGCGCCAATCACGTAGGGTCTTGGTACAGTTCTGGCGCAGCTCGATTCTGCTCAGCCTCAGCAGTGAGAGCGCGCATCTATACTCACCGCACCTTCACCTTGGGCTCGACCGACAGTCCTGGCTTTAACAATCCTTCGACGTTGAACTTTTGACCCAGAGGGCGATCGAAATCGATTCGCACCGGCACGCGCTGCACGACTTTCACGTAATTACCGGTGGCACTTTCGGAAGGCAATAGGTCGAACACCGAGCCGGTGCCGCCGCCCATGTTCGTGACGTGGCCCTTCCACTTGCGGCCATAGGCATCTACGTGGACCTCAACGGGTTGACCAGGGCGCATATGGGCAAGCTGCGTTTCTTTGAAATTGGCTGTGACCCAAACATCGTCGAGAGGCAGAACGTCCACAAGATCCTGTCCGATATTCACGTTCTGGCCCACCTCAACTCTGCTCTTGCCCACAATTCCTGTCACTGGAGAACAGATTACCGTGTGGCTGAAGTTGAGTTCCGCTTGAGCGAGTTGGAGCTCTCGGCGTGCGACTTCGGAGGTAGCTGTCTGCACGTTGGGGTCGTGGTGGGAACTCGCAGCTGTGGACAGCGCCTCGGACAGATTCAGTTGCGCCAGTACTTCTGCGATCTTGTACTCCTCAGGGTCTATGGTCATCATCGCTTCGCCAGCATGAACCAACTGACCGTCGTAGACGTACACGGACTTGATACGTCCGTTCACTCGAGGGCACAGCGGCATAACATGGCCTTCGACTTGTGCATCGTCAGTGTTTTCGTAGTGG
>Ga0070765_100002255_pt1 | contig 12033 bp, 13 predicted proteins | sample HubBroMetageWFT5_FD_71516 | JGI IMG/M metagenome (GOLD analysis project Ga0070765, IMG submission 71516) | Warmed and freeze-thawed soil microbial communities from the Hubbard Brook experimental Forest, New Hampshire - Hubbard Brook CCASE Soil... | ecosystem: Environmental > Terrestrial > Soil... | reverse complement strand
ACATGAGCCGGATCCACACGCATGTCGGCACAGCCGATGACTAGCGCCTTTACATTGGGCATCGCCCGCGGAAGCGAAGGCATTAGCGTGCCCGCAGCAGACTGCTGGGCAGCAAATTCTTTGTTACGTTGTAACAAGTGTTCGAGATTGCTCATCCTGATTCTCCTGGAGGTTCGTTCGAGTGGCGGGTTGTAAGCATGGCAGGTTTCAATGGAAATTCAATCGAGCGCTGGTGGTATTCGCGGCACCCAAGGTCAAATTTCACTGTGAATTTCACTGCTAGCGAATCCGTGGCCTTCAGGGACAGTAAGCGTGTATGAACGAGGAACTACTTGAGCCTGTACAGATTCGTCGGCTGGATGTGTTCAGCCTTTTCCATGATGTTGCCGCAGATGCAACACACTTCGGCTTCGTTGACATTACCGCCTCATCCGACTCTTTGGCCCCTGAAGAATCCCCGGGTGGCCTACCCTTTGCGCCTCCCAGCAAAGGGTGGGTCATGGGTCTAAGGGCTGGCCGCCTTCATCAGCATTTAAGCAAACGATGCCGTTAATTGACCGAACTCACTAAAATCCCGAAGACGGCGGGTCCTCGAAGATAAGTTGCTTGTCCATTTCAAGCATTTGCTTTCGATACGCGTACACACCGCCCAAGACGATTCCGTAGAGCGGAATAAAACAAACGGCGCGTACAGGCTCAACCAGACACCAATATTCAAGCTCAGGGATGTAGTCGGCGAATAGCAAGAAGCCGAACAGGTAGGTCACAAGGACGACCCCGGAATGGCTCTCGAACGTTGGGCAAGAACAGATGAATGGAATTTTGCGGTACTTCACCAGCAAGATTTCGATCAGCAGAACGTTGGAGAGCATCAGAATCGCGGTGTGCAGAAGTGCGCTAGTGAAGCCGAAGAAAATAATCGTTACCGCGAAGACGATCGGCACAAGCCATGGCAGAGTCGCGGCGTGGAGAACACGGCGAGCGATTGGTCTAGCCTGCTGGTTGTCCGGGCTAAGCCACAACCTGAAAATCCAGTTCGCGCGCAGCTCCGTAGGAATTTCGAACGCCCAGCGGATGCCCAGGATTGTGCAGTAGCTAAGAATGAACGGTACAGACAGAAATTCCACCGACGCATACGGACCGGCCAGAATGAGCTGCGGACTCTTTAGCGCACTCACGGAAGTCGCTGCGGCCACCAGCCCCAACCCTCCAAAGGCGAGAACGATCTGCAAGTGACTATCCGTGCGAAGAAGTGTTTTTACGACAAAGTCATAGCAGGCGCTCTGTGAAGGTGTGCGCAAGAATGTGGCATGCAAGATCGTTAGTGGCAGGAATTTCAGCCGAACCCGCGGCACCGGGCCGGCGTCAGCAGTTTCCGGAATTTGCATGAACGAACTCCGAAAACTGACCGTGTACGCGATGATGCCTATCAGCGACGCGTAGGCCAGCGATGTCAATGCTTTCGTCGTCATGGAAGAGTAGAAAGGATCGCTGCCATTTCCCCACACGGTTTGCGAGATGCCCAGAAACCACACCGGGGGCAGCATCGCCACTCGATTCTTTATTGCCAGCGACGTCTCCACCAGGAAGGGACGCACGGCAAAGTTACTGGCCAAAATCGCGAGAATGTAGATCGCGGTCGCGAACCGCGCAAGCAGGGAAGTGCTTCGGAACATCGAGGCCGGAAACATCGCCATCAAAGTTCCCGAAAGCGCAAAAATTGCCGAGAACGTGAAAATACTGGCGAGAAAAACAGCAGCAGCATGTCCCACCGCGAACCGCACGAAAACCTCGAGGGATGGCTGAGAACCAACGACCGCTACCGGAAAAAGAACCATGGAGGCCGCGCTCACAATGAACGTGAGAATCGCGGCCAGCGCCACGATCGCAGAAAAGTTCACCAAAAAAATCGTGCGCAAGCGGATGGGCAGAGGCACTAGGTTTGCGTAGTCACGCCGGTCCAGGAAGATAGCGTCCCAGCGCCAAAGCGCTGCGGCGCCAGTCACCGTCATTGAGAGAACGATGAAAAAATATTCGTCGGGAATTGTGGCTATGAAAGGATCGAACACGCCGATGCCATGAAAAAAGCGGATCAGCGAGCTATATTCCTCGAACATCAGCAAAGAGGCCAGGATGCCGGGCATCGCTAGGACAATAAGGATCACACCGATACCGAGACCCAGCCCCTCCGAGTCGGACTCGCCTCCGCCGTGGAATATGCGGCCTAGGAAGACGCGTAAGAGGCACCCGAAAGTAGTCTGCTGATACGCGCTCCAACGATATGCAAAAGCACGAGCCACCCGCTTTGTGAATGAAAGCATTATGCGGAGACCACGACGCTGACGATGTCATTCGCGATTTTCGCAACGTCGCGTTCCTCGACCAACTGGAGGAACGTACCCTCGAGTGAGGACTGCCCGATACTTTCCAGCACATCACTTGTGCGACCGTATGCGATGACTTGGCCTTTTCGCAGAATGATAAGTTGCGAGCAGATTTTCTCCACCACTTCGAGTACGTGCGAACAAAAGAAAATAGCTTTGCCACGCCCACTCAGTTCCTGAATGACGTGCTTCAACACCAGCGATGAAGTGACGTCGAGTCCGGACATGGGTTCATCCAGAATAAGGACATCGGGGTTGTCCATAAGCGCGGCAATCAACAGAATGCGCTGGCGCATCCCCTTGGAATACGAACCAACTGCCACATGGCGATGGGGCCAGAGAGAAAAAAGCTGCAGCAGCGACTCGATTCTCATCACCTTCAGAGATTTGGACATCCCGCGCAGAGTCGCCACCATCTGCAGATATTCTTCACCAGTTAGATACGGATAAAGGTTGGCTTCTTCCGGAATATAGCCAAGCCGTTTTCTGTACGCCACTAAATCGTTGTGGATGTCCTCGCCATCTTGCGTGACTTGGCCTTGGGAAGGTTCCAGCAAACCCGTCAACATTTTTACTGTCGTGCTTTTGCCGGATCCGTTGGGGCCAAGGTAGCCGAGTACTTGGCCGGGTTCCAGACGAAACGATACATCTCTGACTGCGGGAAACGATCCGTAGGATTTTGAGAGCCCTGTCGCCTCGAGCATTGGCCTTCTTTCGGCGCACAGACGAGCTTGTACAACAGTCCCTCAAACTTTGACACCACGGGCAACGATAAAGTTCCTATGCTGGAGAGCCGGGAGACCACCAGCGATCCCCGGACGCCCCGTTTTCCCCTAAAAGCACACCGATTCTTGCTAGAATCCCGCATTGGCTTCACTCCAGCTTGCGAGGGGTTGACTCAGCCAGTCGCCCACAGAAGTTGCTCTTTCTCTTTTCAAACGGGTTCAACGGCGAGGTGCATTTTATGGCACGACAATCGCAAGCTCTCAGCCCCAGCGAATCCTCACTCGTCATTCGCCGTGCTACTCCGGCCGACGCCGAAACATGCGGAAGAATATGTTTTGAAGCCTTCACCACGCTCTCCAATCGTCACCAATTCGCTCAGGATTTCCCCAGCCCCGAGGTTTCCATCGCCATTCTCTCCGCGATGTTCGCGCATCCGGGTTTTTTCTGTGTGGTGGCCGAACAGGACGGAAAAGTCATCGGAAGCAACTGTATGGACGAGAGAAGTTCTATCGCGGGCGTTGGTCCAATTACGATTGGCTCGGCGGCACAGAATCGAGCGGCGGGCCGTCAACTGATGCACGCCGTTATGTCGCGCGCTGCAGAACGCAAGTCTCCGGGAATCCGGCTGGTGCAGGCCGCCTACCACAATCGTTCGCTCTCGCTCTATGCCAAGCTCGGTTTCGTTGTGCGTGAACCACTTTCTTGCATGCAGGGTGCCCCGATCAACAAGTTCCCGCCCGGGTATCGTGTTCGCCCCGCGCAGGCTGAAGACCTGGCCGCCTGCAACGACCTGTGCCAGAGAGTCCATGGCCACGAACGCGGCGGCGAATTGAACGACGCAATCCAGCAAGGCTCAGCCACGGTCGCCGAATCGCATGGTCGTATCACCGCCTACGCTTCTTCGGTGGCCTTTTCCGGCTATGCCATTGCCGAAACGAACGAAGATCTGAAGGCATTGATTTCCGCAGCCACGGCCTTTCAGGGGCCGGGAATTCTTGTCCCTACTCGCAACGCCGCGCTGTTCCGGTGGTGTCTTGAGAACGGACTTCGCGTTGTCCAACCGATGACGTTGATGACCATCGGCCTCTACAACGAACCCGCTGGTGCCTATTTACCTTCCATCTTGTTCTGATCGCACTCCCAGCGATTCGAACGATGCGAAAGCTCACATCAACCAAGTGCCGCACCAGAACTTCATTTCTCTGGTAGGCGCGTTTTATCAGCCGCATACTGGCCACACGAACGTTACAGCGGTGATATACGTCTTAGCGTTCAAAGTCGCGCACACGCGCAAGGAGCTCCTGAATGTCCTCCAGTCCAGTCTGGCGAATTTTTTATTGCACCGTGCTCCTCTCATCCTACGCAACGGTCTCCTCTGCTCAGAACACGGAGAGCAAGGCTCCGCCGGTGATCGATATTCATGTCCACGCCATGGATGGGACCTTCCCCGGCGTCACACCGATGTGCCCAAACACCTCGAAGTTTACGGCGTCTGATCCCAAAGATAAGGAAGAGTCCAACGGTTGGGCGAAGGAGCCATGCACGCCTGCGCTTTATCCGTCCGCGCCCGGCGAGTATATGAAAGACGTTCTAGCCGAGATGGACCGCCTCAACGTCACGGCAGTGGTCTTTGGCGATCCAAAGAGCGTGCAGAAATGGAAGGACGCCGCGCCCGCCAGAATCATCCCCGGAACATCGTTTCAAAGCGGGTTTCCTCCTGGCCAACGTGTTGCCCTCGAAGAGTTGCGAAAAAATTTCACCACCGACGGTTTCAAAGTAATGGGAGAGATCGGGCTCCAATATGAGGGCATCTCACCTAGCGATCCCTCGGTCGAGAAGTACTTCGCTCTCGCCGAGGAACTCGATATTCCAGTGGCGGTCCACATGGGCACGGGTGGTTCAGGACGCGCTAACATCGCGATGCCAAAATTCCGCGGCTCGATGGGCAACCCGCTCCTGTTCGAGGAACTTCTCGCGCGCCACCCGAAATTGCGCGTGCAAGTGATGCATGCCGGTTATCCCATGATCGAAGAGATGCTTACCCTGCTGCAAGCGAACTCGCACGTCTACGTCGACGTTGCAGGACTGATCTGGAGCTATCCCATAAAGGAAGTGAATCGCTACATCGAGCGACTCGTGGATGCCGGATTCGAGGATCGCGTGATGTTCGGAACCGACCAACTGCTCTGGCCCAAGCTGATGGCCTATTCGATCAGCATCATTCAGAACGCGGATTACCTGACGCCCCAACAGAAACGCGACATCCTGTACAACAACGCCGCGCGGTTCTTGCGGCTCGATACTACTCAGGGCAACTGAGCTCTTCCTGAGACATCATCGCATGCTCGTTTCAAAGCGCGGCCAGTACAGCCACCTGCCGAATAAGTCGTATCACCGCACAAGCACTTTTCGAGCCGATCCACGTCTCCGGTTTCCGCGTTTATCAGGCAGTACCATCAAAAAGCAACCGAAAACCAGGTTCTTCTCCTCAAACTCGGTGAGGTCCACGGCTAAACACTATGGGCGTTCGGTTTCTACTTGCGATTTTCCTCTGCTGGCCGTCAATCGCGGCCGGGCAATTAACGGGGCGCTTCTTTCTGGAAAGACAGACTTTTGCACCGGGTGACCCAGTATTCCTGTATTTTGAGGTAACGAATAGCGGCACCGAGACGGAAAATGTGGCTCACGCGGACCCGTACGCATTTTGTTCTGGCTATGCGATACGCGTTTCCACCGACTCACCTTCAGATTTAGACTGCACGCCAAGAGTGATTATGGGAAGTTGCCTGTCTTCTGATTATCTTCTCGAGCCCGGAAAGAGCCATGTAGAACGAATCCTATTGAACTACGAACACAAGGTTGACGATCCTGGCGTTTACGACGTTCAGGCGATCCAAACCTTAGCTTATGCTCGAGGCGATCTAGATCCGTCGGGCTCCATGAATAACAATGTCAATGTGCGTGAGGTGCTACATTTCCGCGTTGACGAGAACGCCACGCCAGACGGTTCCGCAATCCAAGCGTTGGTCGGACAGTTGAAATCCGATGCTCCAGCCGTTCGCCGAGAAGCAGCCCGAGCGCTGGCTAGTCTGGCACCGATCTCGTGGGAAGACCTACTCCTCTCCTTCGCCCAGGCCCCATAGACTAAGGAATGGGCTCCATTGGCCCTTTACAGATTGAATACCGCTCGCAGTCTCCAAGCCCTGGCTGACTTACTCCGCACAACGGAAGCAGGTACATCCGAGCATCTGCAAAGTGCAGAGTTATTGGCGAAGACCGGCGACCTCAAATGGTATCCCTCGCTGCTCGAGACTGCCCAGAAACATGAGAACGTTGCGAACTACGTCGACTACGCCGCCGAGAGCGGAAGAGACAAAATATTACCGACCTTGTTGACGATGATGCAAAACCCAGACCGGGAAACTATTGAGGCCAATGCTGTTTCCGCTCTCGGTTTCACAGGGTCTCGTACTGCTGTCCCGATACTCCTGGACCTGTTGCGCAGCCCAGATCCTTCCACATCACTGCGCGCGCTCTACGGATTACGTCAATTGACCCATCGCACCATTGCTGGCGAGCGTTGGTTCGACAATCCACAATCGCAATATCCTCAGTGGGCACAGTGGTGGACTCGCGAAGGTATCAACGCGCCTATCTACAAAGCATGGGAATGCAAGGAAATTAATCTATTGCCATAACTTTTGATTTTGAGGTGGACTTCGCCGAAGTCCAAGTCAGTGCTTGGTAAGTCGAATTTTGGCTGCATAAGGATAAAAGGATATTCATTTGCGGCCAAGTGCTGCTGAGAAGGCCACATTGCGCTGGGTCTTTCTCGGACCCCAGGGAATTCGCGCGGGGTGGAGTCTTCTGATTTTTGCAACGCTGATGACACCTCTGGCGTTAATCACCAGCATTGTTCGGCGTGACTACCCGTCACTCTTCACAGGCGAGATCGCGCCGGGCATATCGCTGCTTATCGAGGCGGTACAGGTCTTCTTTATTGTTGGGGCATGCGGCCTGGGACTGGGCACAATCCTTTCTCTACGGCACGCCGCAAAGCGGACATCTCATGCAAGGGCATTTGTTCAGCACTCACCCAATGGGAGCTCCTCTGATGAGCGGCGGCAGCGTCGGACCGGAGGGAAGTTTACTCTGGGCACCGCCGTTCGTGCTTGGGCTGCTCGTGTTTTTCTGGACCCTGAGGCGTTCCGGGCTATTCGTGGCGGCACAACAACCCTTCCGGCAACCCGTGCGGAAGAATGTCATCAGTTCCTGAGTTTGACAATCGCCTGGCGAGCGCGGCGCGTCAAAATCTGTTGCGGTCGTCAATACCCGTCGGTTACCATCCGTCGATTATGAAACGCTGGAGTCTGATTCTCCTCCTACTGGTGCTGGCCGCGGGGCTGGCGATTGGCGTCGGCGTTTCGATGCTGCACAACGGCTTGAGCGCACATGCCACACCGACCGCGATGGAAGCGTTGCTAGCGCGAAACGCCCGCCACCTGGCGATTCCGGCGAATGCCCGCAACGAGCACAACCCCCTCACCCCGTCCGATCAGAATCTTCAAGAAGCGCTGGCGCACTATGCGGATCACTGCGCTCCGTGTCACGCGAACGACGGCAGCGGCGATACCCTGTACGGCAAAGGCTTATACCCGAAGCCGCCGGATTTGCGCTTGGCGGAAACGCAAAAACTTTCCGATGGCGAACTATTCTGGACCATCGAAAACGGAGTCCGCTTCACTGGCATGCCGGCCTTTGCTCCTCCCCATGGATCGCAGGACGACTGGAAATTGGTTCTCTTCATTCGGCATTTGCCGCAACTTACGATGGAAGAACGCGCGGAGATAGAGCGCTACAACCCGAAATCGCTGCGCGGACACGAGGAAGATCATCATTAGCAAGGGTTGGCGCTCTGTCGGCGGCTAGACGCTGAATATATGCCGATGCTCGGGGGCATCAGTGCTTCGCCACCGTCTCTCCGATTTGCCGCATTGTTGCTCTCAGCCACGTATGGGCGGCGTCGGTGTTTAGCCTGGGGTGCCAAGTCATGACATAACGGAACCCAACGATTTCAGGCGGCGGTCTCACGATCTTGATCGCCGGGTTTCGTGCGATCCCCGCCAAAAATTTGCTGGGAATCGTAGCTATCAGATTTGTTCCCTGAACGCATCGGATCGCAGCCTCAAAATAAGGCACGTGGATTGCCACCTGACGTTTGTAGCCCATAGCTGCCAAAGGCTTGTCGGGAGATACCTGGATGCCACCGAGAATGGTGATGCTGATATGTTCCAACTTCAAGTACTGTCCAAGCGTAAGCGACTTTGGGAGACGCCTGCTGGCATCAGCCACGCAAACAAACTGTTCTTCGTAGATGGTCTGGCTCTGTAGTGCGGACGGGGGTTCCACTGTACTGGAGGCGAAAGCGAGATCTACGCTTCCGTGTGTGACCTCCTCATAACTGCCCCTATGCCACGAGACGAAGTCGAACTTCACCCTTCTGGCCGTGGGTAGCATCTCGCGACACAGCACCGGAATAAGCACGGCAGCAGCATTGTCCGTTACTGCCAGCCGGAAGGCGGCTTGTTCGACAGTAGGATCAAAGCTCGAGCCGCTCAGAAGGCGATCGATCTTCGGCAGCATGACCTCAAGTTCCTGTAGAAGCCGCTGCCCTTGGGGCGTCAGCTCATACCCCTCGGCTGTGCGTACAAACAGATTGTCGTGAAACATATCGCGTAACCGTTGAAGAGCACGGCTCACCGCAGGTTGGCTCAATAGCAGACGCTCCGCCGCCCGAGAGACGTTCCGCTCCTCTGCGAATACAGCGAAGACAATCAGCAGGTTGAGGTCAGCCTGGCGTAATTGTGTGAGACGCATAATCAATATTACCACTATGCATTGGGTTTATATTTCATTTCGGCGCATCGTTCATTCATTGGCAGCTTCGGTGAACGGAGCTGGAGAGGAAATGGAGGAAGTTATGACCAAGACAGCGATCGTTACCGGGGCGTCCCGCGGCATCGGCCGCAGCATTGCGAAGCGGTTAGCTTCCGACAAGTTTGCCGTGGTCGTGAACTATGCGGGTAAGGCAGACGAGGCCCAGAAAGTTGTGGACGAGATCCGTGCTGCGGATGGAGAAGCGGTCGCCATCAACGCTGACGTAGGCAATCCCGAAGATGTAAAGCGACTCTTCGAGAAGACCATCGAAACGTTTGGCGGCGTGAACGTTGTGGTCAACAACGCTGGCATTATGTCTCTCTCGCCTATCGCAAAGGGCGATTTAGAGACGTTCGACAAAGTCATCGCAACTAATCTCCGCGGCACCTTCCTGGTCTTTGCGCATGCGGCACAGCGCCTGACCGAAGGCGGACGAATTATCGCCTTCTCCAGCAGCGTGCTGGCGAAGTCGTTTCCGACCTATGGACCTTATATTGCGTCGAAGGCTGGGGTAGAAGGGCTTGTGCCTGTACTGGCTAACGAGTTGCGGGGGCGTGGAATTACGGTGAACGCCGTGGCGCCGGGGCCTACCGGGACTGATCTTTTTCTGAATGGCAAGAGCGAGGAGCAGATCGCCCAGCTGAGCAAGCTGGCGCCACTCGAGCGCCTGGGGAATCCGGAAGACATCGCAAACGTAGTGTCATTTCTCGCTGGCCCCGATGGTGGCTGGATCAACGGGCAAGTACTGCGCGCTAACGGTGGGTTCGCCTAGGGCTGGCTTTGGAATGAGTTCGCTCCCGGGGACGCGCAAGGTTCTGGGTCGAACGACATCATAAAGGAGAGTACCGATGAAAGTAATTGTAATCACTGGAGCTTCTAGCGGCTTCGGCCGTCTGTCCGCCAATGCCCTCGCGAAGGCCGGCCACACGGTCTACGCCTCAATGCGGGACACTGTCGGCCGCAAAGCGCCGCAAGTTGCGGACGTGAAAAAGTTTGCGCACGAAAATTCGGTTGACTTGCGTCCCATTGAGCTGGACGTCTCTTCGGAAAAGTCCATCGAAACGGCGATCCGCCAGATTGTTGCCGAACAAGGCAGGCTCGATGTTCTGATACACAATGCCGGTCACATGGTGTTCGGACCGGCGGAAGCGTTCACGCCGGAGCAACTGGCTGAACTCTACGACATCAACGTGCTCAGCACCCAAAGAGTAAATCGCGTAGCGCTGCCCCAAATGAGAAACCAGCGCCAGGGGCTGCTTATTTGGGTGTCCAGCAGCAGTTCGGCGGGTGGAACGCCCCCGTATCTCGCGCCCTACTTTGCCTCGAAGGCAGGCATGGACGCGATTGCGGTACAGTATGCCCGCGAACTGGCGCTGTGGGGCATCGAAACCTCGATCATCGTTCCCGGCGCATTCACCGGCGGCACCAATCACTTTGCTCATTCCGGCGCGCCCGCCGACAAGGAGCGCGCCGCCGAGTATGAAGCAGGTCCGTACAAAGGCTATGGAAAGAAAATACAGGAAGCCTTTGCGGCCATTGTTCCGCCCGACGCGGATGCGGGCTCGGTGGCGGACGCAATCGTCAAAGTCGTGGACACCCCGTTTGGCAAGCGCCCGTTCCGCGTTCATATAGATCCAACGCAGGACGGGGCGGACGTTGCATTTGCGGTGATGGACCGCGTGCGGACGGAAATGCTGCATCGCGTGGGCCTTAGCGAATTGCTGACGCCTGCGGGTGCGGAGTTAAGAACCGCAAGCAACGCCTGAGTAGGGCTCAAAGGCGTTCACGAGCATGGGAATTTCAGGAGTAACCTGAACCTAACGGGAATCTGTAGCTCTGTAAGTCGACAAAACTGCGCGGAAGGAGAATTCAATTGCCACGAGAAAACGGTTTCGAGAATCACCGGGTGGTCATCGTAGGTGGATCGTCGGGGATCGGTTTGGCAGTCGCCCAGGAGGCGGCATCGCAGGGAGCCGAGGTCGTGATCGTCTCCAGCAACACAGGACGAGTTCAGGAAGCGATTCAATCTATCGGAGGACAAGCACGGGGAGAGGCAGTTGACGTCTCGGACGAAAAAGCTGTGGAAAGCTTTTTCAAGAACCTTGGCGCCTTTGATCACCTGGTCTTCACTGCAGGTGACAGCCTGCAAGTCGGCGAGCTCGCTGATACCGATCTCAAGCAGGCGAGACGCGCATTTGAACTGCGTTATTGGTCTGCACTTGCCGCGGTCAAATATGGAAGTCCGCAGATTCGCAAAGGCGGCTCTATTGTTCTCACGACGGGAATCGCCGGCCAGCGTCCGCACAAGGGATGGGTAGTGGCCGCAAGTGTTTGTGGGACGATCGAAGCGTTAACACGCGCCCTGGCTGTTGAGTTGGCTCCGATTCGCGTCAACGCGGTATCTCCTGGAGTCGTTCGGACAAACCTCTGGCAGAACATGAGCTCATCCGAAAGGGAACAGCTCTATGAAAGCGTGGGCAATCGTCTGCCTGTGGGGCGGGTCGGCGAAGCTCATGACATTGCACAAGCCTATCTGTTTCTGATGCAGGAAGGGTTCAGCACCGGTCAGACCGTCGTGGTCGATGGCGGGACGGTCCTGGTTTAACGCCGCGGTGCGTCCAATACAAAAAAGCGAGGGGAAGATGCGTTCCAATAAACAAACCGCAGCACTCGTGCAGACAGCGCTGGTCACAGCGGCCCTGACTGCGGGGATGATGACGGCGGCGCCCATGTTCGGACAAACTTCGCAGGTCGACAATCCCGATTGGCCGTTACGCTCTTCCGAGATCCATTGGCCCACAGGACACACGCCGGCAGACGCGGACATATTCGCTCATAACGAGTTGCTGATTCATTCAGTTGGAGCTGCTGGACCGCATGAATCCGACCATTGAGGAGTTAACCGCAGCCGCTGAGCAAGAAGTCAAGAAACGACCCGAGGCGCTGCGGCTGATGACCCATCCTGGCGTTGGCCCGCTCCCAGCGC
>Ga0070765_100002254_pt1 | contig 12033 bp, 8 predicted proteins | sample HubBroMetageWFT5_FD_71516 | JGI IMG/M metagenome (GOLD analysis project Ga0070765, IMG submission 71516) | Warmed and freeze-thawed soil microbial communities from the Hubbard Brook experimental Forest, New Hampshire - Hubbard Brook CCASE Soil... | ecosystem: Environmental > Terrestrial > Soil... | reverse complement strand
GCCATAGACATAGTGATCGGGTCGAACAATGGCCGCCTTGCAAGCGTGCCGCTCGAACCACGCCGCCGCCAATCCATCGGAATCTGTCGAATTCTCTCCTCCCAGCGCCACAGCCCGGATTCCATATTGCGCCACATCGGGGCAATCCTCTCCGGACCGGCCATCCCAAAACAGACGCCATCCCAGCCCTGCCTCATCATCGAGCAGAACTGCCCCCGTCTCCGTCGAAAGCCGCGGTTGCGGGAACAGCGTTCCAGCCGCCAGGCTATATTCGCGAGCAAGAAAGCCTGTCTGGAGCGGCGGCACAATCTCCTGGCGGGTTACGATGGGAGCCTTCCCTCGGCCTTGCCGCAGGAGTGCTTCATCGCGGGCCCTCGCCGCTTCCGGATCGCGTTCGCAAATTGCGGCGCCGATGTGCTTGATCCGCTCGGTCAGGGTCCGAACGTGCTGGCTGCGTTCCTGCGCATAGGTGTCGAGCAGTTCATCCGCCGCTTCACCGCGCAAAACCGACACCAGCTTCCAGCACAGGTTGGTCACATCGCGAACACCCTGGCACAAGCCCTGGCCGATAAATGGCGGCTGTTGGTGGGCCGCGTCCCCCGCAAGAAACACCCGCCCCTCGCGCCATCGATGAGCAACCAGGGCATGAAAACGATAACTGCCGGCTCGCCATAATTTCCCGTCGCCCGGGTTGAGCCATCGGGACAGCAGGTCCCAGACGCTCTCCTCGCACTCCGCCTGCCGCGGATCCTCTCCCGCATTCAACATGATCTCCCAACGGCGATGGTTCCCGGGTCCGATGATGTACGTATAGGGACGCACGGGATCGCAATATTGCGCGCATACGTCCGGCAGCTTCGCGAGAGCGGCATCGTTCACGATCAGGTCGACCACCAGCCACGGTTCGTCAAATCCGAGATCGTCAAGGGCGATGTTCATCAGCCGTCGAACCGTGCTTGAGGCCCCATCGCATGCAATGACATACCTCGCCTGGGCCACCTGTTCTCGCCCGGCTTCATTTTGGATTGTCACTGCCACGCGCTCTTCTTTTTCGTCCAGTCCTGTGACTTCCATTCCAAGGTCGACCGTCACAAAAGGGTGCGCCTCCGCCCGTGCGCGCAGAATTCTCTCCACGGCAGGCTGCGTGAATACCATGTTAGGCAAATAGCCAAGCGGATAAGGCGGAGAAACAACGCCGATGCTCCGGATCAGTTGACCGGCTGCGCCGTAGTGCTCCGATGCGCCGAATGGAGCGGTATGCGGAAGAACCTCGCCAACCACTCCGATGTTCTGGAAGACCCGCAGGATCTCGTGGTCGAGGGCGATCGCCCGCGGGATCTCCCAGATGGTTCGGCTCTTTTCGACCACCAGAGTTTTTACGCCCGCCTGCCCAAGCCAACAGGCAGCAATGGCTCCCACCGGGCCGAAACCCACAATCACAACGTCGAATACAATTTCGGCGCTCATGGATGAAGACCCGGAAACCGAATCGCGAGTTGTGCATGTTTCACGTAGTCGGGCTTGGGTGGCGCGATACCCCAGTGATCAGTGCGGCCCGCGGGCCACACCCAATGATCGGGACCGTGCGTAAGATACTCGTCGTTCACCTGCAGTACTTCGGCCGTGTACTCAATCACAAATCCAAATGGATCGACGAAGTAGGCGAAAACATTGTCGCCCGGGCCGTGGCGGCCAACGCCCCAGCCGATGGGAAAGCCATGGTCGATCATTCGGCCCGAGCCGCGCATCACGGATTCAAGGTCCGGCATCATGAACGCAACGTGGTTTAATCCGTTCACACCAGAATCTGCAAGAACCACCGCATGATGATCCTGGTTACAGCGCAGGAAGGCCATCGCCTTCGACCGGTCGGTAAGCCTGAAGCCTAGAACACGCTGGAAAAAGTGACTCGTGGCTTCGATGTCCGCGCAGTTGAGGTTGACGTGCGACAGGCGCAATGGATACGAGCGCCGCGAATCGGCCTGGTCGTGCAGCGCATCGCCATGGTGGAAGCGCAGGACATAACCCTCCGGCGTTCCAACTTTCAGGACGACTCCGCCATCGGGATCACGATTCGGTGCAACCGCGTCAATCACGCTTCCATGTGCCGAAGTAACGGCCGACGCAATCCGCTCCAGCGTCTCTTCCGTCCCGACGTGAAAGCTCGCCGAAAGAATCTCCGCGCAAGGATAAGGGTGCAACGCAAGGACATGATGGTCGGACCCGGTCGCGCGCAGGTAAACTGCGCTGCCCTGCCGGGCCGCAACTTCCAAACCCCATGTGTCGGCATAAAACGCCTCGGCGCGCGCGATGTCGGGAACACCAAGATCCACGCTGCGAATGGCTATGATCGGGAAATTCCCCACTATGGCCTCCCTTGGGAAGTATGCTCGCCGCCACCCGGAATCGATGAACCCAGCCTATCCGGCTTTGGGGGATGCCTCGTCCGCGATGCCGTTCCGCAAGACTCCGATTCCCTCGATCTCGACCTCCACAACGTCGCCGGGCTTCATCCAGAGCGGTGGAACCCGCTTCACGCCGACACCCCCAGGTGTTCCGGTCACGATCACGTCTCCCGGTTCAAGAGGATTGAACGACGAACAGTATTCAACCAGGGTGGGGATATCGAAGATCATCTGCCCCAGCGTGGCCTGCTGCACGATTTCGCCATTCAACCGGGTCATGATCGCGCGTGCTCCCAGGTCTGGGAGTTCTTCCGGGGTAACCATCCAGGGGCCGAAGCTGCCGGTCCGGGGAAAATTTTTCCCGGGCGTGAATTGGTGTGTATGGTGCTGCCAGTCTCGCACGCTCCCATCGTTGTAGCAGGCATAGCCGGCGATATGATCGAATGCTCGATCTCGCGAAATATACCGTCCCTGTTTTCCGATAATCAGCGCCAGTTCGCCTTCGAAATCAAGCTGTGTCGAAACACGGGGCCGAACAATATCGCTCAGGTGCCCCGTCTGCGTATTGGCAAACCGGATGAAGATCGTGGGATGAGCCACCTCGGCCCTTCCTGTCTCTTTCCTGTGCATCTCGTAGTTCAGCCCCACGCAGAATATTTTCTCCGGATTGGAAATGACCGGCAGCCATTCCAAATCTTCGAGAGAATACCGCGGCGCCGAAGCACTTGCCTCTTGCGCTTTGCCGAACCCGCGTTGTGCAATCAATGACTTCAGATCGGGAAACCGGTCGCCCAGCACGCTTCCCAGATCGAAGGCAGATTCGCCTTCAATCATTCCCCAGGTCGCAGTCTCCCGGACCTTGAAGGTAGCCAATCTCATCCCAGTCCTCTCCATGAGCATGTGCCCCGGCCGGAACTTCCCGAAAATTCGCCGCGGCCCGCGCTCCCGACCTCCATCGAGATCTGCAGGCCTAAATGGTACTTTTGCGTACCATGCTTTTGTCAACGAGTGAACTTCGCAATTTCGCCTTTACAACGCTATCGCGCGTTTGGTATCAATTCTCGTGTTGGTACGCATTGGTACCACTCCCCCGCCCCGCCGTGAAGTGAGGTCGATCATCGTGATCAAAAATGAATTGCCCGCCTTGCAAGCTCCGTACAAGCTCGACGCGGGTGAAGGACTTCGTTACGGATTCGGAAGCCACCTCGCCACGTTCATTGCCCGGCCGCAAGAGCTCGGTCAAGCTGCTTCCGGAACGATCCTGACAGGGGCCAGGGGAGCTCGATTTCCGAACCACCGTCATGGCGCAACGCACGAAGCGCTGTTCGTCGTGGAAGGCGCCATCTCCCTTACCCTGGACAATAAAGATCACCTTCTGACGCCTGGGGATTACGTAAACATTCCACCCGGCACGACGCACGGATATGAGTTCCTCGACCACCGCGGCAAGCTGTTGTCGTGGACCTTCGGCGGAAACGCCGCTGATGCATACGCGGTGCTCGGAAAACCTTACGCGGGGGCGGTCTATCCCGAGAGCAATGAGCCGATCAACTGGAGTTCACTTGACAGCTCAGTCGATACAGAGGTCCTCGCCGCGGATCGGCCCGCTCCACACGACCCATGGACCCCGAAGCTCACCACTGCTCCGAACGGCAAGATCCCCTTTGTTCTGGCTGCCGGCGAAGGCGAACGCATGATTGCCGGCGACCAGGTGTACACCATCCTCGGGAACCAGGGTCACAGCGATGGCGTCTTCATCTCCCTGCTTACGGAAGGCCCCATCGGCACGCCGATCCCGCGCCATCTTCACCAGAAGGTGACCGAACTGTTCTACTGTCTGAATGGGGAGTTAGAGATGTTCGTATCGGACGGCTTCGTCACGCTAAGTCCGGGAGACTTCCTTCACGTTCCGCCCAGGACCCCTCACGCATTTCAATTGAAGAAGCACGACACGCGCTTTCTCGGCTTTATCACGCCCGGAGACTTCGAGCCGTTCTTCCGCTATTTATGCGTCCCCTTCGATGGCTATCGATATCCGCTGGTGCCGCCGCCGTTCCGGTTGGATCGGGTCATCCAGCATCTTTCCGAACTGGACCTGACCATTCTCGAGCGTCCGGGAGGCCCGCCGCCGCAAGCCCCGCAAAGCTGAACGGGATGGAAGCCTGACATGGTCGAACCAGCTCGAGCTCAAGGTAAAGATGTTTGCATCCACGCCGACCAGGTCTACAGCCATGCGGGCGGCGTTGCGCGGCTTGCGGATGTTTTCCTGCCCTCGAGTGGCGAAGCACCCCTTCCGGTAGTGATCTGGCTTCACGGAGGCGGTTGGCGATTCGGCGACCGCCATCTGGCTCCCAACCTCGCTCTTTTTGCGCAGCGCTCCGGCCTCGCCATAGTCAGCATCGATTACCGGCTTAGCGACGAGGTCAAGTTCCCCGCTCCGGTAGAGGACGTGAAGACCGCGGTGCGCTGGGTGCGGAGTGTCGCCTCCAGGTTTGGATTCGATGAGCGCAACATCGGTCTATGGGGATCATCGGCCGGAGGGCACCTGGCCGCATGCGCGGCTCTATCCGGCGAAAATGAGTTTCTGAGCGAGGAACACCCGGGCCACTCATCCGCCGTGCAGGCAGTCGTGGATGGATATGGGCCAACCAACCTGGCGCGCATCGACGAAGTTCGTTCTGCTATGCGCCCGGCGGGAAACGACGCGGAAAGCATTCTCGTCGGAGGCGTCCTCCCTGCGGGTGATCCGGACTCTTTCGAGTCACGGCTCATCGGAGCTCCCCTCAGCGATGCTCCGCGGCTCGTAGAGCTTGCCGATCCGGTTCACTACGTGCGTTCCGTCAGCCCGCCGTTTCTGATCCTTCACGGGCAGGCGGATACTCTCATTCCCGCTGACCAGAGCCGTTATCTCTTCGCTGCGTTGAACGACGCGGGATGCGATGCCACCCTGGTTCTTTTTCAAAATCTGAGACACGGGTTCTTCAACAATCCCAATCTCGCCGTGGAAGACATTGGAGCTGTAAGCATCTATCGCTCTTCCTCCCCGGTCGTACCCGTCGCATGGCCTTGTAACCCAACCGAGAACATTCCGTCCATGGTGAGCAGCTTCTTTCGAGCCTATCTCGGTTGCGCCTGACAGGCGCAAAATCTCGGAATATGTGCCGCCCAGACAAATTTTTGGCAGGAAGAGAGCCGGAGTTGGTTCGGATCATCCGAATCAGCCCACATTCATGACATAATTGCCAATCAAGCCCGTTCGTCCTGAGGACGCAAGTTGATCGCAGACGTTCGAAACCGGGAGTTTGTCGGCAAGTTGAAAACTGCTCTCTGGCCCGCAGATTCCATGCGTCCGGTCAATATGTGGGCCGTTCTCGACGGTGCCAAAGACGAGAGGATTTACAACCTCGTTTCCCGCTGCTATCTGGATAAGTGCTGCCTCTTCGCCGGAGAGCTCTCTCCCGAGCTCGAGCGGGCAGCTCCTCATCTGGTGCAGATTTCTCCGCGTGACAGTGTGTCCGATAGCTTGCTCACTCTCGGATGGGGGCGGGCCTGGGGAATCTTTATCCAGTCCGACGATTCCATCCGGACGCTACGCCGACATCTGCGGACGCTGCTTCGGGTCAAGGACGAAGCCGGGCGCTACCTTCTATTCCGCTATTACGACCCGAGAGTCCTGCGAATCTATCTTCCCACCTGCCTTGACCTGGAACTGAAGTCGATGTTTGGTTCGTCCATCACCAGGTTTTGCATGGAGTCGGAAGATTCTGATTCGATCATTTCTTTCGAATTGGATTCGAATGACCGGCTGCAAACGTCGGTGCTCAAAACATAGGACCGCTGTCGGTCAGACCGTTGTCTCATCCATGCGGAACGGCGTTTTCCGCAGCCGTTTGCCGGTCGCGGCGAAGATGGCGTTTGCAACCGCCGGTCCGGTGAGCCCTACAGCCGCCTCACCCAGGCCGTGTGGATCCGCGTGGCTTTCGACGAACCAGGTCTCGAGCACCGGCGCCTCTGAAATGCGCAGCACGCCGTAGTCATCGAAGTTCTGTTGCTCCGCTGCCCCGTCGCGAATCGTGATGGCTTCTTTGAGAATCGAACTCAGCGTGAAGAGCATTCCGCCCTCGAGTTGAGAACGCGCGCCGTTGGGGTTGACCACCTGGCCGCAGTCGACAGCGGTGATGAGGCGATCGACGCGAATGTTATCCCGCTCAACCGTGACCTCCGCCACCTGCGCGAGATATGCATAGACGGTCGTGCATGCGATGCCGCGCCCGCGATGAGGACCCAGCGGCTTGTTCCAGCCGGCTTTCTGCGCGGCAAGATCGAGAACGGCGATCAGCCGGTTTCTATCCACCGGACGTTCATCTGCTGGCGGGTTAGCCTCGTTCACCAGCGGGCGGAGCAACATGCGTTTGCGAAATAAATACGGGTCCTGCCCCGCCGCGTGCGCCAACTCGTCGATAAAGGATTCGACCGCCAGGCCATTGAACGAATTCTCAACCGAACGCCACCATGCCCGCGGCACCGCGCTCTCGATGGGCGTAAACGAAGTGCGAATGTGCGGAATGGGGTAAACGAGTCTCGACGGCAGTTCCGATCCATCGGGCTTGCGCTTGGCGGGATCACCCCATTGCGCGTAAAGGGGAACGTCAGCCACGTGATCGGACCAGCCGACCACATTTCCCTCGGCATCGAGCGCGCCGCGCATGCGCCGCATCCCCGCGGGCCGGTAGAAGTCGTGGGTCATATCGTCTTCGCGCGTCCACACCAACTGCACCGGCGCGGAAACACGGCACGCAATCTGCGCCGCCTCGGTGGGGAAATCGTACTGGTACCGCCGCCCGAACCCGCCGCCCATGAAGGTCGTGTGCACGGTAACGCTGGCCTCAGCCAACCCCAGTTCCTTGGCGATCACCTCCCGCATCGCGTCCGCCGCCTGCGAAGGAGCCCACACCTCGCATTTGCCATTGTTCACGTGAAGCGTAATGTTCATCGGCTCCATGCAGGCATGAGCCAGAAACGGAAATTCGTACGTAGTCTCAATGCGCTTGGCCGCCGGAATCTTGTCAAGGTCGTCGCCCTCTGGGTCCGAGGTCCATGCAGGCGGATTCTCGAGCGCGCGCTTCATCTGTGCGCGCAGCGAGTCCGTGCTCTCGGCCTTGTTGGGGCCGGAATTCCACGTAATGTCCAGAGCCTTTCGTCCTTGCATCGCCGACCACGTGGTCTTGGCCACGACCGCAATCCCGCCCGCCGTAAAAACGCGATAGCCCCGCGCCGGAATTTCAAACACTTGCAGAACGCCGGGAACAGCCAGCGCTCGCGTGGCATCAAATTTCGCCGGGCTCCCGCCAAAAGTCGGGCAGCGCGCAATCACCGCGTACACCATTCCCGGCACGCGTACGTCCAGCCCAAACTGCGCCGCGCCCGTGCACTTGTCCGGTATGTCGCGGTGCGGAGTTTCCTTTCCGATCAGCGTGAACTGCGCCGGGTCTTTCAGCTTGACGGTTTTTGGATCAGCAAGCGGCATGTTTCGCGCCGTCGATACCAGTTGTCCATAGGCGAGCCTCCGTCCTGAGGCGGAATGCATCACCTCGCCCTTGCTGGTCTTGCATTCTGATTCGGGTACGCTCCACGAGCGCGCCGCTGCGGCCACCATTGCCGCCCGCACCACCGCTCCCGCCTGCCGCAGGGGCAGGTAGTTGCTCATCACGCTGCCGCTGCCGCCAGTCCCGCGAGAGAAGTCCGACTGCTCGATCGTCACGCGCTGCCACTCCAGGTCGGCCTCCTCGGCCAGCAGCATGGGCAGCGATGTGTAGACCCCTTGTCCCATCTCCGACTGCGCAAGGACGAGTTCGGCACTGCTGTCGGGTTTGATGTGGATCCATGCATCGAACGGATTCTTCGTGGCTCCGGGGCCTTCGGCACTGTCCTGCCCATACAACTTGAACCCCACCACCAGCGCTCCACCGGCAACGGCAGCCGATGTGCCCAGAAATTTCCTCCGGTTTATCTTCACGACCTCATCTCCTGCGCTGCCCTGTGAATGGCCTTGCGAATGCGGAAGTATGTTCCGCAACGGCAGATGTTGCCCGTCATCGCGTCGTCAATCTGGGCGTCTGTGGGTTTGGAGTTCGTGGCCAGAAGCGCGGCCGCCGACATGATTTGTCCCGACTGGCAATACCCGCACTGCGGCGCCTGCTCGGCAATCCACGCCCGTTGCACGACGTGCAGCCCATCTTTCCCCAGGCCTTCGATCGTGGTCACAGTTTTGCCCCGCGCATCCGCCACCGTGGTCTGGCAAGAACGCACCGCGGCCCCGTCGAGATGAACCGTGCATGCGCCGCACATGCCAATGCCGCAGCCGTACTTGGTGCCGGTCAATTGCAACTCATCGCGCAGAGCCCACAGCAGGGGCATCTCGCCGTCAGCCTCGAAGGTGCGCCTCCGGCCATTTACATCCAATGCAAACTGGGCCATTTCCAACCCCCAGGCAAGCTTCTCCCCCGCGGGCGGCCGATGACCACAAATTTGCAGGGAATCGCGAACATCGTGCAGCCGGTCGCATCGGGATTTGCAGCATCACCCGGTTTCGAAAAGCTCGCCATAATACGATCTGCGCCAGACACGAAAAAGCCCGGCTCATGGAGCCGGGCTCGCGTGCTTTTCTGTTGGATTTACCGCGATGAAGGCGTCGGCATTGGAGGCGCTGTATCCTTGGCCGGAGTCAACCCCGGGATTGCCGGAGACGCTCCTACCGTTCCCGCCGCTGCGCCACTCAGGTTGATGCCGTAATGCTGCAGCGTGGTGGCCAGCACCTGGTAGAGTCCCGCCCGGTCGCGAGCATATGCGGCCTCCGCCGAAATCAACGTAGCGTCCGCTGTAGCAAGATTTTTCTGTTGTAGCAGAACGTTGTAGGCGGTGGACGCCCCCAGGCTCAGCTTCTTCCCTTCGGAGTCGAGACTCTGCTGTGCGTAGTCGTGCGCGGCTCGGGCTGAGATCACTTGCGCCCTGTCGTTGGTCAAGGCAAACTGCGCGTTCACTACCTGCATCCGGATCTGCGTGTAAAGCTGCTCCAGCCGCAACTCGGCTTGCCGGTACTCCAGCAGCGACCGCGCCTGGTCGGCCAGCGCGGGGCGGTTGCGGATGGGGATATTCAAGGTGAAACCAATTCCCTTGTCGGGGGAACTGCTGTTCACCAGGTCGTTGAGCACATCGCCATAGCCGCTGGTTGGGACAGTATTGGGAGCGCAGGGCGTCGGTGGAGTGGAAAAAAGGTTGATGCAATTCGGACTCTGCTTGCCACCCGCGCCGCTTGCGCCATAGAACCCATATGCATCCAGCGTCGGCAGCAGAGCGTTTCGCGCGCCCTTCAGGGAAATCTGCTGGTTCTTGAGTTGCAGCACAGCCTGTTCCAGTTCCGGCCGCTGTTGAAACGCCGTCTGTACCAGCTCTTCGACCGGTTGGTGCTCTTCGCTCAATTCTTCGATGCTCACCCGGTCTGTCGGAATAATCGGTGCAGCCACCAGCGCGGGGTCGTTCAGGTTGCGCGCGATCGCCTGCTTCATGATCAGCTGCTGATACTGCAGGTTGCTTTGCGAACTGATCAGGGCCTGCTTGTCTGAAGCAACGGTCGACTGGGCCTGGACCACATCCAGCGGCGCCATGGTGCCGATATCCAGTTGCTTCTTGGTATCGCTTTCCAGCTGCGTGCTCTGCTCCAGCGTCCGCTCCTTGGCCTGCACGTCCTCAAACGCGCTCACCAGTCCCCAATAGATGGTCTCCACCTGGTTGACCGTGTAGAGAATCTGCTGGCGGAAGCTCGAATCCGTGATGCGGCGGTTGTTCATCGCCTGGTAGTAGAAGCGATTATTGACGAAAACGCCGAAGCCCTGCAGCAGATGCTGGGTCACCGTAGCTTTGAAGCTCGAAATCAACTGGGGACTGTAATCGTTGAAAAAGTTGTTGGTCGTCGAGCGGCTATTGTTGAACGCGACAGCCAAAGACGTGCCGGTCACAAAACCCTGATTGTAGGTGAAGTTGTAAGAGTCGGTATTTGTGAACGCCCGGGGCGCAAAGATGCTGGTCTGCGGCGACTCTGCGCGCTCGAACTGGATCGTGCCGCCCAGGAGTGGATCGCGGTTTTCCGGCAGCGGGCCGGCGCTACCGGTTGAAAACACCTGGCCCCCAAGTCCCGAAGCCGCGCCGCCTTGTCCGACTGACGTGCCTCCCGGACCGCCGCCCGCGGTCAGGGTCGAGGAAGTTCCTCCGATCGTGTTGGCCACGACGCCGGAGTTCACGCCGCGCAGGGTAGCACCCGCCTTTGAACGCAGCACGTCGGTATCGGCAATATCCAGGTTGTAGCGGGCGATGGCAATGTCGTAGTTGTTTTCGATCGCCAGCGCAATCGCGTCAGAGAGGCTGAGATAAATCTTGCCCTCCTTGAGGAGGTCGTCCAGCCTTGTCGAATTGTTGAAACCGGCAACCGGAACGGTTGTACCCCGGTACATGTTGATCGGGTTGCCAAGCAGGCCGCCCGAGGGACGGCTGAAATCCCGCTCCGTCTGCCGCAAAGAGATCGGCTCCGTTGTTACGGGAGTGGGTGCGGGAGGCAGGTGGGATGCATCTTTGTTTTGGTCTTGAGAAGCCACGTTATCTTGCGAGCCTGCCCCCGCCTGGCGAGCAAAACCCGCCGGCATCCCCGACGTCAGGCCCAGCACCAGCGCCGCAAATGCGCGCAACTTCGCTCCGCCGCGCATGCCATGGGCAGCCTGCCCGCGTACTGTGCGCGCCGCAAACGATTGGCGCTCAAACACACGTGTACCGTACAAATGCATGATTCCTCTCCACGATAGGTTGAGGCATGTGGGGTGCCAGTCATCAAGACGCCCGGAAACGGGTTTCGGACGCAAAATTTGCACAAAACCAAAGACCTATGTCCCTGTGCTGTAACACCCCGACGTCACCGCAACCGGCAAAAAAGCGGCAGTCTTGGTGTGCGTTAAGCAGGACGCAGTTATTTCCCCTGGTTTTGCCGTTGTCACTCCCCGGCGATCACCGCGTTCGGTTCAGATTGCGTTTATCGCTCATCCGACCATACGTGTCCAGCAGCCAAAACGTTCCCGCCATCCGCGGTTTCGCAAGCCGTTCGAGTCGTATTGATCAAGAAACCTGAGTATATCCCACTCCGGCCTCGGTCCCCTCCCTGCGTCTTCGTCGGGTACCCTGTTTTAAAATGCACCTGAAAGGCCGCGGAAACATGGTGCCGACCGCAGAGAAATGATCAGGGCATCCCGTCTCTGTTTGCCGTGAAGTTGCAGAAAATTTCCGCCGCTTGCCGCACCATGGAATTGGAACTGCTATGCCCAACGCCATTGACGCCACGGTTCGTTGCAGAGCAAGGAACCTGCCCGGTCTAAAGTGTCCGATATCCGACCGGTCCATACCCCAGGAGGCCCCCCCTCTATGTAGATTCGCTTTCCTTTCACTTTTGGAAAAGTTAGTATTGAATCTAAATGCTTTACGGGCCTAAGAGTCGCCTGAAACAGCATTTTTTGTTACATTAACTAACGAGGCACTCATTCTCTTTTCGTTCGCCTCCGAAGGCGATCATCCATACCGGTAGTACCGT
>Ga0070765_100002253_pt1 | contig 12034 bp, 14 predicted proteins | sample HubBroMetageWFT5_FD_71516 | JGI IMG/M metagenome (GOLD analysis project Ga0070765, IMG submission 71516) | Warmed and freeze-thawed soil microbial communities from the Hubbard Brook experimental Forest, New Hampshire - Hubbard Brook CCASE Soil... | ecosystem: Environmental > Terrestrial > Soil... | reverse complement strand
AACTTCGCTTTTCGCGGCGGCATGCCCATGGGAAACTTGCTATCGGGATGGCTGGTTCCGATATTCACGGCCCCGGTGGTCCTGGCTGTGAATGGGTCGCTGCTGATCTTGCTGGCTTTGTATTTTTTCCTGGTGCAAAGACGGGTGGCGGCGCTGTGAGCTACAGGGTTCGCGTCAGAGGCCGGGCCAATTGCGGCAATCGCACCCTGCCTTGTTACACTTAATGTTTATGGCCGAGAACAGTTTTGACATCGTCAGCAAGGTGGATTTGCAGGAAGTCTCCAATGCCATTCAGCAGGCGTTGAAGGAGATCCACACTCGATATGACCTGAAGGACTCGAAGTCTGGCATTCAGATGGAGGGCAAGGAAGCGCTGGTGCTCACATCTGCCGACGAGTACAAGCTGAAAGCCGTAAACGATATTCTCCAGGGAAAGCTCTTCAAGCGCGGCGTATCGCTGAAGTCTCTGACCTACGGCGTTGTCGAACCGGCGGCGAGCTCAACAGTGCGGCAGAAAGTGACGTTGCAGCAAGGCATCGCAATTGAGAAAGCCCGCGAGATCGTGAAGCTGGTCAAGAACTCGAAGCTGAAGGCGCAAGCCTCGATTCAAGGCGATTTTGTTCGAGTGAGTGGTAAAGACCGTGACACCTTGCAGCAAATCATTGCGCTGATCAAGCAGTCCGATTTTGGCATCGATATGCAGTTTACGAACTACCGATCCAACTGACGGGGAAGCTCTTTGAGTACGTCCGTAACCCACAACGCGAAAGAGGTTTTCGACCTGCTGCACGATGACCTTGCTGCCATCGAGCGGGAGTTCGGACGCGACACCGTCTCTGGCGTTCGGGCGATCACAGAAATCGGAGAGTATCTTCGCGCCGGCGGCGGGAAGCGCCTCCGCCCTGCCCTGCTACTGCTTTCGTGCAAGCTGATGAACTACACCGGACAGGGAGCGATACGGTTGGGGGCCGTGGTCGAGATTATCCACACCGCGACGTTGGTTCACGACGACATTATCGACGAGGCCAAGACGCGGCGAGGGCGTCCGGCGGCTAACACCCAGTGGGGAAACTCAAAGTGCGTTCTGGCGGGCGACTGGCTCTACATGCAGGCTTTCAAAGTTGCGATCGAAGAGCGGAACTTTCAGGTGCTCGACACCCTGATCGACCTGACGCAGGCCATGGTCGAGGGCGAACTCTTGCAGATCGAGCGATTGGGCAAGATCATCAGCAGCGAAGAGCACTTTGAGCTGATTTTCCGCAAGACCGCGTGCCTGTTTTCCGTGTGCATGAAGCTGGGAGGCATCCTGGCAAAAGCGAACGAAGCCGATCAGCAGAAACTCGCCGACTACGGTCGCAACCTCGGAATGGCTTTCCAGATCGTCGACGATGTACTTGACCTGACTGCTTCTGAGGAGGTTCTGGGCAAGCCCGTGGCCAGCGATCTGCGCGAAGGAAAAGCAACCTGGGCAGTCCTTCACGCTCTGGAACACTGCACCCCAGCCGAGCGCGCGACCATCGAGTCAGTTCTGGGGAACGGTGGATTCAACGGGATCACCCCCGCGGATATCGTCGCGATCCTGAATCGATACGGTTCCATTGACGCCGCCTATGCGCGCGCGGTCGAGTTTTCGAGCGCGGCCAGAGAGTCGATCTGCACGTTTCCCGACTCTGAGATTAAGCGCGTCTTGCTCTGGGTCCCAGAATTCGTAGTCGAGCGCCAAAGCTAAACGTACTGCCACATGCCTCATAGTCGGTCAGGGTCAGGAATCTAGCTCGCCCTCCGCCATGTGTCCTCTCTCTAGTTCTGATTTACACTCACGCTCATGGCTGCCCCGCAAGAAATCGAGATCAAATTCCTTGTTGCTGATCCGAAGGCCCTGGAACAGCGACTCACCCAGTTGGGCTTTCGCTGTGTCACCTCTCCCACTCACGAGGTCAATACTCTGTATGATCTGCCGGGACAGAAGCTGCGCCGCAAGGGCGAGTTGTTGCGGCTGCGTCGCTACGGTGACGACTGGAGGCTAACCCACAAGGCTCGCGCCAAGGTGAGCAAGTACAAGTCCCGTACGGAACTGGAAACGGAAGTTTCCAACGGTGCGCAGATGGACCTGATCCTGCGCGCGCTCGGATATCAGCCGGTCTTCACTTATGAAAAATTTCGCTCGGAGTGGAGCGACGGGAAAGGCCACGTTGTGCTTGACCACACTCCGATTGGCGACATCGCGGAGATCGAAGGCAAAGCTCGATGGATCGACGAAACAGCGCGAGGCCTTCGCGTTGCGCCGAGCGACTACAACACAAAGTCCTACGCTGAACTTTTCTTCGACTGGAAACGTAAATATAAACGGAAGGCGATGAACATGACCTTTCGCGAGATTGGTGGCCGCGCAAAGCCCGTCCGATCCCGCAAGAGTTCCGCGGAAGCCGAAGCCGGCTCCGGAGTTTAGACCTCGCCGGGCCTGAACCGGAGCCGGTGGCTGGACCCGGACATCTTATTACTTCTTTCGCCGGCCCCGTATTCCTTGTTCCTCAAGCCGGGTATGCGCCAACAATCTTCTTGATGAATCCGTGCAGACCGTGGAACCACCCGCTCTTCGGGAAGAACATATAGGGACACTCTCCCGGAACGACCTTGATTCCGTATTCTTCGCAAAATTCAACCGCCTGCGGACTCACCGCGCCTTTGCCTCCAGCGCGATACATCCAAACCCGACCGATTCCGAGATGCGCGCACTGCCGCACGACGTCGTCGGTGACTGCCGGCGGAGTCATGACGAGCACCCCGTCAACCCGGGGCGAAACGTCAGCGAGCTTTGCGAAGCAGGGAGCGTCGTCAACCGACTGCAATTCCGGATTAACGGCGCCAGCTTCGTAACCTCGTTCTCGCAGGGTGCGCAACAGACCGCGAGAAAAATTTTTGGGATCGCGGGAGACTCCGACTACAGCGATACGCTTTTGCGCCAGAAAGTCTTCAATGACGGCCATGGAACTCATACGCTGACCTCCACAATCATTGTCGAGTATGCTATGGGTCCAGGCCAGCTTTTGGACAGTGCACTACTTCAAGATTCCCAAATTGGGAATCAGCGGGCACGAAACTATTTCTTGATCCGTTCCAGTACAGCGCCCGCAATCAGCGGCAGGCCGACGGTCGCGTCGAGCAACACTTCGGCAAACCTCCCGCCTTCTTCGGATGGGACGAACTTTCCCCATGAGACGGCTTCGCTGTAGGTGCAGCCGGAGAGGCCTCCCCAATTGACGGGCTCCGGACAAATGCGAACTCCGTAGTGGAAGCGTTTGAGGATCAGCTCTTCCCCTCCCCGGCGGTGCCGCAGATCGATGTACGGACCGAACTGCTGTGCCCAGTTGCGCGGAACTCCGCCTCCAATGGTGAAGATGCCCAGCCTGTTTTGCTTCAGAAGAGTCTCGGCATAGAACTCAAGATCTTCGAAGGGATCATAGCGCAGCACAGGAAGGTTGTTCCTGCGGCGGACGCGATTGTGCACCGCGAAATCGAGACCGATCTCCGAGTCGCTAAATGCTGGCACGAAGATCGGTACACCCTTTTCATACGCTGACTTGAGAATGCCCCGCTCTTTGACGTTTTCGCTGAGGTACTTGCCGATGTCGCGATTCAGCTTGTACGAACATAGCGGCTCGTTGGCGTCCCAACCTTTGAGAATTCGCGCCACGATGGTTTCGACAAAATCGAGGTTGCTTTCCGGCTCCAGCGTGTCGTACACGCGGTTGTAGCCGGCGTCGTAAAGCTCGGTGTCGTCCATGCGCGGGTCATAGCGGAAATGGGACCTTCCGGCAGCCTCCACCAAACCGTGAGCCATCAGCGCGCCGGTGGAAATCACCGCCTTGACTACGCCTGCATCGATCAAGTCGGTGACAATCAGTCCCTGCTTGGCGACCGTCATCGCGCCAGCCAGGGTCATTACCACGAAGCAGTCTTTGTCACGCGCCATCGCCTCCAGCACGTCGGCGCCTTCACCTACCTGCCGGCCGGTAAACGCGGTATTCCCCATCGCCCGCACCAAGGCGTCGACGGAGTGGATTTTTGACAGGTCCAACGGCTCGAGTGGCACCAGTTTGTCGCTGACTCCGTCGTGCAACACCCGCTCTTTAGCTTCTTCGTGATCGCTCACCGTTCACCTCATGAGCACCGCAGTCCTCGTGTGTTCGACACGACGCAGCGGTGCCTAAGTCTAAGATTGCTGAACTCTCGAAGCTACAGTTTCCTCGCGGCTGGCGTCAATCATCGCCCAAGCCGTACGGTCGCTCCTATATCACTTTCATCGACGTTTAACATTTGCGCATCAAATTATCCTGTTGCAATAGGGTGCTATTCTTTCCCTTCATCAATTCCTAACGGAGTCACGCGGTGGCAGAGCGCAATTTCACCATCGGAATCGTGCAGATGTCGTGCACTTCCGAGCCGGAAGAGAACATGGAGCGGGCCATCGCGCATGTGCGCGAGGCCGCCAAGCAGGGAGCGGAGCTTGTGTGCCTCCCGGAGCTTTTTCAGGCCCAGTATTTCTGCCAGCGGGAAGACCCTGAGCTCTTTGCGTTAGCAGAAGCGATCCCCGGACCGGCCACGTACCGTCTGGGTGAGGTGACTCGTGAGCTGAAGATCACCCTGGTCGCTTCGCTGTTTGAGCGTCGCGCGCCCGGTCTGTATCACAACACGGCGGCGATCCTCGATCGCGACGGCGCTCTGCTCGGCATTTACCGCAAGATGCACATCCCCGACGATCCGCTCTACTACGAAAAGTTCTACTTCACTCCGGGGGACCTTGGGTTCAAGGCGTTCGACGCAGACTTCGGACGATTTGGCACGCTGGTTTGCTGGGACCAGTGGTATCCCGAGGGTGCACGTCTCACGGCAGCGCAAGGCGCCAACGTCTTGTTCTACCCAACGGCGATTGGCTGGCACCCTGACGAGAAGGCACAGTACGGCGAGGCCCAATACGATGCCTGGCGCACGATCCAGCGCTCGCACTCCATCGCCAACGGCGTCTATGTGGCGGCGGTAAACCGAGTGGGCTTTGAAACGGGAAACATTCGCGGCAACCAGGCTTCTGGCAAAGGGCTGGAATTCTGGGGTGGATCTTTCATTTCGGACCCCTTCGGACGCGTCATCGCTGAAGCCCCGCACGGCAAGGAGGCTGTCCTGCTGGCGGAGGTGGATATGCATCTTATCGAGGATGTCCGCCGTAATTGGCCATTCTGGCGCGACCGCCGTATCGACGCTTACGGTCCCATCACCCAACGGTTCCTGGTGTAAGACTTGGCAAGAACACAAAAACAACTTTCAGAGACTCCTGCCTCGCTCGGCTACCGTATGCCCGGCGAATGGGAGCCGCACTCAGCTACATGGATCGCGTGGCCACACAATCGCTCAGACTGGCCGGGAAAGTTTGCATCCATCCCCTGGGTCTATGCCGAAATCGTTCGCCATCTAGTGCGGGTGGAAGGCGTCAACATCCTGGTGAATGACGAATCCGCGGAAGCGAGGGCGCGCCAGGTATTGATCGAGGCAGAAGTCTTACCCAAGAATACTGAGGCCCCGGGCAGCCGCAGCGGAAACATCAAGTTTTGGCGCATTCCCACCGATCGCGGCTGGGTGCGCGATTCAGGACCGATGTTTCTATGCAGAGGCGTACGCTCGCCAGTCGCTCTGCCGCCGCTGGCCGCGACCGCATGGCGATTCAATGCGTGGGCGAAATATAGCAACTGGAAGCGAGACGCTGAGGTTTCAACTGAGATCGGACGCCGCTTGCAGGTCGCCACATGGCATCCTGAAGTGGAAGTCGGTGGTGAGCAACGCCGCGTAGTGCTCGAGGGCGGCAGTATCGACGTCAACGGCCGTGGAACCCTGCTCACCACGGAGGAGTGCCTGCTGAGTACGGTGCAGCAAAGAAATCCGGGGGTTAGCCGCGAGTGCCTGGAGCAACTCTTCGCCGCTTATCTCGGCATCAAGAAGGTCATCTGGCTGGGTCGCGGCATAGCCGGTGACGACACCCACGGGCATGTCGACGATATCGCCCGTTTCGTCGCTCCCAACGCTGTCGTCACAGCCTACGAGCCCGACACCGGCGATGCGAACCACGAACCGCTGCGCGAGAATTTCTTGCAGCTGAGTAAAAGCACAGACCAAACGGGCAAGCCGCTCCGGGTGGTGAAACTTCCCATGCCGGCGCCTGTTTTCTTTGATGGGCAGCGCCTTCCCGCGAGTTACGCGAACTTTTACATCGCCAACCGCCTGGTGCTGGTGCCGATGTTTGACGACGCCAACGACCGAATCGCACTAAATACCCTGGCCGACTTATTCCCCGGACGCACGGTTGTCGGCATCTATTGTGGTGACTTCATCCTGGGCTTGGGTGCGCTTCACTGCATGACGCAACAGCAGCCTGCCGTTTGATGTGCTACGCCTCGCTACGGGGCCAAAAGGTCGACCACATCCAATAACCGAAGGCCGTCAGCCCGGCGTACAAAGAAGCGTTGCCAAGAACGATGCAGCCTGCGGCCAGGACGATGGCTAGCGTGGAATCAGCCAATGCGGTGACGACTCCGACCAGGATGAACGGAGGACAAACCGCCATTGCCAGGCGGTAGGCTGCGCCTTGGCTCATCGTCGAGGGATAGCTTCGCCACAGAAAGATCAGGAGCAGCGCGACCACCATTCCAACAACAACCGCGACGGAAATGGCGATAACCAGTCCCTGGTCGTGGCTTTTTATCGTGTGCGTTGAGTCCTTCATCTCTGGAAGAGTACTGATTCAGCTTACGCTAATGAGAAACTGAACCGGAGCTGATAACCAGCGTTTGCCGGTCGAGCAGCACCGCATCAAACACAGCGCTGAGTCAACCTTCTGGCATTCATGCCGATAGTTGACTTTAAGGGCGGGTGCTAGCTTTCGATATCCCCGCTCGTCCACACTCGACGAGGGCCTGTCATGATGCGACCGCTGGTTCTACTTGGCGCTTTCTTCCTGCTCCGCGCAATGTTACCTCGCGGGTCGCGACGCTCGCCCACCGCGATTTCACCGTATGTCAATGGGCTGGATGGCATAATTCCCGCGCAGCAGTTAAGTTCAATGCTCGATGAAGTCACGCCGTACCAGTCATGGGCGGGCAAGCCAACGGAGCGTTCGAACACCGGTGTCAAGATCGGCCATCTCGCGAGCAGCAGATTGAAGTAATGGCTCCAAGTCGTCCACATTGCTTGGACGCCTGAGAACTTACGTCGCTATCAGCTTGTCTCTGCTATGCTTCAGGCACGATCAGCAAAGAGGCTTTCATGAGCAGCAATTACGTCGATCCTGCGGCCGTTCGCAGCCCGGCAATTCCTCATCCGATGGTTACTACTGCCTTCACCCTCGACGGCTACACGATTGTCAGGAACCTTGGACTGGTGCGGGGAATTATTGTGCGTTCGCGGTCGATCGTAGGAACAATCGGCGCGACTCTCCAGACCATTGTCGGCGGAAATATCACCCTGCTGACGAACCTGTGCGAGCAGACGCGTGAGCACGCCTTTGACCTTATGCTGCAACACGCTTCAGATCTTGGGGCCAACGCCGTCATCGGCATGCGCTATGACGCGACTGAGATCATGCAAGGAGTAACCGAGGTTCTAGCCTATGGAACAGCGGTTTATGTGGAGAAAAAATCCTAGCACTTTGAAGCGGCGCCCAAGGCCGGAGGACTGGAAATGGTGAGCCCGGCAGGAATCGAACCTGCGACCCACGCATTAAAAGTGCGTTGCTCTACCAACTGAGCTACGGGCCCCACACCTTCTTAATCTAACACAGGAAAATAAGGGCAGGGCTAGTCGCGTCTCGTGACTGAGACTTCAAACGCGCCGAACCTTACTCGCAGAGTACCACCTTATCCCGGATTGTCTTGCGGCTGAAGCACCGAGCTCTAGTGGATGGTTCTCTGGAGACCCAGGTCTCGAAAGGAATGAATCGTCGCGACTGAGTTCAACGTTGGAACCAGATGCATGGCAGCCTCTGCCCTGAGGATCGTGCCATGATGAAGAACAAATAGAGCTAACTCAAGGCGATCGGAGACGCCCGTCTTATCGAATATTCTCCGCAGCGAATTCTTAATTCCATGCTCGGTGCTGCCGAGGTGCGATGCAATCTCGCGATTCTTGAATCCCTGCACGACGAGCGCGATGATTCTTAACTCCAGTTGTGAGAGACGCCGGCGCACGCGTAGACCCACCATGTCGTGGCGAGGATCGACTGAGTGATCGCGCACGAAGCGCAGGACCTTCCCGCCACGCGCCAAGTGTCGAATGCAACGCACGACGGTCGACTCATCTGCGGAGCGCTGCATCACCCCATTGACTTCCGGCAGAAACTGAGGCAGAGGCTCGTTCGATTGGTCCTCTAGCAGCAATATCGCAGTTTGGCTGCGGCTGGCAATCTCCTTGATCTCGGCGATGTTGCCCATGAACGCAGACGACAATACGAGCACGTGCGCCCGGAACTTCTCCAATCCGTTAAGAAGCTGGGCGATTGAATGTGGTTGGCCGATAATCCGAATGTCATCCTCGGCGGCGAGAGCGCTGGCCATACCTATCCGATAAATCCGCTGGTGGTCTGCCAAAATTACATTGATCATGGGATTCATGTTGCAATTTAGATGCCGATGGCTCCGGCTGCGTGATCGCCGCTAAACTCCAGCATTGGTAGGTCGTACGCGAGAAAATGAGGCACATCATCTTCTGCTGGGAGGGCATTTTTTACCCTCTCTCCACCGTTTCTACGTGCTGGTTTGCCATTCGCCGAGGGCCGTCAATTTCCATATCAGCCGTGGGGGTCGCCGGGGAATTTTGCCTATCGCCATCATTCTCCTTATCTCCCTTTTGCCGTCAGCACCACTAAAATGACTCCTCAGTCCGGCAGCAGCATCAATCTAAGGTGATCTCATGAATCATCCCAGCCGTCCTAAAATCTTGATTATTGGCGGTGGTTTCGGCGGCCTGAAGGCGGCTGAAGCCCTGGCCCGGCTCCCCGTCCAAATTACAGTGGTAGACCGGAAGAATCACCACACGTTCCAACCATTGCTCTATCAGGTCGCCACTGCTGGTCTTTCCCCTGCTGAGATTGCGGCGCCGATCCGCGAGATCCTTGCAAAACATGAAAACATCGAAGTTTTGCTCGGCGAGGTTTCAGACTTCGACCTCGCACGTCGCACGGCGAAGCTGAACGGCTTTGAGCTGGGTTACGATTACCTGGTCGTGGCCGCCGGCGCCACACACGCCTACTTTGGACACGACGAGTGGGAGCAGTTCGCTCCTGGATTAAAGACCATAGAAGACGCGCTGGAAATCAGGCGTCGTATGCTGCTGGCGTTTGAATTGGCGGAACGCCAGGCAGCCGTCACTGGCCAGCATCAGCAGCTAAGCTTTGTGGTGGTCGGAGGCGGGCCAACCGGCGTCGAGTTAGCGGGGACGCTGGCGGAGATCGCGCGACAGTCGTTGGCAGACGACTTTCGCCACATCGATCCCAAGAAAACCCGGATCGTACTACTCGAGGCTGGTCCCGCCCTGTTAGCGGCCTACCCCGACGACCTTCGCCAGAGTGCCAAGCGCCAACTGGAGCGTCTCGGGGTAGAAGTGCGGTTGAACTCCGCCGTAACCGATGTCCGCTCGACGGAGATTCACGTCGGAGCTGACATTACGCACGCCACGGTCGTGTTCTGGGCGGCGGGGGTTGCCGCTTCCCCGCTGGGCCGAGCGCTGGGTGGTCCGGTAGATCGAGCAGGCCGGGTATTAGTGGGGGCTGACCTGAGCCTGCCGGGTCATCCTGAAGTCTTCGTGATCGGCGACCTGGCTTCGTTGAAGCAGGCTGAAGGGATGCAATTGCCGGGAGTCGCCCCAGTCGCCATGCAGGAGGGCCGCTGGGTGGCCCGTCAAATTGCAGCAGACCTCGCCGGGAATGCGCGTACGCCCTTCCACTACGTCGACAAAGGAAGCTTGGCCACCATTGGTCGCGCCGCTGCGGTGGCGCAGTTCGGCAAGGTCCATATCTCGGGGTTTCTGGCCTGGTTGTCCTGGCTCTTTATCCACATCTTCTTCCTGATCGGATTCCGCAATCGCATCATCGTCATGATCGAATGGGCGTGGAGTTATTTCACCTACGACCGCTCGGCGCGCCTCATCACCGGCGAGTCACGCAGAATCGCTGTTTCCTCAATGGAGTATGCGGAGCAGGCTGCGAAGGAACGTGAGGAGCACGACGGGGCTTCCGTCACAACCGAGGCAGCATCGTCCTCGGCCAAATAAAAATGCCATCCGCGAGAGATGGCAGCATCAACCGATTACTCATTTGCGATCAAGTTCTTTTCACGATGGGGTTGTAGCCTTCTCCCGTCAATTTAACCTTCATCGCCTCCGCAGCTTCCAGAGTCGCGAAAGGTCCAACTTGCACGTGGAAGAGCTTGTCATGCACCGCCGGGTTGTTCACCACGAAAACGCTATAGCTTTTCTTGCGGAGTGCACCCGCTAGCCCGGCGGCGTCTTCCTCGCGGGAGACCGCCGCTATCTGCACCACGAATGCCCCGCCCGCGACAGGCGCAACCGCCGCTTTCGTATCGGCTTTGACGTCTGCCACAAATTTCGAGGGACTAGCTTCCAGCGGCGCGGCCGTCTTCACAGAAGCAGTATCAACGGTCTGTGCCTGCTGCGGCGTTTTGGCGCCGGACGAAGCAACTGCCGGATCTGCAGGCTGAGCCCCATGATCATCCTTTTTCACAGCGCTGTAAAAGGTCATGTTGGGGCCTGACTTCGCAGCCGACGAATCTTCCGACGTCCCGGACTGGGGATCCGTCTTGCCTGAAACCACAGCGGACGGCTTCGCAACACTCGACTCTGGGACCGCCGGAGCCGAGAGCGAAGCACTGAGGGATGTCTTATCGTTGATCGCCTGCTCGCGAGCTGAGGTCTTGCCCAGAGAATAGCCGATGGCAAAGAACACTCCGCAGACCGCAACCAGCATGAAAAAGAGTCCCAGCAGTTTGCCAGGGCCTAATGTGATATCGCTATCGTCCGAATCCATTCTTCACTGCTCCGTCGTTACTGTCCCGGCGAGATCGCAGGCGCCGCAGCCTTCGCCGTATCCACCTTTACCAGTTGCTGCAGGCCAGTCAAAAGATCAACCGGCACCGGGAAGATGATGGTTGTGTTTTTTTCCACGCCGATTTCCGTTAACGTTTGCAGGTAGCGCAATTGAATACTCGTCGGCTCGGTGGCCAGAAGGTGGGCCGCGTCAGTCAACCTTTGCGCCGCAGCAAACTCGCCTTCAGCATGAATGATCTTTGAACGCTTCTCACGCTCAGCCTCAGCCTGTTTGGCCATGGCGCGCGTCATCGTTTCCGGAAGATCAACCTGCTTCACCTCGACATTGGTCACCTTCACACCCCACGGATCAGTGTGCTGGTCAAGGATCGACTGCAACCGATTGTTGACCTTCTCCCGGTGCGCCAGCAATTCATCAAGATCGACTTCACCCAACACCGATCGCAATGTAGTCTGAGCAAACTGTGAAGTCTGATAAAGGTAATTTGTTACCGCGACCACGGCCCGATTGGGGTCGATAACCCGAAGAAAGATCACGGCGTTGACCTTCAGCGTGACGTTATCGCGGGTAATGATGTCCTGGGGCGGAACCTCCAGCGCTTCCTGCCTCAACGACACTCGAACAATTCGGTCAATGGGCGCGAAAACCAAAATTATGCCCGGGCCTTTTGGCGTCCCCAGCAGACGGCCCAGCCGAAAAATAACTCCGCGTTCATACTCGGCCAGTATTTTGATCGAGTTGAGCAGGTACAACACAATGATGACAACGGGGACGATCACAAACAAGTTCACGAGGTGCCTCCGAAGCCACAGACGAGTTTAGAACGTGTGGCCATGTTGATTGTAGGCTTATGTAAGGGCGTTACCCAGTTCGGCAACAGGTGCGCGCTGCGCGAAAAGATCCCTGATTAGCTGGCTTCGCCATGAATTA
>Ga0070765_100002250_pt1 | contig 12040 bp, 9 predicted proteins | sample HubBroMetageWFT5_FD_71516 | JGI IMG/M metagenome (GOLD analysis project Ga0070765, IMG submission 71516) | Warmed and freeze-thawed soil microbial communities from the Hubbard Brook experimental Forest, New Hampshire - Hubbard Brook CCASE Soil... | ecosystem: Environmental > Terrestrial > Soil... | reverse complement strand
GATCTGGCTACTCCTTCTGGACCGCGAGCGCCCGAAGCAGAAGCCGCTCGCTCATGGCCGCGCGGGCGACAAAGGAGAAGCGTCGAGACATGAGCTGTTCGTCCGGGGCGTGATGCTTCTAGGTTGATCACAGCGGTAGGGTGGCCGGGTGACTAAGGCCTTCTGGCTGACCGGCGGCACCGGCGGGCGCCGGTTCGTGACGTTACACCGACAGCTCTTCAGGCTTGTGCTGGTGGGTGTGATCGCGGCGCTGCTGCTCGGCGCGTGCGGTGGAGCGTCGGTTGGTCCGACGGCGTCGACGGCAGTTGCGGGCGTGTCGTTTCAGTACGTCGACGGTCAGCCGTTTGGAGTTGTGGCCTCGCGCGACGGTCGCTACGCCTTCCTCGACCTGGTCTCAGGCCGCCTCCTGGTCTACTCCACCCAGGGAGCTTCGCCCCCTCGCCTAATCCGATCGATCTCGTTGCCGGGCGAGGCCGTCGGAAGTTCTTTGACGCGCGACGGCCGGCTTCTCTTGATCGCCAATGGGCAAGGGGCGACGGTGGTTAGTGTGGCGCGAGCCGAACGCGGGATGCCGCACCCTGTACTGGGGGTCCTGATGCCGCCGGCGTCGGCACACGTGGGTGCCCACGGCGCGACTGCAACCGCCAGCAGCGCGGACGGACGCTACGTGTTCGTGTCGCTCGAGTACGGCCAACCCGACGGGGTGATCTCCGTCTACCGGATCGGGTCAACCGCAGCGGCTCGTTTCGGTGCTTCTGACTACGTCGGCTCGATCACCCTCGGCGTGGCGGTTGGGGCCTCGGCACTCTCGCCGGACGGGAAATATCTGTATGTGACAAGCGAGCTCGCGGAGCGACCATCCGCACAGACAATGTTCAGAGCAGGTCAAACGCCGGCCCAGCTGAGCAGGTCTCAGTCCCAGCCTCAGTTACCCAATGGCAGTCTGAGCGTCGTCAGTGTCGCGATCGCCGAGCGCGACCCCGCCCACGCGGTCCTCGCGACCGCTTCGGCGATGCAACAACCCGTCCGAGTAGCCGTCTCGCCGAGCGGGGCGGTCGTGTGGGTGACGGCCCGCGCGAGCGACCGGCTGCTGGCGTTCTCGGCCGCCAAGCTGCGTACTGATGCCACCCACTCGCTCCTAGCCAGCGTTCGAGTCGGGACCGCACCGGTCGGTGTCGCCCTCAGCCCAGACGGGAGCCAAGTGATCGTCGCTGACTCCAACCGATTCAACTCCCGAGGCGCCCAAGCCGCGATCACAGACGTCGACGCACACGCCGTGCTCACTCATCATTCCGCCATCCTCGCCACCCTCCCGGCAGGCCAGTTCCCCCGGGAGATCGCCGTCGAACCCGACGGCGTCGCGCTCATCAGCAACTTTGCCTCCGCCCAACTCGAAACGACTGATCTCTCGCGCGTGCGCTAGCCACGAGTGACCTGGAGCCCGCGGGTACAGAGGACGGCCAAGCCCCACCGCATCCATCGCGCGTCATCCACTAGCCGCGGCCACCGACTGACGAACCGGGAGCTCAGCCCCCTGTGGCGCGGCTCCCCTGCAGAAGGAGCAGGCCCGCTGACACCGCGCCACGACCTCGACGCTGCTCCCTGCCGCACAGACACCCTCGAGCCGCTTCGCCTCGACGCCTCCGCGCGAGCACGAAGGCAGGTGTCGCCACGAGCGACGTGGTAGTCGCCAGAGCAGGAGCAGCGTGCTGAGTGCCGGAGAGGCGACGAAGCAGGGGCGACGTTGTCCGCTGACCCAGCGCGCCCGGAGGAGAAGCACCAAGCTACGGGCCTCGACGTCCGAAGCGACGCGACCTCGCTATAGATTTCGGTCGTGCCTCTTGACGTCTGTTCGGACCTCTCGCCGGCCAACTGGATCGTGGCCAGCCATATTCCCTGGAAGCGCCTGGTCACAATCGGTCCGGGCGGCTTTTCGGCGTACGTACGCGTGCGGTTCATTCCCGATCCGACCCACGTGGGCCAGCGGGAGAACGAGGCCGACCTCGACGGATCACCGGATGAGATCGAGCAATGGCGAGCCATGCTGCAGCTGCTCTCCGAAGAGACCGCCGACCCCGACGACTGCTACTTCGGTCTCTGGGATGGCTGGGGGTTCCCGGAACCGGCTCGACGGTGGCCAACCTTCGCCGTCATGGACAGCGACGCATTCTCGGTTCGCGCCTATTACCTGTTTCACGGGTCGCTGTCGGATGTCGAGATCCCAGGAACGCCCGCCCATGCTGGGATCTGGAGCCGGCCCGAGTTCGCGTCAGGCGGGACGCCCGCGTTCGTCTGGCCCGCCGATCGCACGTGGTGCATCACAGCCGATGTTGACCCGCATTGGGCGGGGATCGGAGCGTCCAAGCCGACAATCGATCGGCTGATTGCTGACCACCGCATCGACGCGGTACGAACGGATCCCGCCGACGACCAGCCTTTCTATCGATAGAGGCGCTGCCGCCGTCTGACCTACGGGAGCGGGCCCAGGTCGCTGCCAGGCTCGACTTCCGCATCCACGAACCACCGGGCGCGAGGATGGCCGCCGCCAGCGCGATCTGGCTACTCCTTCTGGACCGCGAGCGCCCGAAGCAGAAGCCGCTCGCTCATGGCCGCGCGGGCGACGAAGCGGCAGCCACTCGATCTTGGCCGCCTCGGCCCGATCAATGTAGCCGCCAACGTGATCCGCGCCGCGTGAGATGAACACCGCATGAGGCTGTCGACCGTTCCCACCATCGGCTGGAACCCGACCGCCTGCACCATCTCCCGCGGCCGCTAGCCGGTCTCCTCCTCGACCTCCGGTGCCGCGGTCTCCGCCGCATCCTCGCCCGGATCGACAAGATCCGAAGGCAGCTCCCATCCCCAGCGATCACAGATGAACCGATGACGCCAGGTCACCCGCACCTGCTCGGCGTCGTCGAGCACCACCACAGCCACCGCCGAAGGCAACCGCACTACGTGATGCTCAAACCGCTCCCCATCGGGCAGCTCGACGTCGACCAGCGAGACCTCCACCCATCGGCTGCCGTAAATCTGACGCTCGCCATGCACACGCCAGCGCGTCTGCTGATCTTCGAGCAGGCCTCCAGTCTCGCAGACGGTGCAGCCCCCCCTTCCCGTCACTTCCGAGCCGGGGTTCTACCGTTGTCGGACTCCTGTCGCTGCGTTTGAAGAAAACTGGAACGCGTCGGCGTCCGCGGCAAACCCAGGATTAATGAGAACAACTACCCCCAGCGACGCGGTGCTGGTCCGTCGCTCGCTTCGCCACCCCGAAGAGTTCGAGGTGCTGTTCGAGCGACACGCGGCGACCGTATTGCGATATCTCCAGCTCCGAGTCGGGCATAGCCTCGCCGAGGAGCTGATGGCGGAGACGTTCGTCCGCGGGTTCGATGCCCGTCGCCGGTTTGACTCGCGACGGGCGTCTGCGCTGCCGTGGCTGTATGGCATCGCGTCAAACCTCATCCGGATGCACTTCCGGACCGAAGAGCGAAGACTGCGTGCCTACCGAGCAGCCGCCGGGCTCGAGACCCAACCGGGCGATTTGACCGCCGAAAGCGTCGAGCGGCTGCACGCGTCCGAGCTTGCACCGGCGATCGCCGCCGCGCTCGCGGCACTGCCGGCGGCGCAGAGCGACGTGCTGCTGCTGCACACCTACGCAGAGCTGACACCCGACGAGATCGCCGAGGCGCTCGGCATCTCCACGGGTTCGGCGCGCAAGCGCCTGCACCGGGCGCGCCGGTTCATGGCGGAACGCCTGGGCCTCAACGGCAATGAAGAAGACGAGACCGTTCCGACCGCAACCACAGGAGCACTGACCAAGCAATGACACAGATCGACGAACTCTTGCGCCAGACGGCAAACGCCGTCGAACGTGATGCCGAGGCCGAGCGCCACGCGATCGGCCTTGCCCAACGTGCACTGTCCGCTGCCATCGCCGCGGAAGCCGCACAGGATCGGCCCCGAGCCAATGGCCAGAGACGCTGGGGCACACGGCTGCGGCGCCGCGCAACCGGGCTCGGGCTAGCAGTCGCCGGAGCCGCCGCGGCCGCGATCGCGCTCGTGGCGCTCGTGGGGAGCACGGGATCCGGTGGACCCGCAGTGGCCGACGCGGCCATCATCCGTCACGTCCGCGCAGAACTGACCGGGCCTCCCGGCAAGATCCTGCACGAGGCCGCGACCGTAACGCCATCGGGCGGTTCGCCGATGCTGTTCGAGCTCTGGGCGCAGACCGGCGGCACGGGCGTCTACCGCGTGATCAAGTACGGATCGGAGGCGAGCCAGTCAGCAACTCGGAACGAGGTCTACAACCCGTCGACGCACACGGTCACGGTCTCGCCGCTGCCGCCAGCAATTCATGCGCGAGAGGTCGCACACTCTGGTGACCCCGCCGTCGAGCTCAAGCAAATGGTCAACTCCGGTCAGGCGACCGCCACCCAGACCACGTTCCACGGGATCCCGGCGTTTGAGCTCCGTATTCAGGCGTCAGGGGGTCAGTTCGCGAACGGCACCGCGTACGTCGCGCGGAGCGACTACCGGCCGCTCGAGATCGACTCCACCAAAGGCAGGATCGTGTTCTCAACCTACGAGTACCTGCCCGCGACGCCCGCCAACGACGCGCTACTCGCCGTCACGACCGCGCACCCGGGAGCGACAGTCGTCAACCAGACAGGCAACGGCTGATCCGCCCCCCTCCACACACGGGTCGCCGCGTCCGGGAAGTAGGAGTCGATTGGGGCGCGGCGGTGACGGCCGCCGCGCCCCGCGCCGCCGGCAGCACGGTGCTCGCCATCGCCTGCCTGATCTAGTTCATTTCTCCGCACTCCATCGCTCCCGGGACGTGAACGGCGGCCCCGCGACGATCGGCGGCATCGATGCTGGTTTCACACGGGACTACACAAGGCAGAACCGACGGCTCGGTCCGCCGCCAACGCCTCGCCCCACTACCGCTTCCACGAAGCAGCAGCAGCGTCGACCGGACCCGAACCATCGATTGAGACTGCTGGATCGCGCCAATACGGGCAGCCAGCGCAGACTGTCGCAAACCCTGGCGTTCGGCGGCTGATCATGCAGCGACGAGTTCGCCTCGGCCGCGATGCGCGGTATGTGAGCGCCAACGTCGACACGACCTCTGGTCTGCGCTCCAGGGCGTGAGGGGAACGCTAGTTGGGGGCAGTGCTACGCCGGCGGGGAGCGGTGGAGTTTCGCGGAGGCGTTCGATCGCGCGACCTTCGCGGATCTGACATCGCCGCGTGATCGTCGGCCTTCGGCCTGACGGGGGAGAATCGAGCGCTAGACCATTTCGTTCGCGTGTTGGATGGCGGTGGCGATCGCACCCATGAGTTCAGAGCGAAGGCCGAGGTCGGCTGATCGGACGTTGACGGAGTGCGCGGCGGCCGGTTGGGCGTAGCGGTCGATCGAGTCGCGCACACCGAGCAGGAGGGGCGCGCCGGCGGTTCCGAGTTCGCCGCCCAGGATGATGGCTTCGGGATTGAGGGCGTTGCACAGGTCGGCCAGCACCCGGCCGAGGGTGCGGCCGGCTGCCGCGATGACCCGGCCGGCGACGGGATCGGTGCCGATCCTAGCGAGCGACCGGTCGGGCTCGTCTCCGGCTGTTTCGGGGCGTACGTGTGCGAGTTGGCGCCTCACTTCGGAGATGGAGACGACGGCCTCGAGGCATCCGCGGTTGCCGCAGCGGCACCAGTTGTCGGCGTCGGGTAGCTGGGTGTGGCCGATCTCGCCGGCGATGCCGAGCCCTCCGTGGTAGGTCTCGCCGTTGAGGACGAGGCCGGCGCCGATGCCGTGGGACGCTTTGACGTAGATGAAGTTCCGGTATCCGCGCGCCCCCCCGAACCGCAGCTCGCCTTGTGCCCCCATGTTTGCGTCGTTGTCGACTCGGATCGGCCGGCCAAGCCGGGTCGAGAGTTCCCGCGTCGGGTCGAGGTCGACCCACGTGGACAAGATGGTCGGCGAGCGGACGACACCGGTTTTCACGTCCAGGGGGCCCGGGATGCCGGCGGCCACGCTGATCAGGTCCGGGCCGGCCAGCTCGGCGTCGGCCAGGCAGCGCATCAGGAGCTTGGCGGCGGTGTCTAGCGCGACGGTGGCGTGATGATCGACGTCGACGGGGCATTGATGCTCGGCGAGGACTCGCCCGCTGGCCTCGGCGACCGCGACACAGACATGGTTGTGACCGAAGTCAATTCCGGCGACTACGCCCTGGGTCGCCACGGGGATGAGCAGTGTGGAGGGACGGCCTCGCCCGAGGCTTGGGCTGGTCCGGTGTTCGGCGACGAGGCGCTTGGCGAGCAGATCCTGCACGCCTTCGGCGGTGGCGCTGCGCGATAGGCCCGTGACGCCGCTCAGTTCGCTGCGGGTGATGCCGTTGTGCGCTCGGATCGCGGTGAGGAGCTGCTGTCGCGAGCGCTGGCGGCGCGGGGATGGCCCAGTGTGAGACTTCGGCATGGGTGCGGTGTAACTTACTCCGTCTGCCGGACAAAACATTGGTCCGTTACTTCGCTTGACAGCTGCAGGTGGTGATGCGATTCTTACCTTCGCGCGCCCAGCGTGTGCGTGCGGCGGAGGGAGGGACGGATGGAGGGTAGGAGTGAATCCGGTGAGGTTCCTCGTCGGCATCGTGGCGTGCGTCGGCCTCGTCGGCTGCGGCGGCTCCACGACGTCGGTCGGTCCGGCGAAGGCGCACCGACCGCCGACAATCCTCACCGACCCTGTTCAGCCCACGACGTTCGTGCAGGCTCAGTCGGCGATGCTTGCGCTGTACAGCTCGCATCGAGCGCTGTCCGCGTTCACCGTCGAGAACGTCCAGTACACGCCCGCTACCCGGGACAAGGTGTTGAGCGTGTGCCGCGCGGCTGGTCCGGAGAAGTCCGCGAGCGCGCGCGAATCCGTACGGGTCCTGGCATGCGCCCCGTTGATCTTCTTCTTCTACAGCTATGGCCGGCAGGCTTCGGTGCCCGAGGCCGTAGCGGTGGCCCGCAGGCTGTACTGGTATGCGGTGACCAACAATCGCGAGCCCTACCAGGCCGGGCCGGGTCTGACACGTCTGCTCCGAAGCTGGGGAGTGACATGAAACTCCCCCAGAGCACACCCGAACACATGCCTCCAATCGTGGGAAGGGAAGTCGAGCATGCCTGGTCCCGGTAATCGCACAGCGAGGCTTCGCCGCCCCGGCCGTCGCATAGCGTTCGTGTCCTGCGCCGTGGTCCTGGCGGCCCTGTCGCTCGGTCTCGGCGTATCTGCCGCTTCGTCGCCGCGCGCCGTGCCGAGCAACGTCCCGTATAGCCTGAATGCGCCGCTTCCATCTGCGAAAGCGTCGCCGACCGTGGACGCGGCGGCCCCGTACACACCCGCGGTCCTGAGCCTGATCGCCCAGCTTGAGCCGAGTAACCCTCCGACTCAGGCACAACTGGCCAACGCCGACGCCCTGCTGCATGACGGGACCAACTCGACGTGCCACAACGTCGGTCCGGTGAGCGCGCCGACGGGCACCACGCCGAGCATCGCACCGCCCTGCTGGACCGACGCCCAGGGGGTCCTCAACACGTCGGGTAACAACGCGCGAGGCACGACCGGCCCGACTACGCTGATGTCGCTCGGCGCCACGTTCGACCGCTCGCTCGGCAACGCGTGGGGACAGCTGGAAGGCACTGAGAGCCGGGAGTTCATGGTCACCGGCATGTTCGGACCGCAGACCGATCTCGACCGCCTGCCTAACTGGGGTCGAAACCTGACGACCACTGGCGAGGATCCGCTCCTGAGCAGTCAGATGGTGGCCGCGCAGATCAACGGCATGCAGGGCGCGGGTGCGATGTCCGAGATGAAGCATTTCGTCGTCTACAACGGCCAGAACCAGAACCTCAACACCGACATCAGCGACCAGGGGCTGCACGAGCTGTACCTGACTCCGTATGAGGGCGGTTTCGTCAACGGCCGGGCCGCGGCCACGATGTGCTCCTACCAGATTTGGCGCGATACCTCCACGTCGTTGCCGCGCTCGGTCTCGTCCTTGACCCAGCCGAGCCCGTTCGCTGGCGCGGGGCAGGCTCCGCTGACGTGGCCGCTAAACGAGTCGCATTTCTCGTGCGAGCAGCCGCTGAGCCTCAACTACGTGTTGCGTGACATGTGGGGCTCCAAAGCTCTCATTGGGTCTGACTATCCCGCGACGCATAGCACCTCCGGGATCGTGCAGGGCGAGGACCAGGAGATGCCGACGCCGGCCGGCTATTTCAGCGCCAACGATGCGCTGAGCACGACCTCGGGGGGTGGGTTCGGCGGGCCGCCGTCGGCGTTCGATCAGACTGGGAGCACGTGCGCCGATGCGTCGGGGAACTACGAGCCTTGCACGGCGGCCGGCGCGGTGCACGTCGCCGGGATCCCGAATAACTTCCAGGGCTCGGGTGGCTCGGGTTGCCCCAACACCTTCGGCTGTACCTTGGTCAGCTCGGTTGTGGACGGCAACTTGCCGGTCTCGCTGTTCAACCAGTCGCTGGCTCGAATCCTGTATCAGGAGCAGCGGTTCGGGATGCTCGGCTGCAACGACTCCCCGCCGTCGGCGTCGTGCAAGAACCCAGGCGGCGTGGGCAGCGACCGCACCGGAACTGCGCTCCTGCCGACCGGCTCCACCGGCCAGCTCGGGACGACGACGGGTGATGCGGCGGTCGTGGAGCGGATGGCCGAGGAAGGCGCCACGCTTCTCAAGAACAACGGCAACGTTCTGCCGATCACCCATTCGGATCTGTCCGGCGGCATCCTGGTCACCGGATCAAGCGCGAACCACACCATCGCCGATCCGACCGCCGAGGCCTCGACGGGCTTCATCGGACGTGACGCGATCAACCCCCTGCAGCAACTCAAGGCGTTCAGCGGCAACTCGGGGGCGTTCAAGTTCGTCGCCGCTAACGACCCCGACGGGATTACGGTGCCGACCTCGGCGTTGTCGACGACCGCGGACGCGAGCGGACTCGGCGGGCTCAACCTGTCGGTCGACGGCGCCGCCGCGACAAAGGACACAACCGCCATCGATCATGAGGCCGTGAGCGGCAACCAACTCGCCCCCGGACACACGTATACATGGAGCGGCTACATCTATGTCCCGGCTGCGGATACGTACACGTTCGCGATCCAACAGAGCCCGACGCTCCCGACGACCCTGAACTGCCCGCAGACGGGTCAGTTCAACACGCCCCCGTCGAACCCGACGCTGACGATGTGCAGCCCGTTCACGGCCGCGAACGCATCGCAGACCAACTCCCCGCCGGACGCGGTCACGTTCTCGCTCGACGGCGCGCCGCTGAACCTGAACGCGACCACCGCCGACGTCTACCCGGGCGGGAGGGCGGCCTCGGTCCCCAGCAACCCGACGACCGCGGGCTCACTTGACCAGGGGCTGATCAGCCGCACATGCGCCACCGGGACCACGGCCACCGAGCCGAGCACCACGAACTGCGGCGCCGCGCAATCCGCGCTCACAGCAGGGTTCCATGCCATCACCATCACCGTCAACAACCGCACGGGCTGCGTCTCGACGCCGCCCGCGGCGGCCGCGGGAGGGAATCCCGCGGTCCCGGCCGTGCCCGCCGCGTGCACGCCGGCCAGCTTCCGGTTTGCCTACAACCGGACCAACGGAGATATCAGCGATGCCGCCGCGGCCGCGGCGGGCAAGAAGCTCGCCCTCGTGTTCGTCAACGACGGCGTGGGCGCGACGTCGAGCACTCCGAATCCGGCGCTGCCGGGCACGACCATCTCGGCGCCGACGCAGCTCTCCCCGGCGAGCACCAACCTGATCAACGCGGTCGCCGCCGTCAACCCGAACACCGTCGTCGTGCTCAACACGGCCAACCCGGTGCTCACCCCCTGGGTGGCCAACGTCAAGGGTGTTCTGGAGTCCTGGTTCGCCGGACAGGAGGGCGGGACGGCCATGGCACGGGTCCTGCTCGGCCTTGCCAACCCGAGCGGTCACACCGCGCTCACTTGGCCGGCGAACGCGACCGACACGATCTGGGGCTACAACGAGACGACGCCCCTCTACCCCGGTGATTCCCTCGGCCAGCATCCCGAGCGACTGAACGGCAACGGCGGCTGCGGCGTCGTCACCGGCTCGAGCGCCATGTGCCCCGCCGCGACCCAGACAACGGAAACCGAGGGCATCTTCACCGGCTATCGCTTCTTCGACACGGAAGGCATCACGCCGCAGTTCCCGTTCGGGTTCGGACTTTCATACACCTCGTTCCGGTTCTCGCGACTGAGCCAGACACGGTCCCAGGACGGCGGGGTTGACGTGACCTTCACCGTCAAGAACACAGGCGATGTGCCCGGTGCCGACGCGGCCCAGGTCTACGTCGGGCCGCCGAGCGACACGCCCGCCGGAATCCAGTTCGCCGTTCGGTCGCTGGCGCAGTTCGATCGAGTCTCGCTCAACCCGGGTCAGTCACGGACCGTGACCCTGCACGTGCCGGCGCGAGAGCTGTCCTACTGGTCGGACAAGAACCAGCAATGGGTGCTCGACGCCTCCGGACGGACCCTCTGGGTCGGCGATGCCGACGCCCCGTCAAGCCTGCCGTTGTCGACGACCCTGGCGCGCGCACACTCGAACATCTCGTGCACCAACGAACAGTTCAACGCGACCACGATCAACGGCAACCTGACCGTGCCGCGGGGTGCGTGGTGCGATCTCGTCGACGTGACCGTGAACGGTAACCTCGAGATGCTGGGCTCAGAGGGCGATCACGGACGAGACCACTGGCGAGCTCATGGTCAGGGAGCGAACTCAGGCCTGCGGGTCCTCTCCAGCACCATCACCGGCAACCTCGTTGTCCACGGTGCCAAGGGAGCGAGCGATCCTCTGAGCGCGAACGAGAACGTCGTGTGCGCCAGTACGATCGGCGGCAACCTGCTCGTGCAAAGCAGCGGCCCAGCCTCGCCCTGGAACATCGGCGGCTGTGGCGCCAACACGATCCAAGGCCACGCCAAATTCTCCGACAACGCCGCGAGCGGCAACGAGATCTCCGGCAACACTATCGGCGGCGACCTCAACTGCAGCCACAACGGCGGCATCAGCGGAACCGGCAACAAAGCGAAGAAGCTGCGAGGACAGTGCTCAACCCTCAGCTAACGCCGTGAACTGACGTCGCGTGATCGCTCGGCCAAGGGTTGCGGAAGGCGCTGCAACCGGTATCTCACTGATGAAGCCGAGGAGCTGCGACGGCTCGCCGCCCAAGCAGACAGACTGCTGCATCCGTAATTGACGGGTAGTCCCACCGGTCACCGTCGCACCGCTCCTTCCGGACACCACCCGGACAGTCCCCGTCCGCTCAGGCGACCACCTGAGGCCAACGGACGATGGAGGGCTCCCGTCGGACGCGGAGTCTCCGCGGACCCTCGGACATCGATGCCTGGGGTCAGATGGACCCTGCTGCTTCATGTTGTGCGTTCGGGAAAGCGAGACGGGGCGGCCGCGGGGCCGCCCCGTTTGCTCATCAGCCCTTCGCTGCTTCAAGCGATCCGCGGATGGGCCGCAGGTTGAAATGAGCCCCTTCGGGGCGGATGAGAGCGACGCGCCGGACCTTGATGGGGCGAGGGCGGCGTTGCCCGTCGCGGGGTAAATCCTTGGTGTGCTCTTGGGCTTTGATATTGGTCAGGGTTGTGGTCATCGGAACCTTCTTCAGTGATCGTGTCGGGTTGCTGTGCAACCGAGCCGTCGGTGCTAAGGGCAGACCCGGGCGACTCCACCGCGCGGAGCGGCCGGACCGTGGCGCGCATTGAGCCAGTGCCGGTTCCTTAAGGCTCCATCACCGTGCGTTTGATCGAGTGGCGGCCCGGGGCCGATTGGGCACGCCGAGCCATCTCCAGGATGTCTGCCCGGTCTCGCTCGTGAGACGAGAACGGGGCGGCGCGTGGCGCCGTCCCGCCTCGAGGTCAAAGATCGGGCGATCGAGGCGGTCCGCGCGCCAACGAGTCATGAGGCGGACGGCGCGTCCGAAGACGCTCACCCGCCGCACGGATCCGCGTCGCTGCGCCACGCACCCCA
>Ga0070765_100002249_pt1 | contig 12040 bp, 9 predicted proteins | sample HubBroMetageWFT5_FD_71516 | JGI IMG/M metagenome (GOLD analysis project Ga0070765, IMG submission 71516) | Warmed and freeze-thawed soil microbial communities from the Hubbard Brook experimental Forest, New Hampshire - Hubbard Brook CCASE Soil... | ecosystem: Environmental > Terrestrial > Soil... | reverse complement strand
CCGCCAATCGCAACCGTCCCCCGGTTTCCCTGAACCGGATCCTTCTCGTCGAAGGCCCGGAACTTTGAACGGAGTACTCCCCATGACCGAACTATCTCAACCTGTCCCCGTACAAGTTGAATACAATCCCAAAAAACGCCGCATCTCGCTCAACCGCATTTTCCAGATTCCGCAGAAGTTTCGTCCGGCGGCGTCCGTTTTCTTCGCCAACACCCTCGGACTGGTGAATCTCGATCGCCCCGCTCTGGGCCTTGTCGCCATTGCCGGCTGGTTCCACTTCTCTCGCTGACGCCGCATGCATCCCATCGCGCGGCCGGCCGACGGCAAACCCCGGGACCGCATCTGGCTCTATGAAAATGTCATCGCCAGAGAAAATCTGAATTCCGCATCCATTGACTTCTGGGAATTCGGCGTCTTCAAGGGCGAATCGCTTTTCTGGTGGGTCGACCATCTATCCAATCCGGACTCGCGCTTCGTCGGATTCGACACTTTTACTGGCCTTCCCGAGCGCTGGCGCGCCACCGAACCCAAAGGCGCGTTCAACGTGTACGGCCGGATTCCGGAAACCAGCGATCCACGCTGTTCATTCCAGGCTGGCCTGTTTCAGGACACGCTCCTGCCCTTCATCAACCGCCACGATTTCTCCCGCCGCCTGGTAATCCATCTCGACGCGGACCTGTTCAGTGCCACACTCTACGTCCTTACAACGCTCGCGCGCCATTTCAAGCCCGGCGACATCGTCTTCTTCGACAACTTCATCTGCTCGCTCGATGAATTTCGCGCCTTCGAAGACTGGGTGAAGTCCTTCCGCGTGAATTACGAAGTTCTGGGAGGAGTCCAGGAGTACATCCGTGTCTGCCTGAAGATCGTGTAGAAGCAGCCGGGGGCGCTGATCTTTCGATTGGCGTAGTTGATGCGGAGTTGCCGCTGCTAATCCTCACGTGAAAGTTAACATACCACCCGCGACCAACGTTTCGTGGACGCGTCGACTGATCGATCTATCTGAGACGTCTCGCAGCGTGCCCCGCGCCGCCCTGGGTGCCGCGGGCGGTCTCGCTTATCCGGGCGTTTTCGTTGGAATCAAGTTGAGCGACGACCGCGAACTCCATTATAATTGCGTGATTTGCCAAGGTAGAGGGAGCCACAGACAGTTATGTTGAAAAGCATTCAGCAACGGGACCTGGAACGAAATCGCTGGGTCAAAATCGGTATGAGCGTCCTGCTAGGGGTCATCTGCCTGAGCATGTTGACCTACTTGATTCCCGGCATGGGCAGCGCGGCTTTTACCAATAGTCCCGACGCCGTCGCCACCGTCGGTGGACAGAGCATCACTGCCACGGACGTGCAACGTCAGCTGAATACCGCGCTCCACGGGCAATCGGTCCCGGACGTTCTGAAGGGCCTCTATGTCAAACAGGTTTTGGATCAGATGATTCTCAAGCAGGCGCTCACCGTGGAAGCGCAGCGCCTCGGCATCCGGGTGACTGACCAGGAACTCTCGGATCGAATTAAGCAGATTCTCCCGGCTGCATGGAACGGCGACACCTGGCTGAAGGACCGCTACACCACCGAGGTCCAGACTCGTACCGGCATGTCCATTCCAGAATTTGAGGACTTTCTGCGGGATCAAATGCTGCAGGAGAAGTTTCGCCAACTTGTAACCGATGCCATCACTGTCAGCCCCGCCGAAATACAGGCTGAATACCGCCGTCGCAACGAAAAAGTTCAGATCGAATATGTAGTTGTGAGACCCGCAGACCTCGCATCTACGATTCAACCGGCGGATGCGGAATTGTCGGCCTATTACTCCAAGCACGCGGGCCTGTATCAGATTCCGGAGAAACGCTCGGCGCGCTATGCCCTGCTCGATCTCGCGAAACTGCGCGCCACCACCACCGTGGGTGACGATGCTCTGCGCGCCTACTACAATTCCCACATTGAAGAATACAAAGTGGAGAATCGCGTCCACGTCGAGCACATCTTGTTCAAAACCGTCGGTAAAACGGACGCCGAAATCGCCGAAATCCGCCAGAAGGCCGATGACGTCCTGAAGAAGGCAAAGAGCGGCGCGAACTTCGAAGACCTCGCCAAGAAATTTTCCGAGGATGATGGCACGAAACCCAAGGGCGGCGATCTGGGCTGGATCGTTGAAGGCCAGACCGTGCCCGAATTCCAGCAAGCTGCCTTCACGCTGCCCAAGGGCTCCATCTCGGACCTGGTCAAGACTCAGTACGGTTTTCACATCATAAAAGTGCTGGATCACGAGCAAGCTCATACCAAATCGTTCGAAGAAGTCCGCAGCACCATCGAGCCGACGGTACTCGACGAAAAAGTCAGCGCTGAGGCCAATGATGCCGCCGAGAAGATCGCTGCGGCCATCCGCCAGTCGAATCATCAGCCGCTCGACGACCTGGCGAAAAAGTTCAACCTGACTATCGGCGAACTGCCTTTTGCTTCGGTCACGGATCCGCCGGCGGCTTTCGCCAATTCACAGGATGTGCGCACCGCGGTATTCCAGTTGCGCCCCGGCGAATTAAGCCAGCCGATCCAGACCCCGCAGGGCATCCTAATTGTCACACCCAAAGACGCGCAAGCCGGCCATCAGGGCACCTTCGCAGAGGTCCGCGACCGCGTTCTCGCCGACTACCAACAAGAGCAATCGGTGGCGCTGGCCAAATCCAAGGCCGACGAGCTCGCGAAACAGGCCAAGAGCGGCGAAGCTTTCGACAAGGCAGCCAAGTCCCTCAATCTTGATGCGAAAGCATCGGAATCCCTCTCGCGTACCGGCTCTATTCCAGACGTCGGTTCCGGCCAGTTAATCGAAGCCGCGTTCACGATGCCGGTTGGCCAAGTCAGCGATCCAAAAGATGTGGCGGGAGCATGGCTGGTTTATCGTGTGGCTGCTCACGAACCGCTCAATGACGCAGCCGTGGTGCTACAAGCCGACCAAATCCGCCTGCAATTGCTCCAAACCAAGCAGAACGCCGCTTTCGATGCGTTCCGCTTGGCCCTGGAGGACCGGCTAAAGAAGGAAGGCAAGCTGGTAATAAATGCTGACGCAATGAAGCGCCTGACAGGCTCAAGCTCCTCATAAACAGCTGAAACTAAACAGCTTAAATAATTCACACTCTCCTCTTGCCGTCCGCTACCCTCTTCGCTAGACTATTTCTATCCGCAGAGCCTGCCCCGTAGCCAGCGGGGTCCTCTTCCCTGATCACTCGGGGATCATGAGCAGATGCCTTCCAGCTCAACGTCGCCTGGTGTTCAACGAAAAGATGCTTCTAAGGAGCTTTCCTATGGCGCAGAGAAATTCTAGGGCGGGCAGGCCGGCAGCGGCGGTTTCGGAAGCAAAGCGCGGACGCAATTCGGCAGATTCAGCCGGATTCGCCGGATCCGGCGGTAACGGGAAGTTGAGGAGCATGATGTCCACCAGGAGCAGCATGTCTGGAAACCTGTATCACTGTGCGATGGAACGGAATCAGAACGGCAAGTACAACATCCGCATCCGCGTGCAATTCGAACGGGGCGGATGGGCCCTTTCTGTCTATTTCCTGGCGTCGTCCTTCAATGCGGGCATGAAAAAGCTCGAAGAATCGCTGCAACTACTGCAGAAAAGTGAAGAGCGCTTGCGGTTCTGGGGCGTGGAACGCACTGACGATCCGAATCTGGCCGGTGAGTTGTTGCAGGAATCCGGCTTGTGGCTGGATCGCCGCCGCGAATTCCCACGCAAAGTCGCAGAAATGAGCGTGGCGAGCGAGCGGCCCGTCGCTGCGTCGTTGCTAGCGCCTGTCCGACGCGTCCTCGCGGATTCCGTCTCCCAGGAGCGCGAGCGCGCGGTCTCAGCTGCGGCAGGCGACTAAACTGCGGAATTCGCTAAAGCATTGCCCGGAGCAGCTTTATTTCTCGCGGACTAGCACTTCTCCCTGCGCCAGAATCACGTCATTTAGTGACAGCCGATACTTATAGGAGCCCGGGTTCAGACCTGGACGTAACGGCCCACTGACCAGCCGCACTCCCGGTGGCGCCTGGAACACGTTCGAAGAGAACGGGCAGCGCTGCGAGTCGAACTCAATCTTGATGTTCCCCGCATTCGAAATCCACTCCGCCTGATCACCAGAATCGAGCACTACGACTTCCGGCAAGACTCCTACTAGAACACGCTTCTCCGTCAATTTATCCTCGATTCAGTTTCCCGTGGAACATCGCCGCGCTGTTTAGAGCACGGTCTTTATGGCTTCAACGATATCCCGCGCTGAAATTCCAAACGCGTCCACCAGCTCTTCCGGTTTGCCCGAATGAGGCATGTTATTTACCGCCACCAGCTTGAACTTTGCTGGGGGTGCGCCTGCGGCAGCCAACGCGTGCAACACGCCTTCGCCAAGGCCGCCTTCCGGCCAGTGATCCTCCGCCGTTACCAGACGCCCACCGGTTGCCGCAACCTCAGCAGCTAGCGCCTTACCGTCCAGCGGCTTCACGCAGTACAGATCAATCACGCGGATCGAAGTTCCCGCTGCCTTCAGCTGATCCGCCGCCTTCAGCGCTTCATGCAGCGTCACGCCAGCCCCGATCACCGTCACCCTATCGTCCGCGCTCTTCCGCAACACCTTGAAACCCGGAACGGGGAATTTCTCGTCCTTCGAGTACAGAATGGGCATCTTGGGCCGCGAGGTACGCAGATAGTTGATTCCCGGCCGTCGCGCCATTATCTCCGTGATTCGTTCCGTCGAAACTGCGTCGCTCGGGTAGAACACAGCCGAACCGTGGATCGCGCGGAACATTGCGATGTCCTCGAGCGCCATCTGCGAGGGTCCATCTTCTCCGATGGAGACTCCGCAATGCGAGCCGCACAAATTAATGTTCGCACGGCTGATTGCCGCCATGCGCACATTGTCGTACGCGCGTGAAAGGAAGCACGCAAACGTATCGGCAAAAGGAACCTTGCCGCGCGCCTGCAGTCCGACCGCAACGCTTACCAGGTTTTGTTCCGCGATGTAGCCCTGCCAGAAATGGTCAGGGTACGCATCGCCAAACGTCTCCGAAAACGTCGAGTTTTTCACGTCGCCCGATATCGCCACCACGTGTGGATTCACAGCGCCCAGCCGCTTCAACGCGAATCCGTAGGCTTCGCGCGTGGCAATTTTCGCATCCGCCGCATAGTCCGGCGCTGGTGGCGCGGGGAAATCCGGAGGCGTGGGCAGAGGCGTGCGCTCGTAAGATTTTCCCGGATCCGGTGGTACCGTCGGTCCGCCGCCCAACTCCTGAATCGCCGCCGCAAGCTGTTCCTTCGAAAAAGGCTTTCCGTGCCAATTCAGCTTGTCGGCAACCTGGCTGAACCCATGTCCCTTGATTGTCCGCGCGATGATTGCTTGCGGCTTTCCCTTTACCGCCTTCGCGCGATCCAGCGCCGCCAGCACGGCAGCCACATCGTGCCCGTCAATTACCTGCGTATCGAATCCCTCCGACTCAAACTTCAGCCGGTAGCGTTCCATGTCGTGCTGGTACATCGTCGGCTCGCTCTGCCCCAGCCGATTGATGTCCGCGATCACCGTCAAATTGTCGAGGTCGTAGTGTGCCGCGAACGCCGCCGCCTCCCAAACCTGCCCTTCCGCCAATTCGCCGTCGCCGGTCAGCACGTAAACGCGCGTGGGGCTCTTGTCCATCCGAGCGCCAATCGCCAAGCCCGCGCCGACCGAAAGCCCTTGCCCCAGCGATCCGGTCGCGGCATCCACACCATGAATCTTCGGCGTCGGGTGGCCTTCGAGCTCGCTGGAAAACTGCCGCAGGGTCATTAGGCGCGAAACGGGGAACGCCCCAGCTTCTGCCAGCGCGGCGTAGAGCACCGGTGCGGCATGGCCTTTGGAAAGCACGAAGCGATCGCCGTTGTTCGAGTTGGCGTTCTTCGGATCGAACTTCATCGCATGGAAAAACACCCCGGCCACCAACTCGGCGGCAGACATGCAGGACGTCGGGTGTCCCGAGCCTGCAGCCGTTGTAGCCATCATCGAATAGATGCTGAGCAGCTTGGCTTTTTCCTTTACGGTGCTAATAGTGGCGGCGGAAGGTCCTGCGGAAGATGGCGCGCTCATAGCAGCTCCTTTTACAATTCATAATTCCGTTTGATTTTACCCTTTTCGCCTGTATCTGGCGAAACTGTAATTTTTGATGCCCGCGCTCGCCAAATCGCCGCACACGATTTGCATTTCGTCCGCTCTAAACGTAGAGTTTCGTTTCACGCTGCGCAATCCTGGGAGAACCGCATGAACGCAATCTCGATCACTGTAAATGGCCAGCAACATTCCGTGGAAGTTTCGCCGGACACGCCCTTGCTTTGGGTTCTGCGCGACACCTTAGGACTGACCGGCACAAAATTTGGCTGCGGCCAGGCCCTCTGCGGCGCCTGTACCGTTCACGTGGATGGCGAAGCCACTCGCTCCTGCACGGCGCGCATTTCCACTGTCGCCGGACGCAGCATCACCACCATCGAAGGACTTTCTCCCGACGGCCAGCATCCCGTGCAGCAGGCGTGGCTCGCGGATCAAGTCCCGCAGTGTGGCTACTGCCAGGCGGGCATGATCATGACTACCGCCGCGCTCCTTGCGAAAAATTCCGCACCCACTGACGCGGACATTGATGAAGCTCTCGGCGGCCATATTTGCCGCTGCGGCACCTATCAACGCATCCGCCGTGCAGTACATCAAGCTGCGGCGAAACATTCATCGTCGGAAACCGCCACACCCACTCGCGCTGCAACAGGAGGCGCACGATGAACACAATGCGCACGCTGACCAACCCATCACGCCGTGAATTTCTGAAATCCAGTGCAGCAGGCAGCGCGGGTCTGCTGCTCACGTTTTATTTGCCCGCGATGGCTGCGACGGCAGATGCGTCTGAACAGGTGTTCAATCCCAATGCCTACATCTTCATCAATCCGCAAGGTGACGTTCGCCTGGTCGTCACCCGCTCGGAGATGGGTCAGGGCGTGCGCACCGCTCTTGCCATGATCCTCGCCGAGGAGCTCGACGCGGATTGGTCGCGCGTCAAAATCGAACAGGGCGATTGTGATTCGCAGTATGGCGATATGACGACCGGCGGCAGCATGAGCATCCGCAGCACCTGGGACCCGCTGCGCAAAGCCGGCGCTGCCGCACGCGACATGTTGCTCACCGCCGCTGCCCAGACGTGGAATGTATCGAAGGACGAATGTAGCGCGACCGGCGACAGCCTGATCGAACACAAAAAAACTGCGCGAAAATTGACTTATGGCCAGCTCGCGATCCGAGCCGCCTCCGTGCCGGTGCCAAAAGATGTCCCGCTGAAAGATCCCAAGGACTACCGCATCGTCGGCACCAAACGTGCCCGCGTGGATGGCCAGCACATCGTTATCGGCGAAGCGCACTACGGCATTGATACCAAGGTTCTCGGCATGCTTTACGCCGTCGTCGCGCGCCCCCCGGTCTTCGGCGGCAAAGTAAAAAAATTCGATGCCACACGTGCGCTCGCTGTCCCCGGCGTCAAGAAAGTTTTTGAAGTTCCGCCTGTCGAAATGCCGCCGCTCTTCGGTGAAGACCGCAAGCCTGATTCCGGCCACCAGCACTATCTGTGGGGCGGCGTGGCCGTCGTCGCCGATTCGACCTGGCAAGCCATCGCCGGCCGTCGCGCGCTTACCATTGACTGGGACAACGGTCCCGGCGCCGAAGAATCCACGGAAAAGCAGCGCGCCACGCTTACAGAACTGCTGAAAACTTCCGGCAAGGAGCTGAAAAAAATCGGCGATCCGGATTCCTCAGTCGCCTCGGCCGCAAAAATCGTCGAGGCCGACTACGAAACTCCCTTCCTCGCCCACATGCCCATGGAGCCGGTGAACTGTACGGCCTCCGTTCACGACGGAAAATGCGAAGTCTGGGCGCCGACGCAGAATCCCAATGGCATGGCCACTGCATTAGCCAGCGTGCTGAATCTGCCGCAGTCGGCTCTGACGATTCACATCACACTGATCGGTGGGGGCTTTGGCCGTCGTCTGTGCATTGACTACGGCGTCGAAGCGGCGTTAGTTTCGCGCTCGGCCGGCGTGCCTGTGAAAGTCATCTGGACTCGCGACGATGACATTCGCCACGATTACTATCGCCCCATCTCTCACCATCGCCTCCGCGCCGGCTTGGATGCGCAAGGCCAAGTTACTTGCTGGATGCATCACATCGCTGCTCCTTCTACGGACAGCACCTTCATCGGCGGCGAAGTTCCCGACACCGGCGGCACCGAAATTGCCGGCACAGGTCTTCCTAGCGGCACGGTCCCAAATTATTTGCTGCAGCAAAGCTTCTTGCACACCGCTGTTCCGCGCGGCTACTGGCGCGCCGTGGACATGAATTGGAATCACTTCGCGGTGCAATGCTTCATTGACGAAATCGCCGCGGCCGCTGGCAAGGATCCACTCGCGCTCCGCCGGCAATTGATCGCGACGAAACAGAAACCTGCCGGCGGGACCGACAACGAAGGCGACGCGCCCGTCAATGTTGACCGGCTGCTCGGCGTCCTGAATCTGGTCGCGGAAAAATCAGAATGGGGAAAGCCGCTACCCGCTGGGCGCGGACGCGGCATCGCTGGACTCTACGGCTTCGGCAGTTACGTCGCGCACGTCGCCGAAGTATCGGTCGCAAAAGACGGAACGCTGCGCGTGGACCGCGTCGTCGTCGCGGTGGATTGCGGCCAGGTCATCAATCCGGATTTGGTGGCCGCGCAAATCGAAGGCGGCGTGGTGTTCGGCCTCACTTCGGCGCTCTACGACGAAATCACCATCCAGAGCGGCCAGGTGCAGCAGACCAATTTCGATAATTATCCGATGTTGCGCATTGCCGATATGCCCAAGGTCGAGGTCCACCTGGTGCCCAGTCAGGAATCGCCCGGAGGAATTGGCGAGCCCGGCGTGCCGTCCACTGCACCCGCGGTCGCCAACGCGATCTTCGCCGCAACGGGCAAACGCTTGAGGCGACTCCCGTTCCAAACCCAGGAACTAGCAAGGTCGTAGCGCCGATTCGAAAATCGTGCGCGTCGGAAATTCGCTAACCCGTGTTCGAAAGGTTCGCGCCTTTCGCCTCGCGCCCACTGATAGTCACGACCACCACCAGCGCCGACACCAGCACTGCTGTCCACGCCAGCACCGGCGCGAAATTCCCGCCGAAGTAATGTTCCGCAAGCTTGGACTGAACGACGGAATTTCGCGACGCGAGCAAATTCCCCAGCTGATACGCAAGCCCCGGAAACGTCCCGCGCACAGCTGGCGGTGAAAGCTCATTCAAGTGCGCCGGAATCACTCCCCATGCGCCCTGCACCATGAACTGCATCAGGAAGCTGCCGAAGGCGAGCATCGGCGCGGTGTGCGGGTAAACCCACAGCGGGATCATCGGAACCGTCAACACTGCAGCGATCACGATGGTCTTCCGCCGGCCGAGCCGCTCCGACCACGAGCCGAAACAGATTCCGCCCAGCAACGCGCCGACGCTGTACACAATCGCGACCAGTCCCACGATCGTCGGCGAAAAGCCGCGATTCCTCTGCAGGAAAGTGGGATAAACATCCTGCGTGCCGTGACTGTAGAGGTTGAATGCAAACATCAGCGCCGTCAAAAACACGAACGTGCCCAGATACTTCACAATATCTTTCCCCAGACTTCGCTGCACTCCGACGGTCGCTCCGCGGCCCTGCTGCCATGCGGGCGATTCTTCCACCTTCGTGCGAATGTAAATCACCAGAAAAGCCGGCAGCGCGCCGATCACAAACATTCCACGCCAGCCGACGAAGTGAAATAGTGTGAAATACATCAGCGCCGCCAGCAGGTAGCCCACTACATAGCCTTCCTGCAGCAGCCCGGAGAAAAATCCGCGATTTTCTGCCGGCAGGGTCTCGAACGCCAGGGCGGCGCCGACGCCCCATTCCCCACCCATCGCGATGCCGAAAAGCGCCCGCATGATTAGAAAAATATGCAGCGAGGGCGCGAACGCGGAAGCCAGCTCGAACACGGAAAACGCTATGATGTCTATCATCAGCGCCGGCCGACGTCCAAAGCGATCGGCGATCGTCCCGAAAAGAAGCGCACCCACCGGCCGCATAGCGAGCGTCAGGAAAACTGCCTCGAACACGGCGGAAACCTGCGCATGGAATTCCGTGGCAATCGCGCTGACGCAAAAAATCAAAATGAAAAAATCGAAAGCATCGAGCGACCATCCGAGAAAACAGGCGAGGAAGGTGTTGCGCTGTACTGCAGTGAGGCGCCGAAAATGTCCTAGAAATTCGATGGTCTGCTCCCTGGCAACAGCTCAACACGCGTATCAGTTGCACCGGCAATCTTGCGCGCGAAATCTTGCAAGCTCAGCTGTGCCGCATCAAACGTGGAGACGCCAGCGCGTCGGAAACTCGCGCCACCTGCCCCATTTCTGCCACATCGTGCACGCGAACAATGTGCGCGCCCTGTAGAATGCTCGCCGCAACCGTCGCCGCCGTGCCCCAGATTCGATCCGTTCCAGTGCCCAATTCACGCTTCTCCAGCGCCTTCCCGATGAAACTCTTTCGCGATGTGCCCACCAGCAGCGGATAACCCAAACGCGCGAGCGTCGGCAGACGCGCCAGCAGTTCGCAATTCTGTTCGAAGCTCTTGCCAAAACCAATTCCCGGGTCCAGCACAATTTGTGATTTTGCCACTCCCGCTCGCCGCGCCAGCGTCACCGCATGCCGTAGTCCAATCGCAACGTCGCGCAGCACGTCGCGCGCAAATGGCGCTTGCTGCATTGTGCGTGGCTTCCCGCGCATATGCATCAGGATGAGCGCCAGCTCCCGTCGTCGCACTACTTCCGCGATCCGCGGATCGTTGCGCAGCGCCGTCACATCATTCACCATCTCAGCGCCCGCCCCCGCCGCCGCATCCGCCACTTCTGATTTGCTGGTATCCACGGAAATGGGAATGCGGATCTTGCCGCGCAGCTTTTCAAGCACCGGCAATACGCGCTGCAATTCCGTTTCCGCTGAAACAGCCAAAGATCCCGGCCGGGTCGATTCGCCTCCCACGTCAATGATGTCCGCGCCAGCGGCCTCCATCGCCACAGCGTGCGCCACAGCCGCGTGAACATTCAAAAACAATCCGCCGTCCGAAAAACTGTCCGGCGTCACATTCAGCACACCCATCACCAATGTGTGCTCACCGAGCGCCAGCTTGCGCGCGGGCAACTGCAATTGAAATTGTCGGCGGCGGAACATCGCTCGCTATTGAATCACGCTTTTCGCAAAAGCCTAAGCCCAAGCGCGCGCAGCGAAAGGGATCTGAATTAGGAAGGCACAACGAAAGCAACAGCTAAGGCGTCGCGGCTACATAATACGAGGAGCGATTCACAACCGTCGGATCTCCATGATCAATCACCTCCACGTGCAACTGGTGCCAGCCAGGATGCGGTGGCGCGCTGGCATTGTTCGCAGGAGCAAATCCCAGTGTGTACTCCGCGCGGATCTTCAGCGCGATCTGCCGGAACGTATCCGCGAGCGTTTCCGCCTCGCGCAGGAAATAGAGCTGGCCACCCGATCGCCGCGCCAATTCCGCAAGGTACAGCGTGTACGCCGGAATGCCCGACTCTTGCGCTGCGTACGTCAACAGCGTTTGGCTCGCATGCAGCTGCACCCATGCCGGCGTCATGATCTTCGGCCGGCTTTCGGTCGAAACGGCAAACACCTCAATATCTTCCCCGGCCAAGGTTCGTGTCACGTCGTCAAATGTGAGCTGGTCGACCGGCCATCCCGCACGAGGCCCCGCCGTTTTGGGATCGAGCGTGAGGCCCAGCCCGCTGTCCTGCCCATCGGTAAGCAACACGATCGCTTTGCGTCCGGTGCGCCCCGCAAACAGCTCGCGCGCCGTCAGGAACACTGCCTGATAGATATTCGAACCGCCCCTGTCGTCCAGTAAGGACCGCGCGTCCACGCGTGCGACGGCTTTGCGGATCACACCCCAATCACCGGAAAAGGGAAGCTGCAGGTAGGTGTGCGCCGAAAAATCCACGAT
>Ga0070765_100002248_pt1 | contig 12041 bp, 9 predicted proteins | sample HubBroMetageWFT5_FD_71516 | JGI IMG/M metagenome (GOLD analysis project Ga0070765, IMG submission 71516) | Warmed and freeze-thawed soil microbial communities from the Hubbard Brook experimental Forest, New Hampshire - Hubbard Brook CCASE Soil... | ecosystem: Environmental > Terrestrial > Soil... | reverse complement strand
TAATCTTCTTCATTGCCGGTCTCCTTTTCTTGTGCCTCGAGCACGTCGAACATTGGGAGCGTATCGCATCCCGCTGGGAGACCGGCCTTCTCATCCCATCTGGTAAGTCGGGTGTTCTCAATGGATCGACGCAACACTAAGCTCGAACCCACCTGGCATTGAAAACAAAAGCTGAAGTCGCTCGTTGGGGTTGCATCCGCTGCAACGTTGCCCTGGCTAGGTCTTGACCGAGTACAGCCAAACAGATGGTTCTCCCGCAGAAGCATTGTCGAGTCAACGCACTAGATGGTGTTGCGTCCACCGGTTGAGCTGGCACGCGTAATCGGAAACTGGCCCACTACCCGTGTTGGATAGTGGGCCAGTTTCCGGGAACGGCGTTTATCAAGCATGTGGATTATTTATTTTCAACTGCGCCATGACTGAGGCATCGGCGGCAAGTCTAGAGCCAAGAGCGTTATTTCTCTGAATGAGAGGGCTCAAACGTGTAGGCCGAGCAGCTGAAATACGTGCTCAGTCTTACGTCGAACGATCGCTTCGAAGCGCCAGACGAGACACTTGAAACGGATCTTCTTCGACGAGTTCGTCGGCTCACGGGGTCGTAAAAATGCCATTTGGGCCCTTCGATCCCGCGCGGCGGGATCTCAGGATGAATCGCGCTGTAACGCAGACCCTTCGAACCGGCGCTGCCGGTCCTCAGGATGAATCGCGCTGTAGCGCGATTCAGAAAATTATTCCGAGTGGAGCGCTTGTATGACGTCCACGCGGGCGGCGCGTGCCGCTGGGAGCATCGAAGCGAGTACCGCCGCGCCTAACAGCACAAAGGCAGAAACGATCACCGGCAATGCGCCCGGCATTTTTAAGTCGCCGAAATAACTGCCCGCTACGCGAGCAACCACGAGCCCGAACGCCGCGCCCGCCACAACGCCCAGGGCAGCCATCACCACGCCTTCCGTCACAACACGTCTGAGGAGATTTTCCGGCTGCGCTCCAAGCGCCAAGCGAATGCCGAATTCGCGCGTCCGGGCGCTGACGGAAAACGCCAGTACGCCCGCGACGCCAACGACAGCGATCAATAGAGCGACCGCTGCGAACACGCCAAAGACCAGGGAGTTCAAGCGGTCCGGCGCAAGCACTTTTGCGCGGATGTCTTCCAGGGTGGCGGCGTGCTCAACGGGCTCATCGGCGGCCATCTGGCGGATAATTTTCGTTACCGGAGTTACCAACGCATAAGGATTTCCGGTGGTGTGGATGAAGAGGTGGCCGCCGAACATTCCACCGTCGGCGTAGGAGTTGTAAATGGTGGAGGTGGGCACCGGGACGATGTGTTCGTCGTCCATATCAGCGGCGACACCGATGATGCGGTGCGGTGAAGTGAGCCGCGCCTTTTCTTCCGGAGTGCCTGAAGAGAACTCGAGGACGGGATCGGTCCAGTAGACATGGCGATTGACCGGATCCTGGCCGGGAAACATCTGCTTTGCGAGAGTCGCGCTGACGATCACAACCGGCTCGTGTGCCTGGTCATCGAGCGCGTTGAAATCGCGCCCGGCAATAATGGGAACGCCCAGCGCGCTGAAAAAGCCGGGAGAGATGCTACGCCACAGCGCGCGAGGGTCGTCTTTGCCATGGACGTGACCATCACCAGAGAATTGCAAACCTATATCGAAGCCGCCGCCGGCATCACGCCAGGGAGCGATCATCCCGACTGCCGTCTCGGTGACGCCGGGTAGCGCATCGATTTGACGCACCGATTCCCTATAAAAATCGATAACTTGCTGCGGCGTTCTTCCGTTGGAAGGCCACGGAACATCAATGGCCAGGACGTGACGCGTATCCATGCCGTTCTGGGTCCTTTGCAACGCGAGCAGCGTAGTGATCAACATGCATGCGCCCGCCAGCAGCACGAAAGACGCCGCGATTTGCGTGACTGCGAAGATGCGCTGGCGGCGGCCGGTGCTGCTGGTGATGCGGACGCCGCCGCTGGCGAGGTTCATGCCATTCGAGGCATTGGGCGACGGCAGGCGCGGCACAAAGGCCAAAATCACCGCGGCGATTACGGCCAGCGCCACTCCCACCCAGAGCATGCTCCAATCAACCGTTAAATCCAGCGCGCGAACCGAGAAGCGCGAGGCGTATCGAGCCAAAATTGTGACCAATGGCTGCGCGATAATTACGCCGATCGCCGCGCCCGCGCCGCAGAGCAGCAGGCTTTCAGCTAACAACATGCGCCGCAGCGCGCCGGTGCTTGCGCCCAGCGCGGCACGGACGGCCAACTCGCCCTCGCGGCGAACCGTCCGCGCCAGGATCAGGTTGGCAACATTGGAGCAGGCGATGATGAAGACCAGACCAGAGGCTACCAGCAGGACGAGCAGAACGGTGCGCGCGCCCGAAGTGATCTCATCGCGAAGCATCCTCGCGTCAATGCGGTAGCCGCCGTCATCGGGATACGCGTCGGGGTGGTCCTTCGTCATGGAGGCATAGACGGTGCGCAACTCACTGCGCGCCTGATCGAGAGTGGCGCCGGGAGCGAGCTTACCGAAAAGTTCGGTCATGCGATGGAGGCGGCCGGTGACCATGGTGGCGGAAAGATGATGCGGGCTGATGACCAGGTTCCCGATGATCTCCGTTTCCGCCGGATATGGGACTGAGGGTTCGAGGATGCCGATGACTGTAGCGGAACGATCGCCAATGCTGCTGAGGCGAACTGTCTTGCCGATTACGTTGGGGTCTTTTTTGTACGCGGTGGACCAGAAACGATATGTCAGCACGATGACGCCGGGGGCGTCGGCACCGGCGTCTTGTGGTCCGACGAGACGGCCGAGAACAGGACGCAGACCCATTACGTCAAAGTAGTTGCCACTGACGACGCCGCCGTGAACGACGCGAGGCTCGCCCAATCCGACCATCGTAAAGTCAATCTGCGAGAAATCGCCGAACTCGCTCAGGGAGCGGACGCTGCCCTCGATGTCCTTGATTTCGGGCACGGAAAACGTGGTGTTGTCCTGTCCGCCGGTCGGGGCGCTCTGGCGGATGTACACCAGCCGGTTTTCGTCGCGGTTGACGAGCGGCTTGAGCAGAACGCCGCGCACTAGCGTGAAGATCGCGTCATTGGCCCCGATGCCCAGCGCCAGCGTGAGGACAACGATGGCCGCCAGCCCCTTGCTGCGCATCAGCGAGTGGAACGCGACTCTGAGGTCGCGGAAAAATGACATGTTTGTTCTCCTCACGGCTTCATCTGCACCACGGGTGCCAACGGGAAGACTCACATAGTACATCACTTACCATGGGACGCGTCGATATGGGATGCTCGTTTTCGGCCGTCAATGTCCAAATTCGGACACCGACTCAGAAGCGGCGGTTTGCACTGAACGTGTCCGTAGACCACTATTTTCGATGAACTTGCCGACCCACGGAGCCTAACCAGTTGGCCAGTGGACGTACAGTCGTGTAACTGGACATTTGGCATACCAGGACTTTGCCACTTACCTTATTTCGGCCCTTTCCGACTACCCGGAAAACGGACTCTCGCCGGTCGCTGCCATTGTGACTGCGATCCGTTCACGACCTTCGCAAGCGTTGAGACCTTTACTTTTTTCCGCTGAGAACGGGACGAATCGTTTTCCGGTCGAGCCTCGTCTCCTACGTTGTTTTTCGCAATCCAAGTTTTCTGATCTCCGCTTTTAAACTCTCGTTCGCCGCGACTCGCCCACTGTCATATCAAATGAATGCGTGATCGATGTTTTGAATAAAAACATCTTGCCCTTGCTCAAATCGTGAAATTTCTTTTCCGATGGGGTGATGAAGGCCGCCACTTATTTGAATTCTTCGAAGTAGACCGCGTTGAAATCGAAGGCAATGTGGTCTGTTTCGCAGGACGGTCAAGTTGATACACGGTCAAACGAGCCAGCGCCGCCAGCGGCACCCACTTTGGCGCAGCTTCAGAAAAAAGTATGCGGAAGAAGGGACTCGAACCCCTACGGCCTTTCGGCCACCAGCTCCTAAGGCTGGCGCGTCTGCCAATTCCGCCACTTCCGCGTGGCACAGCTTTCACTAGGTTAGCATTACGTGCGGGGCGTCGTCAGCTTTGCTCTGCCGGCTGTGCATTGTGGACGGCGCGGCGTTGGTTTACGGCGCAGCGGGGATTATGGGGTGGCGGATGGCGCATGGGCCTCGATCCACAAACTATCGGCAACGCGCGTGAGGATTGGGATTGCGTCCGCGGCTTTGCGACCCGCATAGGACGCGAGGATGATCAGCTTACCCATCGGCGAGAGCAGGTCGAGATCGGATAGCTGGGGATTCTGCGAGAAGAAGCCGTCCGCACGAATGCTGACACCATGCAGGCCGGCGGACTGCCAACCCCGGCGAATGGATTTGCGCGACCAGTAGCGCATTTCGAACGTCCCCGGGCGTGCCTCGCGAAAACCACGCTTGAGCTGCTGAAGCAGGCTCAACAAGCCGAATGTGTTTGGCAGTTGGAACAGACAAACTCCGCCAGGTTTCAACACCCGCGCGGCTTCCTGAAATACGCGGAGAACTTTTTCCCTGTCAATATGCTGCAATACGCTGTAGGAAAAAACGCAATCTACGCTGGCGGATCGAAATGGCAACCGGTCCGCATCGCTGCAGAGAAAGTCGGTGGCGACGCCGAGCTGGCGCGATACGCGTCCGGCAGCCTGGAGCGCGTCCACGTGCACGTCCAGACCAATTGGGTGATAGCCCGCGCGCGCGGCGGCTATGCTCCAACGCCCCCAACTGCAGCCGATGTCCACGAGTACTTTGCGTTGTCCTTCGGGGAAGGGCCAGCGGGGAATCGGGTAGCGGGGAAGCCTGCCGCGCACGCGCCAATAAAGGTTGCCATTTGTATTCACAATCCAGTCGTTCACAAACGGATCAATTTGCTCTGTGGTCGCGGCGCCATCTGTTTCGCGATGCGGGCACGGGGCCATGTTGCGAGGCACTAGCTCGCGGCGCGGCGCGGCGGTGAAGACGGGCACGCCATTCTCGATTGCAAAGCGATGCGCGTTTTCGCAGAGGAGCGAATCGGATTCCACGCGAAGCGCGGAATGGTCCGCAGGACACGCGAGGACGCTAAGCAAGGAATGATTGAACTGTGAGGTCACATTCGGCCGGACGACAGTTTACGCGATTCGATATGCGCTTCCCGCAATTTGACGATTATTCATGAAGGCGGGGAATAGTCAACGAACCCGCAAGCTGCGGCGCGACCCTGATTGCGCTTGCCCTTGCGTGCACGTTTTGCTAGTGTTCGCCGCCAAAGGGCTGGCAACGAATCCCGGGGGCGTGTGATGGCGCACTGTTCGAAATGCGGGGCGGCGGTAGCGGATCATGCGGGTTTTTGCGCGGCTTGCGGCGCGGCGCAAGCTGCCGGAGTCGGGGTGCCCGCGGCTTCCAATCCTTCTCCAGGAGTCCAACAAACCACCATGGATCAAAATGTTGCAGGCGCGCTGTGCTACGTTCTCGGGTGGGTCACGGGACTAATTTTCTACTTCATTGACAAGCGCCCTTATGTCCGGTTTCACGCGGCGCAATCCATTGTGGTTTTCGGCGCCTTGCACATCCTGACGATCGCGCTGGGAATGTTTTTTGGGCTGAGCCTTCTGGCGCATGGCTGGACGGGTTTTTCCTTTGGTTTCGGGCTTTTCGAACTGATTCGGCTGGTCGCACTGGTCCTATGGATCGTCCTTATGATCAAGGCGTACCAGGGGGACAAGTTCCGTGTGCCCGTGGCCGCAGACATTGCCGAAAGCATTTTTGGGAAGTCCTAGTTCCGCGCCGGCGACGCGGGACCAATTCCGATCACCTACATCTAAATTTTTTGGCACTCTGCCAGTTTGGCGTCCAGTTGGGAGTCTAGCTGCGTTGATAGCCGCCCAATCCAATGCGTCGGCCTGCGGCTTTGCAGTTTGCGAAAAAAGTTCAAAACAGTACTTCAAGTGCTTCCGCCAGAAGGCGGCGGACGCAGAAACCGCGGAAGGCCAGAAACAAAATGCTCGACTTACGGCGGGATTGAAACCCCGCCTTACAAGGATTCGGCGTTTTTCCGCAAACTGTTTAGGCTAGAATCGCGCGCTGGGGGCGCATTCGAAGACAGGCGAGGAACACGATGGAACAGCGCGTGAGTATCGTCACGCTCGGCGTGGCTGACCTGAAACGGAGCAGAGAATTTTACGAGAAGCTGGGATGGCGCAGGTCAATGGCCGAGACAGAAGGCATCGTATTTTTTCAGGCTGGCGGGATGGCACTGGCGCTATACCCGCGGCACGAGCTTGCGAAGGATGCAAATATTCCCGCCGATGGCCAGGGATTTGGCGGAATGGCGCTGGCTTACAACGCGCGGACTCGTGAAGAAGTAGATATGGTTCTCGCGGAGGCGAAAGCGGCGGGCGCGAAAATTCTGAAGGCGGCCGAGGAAGCTTTTTGGGGCGGCTATTCGGGATACTTCGCGGATCCGGATGGATTTTCCTGGGAGGTCGCCTGGAATCCGGGTTTCCCAATCGCTGAAGATGGGAGCATTCGAATCCCCGACTAGCGGCGAATTTCCTGCAAGAATACCAGAGTCCCCTCTGACCGACACTCGACCCGAATCGGTTGCCTATTGACAACGGCTTTGCGAACGTCCATCTTTATGGACTTTCCTTTGCCCGGTATTGTTTTCTGTAACCTTGTCGTCGGCAGGAGACAGCAGTGAAAGTTCGCGTCTGTTTTCACGATAAATGCTTCGACGGAACATCTTCCGCCGCGATCTTTACGCGCTTCTATCGCGAACGCATCGAACCCAACGCGCAATTCTTCTACACCGGGATGACGCACAAGGCGTCGCAACCTTTTGAAGACGGCACCTTCGACGGCGACGAAAACGCCATCGTGGACTTCAAATATTCAAGCTCACCAAAGCTGACCTGGTGGTTCGATCATCACCAGAGCGCTTTCCTGAAACCCGAGGATGCGGAGCATTTCCGGCAGGATCATTCCGGCAAAAAGTTTTACGATCCCACTTACAAATCCTGCACGAAGTTTCTGGCCACCATCGCCACGGAAAAATTCGGATTCGATGCCAAGCCGCTCGCCGACCTGATCAAGTGGGGCGATATTATTGATGGCGCTCAATTCGCTTCGCCGGCAGCGGCCGTGGGCCTGGCGGAGCCGGCCATGCAGCTCGCCCTGGTGATTGAAGCGGCGCCGGAACCAAACCTTTGCAACCAGTTGATTCCTGAATTAGCCGTTCGCTCGCTGCCGGAAATGCTTGAACTGCCCATCGTGAAAAAACATTTGGGACCATTGCTCGAACGACACCGCAGGTCGCTGGATATCATGCGTGAGCGCGTCGATTCGCGCGGCGGAGTGGTCTATTTCGACGTGAGCGACCTGGACCTTGAGGGCTACAACAAATTCATTCCGTACTTCCTGTATCCCGATGCGCTCTTTTCGGTCGGCGTCAGCGCGTCGCCGACGCGCGCGAAGGTATCGGTGGGGACGAATCCGTGGAAAGACGTGCCGCCGGAGATCAATCTCGCCTCGCTCTGCGAGAAAAATGGCGGCGGTGGGCACGCCCGCGTCGCGGCGATATCTTTTGGTCCCGGGGATCTGGTCCGCGCGCGGCAGGTCGCCAAGGAAATAGCGGCAACACTGCGTAAATAATCGTCGATGGCTCCAAACGATATCCCGGCGATTATCCTCGTTTCGCTCGTCGTCCTTGTTTTTGCCTTCCTGTTGCACATGCGGAAAATCAAGCGGGTCTATATCACGGACTACATGCGGGGAGTCCGTTACGTCAGAGGGTCCTTTCGCGACGTGCTCGGGTCGGGGAGTTATCAGCCTTTCACGCGAAGAGTGACCATCGAGCGTGTGGACATGCGGCCCGTGCCGTTCGTACTCGAACGAATCTTTTATCGCGACGCTCTACAGAGTGAAGCAGTCGCAAGCATTGGGGCCCAGATGCTGGTCTCCGACCCGCATGTTGCCTCCACCATGCTCACGAACAAGGTTAGTGACTCGATGCCCATTGTTCGCGACACGATCCGGTCTGTCTTGTCTCGCGGAATTACAGACGAGAGCCCGGATTTTCGCGTCAAAGCGGCCGAAGACATTACGTCAGCTGCAAACGCGGAACTGAGCAAGTTCGGCATGAGAGTCTCGCATGTTGAGGTTACGGAATTGTCCTCTCGCTCCGGCTTTCGGAGTGACGCAGCCGGCCCCAATTAGAAAATGGTGGCAAATTATATCTTCTGGCTTGTAATCCTGGCTCCCCTTGTCGCGCTGCGCATATTTGGAGGGCGCCCTGCCTTTTTCAATCTCCTGGAATATCAAAGTGGGGTTCTTTACAGGCGCGGGTTGCCCGTCCGCGCTGTTGGGAGCGGCCGCCACATGATTTATTTGGGGATTGATAAACTCATGATTTTGGACACACGCCCGATCCAAGTGAGCTATGAAGACCAGTGTGTATCGTTAAGCGATGGATCGAGCGCCGTTTACAACATCTCCGGAAGCGCTCGCGTCCAGGACGCCTGGAAGGCCATTTAATCCGCGGCCGATTACCATGACGTGCCAGCTTACGTTTTCCTTTGTTGTGCGAGGCTTGCGCTGAATGGTTGCAACAGTATTCAGCTGAAAACCAATATGGATGCCGTGGAGGCGGAGGTCGTACGTACGGCCAAATCCAGACTGGAAAGCGCCGGGTTCGAATTGCTTTCGTTCCGGTTGACTGACTGCAGTGTCACGCAGCAGTCATTTGACTAGATTTGCTTTTCGCTGGCTTTCGGTAACTTTATTCTGTCGTGCTAGAATGTCTTGCTCTGGGCCGGTAGCTCAATTGGTAGAGCAGCTGACTCTTAATCAGCGGGTTGCAGGTTCAAGTCCTGCCCGGCTCACCAGATGTTTTCAATGATTTGGGGTAAATGCGCTATACGCAACACATATGCATTGGCATATTTGAGAGGTTCAGTTGGCGTGGCAAACGCGCCCGTAGAAGTCCAAGGGCTTGAACGGTGGAAGCGCCAAGAATCAACACGCGGCGGCATTGAAGACGGTAAACATAGACGTAAAGAAGAACGAGACGCCAAAACTCAAACCTTTTCCGCCTTACTGCCTCAGACACACCGCATTGACTAACCTCGCGGCGGCAGGTTGCGATGCTTTCACCCTCGCCCGAATTGCCGGACATTCAAGCATCACAATTACGCAGCGGTACTGCCATCCGCAAGCGGATGCCATCGAGCGGGCATTCCTTAAACTCACGGATGCCGCGCCGGTGTCGCAACCACCTGCGAGCAACGGTCAACTCGCCCAAAGGGTGTAGCGGATATTGTAGCGACCACCCGTTTAGATGGGCTTGTTTCGAGTAGTAGCTCAGCTTACTATCTCCCTTGAAACCAACGAGTGCGAACACATGCAAGACAGTGCAAAAACGCAGGATAGAACTCCTGGTTAACGCACGTACCGGACAACTGAACTGCAACATCAAATGTCCGGTAATCCGACTTACCAGGCGCTGACTTTGCTAACCGCTGCGGGATGTGGGATCCGAGCCTCTCCATTATTCCACGCACGCCATCAGCCAGCTCGATATGCTGAAACCCACTCCGTTGCGTGCCCGTCTATAGTTGGACGATGGAGAGCTGAACGTCAATATCGAAATTCTGGGCTATAACGCAAGCAAGAGCAGCCCGGGCCATGGAGGATTCTCATGGATTGTGCCTGTTTCCTGCGACGATTCGCCTGCTCTGCATGTCTTGTACTCTTTGCCGTCTCGCTAAGTGATTTCCCCGCATGGACAAGCCATGCTGCATCCCCTGTGACCCAAACTTTGGCGGTGGAGGGAAAGTTCCGAGAGCCCGCGAATTCGGACTATTATTACTACCTCGATCCACAGACGGGAGCGCTCGACTCCTTGGAATTGCTTGGTTCAAAGCCCAGGGCCATAAACAGGTACCTCGGATTGGGGGGAACGATGGGAGCTTACGAGCTTTCCAACGGCCGATCCTCCCTTCGAATCAAATCAGGGCAGCCCCAGGAATTCCTGATCCGCTGGTCCGCGCGGATGGGAGTAGATCGAAACTCCGAGCGCATCATGAAGGAGTACGTGTACCTTGTCCGTGCGAGCAGCAGAAACGACCGGCGCGAAGTCGTAACGACGCAGTGGCCTTTGATGGGTAGGGTCAGAATTAACGAAGACAAGATACCGTGTGATGTGAAGGCGTATGGAGAGGACTCGGTATTAGTGATCCCTCACGAGGTTCTGCCACAAGGAGAGTACGCATTTTGGGGCTACGACCGGCACTACAACTCTGAAATGGAGCAGGCGTTCTACGCCTTCGGAGTAGATCCTTCTGGCATCAATTGACTGAAATCTCCTTTGAGTTTCGGCTGACCGAACGCTTACCAATGCCTCAGTTATTACGCTCTGGCCAAATTTTGAATTGCAGCGCCTCGTCCACGTTCACGACAAATTCCCCATCTTGGAACCTCAACACTTTTTTCCCGCATCGCGCGCACTCCGAACAGTCCACGTGCCTGATAAACGCGGTTACCGGACAAGTGAGTGCCCCCTACTTTCCTGCCTCCGAAGCCCAGTCCTTCAGAAAACGGCTGTAGCGGATAATGTAGCGACCACCTGTTTAGATGGGCTTGTTTCAGGTAGCAGCTCGGCTTACTATCTCCCTTGAAACCAACGAGTGCAAACACATGCAAGACAGTGCAAAAAGGCAGGATAGAACTCTTAATCAGCGGGTTGCAGGTTCAAGTCCTGCCCGGCTCACCAGTCATTTTCAGTCAGGGAATTTGTGAAACTCATTCGTTGCGGCGCAAGCGGGCAGGAAACTCCCGGCATACTTCTGAATGATGGCGTTCGCGTGGACGCGGCGAAATTTGGCTCGGACTACGACGAAGATTTCTTCGCGAGCGGGGGGCTGAAAGAACTTAGCGCCTGGCTCGCGCGCGAAGCGAATTCCGCGCCACGGATTCCCTCAAACGCGCGCCTGGGTTCTCCGATTGCACGCCCCAGTAAAATTGTCTGCATCGGACTCAACTATCGCGACCACGCCGCCGAAAGCCAAATGGAAATTCCGAAGGAGCCGGTGATTTTCTTCAAGTCCACCACCTCGCTGGTGGGCCCAAATGATCCGCTGGTTGTGCCCCGCAATGCCACGAAAGTGGATTGGGAAGTTGAACTCGCAGTGGTAATTGAGAAGAAGGCTTCTTACGTTTCCCGCGAAAGCGCTCTAGATTTTGTCGCCGGCTTCGCGCTGCACAATGATTATTCCGAGCGCACTTTCCAGCTCGAACGCGGAGGGCAATGGGTGAAGGGAAAAAGCGCGGATACATTCGCGCCGCTGGGTCCCTTTCTTGCCACGCGCGACGAGATCGCGGATTTTAATCGCATGGAGATGTGGCTCAAGGTAAATGGCGAGTTCCGGCAAAAGGGCTCCACTTCAAAAATGATCTTCGATGTGCCGACTCTGGTTTCCTACGTCAGCCAGTTCATGACGCTGCTTCCTGGAGACGTGATCAGCACGGGTACTCCCGCAGGGGTGGGACTCGGGATGAAGCCGCCGAAATATCTTCATGCCGGAGACGTTGTGGAACTCGGAATCGACGGGCTGGGCGAATCCAGGCAAGAGGTCGTCGATTACGCTTAGAATCGCGACCTTGTTCATTTCCGCGCCATCGAATCAACATGCGCATTGACGCTCACCAGCATTTTTGGATTTATGACGCGCGCGAATATGAGTGGATCGACGAATCTATCGCGTCGCTTCGCCGAAATTTCCTGCCCGACGATCTGCAGCCGGAATTACGACGGCACGATTTTCATGGGTGCGTCGCCGTTCAGGCGCGGCAGTCGCTCGACGAAACTCATTGGCTGCTCGAACTGGCAGAGCGTGCAACTTTTATCCTGGGTGTAGTCGGCTGGGTTGATTTGCGCGAGCCGGATTTGCGCGCCCAGCTCAAAACGCTCACGAAAAATCCAAAGCTCGTCGGCATTCGCCACATCGTTCAGAGCGAGGCCGATGACCGCTTCCTCT
>Ga0070765_100002247_pt1 | contig 12041 bp, 11 predicted proteins | sample HubBroMetageWFT5_FD_71516 | JGI IMG/M metagenome (GOLD analysis project Ga0070765, IMG submission 71516) | Warmed and freeze-thawed soil microbial communities from the Hubbard Brook experimental Forest, New Hampshire - Hubbard Brook CCASE Soil... | ecosystem: Environmental > Terrestrial > Soil... | reverse complement strand
AGCCCGTGCTGCCTGAGCCTGTCCCGCCTGAGCCCGTCCCAGCGTGCTCAGCCGAGTCTCCCCCCGCGTCATGCTCGTGTGGGTCTTCTGCCAAGGTGTTGTCACACCCTTCGGTCACCATGAAGTCGCCGACCGGCCCCCGCCGGCCCCCGCTCGACAGCCAGAGCCTAGGCCAGCGATGCGCCGGCCGCGTGCCCGACCAGGGGAAATCACTGCCGGAGGTGACCGTGCGCGCTGTTGTGATCGATGAGCCAGGCGGTCCAGACGTGCTGAAGGTCCGCGAAGTACCCGATCCGGTGCCGTCCGCAGGCGAGGTCGTCGTCACGACGGTTGCGGCCGGCGTGAACCGCGCTGACCTTGCTCAGCGGCTGGGTGTCTACCCGTCGCCGCCTGGTGCGCCGCCGTATCCGGGGCTGGAGTGCTCCGGCCGCATCACCGCGATCGGAACGGGCGTGACGGGCTGGCAGTTGGGCGACGAGGTGTGCGCGCTACTGGCAGGTGGCGGATACGCCGAGCAGGTTGCCGTCCCGGCTGGCCAGCTGCTGCCGATTCCGGCGGGGCTCAGCGTCCGCGACGCGGCGAGCCTGCCAGAGGCCAGCTGCACTGTGCACTCCAATATCGTCGGCTACGGCGGGCTCGTGCCAGGAGAGACACTGCTCGTGCACGGCGGCGCCAGCGGCGTCGGGACCATGGCGATCCAGATGGGCCGCGCGCTCGGCGCGCGAGTCGCGTGCACGGCCGGCTCTGCCGACAAGCTCGCCACCTGCAGGGATCTTGGCGCGGAGCTCACGATCAACTATCGCGACGAGGATTTCACCGAGGCCGTACTCGAATTCACCGGCGGCCGGGGCGCCGACGTCATCCTCGACATCATGGCAGCCGCCTACCTGTCGCGGAACGTGGCGGCGCTGGCGACGGAAGGCCGGCTCATCGTGATCGGCATGCAGGGTGGGACGCGTGGCGAGCTGGATCTGGGCCAGCTGATGAGCAAGCGCGCCAGCGTGCGCGGCTCGATGCTGCGATCACGGCCGCTCGATGAAAAGGCAGCGATCGTCACCGCGGTACGTGACCAGGTCTGGCCGCTTGTCGGCGCGGGGCAGATCAGGCCCGTCATCGCCGCGGTCCTGCCGCTGGCACAGGCAGCCGAAGCGCATCGGCTGATGGAAAGCAGTGCGCACATCGGCAAGATCCTGCTGGACACGACTGCCGTGACCGCGGCGTCCGGCTGACCCGATCACTGGAGCGAGCCGGCCCCCGATTATGTGTCAGGGGCCGGACGCCGGCAGACTAGGCACCATGACTGAGCAGACGAACGGTGAGGTTCACGAGAGTCCGCGGATCGTCGTTGTCGGACCGGACGGCGTGGCGACCGAGACAGACGTGCAGGAGTCCCGCGAGCGCCCGGTGACCGAGATGATCGAGCAGCCGGCGAAGGTGATGCGGGTCGGGAACATGATCCGTCAGCTGCTCGAGGAGGTCAGGGCAGCGCCACTGGACGAGAAGAGCCGGGCCCGGCTCAAGGAGATCCATGCCAGCTCCATCAAGGAACTGGAGGATGGCCTGGCGCCCGAGCTGATCGACGAGCTGGAGCGGCTCTCGCTCCCGTTCGGGGACGAGGTGCCGAGCGAACCCGAGCTCCGGATAGCCCAGGCGCAGCTGGTCGGCTGGCTGGAGGGGCTGTTCCACGGCATCCAGACCACGCTGTTCGCGCAGCAGATGGCGGCCAGGGCCCAGCTCGAGCAGATGCGGCGTGCACTGCCACCGGGCATGATGCCGCCACAGGGGGCCGAGGCTGAGGACGCGCAGCACATGCCCCGCAGCTCCGGGCCCTACCTGTGATGGGGCGGCGCTAAGCCTCGCCAGAACGGATCCTGGCCAGCCACTCTGCAGCGTCGATGAAGTCAGCGTCCGATTTGTCTTCCTGGGCCGCCTGAACCTGGCCGGTAGCCGCCAGGCCCGCCTCCGGGTAGCTGCCGAGGAACCGCACGGCACTGCAGATCCGGCGCAGTCCCATCAGCGCCTCGCCAACTCTGGCCTGGCCAACGTGGCCCTCGCAGTCGATGAAGAAGCAGTACCGGCCAATGCCGTCCCCGGTTGGCCGGGACTCGATCCTGGTGAGGTTGACGCCGCGGATGGCGAACTGGCCGAGTATGTCCATGAGGGCGCCGGGGTGGTCATCCGCCAGGAACGCCACCACCGACGTCTTGTCAGCTCCGGTGCGCTCGGGCAGCGGGCCTGGCAGCCGGACGGCAACGAACCGGGTCACCGCGTCGTCGCGGTCGTGCACGCCGGTCGCCAGCGCCACCAGCCCGTAGAGCTCGGCCGCGAACACGCCCGCTAGGGCCGCGTCCAGCTCGCCCTGGGCGACCTGGACGGCCGCGTCGGAATTCGACGCGGCGGGCCGCCAGCTGGCATGCGGGAGGTTCGCAGCCAGCCAGTTGCGGCACTGCGGCTGCGCCACCGGGTGGCCGCCCACCGTACGGACGTCGGCCAGCCGCGTGCCGGGCCTGGCCAGCAGCGCGAATTCGACTGGCACCAGGACCTCAGCGCAGATCACGAGCTCGGAGCCAACGGCCAGCTCGTCGAGTGTCGCAGTGACGGCACCTTCCACCGAGCTCTCGATGGGCACCACGCCGAGCTCGGCGTGGCCGGACCGAACTGCGTCCAGCGTCGCCTGGATCGATGCGCACGGCATCGCATCGGGCTCAGCGCTACCGTCGAGCATTCGGACAGCCGACTCGGTGAAAGTGCCGCGCGGCCCGAGATAGGAATACCGGTAAGTCACCGCATCATGATCGCATCGTCCGGGCCGAGCGCGCTCCATGTGTCAGGAGGAGGAGCGGCGGCGGCGCCACGTGACCGGCTCACGGACCGCCAGCGCCCTGGTGACGTCGGCCAGCTGGCGCACCCGGTGGACCTGGGCGCGCCAGTCATTGCCGGTAGCCCGGTGCGCCAGCGGGACCTCCACCTCGCTGATCCGCAATCCCTTGCGCAGCAGGTCTATGGTCATGCCTGTCTCCGCGCCCCAGCCTGACGCGAGCGGCAGCGCAGCGGTAAAGGCTGCCCGGGTCAGGCATCGCTGCCCGTTCAGCGGCTGGGCCGGTCGCCAGCCTGTGGCGCGCTCGATGCCCGCGCCGGACGTTGTCGTGACGATGCCGAACCCGCCTTTGCGCACTCTGGTCGTGAAGACCGCGATCGTCATGTCCGCCGCGCCTGCCCGCACCGGCTCGGCGAGGGGCCCGGCCGCGGCCGCGCTGCCGGCCAGGTCCGCGTCGAGGAAGAGCAGGTGGCGCGGCCCGGATCCGGTGACCACGGGACCCGCAGCGCCAGACTCGATCAGGCTGACGGCCTCAGCACCCGTCTCCATGGCAGCGGCCTTGCCGCGGTTGCGCGCGTGCCTGACGACGTGAGCTCCGGCGGCAGCCGCCACGGCCGCGGTCTGGTCGGTTGAGCCGTCATCGACGACTACGACGATGTCGGCGCCTCCCAGCGTGCTGGCAGCTCGCACCGTCGCACCCACGCGGTCGGCCTCGTTCTTGGCGGGAATGATTATCGCTAGGTCGCCCGGCGGCATGGCAGCGATCCTAGTGCTGGCGCGAGCGGTGCCCGCACGGAGAGCTACTGCCCGGTCACCCGGACCGGGTCGTTGAGCACGGTGAACACCGACTCCAGGCCGGTGACCTGAAGAACCTTCCTGGTCGCGGTACCCGGCCCGGCAAGCTGCAGCTCGCCCCCGCGCTCACGCGCCTGCCGGTGCGCGGCCAGCAGCACGTTGATGCCGGTCGAGTCGCAGAAGTCCACGCCGGACATGTCCACGATGAGGCGCGCCGGATTGGCGCCCAGCGCCGTCATCAGCTCAGACTGGAGTTTTGGCGCCGTGTACAGGTCGATTTCGCCCGTCACGGAGATGACGGTGTGATCGCCTTGCGACCTGGTCGTGACCTTTAGCTCCACGTGCCGCAGACTACCGGGTCAGCCCTGATGGCGGCTAGATGGGCAGGTCCGAGCGACCGGTTAAGCACGTTTTAGCACATAAATACGTTGTGTAACGGCTGATTCTTCCCGTTGCTCCGGGCTGGTCGGCCGCAGACCGGCACCCGGCCCCGACCGCTCGCGCGCCACCGACGTAGCGTGAAGTCATGCTGCGGATGCTGATGGTAGTCATCGCCGCGATCGTGATAGTGCTCGTCACCGCGGCGATCGTGAAGACCTTCATCTGGCTCGCGATGATCGCCCTGATCGTCGCCGCGGCCTTCGTGGTGCTCGGCGTGTTCCGGCTCGGCCGCCGGTCGGCCCGGTCGGGTCGCTCGGGTCGCCGGTCGGGCGGCCGGTTCTAAGCTCGCTGACGCCAGCTCGGCCCGCTCCTTGTCGGCCCGATCCGGGTCGGCCCGATCGGGGTCAGCCCGATCGGGGTCAGCCCGATCGGGGTCGGCCTGACCCGCGTAAGCCGCACCACCGGCCGCCGCTCCCGTGCTGGCCGGCACGGGCACCGGCTCTGGAATCTGCACGCTGTCGGGACGATCGAGCTGGCTGGGCGGCCGGGAGTCGGGCACCGGCAGCTGGCCGAGTATTACCGCGGCGTCGCGCCTGACCGCGGCCCGCAGGTCCGGCCCCGCCGCGACCTCAGCTGGCAGCGCGGCCGGCTCGCGGCTCACTGGGCAGGTCATGCACCGCGGCCCGCCCCGAATGCTGCCTAGCTCGCTGCTCGGCACCCGGATCACGCGCACGCCGGCCGCTTCAAGCCGGGTATTGGTCTCGGAATTGCGCTCGTGGCTGATCGCCACCCGGCGCCCGACGGCAAGCACGTTACTGCCATCGTCACGCTGGCCTGGCTGGCCCCAGATCGGGTCTGTTCCCGAGTCGATCACATGCAGCCTGTCGATGCCCATGGCCTGAGCGGCCGCCTGCAGGAACGGCTGCGGCCTGGACATCCGCATTCCCTCGCCACGCGGCGAGATGGTGTGGGCGGTCAGCGCGTAGGCGACCGAGGGGTGCATGACGACTGCGTCGACGTCCAGGACGGCGCAGACGGTATCCAGGTGGCCGGCACCGCCCGTCTGGCTGATCGGGACAGCCAGGACCGTGTGGGCGAGGCCGGTCTCGAAAAGGCGCCTGGCGAGTCGCTCCGCGCCGGCCGGGGCCGTGCGCTGGCCCACCCCTATGGCCACTACCCCTGGTGCGAGCAGCAGCACGTCGCCGCCATCGACGTGCTCCAGGTCGGATTCGTAGACCCACTTGATCCCGGCGAACCTCGGGTGGTGCCGGTAGATGATGGTCGCCAGGTCGGTCTCTCGCCGCCTGCGGCCCGATACCAGGCTGGCCACCGCAACCTGATCGCCGACCCAGAAGCTCGCGTCCCTGGTAAACACCAGGTTCGGCAGCGGGTCCAGGACGAAATCGTGTCGGTCGAGCAGCTCGTAGACCACCCCGTGGCCGACTTTGAGCTCCTGCGGGGTGAGCCCGGCGATGAGTACCTGCGCGAGCTGCTCTGGCCCGAGGTCCTCCAGGTGCGAGCGCAGCTGGCCGCGGAGCTCCTCACCAAGGCCCGCGTCGGCGACGGCCATCCGGACGGCCTCGCTCCTGGCCGCCTGATACTCCAGGCAGTCCTGCAGCAGCTCGGTGAGATACAGGACGTGCACACCGTGGTCGCGGAGGGCCTGGCAGAGCAGGTCGTGCTCCTGCCTGGCCTTGCTTACCCACGGCAGCGAGCCGAACAGCAGCCTGCCCGAGTGGCGCGGTGTGATCCGCTCGAGTTCGGGGCCAGGTCTGTGCATGAGCACCGTCCTGAGCTGGCCGACTTCGCTGTCCACGCCCTGGAGCAGGCTCATGATTTCCCCCCGCAGTCACCGCCGTGCCGCGCGGGTACCGAACGTCGCCCGGTGCCGCCCCCCAGCGTCCCCGGGATTGCACCCGCCGTGTGAGGTATTACCAGTTCGGCCCCGCGTTACGCCTGCCGGCCTCGCTGGTTACGTGCGAAGACTCCGGCGATGCAGCACCTCGCTGCCGGTCGGGAGGCGCGGCAAGCACCGCCCAGACCGTCAGGCCGCCGTCATCGGACCGCACGCCCCAGGTCCTGGCCAGGTACCCGACGATGTCGAGACCACGGCCGCCCAGTGAGGAGACGGTCGCCTGGGCGGGCGTCGGCCTGGTGGGAGCACCGCCATCGCTCACGGCGACTTCGACTGCGTCCTGGTCCAGCGCCCAGGCCACCTGGACGCTCGCGCCGGGCAGCGGCCGGGCATGACGGATGGCGTTGCTGAGCAGCTCACTGACGACGAGAACTGCGTCGCCGACAGCTCCGGCGAAGATTCCGGCCGCCATCAGGTCGGCGGCCAGCCGCTGCCGCGCCACCGCAACGCTCGCCGGAGCGTAAGGCAGTAGTACCGCGCCCACTGGCCCCACCTCCCTGCGTAACTCGCTGTATGCGCGCCGCCACGTGGAGAGCCGCTGTGACCGGAATGCCCTGCCCCGCCGGACCGGAAACCGCCAGCGGCACCATCCGCCTGCCCGACCGCACGGGCGGCGTTACCGGGCGCGGAACCCGGCGCCGGCTCCGGCCAGTAGCCGGCTCACCGAGCGCTTACGCGTCATTGCCGGCCTGGTCGCTGAGCAGGCCTTCGGCTGCCAGGCCGCGCACGAGGCCGCCCAGGCCTGCGCTCAGCCCGGCCCGCTCGTCGGGGGATAGCGCAGCCAGGATCCGCGCCTGCCTGGACTGCCAGGCACGCCAGACCCTGGCGGCGACTTCGCCTCCCTGTGGTGTCAGGTACAGGCGGACATAGCGCTGGTTGCCTTCGTCCCGGCCACGCCGGATCCAGCCCTTGCGCTCCAGCCCGGCGGCTAGCCTGCTGACCGTGCTCTTGTCGAGGCCAAGCAGCGCAGCCAGCTCGCCCTGCGCAATGCCACGGGCCGTGACCAGCTCGATCAGCGCGCGTGCCTCCGAGGATGACACGGCCGGCAGCGGCCCATCCGGCGGAGCTCCCCCGTTCGCGCCAGCTCGCTCAGTTGCCGGCGCGGCGTCGCCAGCATCCGCCTGCCCGGCCTGCCAACCGGCTGCGTCCGCCGGGCCTTCCGGGCCCGCCGGCCCGGCCGGCAGGCCGTCCGCTGCGGCGCCCGCAGCGCGGGTCTTGGCGCTAGCGTCATCGCCGGTGAAGGCGGGCGATACCATCCGCAACAGCTGGGTAAGCAGATGCTCCAGCTCGCCATCATCCGGCGACACGTTGGCCATAACAACAGTTGTACCGCACAACTGCAGTGGTGGTACAGTCGCCGCGTGATAGTTGCCCTGCACAACTCACCGGCCGGTAGGAGCGGAACGTGACCGACCAGAAGACACCGAAGGGTGCCAGGTTGGCAGCGCGCTCCGCCAGCCGTGATCCTGGCGCTGGGCGGCTTGCCGCGCCCGGCCAGCTGCAGGCGGGCGACATAGCGGTTCTGTCCACCGAGGTCGACGGCGAACCGCTGGCCGAGCTGGCTCGCCGGCACGGGCTGCGTCCGAGCGCGCAGCGGCCGCCGGTGTCAGAGTACCTGCGCCAGCTGTGGCGGCGCCGGCACTTCATCTTCGCGTTCGCGACGGCCCGCAACATCGCCATGTACACCGAGGCAAAGCTCGGCCAGCTCTGGCAGGTGCTGACACCGCTGCTGAATGCTGGCGTCTATTTCCTCATCTTCGGCCTGCTGCTGAATATCAACCGCGGCGTGCCGAACTACCTCGCGTTCCTGGTCACCGGGGTTTTCGTCTTCAACTTCACCCAGCGGGCCTTCATCTCATCCTCGTCGGTCATCACCAGCAGCCTGCCGCTGATCCGGGCGCTGCAGTTCCCGCGCGCCTCGCTGCCGCTGGCGCAGGTGATGATCGAGCTTCAGCAGATGTTCCTGTCGATGGTCGTGCTGATCGGCATCGTGCTGGCGACCGGCGAGCCGGTCACCTGGTACTGGCTGCTGGTGATCCCGGCGCTGCTGCTGCAGACCGTGTTCAATGTCGGCGTCGGCATGCTGGTCGCGCGGCTGGGATCGCAGGCCAATGACTTCAGCCAGCTGCTGCCGTTCCTGATGCGCACCTGGCTGTACGTGTCCGGCGTGATCTTCAGCATCCAGACGCTGGACATCAGGACTTACCGCTGGGCTGTCGTCCTGCTCGAGGTCAATCCGGCCGCGTTGTACATCACCCTGGTCCGCAACGCGCTGCTGCAGAGCCAGCGACTCAGTGCGCCTGGCAGCAAGCCGTTCAGCAGCACGCTGTGCCATACCTGGCACACTCTTGGCCATCAGGTGAACGCCTCGACCAGCTTCCAGTACGACAGCGCCTACTGTCACTACTACGCCAACCCCAGCCATTTCTGGTACTACGCCATCGGGTGGGCCGTTGCCGCCGCGGTGATCGGCTTCTTCTTCTTCTGGCGAGCGGAGGCGAGATACGGCCGTGGCTGATCCCATGGTGATCGTTGACGACCTGCACATCGTGTACAAGGTCTACGGCGCCGGCGGCGACCGTGGCACCGCGGCGAGCGCGCTGCTCCGGCTGCTCGGGCGCAAGACCCGCGGATCCATTCGCGAGGTGCACGCGATCCGCGGCATCTCCTTCGTGGCCAATCGCGGCGATGCCGTCGGCGTCATCGGCCGTAACGGGTCGGGGAAGTCGACGCTGCTGCGGGCCATCGCCGGCTTGCTGCCGCCCGAGCAGGGCAACGTCTACTCCACCGGCGAGGCATCGCTGCTCGGTGTCAATGCCGCGCTGCTCGACGACCTGACCGGCGAGCGGAACGTCATCCTTGGCTGCCTGGCCATGGGCATGACCAAGCAGGAGGCCAGGGACAAGTACCAGAGCATCGTGGAGTTCTCCGGCGTCGGTGATTTCATCGACCTGCCGATGAAGACCTACTCCTCGGGGATGGGCTCCCGCCTGCGGTTTGCCATCGCCGCCTCCAAGAGCCACGACGTGCTGCTGGTCGACGAGGCGCTGGCCACCGGCGATGCGGAGTTCCGGGTCAAGAGCCACGCGCGCATCGAGGAATTGCGCGCAGACGCCGGCACCGTGTTCCTCGTCGCGCACAACCTGGAGGAGGTCGAGCTGACCTGCAACCGGGTGATCTGGATGGAGCGCGGGCAGGTCGTGATGGAGGGCGAGGACGTGACCGGCATCATCGACCAGTACATCGCCGCGTCCGGCGGCGCTCCGGTGATGCGCGATCCCGACACCAGGCGGCGCCTCAAGCCCGAGACCGCGACGGCGGCGGCGACCGCGACAGCAACCGCGGCGGCGGTCAAGGCCTGATCGCAGCCCCACCGGCCCGCACTGCGGCGAGCTAGCTGATGACCCAGATCTCGCCGGGCTCGCTGTAACAGTCGTCCTGGATCAGCCCGACACCCGCGGCCCTGGAGTTGCCAGGGATCGCCAGGCAGCGGCCCGAGTTCGCGTTCATCAGCTGACCATTCGGACCGTGCAGCCATAGCTGTGTCGCTGATCGTGAGCACCTGGCCAGCACGATGGCGGCACCGTCCAGCGTGCTGCCCCCCTTGACCGCCAGGCACTTCCCGGCGATCTGGATGGCCCCGTCGCGCCCGGCCGTCCAGCGCTGGGACGGGCCGGCGTTGCAGCCAGCTGACTGGATGGTGGTGCCCGGCGCGCCGCTGCCGCCGGGGTCAGTCAGGCAGCGGCCAGCCACTGCCGACAGGACCGCCGCCGCGGGAAGCGTCCAGCTGGCCGCGGCACCGCCGCCGCATGACCAGATGACCGCCTGGCTGCCGCCTCTCACCCCGCCGTGCACGGCCAGGCACTCGCCAGTCGCCGGGTCGAGCAGGTGACCGCCGGCCAGATAGGTCCACTCCTGACGGCCGTCGCCCCGCACGCAGTGCTGCAGCGACGCCGGGGCACCGTTGCCGATGCCGGTGTTGATGGTCAGGCACTGCCCGGCCAGTTCCAGCCGCCCGGTGCCGTCGATGCCGCCGCCGGGTACGAACTTCCAGGCTTGGGCCGGCTTGCCGGCGCAGCGCTGGACCTGCGCCATGGTCCCGGCCGCGGTGCTGAAGTGGGCGCCTGTCAGGCAGAAGTTGCCCCCGTTGAGCCTGACTTCACCGCCGGCCGGGTGACGAGCCAGGATGGCCGGCACTGTCACGACGGAGAAGGTAGCCGAGCCTGAGCCGATGCCTGACTCGCTGCCGGTGACCGTCACCGTGCGCACGCCGGCAGCGGCCGGGGCCCTGCCCCGCAGCACGCCGTCCTTGCCGATTGTCAGCGTGGGCAGCCCGGTCACCTTGAACGTCTGGGCGGCCGAGCCCGGCTGCGCGTTGAGCTGTAGCCGGATCGTGGCCCCCGCCGAGTACACGACGGTTCCCGGGTTGAGCACCGTGACCTCGCCACCGGGAGGCCCGGTCAGGCTGGCCGTACCAGCCGGCGTCCCGAGGCCTGTCGGCCCGTCGTAGCCGGTCACCGCCTGGCACAGATACCGGCGGGCTGGCTCGCAGCTGCCGTTAGCGCCGCCGATCACGTCGGTGATCTGTGCATTGTTCTGATAGGGGTAGGCGGCCGGGAACGTGCCGGGGACGAGAGCCTTGTGCCGCCCGCCAGCGACGATGTCGGCGAGCGCGTAGGCGGCAGCGATGATGGGCGCGCCCACGCTCGTGCCGCCAACTGCGGCCCAGCCTGTCGTGCCCAGCGAGGCGTCCTTAACCGTGTCGTAGACCCATGTGCCGGGATTGGGGTCGGCGGTGGCGGACAGATCGTTGGCAGTCCGGTTGAGGCACCCGCCTGGCGACCTGGCGTCAGCGCGCTGCCAGGGAGGCTTTGGCTCAAGCTGCGAGCAGCCGGAGCCGGTGCCATTCCATGCGGTCTGGGTCCAGTGACCCGGCGACCCGGACAGGCTCGTGCCGCCGACGGCGGTTACATAGGGGGACGCGGCCGGGTACTGCGTCCCGTACCCGTTGTCGCCGCCGGCCGCAGTAATGGCGATGCCAGGAGCATAGAAATCTGGATCATAAGTGCTCTCGCCGGTAAATTCCGCACCGCTGCCCCAGCTATTGGATACGGCGTTGGCGCCGCTGTGCGACGCGGTTCGCTCGGCGATCGCGAGGTCGGAGATCGATGCCGAGGCGGCCTCAACAAGGATGATCGAACAATGCGGGCAGATTGCCGACACCATATCCAGGTCCAGGGATACCTCAAGCGCCCAGCCGCCGCTCGGATCTGATCTCGGCAGGGCTGTCTTGCTGCCGTGCTCGTTGAGAATGGTCAGGCATCCGCTGGACTGACCGCAGGTGCCGAGGCCGTACGCGGCACGGTAGGCGGTCAGGTCGCTGCTGGCCTTCGGGTCGTTGAACGCGTCCACCACCGCAACCGTCTCGCCGTGGCCAGCGGCCGCGGCTGCGCTGGTCAGCCCATAGGCATCTTGCAGCTGGGCCGGGTCAAAGGCGGGACCCCCCGGCGAGCTGGCGTCAGCCCGCACCGCCGCCGCCCTGGCGAGGATCGCAGGGCGAGTGGAGATCAGGGCCATGCAGGCCATCTGGCCGGGTGCGGTCGGAGTGGCACACGCTTGCCTGACATCCGGCTGCCCGGCAGCTATCTTCGGCTGGGCGACGAAACTGCGGGTCACGGGCACCGCCGGGGCGCTCGACTGGCCGCTTCCGTCAGCGCTCGAAGGCCGCGCTGGCGCCGCGCTGGCGGCCGGCGCGGTCACCGCCGATGCAGCCAGGCCGACTAACCCAGTCACGGCCAGGGCGCCGAGCAGCCGCGCGCGCCAGCCCGGCCAGCCCAGGCATCGTGACCCCGTCATCAGCACGTCCCCTCCCAGGCTGCGCCGAGACCGGACTTCTTCGCCCCGAACCGGTCTCTTGCCGCCGAATACAATGCACATCGCGCTGATCAGCGCTATTGATGGCCGACCGATCAGCTAAGGTTCTCAGGAATTCCTGCGGACTCTTTTAAAGAACTATTCGGTGAATGCACTTTACTGAAGCACAGCCGACTATACCGACGGCCTTCATGCGGCATGAGTGAAATGGCAAAGGCCGGCTAATCAAGCGGGGCCGGGCCGAGCCGAGCGCCGGCA
>Ga0070765_100002245_pt1 | contig 12049 bp, 9 predicted proteins | sample HubBroMetageWFT5_FD_71516 | JGI IMG/M metagenome (GOLD analysis project Ga0070765, IMG submission 71516) | Warmed and freeze-thawed soil microbial communities from the Hubbard Brook experimental Forest, New Hampshire - Hubbard Brook CCASE Soil... | ecosystem: Environmental > Terrestrial > Soil... | reverse complement strand
TGGAAGGAGACTTCAGTCGTGGGGAGAGCTCGGATCAACTGAACCAACGCTATCTGCGTGGTGCCATGAAGACGGGTTGCCGCGCAATCACGAATTGTCTGGAATTGGGTGGACTGACGGCGCGCGCCGTCGATTTCCTCGTGGTGTGTACCTGCACCGGCTATGTCTGTCCTGACCTTGGCAGTCGTTTCATTGCGCACATGGGTTTCAGAGACAGCGTGCAAAGAGGCGCGATGCTTGGCCTCGGGTGCGCGGGAGCTCTTCCGACGCTGCAACGTGCAAGCGATTTTGTTCGTGCCAATCCGACTCGGGTGGCATTGATGGTCGCTGTTGAGATCTGCTCGGCCTGCTACTACGTCGATAATACCCTCGAGACCGTGGTGGGGAATGCAATTTGTGCGGACGGTGCCGCGGCCTTTCTGCTAGCCCGAGATTCCTCACCTGATCGCCGGTACCCCGAAACAGTGGACTTCGAAACGTTTCTTGACCCTGGGCAGATCGCAGAGGTCGGACTACGACACCAGGACGGCAAACTGCGCATCATACTCGGAGCTTCGATTCATAAAATTGCTGGCCCCATGATTGAAAAGGCGCTCGAGCGCTTGCTGCATCGGCATGGGCTGTCGCGGTCTGATATCCGGTTCTGGGTATTGCATCCAGGCGGACGGAAGGTGATCGACGATCTGCAGCTGTATCTCGATCTCACAGAAGCGCAGATGCGATTCTCACGGCACGTCTTGCGGAATTACGGAAATATGTCATCTCCCACTGTGATGTTCGTGTTGGATGAAGTGGTCCGTAAAGGTGATCCTCAACCAGGTGACATTGGAATCATGGTTGGGCTCGGGCCAGGCATGGCGGCAGAACTGGCATTACTGAGATGGTAGCCCGTTTGCTATTGCGGTGGCGGGTGCTCCGATCTCTGTTGCGAGCCAGAGGAGTCGTCTCGTGGGATGAAGCGAGGCCACTTCTGAAACTTTGCCTATCCAGGCTCTGGCTACGCGATCGGTCCGGAGTTGGTGGGACGCAAGAATCAGGAAGCCGCAACGGCAATTTGCCGCCTGCACTCTTTCAGATGGCAACTGGTTATTGGCTGTCGCAGGCAGTGTACGTTGCCGCGAAACTGGGACTGGCGGATTTGTTGAGGGATGGTCCAAGGTCCTGCCAGGAACTCGCCGCTGTAACGGGCACCGATTCCCAGTGTCTCTTCCGACTGATGAGGGCACTTTCAGCGGCGCGCATTTTCGTGCACACGCAAAGCGATCATTTTGCGCTAGCGACCGCGGGCAAGAGTCTCCAAAGAGATGCTCCTGGATCGCAGAGAGCCATCATAATAACGCTCGGTGAAGTCCATTACCAGGCTTGGGGAAGCCTTCTTCATAGCGTTCGAACTGGGTCCACGGGTTTCGCAAGCACATTTGGAACCTCTTTGTTTGCGTACCTGCAGAGCAGCCCAGAGGCCGCCGATACATTTAACAGAGGAATGAGCGATGTCGCATCGATGTTGGCTTACGCAGTTCTTCTGGCCTACGACTTTTCGCAGATATCATCCCTCGTAGACGTCGGGGGCGGCCGGGGACAATTTCTCCGCACCATCCTTCAGCTGCATCCAGAGATGAAGGGTACGATCTTCGACCTACCTTCTACCATTGAGCAGGCAAGGCAGTGCTCTCATGGGGATCCATGTGGCGGCACAGTTGCCGCTATCGGCGGAGACTTCTTCCATTCCGTTCCGGAGGGGGCGGATGCCTATGTTCTGTGTGGCGTGATTCACGATTGGGACGACGATCCCGCTGTCCAAATCCTTAGGAATTGCCGTCTCGCTATGAACCAAAAAGGAAGGCTATTACTCGTGGAAGTGGTCGTGCCCGACGATGACGCTCACTGTTTCAGCAAGCTTCTCGACCTGAACATGATGGTAATGACGGGGGGACGCGAACGTACCAGAGCTGAATTTGCCGCCTTGCTGAACACGGCAGGATACAGCCTTAGCAGGATCATTCCGACGCTGGCGCCTCAGAGCGTGCTGGAAGCCTTTCCAAGTTGACCTAGAAGAAGGCATTGCAGCTCAGTAGTACCCCACTATTCGATCCACGAGGAATAAAGGGACCTTGGCCGAGTTTACGTTATCAGTACGGCAAAGCTGACGAACTGGGAGACGAGTATGGCTTCAACGCAGGTAGCTGTTAGCGAAGAGATGCAGATCCGGCTTGTTCGCGGCGGGGACGACGGGGCCTTTTGCGAACTGATTCGGCCGTACCGTCGCAAGCTCTATCGCAAGACCTTGTCTATGGTGGGTAACGACGCGGATGCGGAGGAAGTTGTTCAAAATGCCCTCCTCAAAGCGTTCAACAAGATTTCTCAGTTTCGACAGGAAGCATCTTTTTACACTTGGCTCTTCAGAATAACGGTCAACGAGGCCCGAATGTGGTTACGGAGTAGCCGTAGGCATATTCACAGGTCGCTCGATAATAACAATGAAGATGGAGAAGGCGAGCTCGTGAGGGAGATTGCAGACTCGCGAGAAGGCCCATTCGAAGTACTGGAAAAAAAGCAAGTTCGACTTGCCATTCTCAAGGCTGTCAGACGTTTGTCGGCATGTCATCGCGAAGTCGTCGTTCTGCGTGACCTGCACCTTTGCAGCATTTCGGAGACAGCAAGAATTCTCGCTATCTCAGAAATCAACGTGAGATCTCGGCTACGGCGGGGTCGTGCGCAGCTTCGGCGAGCGCTCGAGAATCTCCGAACTACCCGGGCTTCCCGAGACAACTCTCTTACCAGGCACGCTGGCATCCAATACGCGTTGCCTGAGCCGATCACCGTGGATTCGTGGGAAACGACCTCTGAGGGCATGAACGGATGCGCCGGGTGAGCTCTTCTCGCCAGGCATCGCGTGGGTAGTCACGTCATGCGGAGTATCGGCGAGGAGCCAGACACAAACTGGGGACGCGAAAATTCATCGTGGGTGAGGAATATTTTGCTGTCCATCTAGTTCTACAAGGCGTGAGTGCCAGACTGCGTCGTGCGTTTGCTTGCGCCACGGCGGGCACTAAATTCAAAACAAAGAGAAGAACGAGGACAAAAGTTATGTCTAAGATGTTGATCATCTTCGCGCTTATGTGCGCCAGTCTTCAGGCGCAGGTCGCAATAACGTCGAATGAGCCGGACCCGGACTCCTCACCATTCGCATCGGAGTTGCCCAACCCGGTCATAGAGTGGAACCGAACCCTTCTCGTGATCGTACGGACGCCTGGCGCTCAGTCACCGACCATTCATTCGACGCGCAACTTCGCCATCCTGCATGTCGCCATATATGACGCAGTCAACAACATCGACGGAAGGTTTAGCCCGTACCTGGTCCGCCTTTCGGATATCTCGCGGAAAGCTTCAGAACCGGCTGCGGCGGACCAGGCGGCTCATGACGTCCTGGTCGCGCTCTATCCGGCTTTTCAGTCAAACCTCGATGAGCAACTTCAGCAAGACCTGGCACAAATTGCAGAAAGTCAGGACAAAACAGATGGCATAGCTGTCGGCGAAACCGTCGCGGCTCAGATTCTGGCTTTTCGCAAGGAGGATGGAGCGAACGTCACACCACCACCATTCAAGGCGGGGACCGACGCTGGAGACTATCAACTGACCCCTCCTAATTTCGCGCCTGCAGATTTCACGCAATGGCCGACCGTGACTCCGTTCGCGCTCGCTCGCGCGGATGAGTTTCGACCGAGCCCGCCGCCACAATTAACCAGCGACGCGTATGCCCGAGCCTTTAACGAAGTCAAGAGTCTGGGGATCGTTAACAGCACAACTCGTACCCCGGAGCAGACTTTGATTGGGAAGTTCTGGAACGGCAACATTCAGGACTTCTGGAATGAGATCGCGCAGACGGCGGCTGTGGGGCACCACCTTAGCTTGACACAGAGCGCGCGACTTTTTGCACTCCTGAACATCAGTCTCGCCGACACCACGATCGGCTTCTTCGAAGCGAAGTACACATACGTATTCTGGCGCCCGGTGACTGCGATTCGACTGGCGAGCGAAGACGGCGATTCCAGAACGAAGCCCGATTCGAATTGGCTGCCACTGTCAACCAAAACTGCTCCGGACCCTTCCTACCCGGGCGCTCACAGTGCGATCAGTTTTGCCGGCGCCGAAGTGTTGAAGGCCTACTTCGGAGATCGGTTTGCTTTTGATGTCACTTCCGAGTCGTTGCAGGGAGTGAATCGCCACTTCAACAGCTTTTCGGCCGCAGCCCAGGAGGCAGGATTGAGCCGAATCTATGCGGGACAGCATTTTCGCACCGACCATATCGCCGGGAAGCGTTTGGGCCAGCAAGTGGCAGAATCGGTCGTGGACACCATGTTGCTCCCTAGGTGAGGCAGCTAGGTAATTCTGCAAGGAACGCAAAGTGAACTTTGGTAATTATCGTGAGGCCCGGCGCGCCCGGAGGCGCGCCGGAAATCCGTGACAGTCGGCGGAACTGCAAATGCTCTTGAACGTGTCATGATGGCTGGTCGGAACCATGATCGAATGAAATATATTGAGCAGGACCAGCGCCGACATCATCATGCAAGTCAGAGTCGACAATCTGAAAAGTGAGAGCGAGCGGCCAGGAATATGGATCATTATCGGCCAGTCGGCAAACCTGGCAATCAAGAATCCCACCAGGGGCAGCTTCAGATGATTTGCTGCATATTCCTATGAACAGGCATTATTCGCAACGCACTCACTACAACGTTCGCCCTGGAACTCCAATACCATCTATCTCTTCGCGAGACCCACAGAACTCAAACTCCGAGCGATTGTCTGAAGATAAAGTCGCTGCCTCCTGAGCGTCATTTGAAAAGGTAACGCGCAGTAGGAATAAGACCGACTCGTGCGAGTTATCAACTGGTGAAGGTGAAAAAGCCGACACATCGTTAGCTCAGCACGATTCAGGTGGAATTGTGAAACTTACACTTGGTGCGGTAATGCTTTTGGGATTGACCGTTGTCTGGTTTCGAGACTCGACAGCGCAGGAACGAACGACGACAGGCCCGACCTTTCAAGTGGTTCCAACTCCAAACGAAAACTTCAACAGCGAACTGTTTGCGGCGTCGGCGTCTTCTCCCAACGATATTTGGGCAGTGGGGCAGTCGACGATCCACTTTGATGGCACGACGTGGACGGCGTTTCCCGCTCCGATGATCAAAGGCGACAACAAAGGCTTTCTGCAGGGGGTGGTCGCTATTTCTCCGACATTGGCATGGGCGGCGGGAAACGTCACCGACGGGGCACATCGGGGGCAGGTGATCGAACAGTGGAACGGGACCAAGTGGAGCCTATTCCCAAGCCCCAAGTTCGGCAAGAAAGACCAAGCGAACGTCTTCGCCATGACCGCTGGCTCGGTGAACGACGTTTGGGCGATCGGCAGCCTTGTGAACCTCGGTACCGGGCTGGTCTCGCCGCTTTTCGAGCACTGGAACGGGACGGCATGGACGGCGACAACTGCGGAATCGAACAATGAGTTTCTGTTTGGCGCGTCCGCCGACGCCACGAATGATGCCTGGGCGGTGGGATTCAGCGGTTCAGACAAGATCGAAACCTCTGCGATGCACTGGGACGGCACGAACTGGAAGAGTGTGGCAACTCCTAATGTAGGCGAGGGCACAAACAAGTTAAACGCCGTGCTGGCGCTGGCGCCGAACGATGTCTGGGCCGTGGGCTTTTCCACGCCGGTTGCTCCTCCCAAACAGGCTGCCACGCTGACATTGATTGAGCACTTTGACGGCACGAGTTGGGCGGTGGTGCCGAGTCCGAATGTTGGACCGAATAGCGCGAATCAGTCGAACCGTTTGCTCGGACTGACAGCGAATTCGGCAAGTGATATCTGGGCGTTTGGCTCCTACTTTTCTGCCGACGGATCGGGGCACCAGATGACACTGCTACTGCATTGGGACGGAACCACTTGGAAAGTCGTATCCAGTCCCAGCCCAACGAAGAGCGGATTTCCTTGTGATCTGTTGTGGGCTGGAGTTGTCCCATCATCGGGCAACTTGTGGATTCTCGGGTCCGTGCACGACCGGACCTTGGCTATTCATATGACCGCCGGGGCAGATGCTCGTTTGGTTTCTAGTTTCTAGTTTCGGTCCGACGGGTGCTACAAGAAAGACGCACCCGCTAACCAGCTCTTCGCTGTCAGCCCGCCTCATAGCATGTTGCCGGGATCGGACCAGAAAGGTGGTGGAGAAAGTTGAACAACACCTGCTTACCCCCTTCGGGCTTCGCACCCTCGCACCAAGCGACCCGCGATACCGCCGATCCTATACCGGCACCCATCAGAGCGCGATGGAGCCTACCACCGGGGAACTGTTTGGCCGTGGCTGCTGGGACCGTTCATTACTGCCTATATATAAGGTGAATGGAGGAAGGGAGGAGGCCAGGCGCCAAGCGCCAAGCGCAAGCCTGGCTGTCTCCTTTAGAGTCTTACCTGACGGAAGCAGGATTGGGTCATGTCTTGGAGATCTTCGAAGGGGATGCGCCTCATCGCCCTTGCGGGTGTATCGCTCAGGCTTGGAGCGTGGCCGAGATTCTACGCGTCTATTCTGAAGAATTAAAGGGCCTGTGGCCGAACACACGGCCATGCGTTCATCCAGCCCAAAGTAAAAACCGGTCAGAGGGCCCACAATCATTCTCGATGTAGTCGTTTCCCAAGCGATCCTCGTATCGCTCCTAGAGAACTACTCGATTATGAAGTTATCTTTCGCGGTGCGAGAGCACCTGGCCGGCATCTACTTCAGCCCGCATCGGGACTATCCATTACTAGGTTTGTTAAATCTGGTGGATTGCGTTGCTACCAGTTTCCATTCGCCTTTCTGTCTCCGGAGCACTGCTAGAAAACGAACCGTGATCTGTTGTGTTTTTCCCTGCTCATCTCGCCAGCTAGCGTCTATGAGGCCTGATGCGACTGCACTGTCTCCGAACAAGGTTACTGACATTACATCGCCTTTCATTTCGGCATAGTCGCGATCTTCTTTTGCAGTGGCGATTTCGTTTGCTTTCGTGCTGACGACTCCGCGGAAGTTGACGGCCTTATAGTCGTCACTCAGCAACCGATCGAGCGCGTCATAATCTTTATCTTTCCATCGCGGAGATATGCCTTGTATGCACTCTCAACAGGATTCTGCTCTCTGACTGACATCTCGCCTTGCATCGGAGGCGAGTGTAAGTAAGCGGCTGAATAGAAAATGCTGCTTCCAACTACAACCGCTGTCGCCAATGTTGCCAACCTTCCAAATGCGTTGACCATAAGCACATCCTCCAGGTTCCCACCTGTTCAGGGATCGTTTGGTGCAGCAGACTTTATTGGACACTGCACAACCAAGAGACTGCACCAGAATCGGTGCGAGCTAGCCGAAGTCCCTTATCGGAAGCCGAAGCTTGCCTGGAGGCTGCAGTCGAATGACCGGCAATCCGCGAGAACCAAATCCTTGTCTCGTGCCTTCTTGAATATCCTCACTCCGTCGGGCAAACCGCGCCCATTCTGGTTTCTGTCAGGCGAATTTCGGACACCGATAGATCCAGATGGCCGGATGTTTCCAGATGGGCGATGGTCGGGGTTTTCCTTAGGTCCTGCGCGGAAAAGCAAGACAGCGGCAGGGCTAGGGTGGCATAGGTGCCGGCGGGAAGGGCCTTCAATTCAGCGGTCACGGGCACCGAAGCAGAACCGACGCCCAGCCGCACCTCACTGTCCGGAGCCCTATTGACCCGTAACGTGAAGCTGAGCATCATCGCGCCATTGGCCTCGCGGCTGATGTCGCTTGGGCTGTCCCCGCCCATCTGCAGCCATGCTTTCGATTTTCCGTTCCACACCACATGCAGTGCGCCGTCGGTCTGCGATTCAACCATCAGGCCGGCCGAGTCGAGCGCGGTGCGCGTCCCGGCATAGTCCATGAATGGGCCGTTACTGTCACCAATGGAGAGTCTGTAGCCGTTCCACGCACTCCCCTTGGCGTAGTAGACGTTCTTCTCGCCGTATTTGGTCGTGCTGGCTACTTCGGGCAAGGGCGGCATTTGCGCAGGGCCGGCATAACTAAGCCCGAAACCGTAGGCGAACTGCGGATCATACGTCGCATCTCCAACATTTAACGGTGTCTGATCGGGATCCTTGGGCCATGAGAAGCTGAGCTTGCCGGTAAAGTCGTACTTGCCGGTTAGCACGTCGGCGACGCCTTCGCCTTCCGAACCCGGGAGCCAGGCCTCGACAAAAGCATCGGCGGCATTGATCTGCGGATTGACATAGAGCGGACGGCCCGACAGCATGACGGCGACCACCGGAACGCCCTGCGCTTTTAGTTTCCTTATCAGTTCCAGAGACTCTACATTGTCGTGATGTAGCGCCACGTCCCTCTGATCGCCCATGAATTCGGCATAAGGAGTTTCACCGAAAACCACGATGGCAACGTCGGCCTTGTGCGCCGATGTGCCGTCGGGGCTGAGCAGCGCTTGTCCGCCGCCTGCGTCGATTTGGGCCTTCAGGCCTCCATAGATCGAGGTGGCGCCGGGAAAGTCGTTCGGGCCGTTATCGGCGCCCTGCCAAGAGAGCGTCCAGCCGCCCGCCTGCATGGCGACATTGTCGGAGCCATCGCCCGCAATCAGGACAATGGCGTTCGCCTTGATCGGCAGGACGCCATCGTTCTTGAGCAGTACCAGAGATTCGCGCACCGCCTGGCGTGCGACGGCGCGGTGCAGAGTCGTGCCAATGGGTCGGTAAGTATTGGGACGCTTGTTCGGTGCGGGCTCGTCGAACACGCCCATACGCATTTTGACGCGCAGGATCCGCCGCACGGCGTCATCGAGGCGCGCCTTCGGAATCGTGCCATCCTTCACTTCGCGCACCAGATTTAAGTAGAGCGCTTTCCAGTCCTGCGGGGCGTTGAAAATATCGAGCCCCGCGTTGAACGCCGGCGCGCAATCCGCGTTGGTGCAGCCGGGAATTTGGCCGTGCGCGTTCCAGTCACCCATGATGAAGCCGTCGAAGCCCATCTGGCCCTTCAGCACGTCCGTCATCAGGGCCTTGTTGGCATGCATCTTGATACCGTGCCACGAATTGTAAGATGCCATGATTGATTGTGTGCCGGCGTCGATTGCCTGGGCATAGCCGGCAGCGTGCAGCCTGATCAGATCGGCTTCGGAGGCAAGTGAATCGCCCTGGTCGCGGCCGCCATCGGTTGAGCCGTCGCCGAGGAAGTGCTTGGCGGTCGAGATGACATGATCCTTGTCGAGGAAGTTCGAAGCCGAACCTTCCAGCCCCGTCACCATGGCGGAGGCATATAGGGCCACGATCTTCGGATCCTCCGAATAGCTTTCATAGGTGCGGCCCCAGCGGTCGTCGCGCGCCACCGCAATCGTCGGCGCGAACGACCAGTCCATGCCGGTGGAGCGCACCTCAGCGGCAGTGACTTCGCCGATGCGGCGAAGCAGATCGGGGTCGTGTGCCGCGCCCAGGCCGACATTGTGCGGGAAAAGGGTAGCGCCATAGACATTGTTGTGCCCATGGACGGCGTCCGAGGCCCAGATCAGCGGAATGATGATGCGGTTTCTCTTCGGATCAACCGAGGCATCGTAGTAGGGCTCGATTAAGTTGACCCAGTCCTGAACGCTCGAATGCTTGTTGCCGCTGGGCACCGCACCGCCGCCGTTTTCAATTGATCCGATGTGGTATTGCGCCACGTCGGCGGGGCTGATCGATTTCCACTCAGGCTGGACGACCTGACCAACCTTTTCCTCGACCGTCATCCGTTTGAGCAGGCCGTCGATCCGGTCTTCGATTCTGGCGTCGAGGCCAATCGGCGACTTGCTTTCCGGCCACAGTTTGGGATGAACCACAGGGGCCTGATTGTCGGACCTTGGTAAACCTAACCGTCGAACCCTATGGGCCTTCGCCTGGACGCAAAAAGGGTTCATTGCCAAGCTAATCCCAACCAGCACTGCCATGGACGATACAAATGCATTCTGGCGGGAAGGCTTGCGCTTCAGACTCATGAGTAACACTCCAGTTGTGGATCCCTACGCTAACAAAAGAGCACCGACGGCATGTTTCCGATGTAGTTTATTCTAGCCAAGAAAGTCAGCATCGTGGTGTATCGGGAATATGGCGACACGTGAGATCAGTTACCTAATCCCGTTCAGAACTTACAAGAACTTTCCCCACGGCATGCCCACGACTGAGGCCGACACGATTAACGCCGACCTGCTGGCGTTCCTCAAGAAAAGTAAGCAAATGGCAGCATAGGGCCAGTCCGGCCTTTCACTCGGATGTGGAGGCCGGACATTTCGTGATCTCTATTTGCTGGCCGACGATCACGCTGAGCAGATCTTCGCTATGGCGGAGGGATCGCCGAACGGGTCGGTTGAACACCCCCGGATTCGTTAGGACAGATAGCTCGCGGGAAGCCGAAACGATTTCTTTCTCAATGTCACAGCGAATCATCACACCCGGGCAACGGTTCATTGGGTTGGAACGCCCGTCACGCAGGAGGCCGCGAGTTCGAGGCAACACAAATTTAACTTGACGCCACCAGCCGTCTCATAGAAGTCCCGTCGCTCCTCCAAGCCTTCGACCTAAGCTCGTTTCTGCTGTCAAAGAGTCACTGCCTGGAGGAACTTCTGCTATGCCGACTTGAACGGAGCCGCTTTGCGGCGGATGCATTCGCGTGTTGCTGATCCGACGGTCGAGGTGATCTGAGCTAGCTTGTGTCGCAGGGGCGATAGTCCAACCATGGTCCAATAACTATGCTTTCGTGCCTTTCAAGTGACTTTCGGTCGTTCCCGGCGGCGTCAAGTCCTTGAAATTAAATGCTGTCGTTTAGGCTGCTGTCCTCATAACCCAAAGGTCGGTGGTTCAAATCCACCCCCCGCAACCAAATTTCTCAAGCACTTATGGGCGCTCCACTTCGGGCGCCCTTTCCATTTCCCCAAAGATTTCCCCAAACTGCCACCGGAGCGGGGTCTCAAAAGCCAAGCTTCTTGCTGCGGACCTTGCAAGAATCAGGGAGGCACCCGCTGGGCTTGCAGGTGAGCAACTCCGCTCACCGCGACCAACTTTGTCTAGCTCGTGCGATTTCGGCGCTGCCGGGGACGGGTTTCTCCACTCGGAGCACCGTATTTCGCGGAACGGACAAAGTGGATTCAGATTTTTCACCAACTACGACAGTCCGGCCCGGCGAAGATCATCCATTCAGGATCGTCGGATCCGCCGCATTAATGCTCAAAATTCCAGACGTGCTTGGAACGCGATCATTCGTGGACTGCTATCACCACCTAAACCGACGCCCAGCAAGCCGGTTGGCGGTGCAGTCGTGTAGGTAAGCGCTCCAAACCCAGTTTGCGTAGATGGTTTCCCCGGAATGCCAGCAAGCACCATGCTGGGAAGACCAAAGTTCGGGTGGTTAAAGACATTGAAGAATTGGACCTCGACTCTGAGCTTCACACGCTCCGTTACCGGGAACCATTTCGTCAAATAGAAGTCGCTCCAGAAGAAATCCGGACCGCGCAGGGCATTGCGGCCCAGGTTTCCGAATTGGCAATGCTGTGGGTTGTCGCCGCCGGAGCACTGCCCTGTACTCGGATCCACTGCCGACACAAATGCGTCGGGATTCAACCACTGGATCGTTCCCGGTTGCGTTACGCCCGGGACGGCATGGTGCGCGTATAGTCGGACGCCGGGAATAACACTAGCGAATTGCGGACCACTGCCCTGCACAATGCCGTTTCCGTTTGCTGTATAGGGCGTGCCCAGGACCGAGAACGGAACTCCGCTATGCCAAAACATGGTTCCGGAAATCTGCCAGCCGTTCAGCGCATAGGCCAACTCGTGATTCCGAACTTTGATCGGCAGCTGATACACATACTGGGCGTTGAGATTGTGCCGAATGTCATAGTCGCAAGGACCATAATCGCGTGCCAATTCCCCCGGCAGAGGGGAAAGAATTCCCCCAGCCGAGAACTGAAGGAATCCACCATTCGAGACTGTATCCATGCAATGGCTCCAGGTGTAGTTGACCTGTCCTTG
>Ga0070765_100002244_pt1 | contig 12053 bp, 9 predicted proteins | sample HubBroMetageWFT5_FD_71516 | JGI IMG/M metagenome (GOLD analysis project Ga0070765, IMG submission 71516) | Warmed and freeze-thawed soil microbial communities from the Hubbard Brook experimental Forest, New Hampshire - Hubbard Brook CCASE Soil... | ecosystem: Environmental > Terrestrial > Soil... | reverse complement strand
GGCCTCATCGCGCACGATTTCATGCCTGCGGTCCAATTGAACAACTCGTCAAGGTAACGGCCAGCAGATTGGTATTGCCGCTGCTGCTCGAAGTGATTGGCATCTACGGGATTGTCTCGTATGCCGTCGTAAAGAGGACGAACGAGATTGGAGTCCGCATGGCCCTGGGCGCCACGCACACTGAGGTCGTGCGCGTCGTCGTGGAGAAACTCTTGTTCTTGGTTCTCGTCGGCGTAATCGCGGGAATACCTCTTTCCCTATTGTTCGTCCGAGTTCTCCGGAATCAATTGTACGGCGTTTCAAAAAGTGATCAGCTGACGCTCTGCCTCACAGTTCGTGATGACGGTTTTAGTCGCATTGATAGCCGCTCTGCTCCCCGCTTGGCAGGCGACTCGCGTGGATGCGATGATTACACTGCGGTACGAGTGAAGAAACGATGACAATGGACATCCAACGACCCTCCAACGCGCGCGTCAAAAAAACCCGACGCATCGTCTACGTTGCCGTAGCAGTCGTTTCTCTCGCCGGAGTCTCCTACGGTGTTTCCCGCCTCCGCCCTGCCGCTCCTACCGTTGATCGCGCCACCATCTGGACGGATGAAGTAAAACGCGGCCCGATGCTCCGTGAAGTTCACGGCCTCGGTACGCTCGTTCCCGAAGAGATTCGCTGGATTCCCGCGCAAACCGATTCCCGTGTCGATCGCGTTCTGATACATCCCGGCGCCACTGTGCAGCCCGACAGCGTCATCCTTGAACTGACCAATCCCGAACTCCAGCGCGATGTGCTTGACGCCGAATATCAACTGAAAGCCGCGCAAGCCGATTACGAAAATCTTCGTGTGCAGGTCAACAGCGATCTCCTAAATCAGAAAGCCGCCACGGCCATGGTTCGCAGCGATTACGCCCAAGCCAAAATTCAGCATGAAGTCGACGATAAGCTTCACGCGCAGGGCCTGGCCGCCGATGTCACCGAACAATTATCCAAAGTGCGCATGGAACAGCTCGCTATTCGCCTGCAGCTGGAGGAGGAGCGCACCGCTAATGTTGCGGACACCGCCAAAGCGCGACTCCAGGCCCAACAGTCTCATGTCGATCAGCAACACGCTCTCTACGACCTCCGTCGCAGCGAAGCCGATGCCCTTCATGTTCGGGCCGGCATTCAGGGCGTTCTCCAACTCGTTCCGGTCGAAGTCGGCCAGCACGTCACCCCGGGCACCAATCTGGCTCGTGTCGCCGATCCTAAAAAACTCAAGGCTGAAATCAAGATTGCAGAAACTCAAGCACGCGACGTCACCATCGGCCAGAAAGCTTCCGTGGACACTCGCAACGGTATCGTCAACGGTCATGTCTCCCGCGTCGATCCTTCCGTGCAAAATGGTACTGTCACTGTCGATGTCGAATTCGCAGACCCGCTTCCCCTCGGCGCTCGCCCCGACCTCAGTGTCGATGGCACCATCGAGCTCGAAAACTTGAAAGACGTTCTCTACGTCGGACGTCCCGTTCATGGCCAGTCGGACAGCACCGTCGGTCTGTTCAAACTCATCGATGACGGCTCCGAAGCCGTGCGCGTCAACGTCAGGTTAGGCCGCAGCTCGGTCAATACCGTAGAAGTTCTTCAGGGTCTGAATGTTGGCGACAAAGTGGTGCTCTCAGATATGTCCGTCTGGGACAATTTCGACCGCATTCGATTGCGCTAAGGAAGGAAATCGATGGTACCTCACCACCGCGCTCGCTTTAAGTACAGCGAAAACACCGTCATTTTGAACGGAGTCCGCGGATGGAGAAATGTCTCGTTTTTGCTTTCAAAGAACTCTGACTCGGAGGCGTCATGACTTCACCAGGCACTACGCTCATCAAAATGAACAACGTCCAAAAAGTCTTCTATACCGACGAACTCGAAACCCACGCGCTATCTTCGATCAATCTCGAGATCAAGAAGGGTGAACACGTGGCTATCGCCGGCCCTTCTGGCTGTGGCAAGTCCACGCTCCTGGCTATTCTCGGCCTACTCGATACTCCGACCGAAGGGGACTATTCACTCAACGGCCAGCCTGTGTCCAGTCTCAAACTCAGCGACCGCTCGCGCATTCGCAATCGGGAAATCGGTTTCATCTTTCAGGCCTTCAATCTCATCGGCGATCTGACTGTGTACGAAAACGTGGAACTCCCCCTCACTTATCGCGGCATGCTCTCCTCGGAACGCAAAGACAAAGTTCAGGCTGCCCTCGAACGTGTTGGCATGGCGCACCGTGCCAAACATTACCCCGCACAACTCTCCGGCGGTCAGCAGCAGCGCGTGGCGGTGGCCCGTGCCCTCGTTGGCGATCCGCTGATCCTCCTGGCCGATGAGCCCACCGGAAATCTCGACTCCAAGAATGGGGATGCCGTCATGGATCTGCTCAAAGAACTCCACCAAAACGGAGCCACTATCTGTATGGTGACCCATGACCCTCGCTACGCCGATCACGCCGAGCGCACCGTCCATCTCTTCGACGGTAAAATCGTCCCCGATGGGACAAACCTCGCCGGCTCCTAACTCCGTTCCACCCCTTAAGACCTGAAAATGTTCCTAGACAGTAGAAACGTTGCACAAGGAGTGAATGAATTTCAGCTGAATGGACTGCACAGCCGAGATGGGCACACTTTGCAGGGTTTTTGACTTTTCCGGAGCCGTTGTCTGAGCGTTCCGGGAGCCCTCGCCCGTGGTTCGCTAGTCTGTATGCGTCTTGTGAATTGTCGGAAGTGAGTGTCTAATGTTGCCGGAGGATTTATGGACATCGTGGTGGCGTTGAAGCAGGAAGAAGCAGAGCTACAGAAACAGTTGAAAGGGATACAAGGAGCCATTGCCGCTCTGGACGGTGCGCGTCACACTCCTCACGGCGCACGTCGCGTCAGCCATAAAGGAGTCCATAAGCGCACGATGTCTGCGGCGGCGAGAGCAAACATTTCGAAGGCAACAAAGGCGCGGTGGGCAAAGTTCAGGGCTGAAAACGCTAAGAAAGGGAAGTAATCTGTCCATCCATCCTACTTGTCCAGCGCGAGATGTCGAATCATCGAGCAGCGACCGAGCAGCTGGCCTTTGCTGGGGTCCATCTATGATCTGGCCGAAATCATTACAAGGTAGGTCTTGCGAGCCAGACTCAGTGAATCAGGTAGTTTGCGTCGGATTATCAATTGTGGCGTTGTTGGCGCTCTCCAGAGTCGTAGTGGCAGGTGTCTGTCATGGTGCATGATGACAAAAGACTGGCTTTTCTTTGAAGCAAGGCTGTGTTGTGAGATCCGGATCGGAACACTTGTGAGAATTCACCAGGAAATGCTGAATGAAAGTTGAAATTCGCGCGTTAGCAAATATAAAACGACCGTTTACGGTACCATCCTTGCCGGAAAACACAGTACATATCTGGCATGGCGGGATCGTCAAGCGAGACCTCGATTTACAAACCCTTTATCGTTTCCTGTCTGTAGATGAACGTGTGCGGGCGAAGAATTTTCATTTTGACAAACACAGAAACCAATTTATTTCTAGTCGAGGCATGCTCCGCGTTCTTCTCGCCGCTTATCTCGGAAACTCTCCGGAGCGGATCGTCCTTAGTTACTCCAAGTACGGCAAACCACTTCTGAGCATGGGTCTGAAGTCCTCTGACTTGAATTTCAATATCTCGCACGCTGAAGGCATAGCTGTGTTCTCGTTCGCGAAAAATATCCAAGTAGGAATTGACATCGAACGCGCTCAGCAGGACCGGAACTGTCTAGAAATATCAGAACACTTTTTTTCGGATTACGAACGTGAGTATTTGCGCTTTCTTTCGGACAAACCCTTGAACGAGGCATTTATTCGTTGCTGGACGAGGAAGGAGGCATTTGTAAAGGCAAAAGGCGAAGGGCTTTCGATGCCTTTCCATCAATTCGACGTGTCGTTGGGAGAAGATGAGCCAGCATCGCTGTTAGCGACAAGACCTGACCCCGAGGAAGCTTTGCGTTGGACGTTGAATGATCTGGCAATCGAAACAGGGTATGTAGCAGCAGTTGCGTGCGAGCGGGCCAACTGCGTAGAAGGCGAGCCAGTAATAGTTGAAAATCGGTCGCAGGTCGTCTCTAAGGCGCCCATGATCTTCTCGATAGGAATTTGAATAATTGGAGAAGAAGTGCTCTCGTGTGAAACGAGGGAATTTAGCCGGACCAAAACTTAGTGCGTGAAATTCTGCCGGTGTGGAACGAATAGACTGCAAGAAAATACGTATTTCACCAAAAAAGCTTGACGAAGGCGATCAGAGTCTGTGACTATACGCACTGCCATGTAGCTTCAGTTTTGAGTTGGCCATTTTTCCTCTCAACAGGCGGCAGCCTGTCGCATCAAGCCGCTGGTCCAAGAAATTCTCGCAGGCAGACTCCGATCAGATCTCACAGTTGATGAAAGCTGCTGTCGCGGGCCACCGAAAGAGTTCAGCGGTTGCCTGCATTCCTCATTCAGTACTCTCCAGAAATCGGGTGACTTTTAGCTCCAATCTCAGGGCTCGCTGGAAGCGATCGCGGGCGGCTACCCACTAACAGTAGTTGCCCCTGAGAATATTTCTAGTCTTGATCTAAGTCGTAGGTGCGTTGCGATGACTGAGCTTAACGTCCCGCCAATGCCATTTATCGTCGGTGTGCCGCGTTCTGGCACCACCTTACTGCGATTTTTTCTGGACTCGCATCCGGATTTAGCGATTCCGCAAGAGACCCATTTTCTACCTGCTCTGGGAATTGTGGAATGTGGTACGTCAGTCTTCCAAGAAAGATTCGTCTCTCCAGATTTCGGCGAGTCGCCGTCGGTCAAGGGCTATCTGTCAGCCTTGGTGCGTGAGGCGGTGCACGCAATCATAGTGAGGTCAGAGTTCTGGAGTGACTTCAATTTGTCGGCCTCAGAATTGGCACGACAAATGTCAATCATTGAACCTTTCACGGTAAGCGATGGCTTGCGCTGCTTTTATCGCATGTATGCCCATCAGGCTGGCAAGAAACGCTGGGGAGACAAAACGCCTATCTACGCAACTTGTATGACTGCCATACAAACGATATTACCGGAGGCACACTTCATCCACATTATTCGGGATCCTCGAGATGTGGTTTTGTCGCACAAAGGGCGCAAGGCTTGGGCAACAGCAGATGACGTGGGCCTGGCCGCTCACTATTGGCAAGAAATATTTCGTGAGGCGCGGCGACAATCGGCGTGTGTGTCGCACTTCATGGAGCTTCGGTATGAAGACCTCCTCAACGACACGACAACCGTTCTCAAGCAGGTGTGTAATTTTATTTCTCTAGCTTATTGCCCGGAAATGGAAGTGAATCAGCGCACGGCCGGGGGGCGCCTAAACGAACTCCAGGACTCATACGACCATCTAGGAGAGGTCAGAGTTTCAAAGAGTCAGAAGTTGGACAACTACCGCAACGCGGTAATGCCGGTCGATACCACGAGGATAGGACGATGGATACAGGAACTAACACCGCAGGAAAAGCGAGTTATCGAAGAAATCGTTGGAGACTCACTGCTTGAGCTGAGGTACAGGTTAGCAGACCCCGCGATGTGAGTACCTGGACAAACGAGTAGGTCGATTACCAACTTTATATTATTTTCGCTCGCGCTGTCGGTTATTCAGCGGAAGGAGAAGCGGAGGATTTGATGCTCTCGGACGAGTGCAAAGGGTCTTCGCAGGAAGACAGAACGCCAGGTTAGGCTAGAGCAATGAGCGACTGCTTTAGCCGATCTGCTCCACATCTTGGTTTCACTCAGGACGGCGTGGATTTTTACGACCAAACCCGGTCCTGGCCACCGAACATCACGATGATGTGGCGTGAGTCCATCGTTGCAAGACTGGGTAATGCGGCAAACATACTCGATCTAGGTGTCGGAACGGGGCGGCTCGCGATAGAGCTCCGCCGGGAAGCGCCTAATGTAGTGGGCTTGGATTTTTCATTTCCCATGTTATCGAGATTCAGTCGGAAGCAGCGAGAGATTAAAGACAAAGTGCCACTCATTCAGGGCGACGCAACTATGTTGCCCTTTCACGAGTCGAGTTTTGACTGCGTTTTGACAACTCACCTTTGGCCATTCGTCGCTGAGTGGCATCGTGGGCTTTCCGAGGTATGCAGAGTCTTGCGTCGCAGCGGACTTCTGATCGATACGGAAGGAGGACCGACATTTGAAGGCCTGCGTGGAGAACTTCACGACGCATGGCAGAGGGCCTTAGTTCGAAGAGGAGTGGTCGCTCGATACCCTGGCCCGCAGAGCCGGCACGCTTTTGAAAAGGCACTAAGGGAACTTTGCGCCAGGAAGGTGGGACACATTTCCATTGCCACATGGTCAGAATCAAAGCAAGTTAAGGAGCTATTAAGCACGGTCGCCGGGCACTATCAATTCTGCTTTTGCGTGCCCCTTTCTGAAGTGAAGGCGATACAAAAGGAGATTGAGACGCGAGCGATGAATCATTTTCAGTTAGATGAGACTGTGCTCGACCCGCAATCGCTCAAACTAAGCATCTGGCGATTCGGAGCGAACCGCGAATCCGTAATAGACAGATGCGTCAGATGGTTCCGAGAGTGACGATTTGATTTTGGGGAGTGAGTCAAAAGATGGAGGCAAGCGACGAGAGACAGAACGTTTCTGTTGAAAGTAAAACAAGAATGGCTTTTTTGGGGCGGAAACATTGGTTCGGATCCGGAAGGGGCCCGGTGTAGGGGCAACCCGGGGAGGTCAAAATGATTGAAAGTTCTCAGGATTCAGGGGATTTTAGTAGGGCAGCAGGTTTAGCCGTTCGGAAGCTAGAAACGTTCTTCTGTAGCCTTGAGCACGGAGAACGAGAAGTCGTTATCGAACTAATTCGCCAGGCATGGATGTTGACCTCAAGAAGCGCCACGCACGTTGGAGTCAATCCTGCGCTTGCGCGCGACCCAAGAAGACGACAACAGAGTGTCAGTCCCGACATTATCATGAGGAACGCTCCGACGCTGATTCGCTCTCTGAGCCCCGAGGATTCTGTTGAGACTGACAACTCACACTCTTCGGATTCCAACCGACGCATAATTATCGATCCATTCGACCACGAGGACTGCTGCAGTTATCTCGAGCAGCCCTCCCGAGGATAAAGTGGATTTCTTCAATACTGTAAACTCCTTGGAACGACAGGCGCTTCGGCTCGCATTGGTGATGAGGCCGCTCATCTGTTCTCGGGTTGCGATAACCCACAAAGATCGCCGTGAGTCCCGCGACTTAGCTCCGACCAGTCCGAGGTTTGGTGATTTGAGGCAATGACCAGCATTTTAGTTTCACAAATGGGCAACTTGACGCCGGTATCCGCCACCACTGTGTATGTTGATCGTTCAAGCGTGCCTCCCTCGCTTTGATCGAGGGAGAACCTTAAACACCGACGGACGAACTCTACATTCCTTAGAGGCCGCATCGCCTCGCTGAAATAGTATTGCGAAAATCATCCTTGACTACGTGCGTCAATTGAAGTAAAGGTACGTGCCTTGCTAGGTGGCGCGGAAGCTATCTATCGGGCGAGTTGTTGTCGCTTTCGCCAGTAGTTTAATGATTCAGCCAGCCTCTTGGCGGCAGCCTGCCTGCAGACTTTCACGAAGTAAAATCAGCATCTTCGAACTGGTTTGAAAAACAACCAGACACGTCTCTCGCCGATCCCCAGTAGCTAGTTCAGAACATAGTTGCCTTTCCAGCCCAAGCGTTTTTCGTGACGACGCTTTCGTTAGTTCTCCATTCGACAGGATTATCGGCTTTTTATCGACGTTCTCTGTGTTTTCGGGCCAAACAATCTAAGTCTCAAACGGAGTTCGCCATGAATGCCGGAAATTATCGTGATGGTGACTGGTTCGCTCTTCAGGTGAAACCCCGATGGGAAGGCTTTTGCACGAATTACCTGCAACAGAAAGGCTATGAAACGCTCTTTGCAACTTATGAGTCTAGAACTAAGACATGCGGAGGAAAGGCGAGAGAGCTAGTTCCGCTATTCCCTTGTTATGTCTTCTGTCGATTCATTTCTCGAATTACGGCGCCCATCGTCACTACGCCCGGGGTTGTTCGGATCGTCGGTGCGGGACGAATTCCAGTGCCGATTGACGATTCTGAGATTGAGGCTGTCCGTGCCATTGTGAGCTCAGGCCTGCCGCGTCAACCCCATCCCTTCCTGGAAGTCGGACAATTGATACGCATCGACAGAGGTTCGCTCTGTGGATTGAAAGGAATTCTTCTCTCGTTGAAGAGCAACTGCAGAATAGTTGTCAGTATCAGAATGTTACAACGCTCAGTGTCAGTGGAGGTGCCGAGTGACTGGGTAACTGCGGCGGCAGATCTTAAGAAGTGCGCCACCGCTTAATTAGTACCAAGAACTGATCTTCCTGCGGACGCCGCGTCGAATGTATAGTTGGTCGCGGTCCAAGTAACATCAAAGAGTCGAGACTTGAGATCAATGTCTTCAACTGAATCCACGGATCTGTGCAATTTGGCAGATTTGTTGCATTGGCGGGCACTGACCCAGCCCGACCGGAATGCATATATTTTTCTGGTCGACGGGGAAGTCGAGGAGAACTCACTAAGCTATGCTCAATTGGATCACCACGCGCGCGTGATAGCGGCAAGGTTGTGTGCGATTGGGGCTACTGGACAGCGCGCTCTCCTTGTCTATCGGGAGCCACTGGAGTACATCGCCGCATTCTTTGGCTGCCTCTATGCCAGAACTGTCGCCGTTCCTGTTTGTCCACCTAGTCGGTTAGAAGTTCGACGTCGTAGTTCCGCTAGATTTATTGGCGTTGCCGATGATGCGAAACCGTCCGTTGTGCTCACAACAAGATCTCTTGCCGATCTGACGGCCAAGCTTTTGACCGAGGGAGCGAGCCTTGAAGGAATAGAATGCCTCACCACGGATACATTGAGTGGCGATGCGATTGAACCTGGTTCACTGTCACGTACCGATCCGAATGCAGTTGCCTTGCTGCAGTACACGTCCGGTTCCACTGCCGCCCCTAAAGGGGTAATGGTGACGCACGGTAATCTGGTTCATAACGAACTCGTTATTCGGTGGGCATTTCGACAGTCTCACGAATCTACTGTGGTCGGATGGTTACCCCTCTACCACGACATGGGTTTGATTGGAAACATCCTGCAGCCTCTCTTCGTTGGCGCCCAGTGTATTATCTTGCAGCCTATGGCTTTCTTGCAGAAGCCTGTTCGATGGCTGCAAGCAATCATGCGCTACAGGGCGGTGACGAGTGGCGGTCCAAGTTCGGCATACGAATTGTGTATCCGCAGGATAAGCCCGGAGCAACGAAACGAACTCGATTTGAGCAGTTGGCGGGTGGCCTTCAATGGCTCGGAACCGATTCGCCCTGAAACAATGGAAGAATTTGCCAGATTGTTTGGCCCTCATGGTTTTCGTCGACGGAGCTTTTGCCCCTGTTATGGGTTGGCTGAGGCAACTCTCATCGTTTCCGGGCGGAGGACTTCAGGGAAGCCGATTACACGCAGAGTAGTTAACAACGGCCTGCAGAGCAAGTTGTCGGAAGACCGCGACTGTGCCGCACAGCAACTCCGAAATACTGTTAGCTGCGGCGAAATCGCCTTCGACGAAAGTGTCGTCATCGTTGATCCCGAATCTCTGACACCGTGTTCTCCGGGGCAGGTCGGGGAGATTTGGGTTTCGGGTCCGAGTGTTGCACGGGGCTATTGGAATCGACCAAATGAAAGCTTACAGACTTTTCAAGCTCATCTGGCGGATACAAAAGAGGGGCCATATCTGCGGACAGGGGATCTCGGAATACTCGAGGGTCGTGAACTTTATGTAACCGGTCGTCTGAAAGAGCTGATTATTGTCAGAGGGCAGAATCATTACCCGCACGATATCGAATTTACTGTTGGACGTTGCCATCGAGTCCTGAAGCCAAATTCCGCGGCGGTATTCTCTGTCGAGAACGAAGGGGAAGAAGGTGTGGTGGTCCTTCATGAGCTTGATCCTGCTCAGCGGGGAATCTCGGCAGAAGTTATCTCTGCGATTCGTAAGGCGGTGTCCGAAGATCACGAATTGCGAGCGTATGCCGTCGTCTTGATTCGATCGGGAACCCTTCCGAAGACGACGAGTGGCAAGGTTCAACGGGTTATTTGTCGAGAAAGGTTTCTGGCAGGAACGCTCGAATCACTCGCGTGCAGTGTCCTGGCGGACCCTTTCGGGGGATGCGGACGACCAGTGTCATTGCATGATCTGATCCTTGCCGGCCCGGACAAACAGGTCGAGCTTGAAAGATTCCTGGTTGCCGTGATCGCTCGCGTGTTGCGGGTGAACGAAGGATCATTTGATGCTGGCGGATCTTTGAGTGCGTTAGGGCTCGATTCATTGGCAGCAATGGAATTGAAATTTGCCATCGAGTCAGAATTGGGAATCACCCTCTCTTTGGCTCAACTGTTCGATAGCTCGAATATCCGTGAGATTGCGCTAAAGATTGGGGACAGTCTGACCTCGCGGTCCTTCGTGCCAATGCGAATTGCTGAACAAGAACACGAAGTGACTCGGAGCTTTCCGCTTTCCCATGGACAGGAATCGTTGTGGTTCTTGTACCGATGGTCGCCGCGCAGTGCTTCGTACAACCTCTCGCGCTCTTACGTTTTGCGGGGCAGTCTCAAGATAGAAACGTTGGTTGCCGCGTTTCAAACGCTAATCAACCGCCATTCTGCTTTGCGAACCGTCTTTTGTGAAGCCGGTCAGCAATTGCTCCAGCAGGTTCAGGAGAGCGCGAAACTATACTTCCGAGAGATCGATGGTAGTTCCTGGGACGAGGTGAGGCTTGGCGAGCAACTTGTTGAGGAGGCGCACAAACCTTTTGATCTGGCAAGTGGCCCATTGCTGCGTTTGAGTTTGATCCACCGTGATGAGCGCACGTGGGTTCTGCAGGCTGTCGCACATCATATTATTGCGGACTTCAAATCGTTCGAGATCCTGATGCGTGAGTTCGCGGACTTATATACTGCCGGGGAGGCTGGAACAGAACAGGAACTGCCGCCGGCGGACACTGATTATAGTGACTTTGTCCGTTGGCAAAGAGGTCTAGTAAGGGATTGCGACGGCCAGCGGCTGTGGGAGTATTGGCGTAATCAGTTGTCCAAAAAAACTCCTCTGTTGGAATTGCCTACAGATTATCGTCACCCAGCCATCTTGGACGGTCTCGGGGCCTTAGAGACTTTTGGAATCGGGAGTCACTTTGCTGAGTCGCTGAAGGGGCTGGGCCGCACTGCACGAGCGACGTTGTTCATGACCCTGCTGGCGGCATTTCAAATCTTATTGTATCGATACACCCATCAGAAGGACATTCTCGTTGCTTCTCCGAGTAGCGGGCGTACTCGTCCTGAGTTCCAGAATATCGTCGGATATTTTGTTAATCCTATTGTGCTTCGGGCAAATCTGTCCGGAAATCCGACCTTCACAAGTTTACTTGATGAAGTGCGGAAGACGGCTCTTGAGGCCTTCGAACATCAAGACTATCCGTTTAGCTGCCTGGTGGAGCGCCTTCAGCCCCAGAGAGATACTGGGTCGTCACCACTTGTTCGAACGATGTTTGTATTCTATCCGATGAATTCTCGTAAACAGGAGCCGGGCTCTGGCGACACCTGGAAGGTCGGAGCAATTGAACTTGAACGGATAGACTCAGAGCAACGAAGCGCCCAGTTCGATTTGGCTCTGGTAATGGAAGAGCGGGACGGGGACCTCGTTGGATCGTTCCAGTATCGTACAAATCTGTTCAAATCAGAGACGATTCACCGGATGGCGGGACACTTTGAGAAGTTGCTGGAAGGGATCGTAGCGGATCCGGAAGGGCGAGTGGGAGAGTTGCCGCTGCTGACGGAGGGAGAGCGGGAGCAGTTGTTGAAGGAGTGGAATGAGACGGGAGTGAAGTACCAGGAGGAGAAGTGCATCCACGAGATGATCGAGGAGCAGGTGGAGCGGACGCCGGGAGCGGTGGCGGTGGTGTATGGGGAAGAACAGCTGACGTATGAGGAGTTGAACCGGCGTGCGAATC
>Ga0070765_100002241_pt1 | contig 12061 bp, 14 predicted proteins | sample HubBroMetageWFT5_FD_71516 | JGI IMG/M metagenome (GOLD analysis project Ga0070765, IMG submission 71516) | Warmed and freeze-thawed soil microbial communities from the Hubbard Brook experimental Forest, New Hampshire - Hubbard Brook CCASE Soil... | ecosystem: Environmental > Terrestrial > Soil... | reverse complement strand
CTCAAGGCGAATACGATCGACGCCCTGTTGGAGCGGCTCGATGCGGTGTGACCGCTTCGCGCTAAGCGGCGGCGTCAACGACGTAGCGGCCGTCGCCGCCGAGATCCGGAAGCTGGTGCCACCGCCGGAGTCGGTCCGCGATGGGGTCGCGCTGATCATCGCCACCGTGCGCGCGGGCGGCGACCGGGCCGTCCGCGACTACTCGCGGACGCTTGACACCGGTGGCCGCGAGCCGCAAGCGCTGCTGGTCAGAGACGACGAGCTCGACGCGGCCGCGGCCGCGCTCGACCCGGACGTGCGCCGCGGGATCGAGCGCGCGATCCGGAACGTGGAAGCGGTCGCCGCGGCGTGGGGCGACCGTGCAAAGGAGGTCGTCGTCCTCGGGGAGAACCGGGTGATCCTCCGCCGCACGCCTGTCGACCGCGCGGCGGTGTACGTACCCGGCGGCCGCGCCCCGTACCCGAGCACGGTCGTGATGGGTGCGGTTCCGGCCAGACTCGCCGGGGTGAAGCACATCGCCGTGTGCTCGCCACCGCGCACCGACGGGGACCTCGATCCCGTGATCCTGGCCGCGTGCCGGCTCGCCGGCGTCAATACCGTCTACCGGATGGGCGGCGCCCACGCAATCGCCGCCCTCGCCTACGGGACCCAGTCCGTCCCAGCCGTCGATGTGATCGTCGGCCCCGGGAACCTGTACGTCCAGGAGGCCAAGCGCCAGGTGTTCGGACAGGTGGCGATCGACGGCTTCGCCGGGCCGAGCGACCTGCTCGTTATCGCCACCGGCGACGCCGACCCCGAGCCGCTCGCGCTCGATCTCCTGGCCCAGGCCGAGCACGGCCCCGGCACGCTGGTCGTCGCCGCGTCGGACGCCCCCGAAACCCTCGGTGTCTTCGAACAGCGCCTCGCCGATGCCACCGATACCGGCGCGGTGGCGTGCCTGGTGGCGGCGGCGACCGCGAAACAGCTGATCGCGTTCGCCGAGGCGTTCGCCCCGGAGCACCTCCAGCTCGTCGGCCCCGAGGTCGAGGCGCTGGCGGACCACGTCACCCGCGCCGGCTGCCTGTTCGTGGGCGCTGGCTCCGGCACCGCGTTCGGCGATTACATCGCGGGCTCCAACCACATCCTGCCGACGAACGGCGCGGCCCGGTTCGCCTCGGGGGTGTCACCCGAGCACTTCGTCCGGCGCTTCAGCGAGGTGCATGTCGAGGATCCCGTGGAGCTCGCGAAACTCGCGGCCCCGCTCGCCCGCGCCGAAGGGTTCGAGCTGCACGCCCGGTCGATGGAAGCCCGCATTCGGGAGAATGGGCCCCGATGACGCGGATCGGACTGATCGAGCGGAAGACCGGCGAGACCGAGATCAAGGTCAGCCTCGCGCTCGACGGCAGCGGTGCCGGCGAGCGCGACACCGGTGTCGGCTTCTTCGACCACATGCTCGACCTGCTCGCGCGCCACGGGCGTCTCGACCTCGGCCTGGAAGCCCGCGGCGATCTCGAGACCGGCGCCCACCACACGGTCGAGGACGTCGGGATCTGCATCGGGCAGGCGCTCGACGAGGCGCTCGGCGACCGCGCCGGGATCGCCCGCTACGGGCAGGCCACGATTCCGATGGACGAGGCCCGCGCCTCGTGCGCGATTGACGTCTCCGGCCGCGGGTTGTGCGCGTTCGAGGCGAACCTCCCGCCCGGCGCGATCGGCAACTTCGACCACGAGCTTGTCGAAGAGTTCTTCCGCGCGCTGGCGCTGAACGCGAAGCTCACCCTGCATCTGACGATCGAGCGCGGCACCAACGCTCATCACACGATCGAGGCGGCGTTCAAGGCGGCAGCCCGAGCGCTCCGGGCCGCCACGGCGCTGGACGCGACCGAGCGCGGGGTGCCGAGCACGAAGGGGACACTCACGTGACCAGCGTCGCCGTCGTCGACTACGGCATGGGGAATCGTCGCTCGGTCGAGAAGGCGCTCGAGCACGTCGGCGCACGCACTGCCATCACCAGCGACCACGACGAGCTCCGCGCCGCCGATGGGCTGGTGCTGCCGGGCGTGGGGGCGTTCCCGCAGGCGATGCGCAACCTCGGACAGCTCGGCCTCCCGGACGTCATCATCGAATGCGTCGAGCGCGGAGCGCCACTCCTTGGCATCTGCCTCGGCATGCAGTTGTTGCTCGACTCCTCGGAGGAGATGGGCGGCGCGGCCGGGCTCGGGCTGATCCACGGCGAGGTCACCCGCTTACAGGCCGGGGGCCTGCGGATCCCGCACATCGGGTGGAACGAGGTTCGGTTCGAGCGCGCCTCGAGCCTGACCGACGACCTGCCGCCCGGTGGGTGCGCGTTCTACCACGTGCACTCGTTCGCGGCGCGGCCGAGCGACCCCGAAGCCGTCGTCGGCACCACCGAATACGGCGAACGTTTCGGAACGATCGTCGCTCGCGAAAACGTGTTCGGCGTTCAGTTCCACCCCGAGAAGTCCTCGCGCAACGGACTGAGCATGCTCCACGACTTCGTAGGGATCTGCGCGAGCGTGCGCGCATGATCCTGCTGCCCGCGATCGACATGCTCGAGGGCAAGGCCGTCCGCCTGACTCGCGGCGAGTTCGACCAGAGCACGGTGTACGACGCCGATCCCCTCGACGCCGCCCGGCGATGGGCGAATGACGGCGCGCGGAGATTGCACATCGTCGACCTCGACGGCGCGCGCAGTGGCGCCCCGGTCAATCTCGAGCACGTCCGGCGTATCGCCGCGGACGTCGACGTGCCGATCCAGGTCGGGGGCGGGATGCGGACGATCGAGTCGGTCCGGGACGTGGTGAACGCCGGCGCGACCCGCGTCGTGATCGGGACCGCCGCGTACACCGACATCGACTTCCTCGACGAGGCGATCGCCGAGCTCGGGGACCGCGTCGTGGTCTCGATCGACGCCCGCGCGGGGAAGCTCGCGGGGGCGGGCTGGACCGAGCAGACGGACATCCCGATCGAGACGGTGATCGAGCGCCTCAGCGCGCGCGGCGTCCAGCGGTACGTCTTTTCCAGTATCGACCGGGATGGGATGCTTGCGGGTCCCGACCTCGACGGCGCCCGGCGCGTCGCCGAGGCCGTGCGCGGCACCTACGCGTATTCGGGCGGGGTCTCGACCCTGGACGATCTGCGCGCTCTCGTCGAGCTCAGGCAGGTCAATCTGAGCGCGGTGATCGTCGGCAAGGCCCTCTATGAGGGTCGGTTCACGGTCGCCGAGGGCCAGGCCGTCCTCGACGGCTGATGCACTACAAGCGAGTCATCCCCTGCCTCGACATCGATCGCGGTCGCGTGGTCAAGGGCGTCGGGTTCGTCGACCTGCGCGACGCCGGCGACCCGGTCGAGCTTGCGTGCCGCTACGCCGCCGCCGGCGCCGATGAGCTGGTGTTCCTCGACATCACCGCGACCTCGGACAAGCGCGACACGGTCGTCGACCTGGCGCGGCGGACGGCCGACGACGTGTTCATCCCGTTCACGATCGGCGGCGGCATCCGCTCGGTCGCCGACGCCCAGGCGGTGCTCGACGCCGGCGCCGACAAGGTCTCGGTGAACTCCGCGGCGCTGGCGCGGCCGGAGCTGCTCGACGAGCTCGCGGCGACGTTCGGCGCCCAGTGCGTCGTGCTCGCGATCGACGCCAAGGCGCGCGACGGCGGCGGCTGGGAGGCGTTCGTCGCCGGCGGCCGGACGCCGACCGGCCGGGACGCTGTCGAATGGGCGCGCGAGGGCGTCGAGCGCGGCGCGGGGGAGATCCTGCTCACGAGCATGGATCGCGACGGCACCAACGCCGGCTACGACCTTGGTCTGACCGAGGCCGTCGCCGCAGCGGTCAGCGTGCCCGTGATTGCCTCCGGTGGCGCGGGAGCGGTCGAGCACCTGACCGAGGCGCTCGAGGCCGGCGCGGACGCCGTGCTGTGCGCGTCGATCCTCCATTACGGGCAACACACCGTGCCCGAGATCAAGGCCGCGCTCGCCCGGGATGGGGTGGCGGTCCGTTCGGTGGATTAGTGGGTCTCGCTGCGCCCGACGTCCCTGGGGCCGGTTCCGCCGGGCATCCTTGCCCGGCGCGGCAGTCGCGACCGCCCGCGCGGCACGGACGCCGCGCGGAACGGCCCCAGGGACGCCGCGAAGCGGCCCATCAAAACCGTCAGCCCACGCACCCGCGGGGCGCGGAATCCCGGCCCTCTGGGTGAACCTACAGTTGTATGTTGGCCCGGTTGAAGGGGGCCGCGATTACGCGGCCTCTTCTACGTATCCGGCAGCAGCGCATGCATCGCAGTACGCGGCGGGCGGGACACGGGGCTCATAACAGCCAGGGCGGCAACAAGTCGAGGACCGCTTAGGCCGACCGCGACCGATGCGGGCTGCGGCAGCGTCCTTCAGCTCCTCGCGCATGCGATCGAGCTCCGCTGCGTGGTCCGCGCAGAACCTGCGGCCCGGAAGAGTCGGCTCCTGGCAATGACTTCCACTACGACAACGCATATATAGCTGAGGATAGCAAAAAGCGCTCGAACACACGTTCCATGCAGGGCGCTTTGCACGCCCTGAGCGGGCATTTCGTGAGCGCGTGTGGATTTTCGGCGAGCGCTGTGTGGGGATTACGTTAGCGATTCGGAAGCATCTGGTACAGCATGGTGTATCCGCTCAGGTAGATCGCGTGGTTGTCGGCGACGACCGGGTTGAATGCGCCGTCGGGGAACGAGAACACCTTACGGCCGGTGCGTGCGTCAAGGCCGGCGGTGGTCTTCGTTCCGAGGTCGGAGTAGTAGACGACGCCGCCGACGATCGTCGCCGACCCCGAGATCTTGCCGCCGGCGGGATGCTTCCAGCGGATCGCGCCCGATTTCGCGTCGAACGCGTAGAAGTTGCCGTCGTAGGAGCCGAGGTAGATGGTCGGGCCGAGGCCAGGGGTGTTGTCCACCGCCGCCGACGCGTACACGTAGGCGCCGGTGCCTGTGGCCCACGCGAGCTGACCGGTCTTGGCCGAGAACGAGTACACGCGCCCGTCGGTGTTCCCCATGTAGACGCGCCCGAACGCCACCGCGGGCGTCGAATAGAAGTTGCCGGAGCCGAATCCGAAGTCGGCCCCGTTGGTGTTGGACGCCCACACCTGGTGCCCGGTGGCGGCGTTTACCGCGTATGCGCGCCCGGAGTAGTCGCCGAAGTAGAGGACGCCGTTCGCCAGCGCCGGACCGCCCTTCACCGGACCGCTCGCGTGGAAGGTCCAGTTGACCCGGCCGGTGGTGGCGTTCAGCGAGTAAACGGTGCCGCTCTGGTCGCCGAAGTACACGGAGTTGCCGAATGCGATCGGCGAGGACTCGGTACCCGCGGGGATCACCTTCGACCACACGACCCGACCGGTCGTCATCGACAACGCCACGAACCGCCCGTTGCCCGGGGTTTGGCCGGCGTGCGGACTGGTCGAGAGCAGCGCGACGTACATCAGGCCCTGCGCTACGCCCAGGGAAGGCGAGGCGGCGGCCAGCGTCCCCACCTTGGTTTCCCACAGCTTGCGGCCGATCAGCTTGTCGAGCGCCTTCGCCGAGCCGTCGTCGTCGATCACGTACAGCGTGTTCTGGTAGATGACCGGCGGGAATTCGAGCAACGCGTAATCCTGGAAGCGCCACCCGATGTGAAGCGGCGGCCGGGGCACGTTCGCGCCCGGAAAGAAATGGGTGCGCTCGGCGTCGTAGCCATATCGCGGCCACAGGAAGTCGTTGACCACCGGCTTCGGCTTCGGCGCGGCCGTGGTCGTGGGCGTGCTGAAGGCGACGTCGGGATTGGAGACGTTGTGGGGCGAGTGGATGAGGACGTAGGCCACCGCGCCTCCCGCCACGACCAACAGAACCACCACGGCGACGAGTCCCCACCGCAGCCACCGTCGCGAACCGGGACTCGGCATGGCGGGCAATGCTAGCCACCCGCCTCCCCGAAGCGCTTGGGAAGAAACTATGTCTATGCCGACGTTTCCGCCCAAGCCCATTGAGCTGGTCGAACGCGTGGTCGCGTTGCCGGCGGCGCGACCGCTGCTCGCGCGCCTGCCAGACGATGCCGGGGTTCATCTCGTTGGGGGCGCGGTGCGGGATCTGCTGCTGGGCGGGGCGCCGGTCGACCTCGATCTGGTGGTTGAGGGCGACGCGCGCGCCGTAGCGGCGTCGCTCGGAGGCGAACTGAAGGCGTTCGACCGGTTCGGAACCGCGACGGTCGTGCTCGACGGGCACAGCTACGACATCGCGCGCGCCCGCCGCGAGACCTACGCGTACCCGGGTGCGCTACCCGACGTCGAGCCGGCGCCGCTCGCCGAGGACCTCCTGCGGCGCGACTTCACGGTCAACGCGCTGGCGCTGGCGCTCGCGCTCGCCGGCGCCCACGCGGGCGAGCTGTCGGCGGCGCCGGCGGCGCTCGAGGATCTGCACACTCGCCGCCTCAGGGTGCTCCACGACCGTAGCTTCATCGACGACCCGACGCGGTTGATGCGGCTGGCGCGGTACGCGAGCCGCCTCGGGTTCGAGGTCGAGCCGCACACCCGGGAATTGGCGGACGCGGCCGTCGCCGGCGGTGCGCTCGGGACGGTCAGCCGCCCGCGGCTCGGAGCCGAGCTCAGGCTGCTGGCGCGGGAGCCGGATCCGATCCGCGCACTGCGGGGCCTTGACGACCTCGGCCTCGGTCGCGCGATCCACCCGGCGTTCGGGATCGAGGACGACGAGCTCGCCCGCCGCGCGCTCGCGGTCCTGCCGGATGACGAGGGCCGCGACCGCCTGGCCTTGGCGGTGGCCGCGCGGGGCGTTCCGCCGGATGAGCTCGTCGCGCTGCTCGAATCGCTCGCATTCGAAGCCGAGGACCGCGACGCGATCCTGCTCGCCGCCACCCGCGCTGACGACGTCGCCCGGGCGCTGCACGCAGCGAGCGCGCCGTCGGAGATCGCCGAGGCGGTGGGGGGCGCGCCTCCGGAGCTGGTGGCGCTCGCGGGGGCCCTCGGGCCTGCCACCGAGGCCCGTGAGTGGCTCGACACGCTCCGCCACGTCCGCCTCGCGATCGACGGAAGCGACCTGCTCGCCGCGGGGGTCCCCGAGGGCCCGGCGATCGGCCGGGGACTTCGGGCGGCGCTGGCGGCGAAGCTTGATGGCCAGGTCTCCGGCCGCCGGGAGGAGCTCGCGGCCGCGCTGACGGCGGCGGTTGGTACAACAGGCCGATGAGGTTGCCGGCGCCGTTCTACGCGTGGGACGAACATCTGGGGATCGATCTCCCCGGCGCGCGGGCGTTGTTCACGACCCGCCGCGGCGGATTCTCGGACGGTCCCTACGCGAGCCTCAACATGGGCCGCATGACGGACGATCGTCCCGAGGCCGTCGGACGAAACCGGGCGAAGGTGCAGGAGCTGGCCGGCGTTCCGTCGGCGATGATCTTCCAGGTCCACGGCACCTCCGTGCGCACGATTTCCGGTATGGACGAGGTCGGCGTCGCGATGGCGCCCGATGACGAGGTCGAGCTCATCCGGGCGGATGGTCAGGCGACACGGCTCCGCGGCGCGGCCCCCATGGTGATCTCCGCCGACTGCCTCCCGATTGCGATCGCCGGGCGCGGAAATCACGCTGCCGGCGACGGTGGGGCAGTGGCGATGCTTCACGCCGGCTGGCGTGGTCTCGCCGCCGGGATCGTGGCCGAGGGAGTGCGCGCCGTCCGCGAGCTCGGCGCCGGCGGTCCCCTCGAGGCGGCGATCGGGCCGGGCGCCGGCGGGTGCTGTTACGAGGTGGGGGAGGAGGTGTTCGAGCTGTTCTCCGAGTACGACGAACGCGTACGCAATGGGCGGAACATCGACCTCAAGGCGATCGCGCGGGACCAGCTCGAGCGAGCGGGTGTGGCGGTCGTGCACGACGCCGACCTGTGCACGATCTGCTCGGACGAGTCCCTGTTCTTCTCTCACCGCCGCGATCACGGCGTGACCGGGCGACAGGCTGGGCTGGTGTGGTTGAGCTGATCACGGGCCTGCGGGTTGAGACCGTCCGGGAGAACCTCGAGCGCGTACGGTCCGAGATCGCCGGCACCGGCCGCGACCCCGCGGAGGTGCAGATCCTCGCCGCCGTCAAATACGTCCCGCTCGAGGAGCTCGGGGTACTGGCACAGGCCGGCATCGAGCTCGTCGGCGAGAACCGCGCGCAGGAGCTCGCGGCGAAGGCGGACGCCTATCCCGGCGCCTTCACGTGGGACTTCATCGGTCAGCTCCAGAGCCGCAAGGTCCGCCAGGTACTGCCCTATGTCCGCTACATCGAGACGGTCGCGAGCGACTCGGCGCTCGAGCAGCTCGGACGTCATGGAACGCCCGAGACCGAGATCCTGATCGAGGTCAACGTGGCCGGCGAGGCGGGAAAGAGCGGGATCGCCCCGGCGGAGGTGCCGGCGTACCTCGAACGGTCTCCCGTGCGGGTCGTCGGGCTGATGACGATGCCGCCACTGGCGCCGTCGGCGGAGGCCAGCCGGCCGCATTTCGCGGCCCTCCGAGAGCTCGCCTCCGAGTACGGTCTGGCTCAGTTGTCGATGGGCACGAGCCAGGACTATCTGATCGCCGTGCAGGAGGGAGCGACAATTGTGCGACTTGGCACGAGCCTGTACCGCTCCCGCGCGTCATAATCAGCAGGGAATCGCGGTCTTCTAACGAAACTTCGAATCCGAGATGGCCTTACGAGACACCTGGCACCGCACGCTCATGTACTTCGGGCTGGCCGACGACGAAGAGTACGAGGACGAGGCCGAGCCCTACAACGAGCCGGAGGTCGAGGCCCAGGACGCCTACCGCGACCGGCCGAACGTCCGGCGCCTGAGCTCGCGGCGCCGGCGAGACGAGTTCGACGACATCTTCGCCGACGACCCCGAGGCCGAGCGGCGCACGACGTCGCTCCGACCCGTCCGGAGCGGAGGCGGAAACGGCCGCAGCGGGGACGTGCGCGTCCACTTCGTCGCGCCCAAGAACTTCAACGAGGTCCAGGATGTCGCCGACAAGTTCAAGGACGCGATCCCGGTGATCCTGAATCTCCAGAGCACCGACCACGAACTGTCCAAGCGACTGATCGACTTCTCGAGCGGGCTCACGTATGCCCTCGACGGCGGAATGCAGCGGATCGCCGACAAGGTGTTTCTACTCACGCCGCGCAACGTCGAGGTGTCCGCGGAGGAGCGCGCGCGGCTCCTCGAAAAGGGTTTCTTCAACCAAAGCTGAGAGGCCGCTCAAGGCGGAGCGCCCGGCAGCGATAGATTTGTGTACATGCAGGTCGGACTGATCGGCGCTGGCAACATGGCGCGTGCCCTGGCACGAGGCTGGGGCGATCCGGTGCTCGTCTCCGACAGCGGCTCAGGACGCGCCAGGGCACTGGCGGAAGAAATTGGTGGCGAAGCACTCGACTCGAACGTCGCCGTCGCCGACCGTGCGGACCTGATCGTGCTCTGCCACAAGCCGGCGCAGTGGCTGCCGGTAGCGCACGAGCTTCGCGGGCACGCCAAGGCGGTCGCCTCGGTTCTCAGCGGTGTGGACACGGGCGCGCTCCGTCAGGAGTACGGCGTGCCGGTGTTCAGGTTCATGCCGAACACGCCTGTTGAGGTGCGGCGCGGGGTGGTCTGTTACTCGCCCGAGCAGGACGTCGACGCCGCGCTCGAAGCCCAGGTGCTCGAGCTTTTCGGCAGACTCGGGACCGTGGTCAATGTCCCCGAACGGCTCATGCCCGCCTGCGGCGCGGTGGTCGGGGTCGGTCCCGCTTACCAGGCGCTGCTGGTCGAGGCGCAGGTCGACGCCGCGGTTCGCCACGGGCTCGCGGCCGGGCTCGCCGGCCGGCTCGTCGCCGAGACGATGGCCGGGACGGCGGCGCTCCTGAACAGGCGCGACTACGACACGCTCGCGGTTCGCCGCGAGGTGGCCTCGCCCGGCGGGACCACGGCGCGAGGACTGGCGGCGCTCGAGCGCGCAGGCGTGCGGCCCGCGTTCCAGGACGCGATGGACGCGGTCGTGGGGCCAGGTCTCTGATGCTGGTCGAGGCGGTCACCCGCGGCGACATCGCGAACTACGTCTCGGCGCTGTTCCTCGTCTACATCCTGCTGATCTTCGTTTACATCCTGCTCAACATGATGTTCTCGCTGGGGCTCCGTCCGCCGTACTCCCGGTATATGGACGCGGTCATGAATTTCCTCCGGGACGTGTGCGAGCCGTATCTGAAGATCTTCCGGCGCTTCATCCCGCCGATCGGCATGTTCGACCTGACTCCGATGATCGCGATCATCGTGCTGTACATCGTGCGGACGGTCGTGGTCAACCTGATCTCTGGCTGATGCGCCGGGTCGTGGCTGCGGGCTGAGCGCCCGCCTGAGATGACGCAGACGCAGGCATCGGTCCGGGTGGCGGCCTTCGCCCGCGCCGCGCTGGTCGCGGCCGTGGTGGTGATCCTCGATCAGGTGACCAAGAGTCTGGTGCGGTCGAACATCGCTCTCGGCGACCACCACAAGTTCCTCCCGGGGGTGACGCTCGTGCACGACCGGAACACCGGCGTCGCGTTCACCCTGTTCGCGGGCGGCGGAGCACTCGTGCTCGTGGTCACGTTCGCGGCGATGGCGTTGCTGATCGGCTACTTCGCGATGCGGCCCGAGCGCGCGCTGCTGTGGCTGCCCACGGGGATGCTGGTCGGGGGTGCCATCGGCAACCTGATCGACCGGATCGCGCGCGGCGGGGTCACCGACTTCATCCAATTGCCGCACTGGCCGGCGTTCAACGTCGCCGACATGTCGATCACGTTCGGCGTGCTCGTGCTGCTGTGGGTGCTCGAGGGTCCCCGGGCGAAGGCGTGAGCGCCGAGACATTGCATGTCCCCGAGGTGGCCGCCGGCACCCGGCTCGACCGCTTTTTGGCCGATGCGGTGGGCTCGCGTGCGCGGGCGCAATCGCTAATCGACGCGGGTCGGGTGCGGGTCGACGGCGCGCTCGTCCCGAAGCGTCACCTGGTTCGGACGGGACAGGCGATCGAGGTCGACGACGACGTACTCGACGGCGGTGCGGGGGTGGTTGCCGAGATCCAGGCCGATTTCGGCGTCGCCTACGAGGACGAGTACCTGCTGGTGGTCGACAAGCCGGCCGGCGTGGTCGTACACCCGGCGCGCGGTCACTGGGTAGGAACGCTCGCGCAGGCGCTTGAGGGGCGCGCCGCCGGCGGGGAGGAACCGGCGCGGGCGGGGATCGTCCACCGGCTGGATCGAGACACGTCGGGGCTGCTGGTCGTAGCCAAGAACGACGAGGTCCACCGCGCCCTGAAGTCGTTGCTGGCGGGTCGGCGGCTTCGGCGCGAGTACCTGGCGCTCGTCGATGGTCACCCCTCGGCGCGCACCGGGATGATCGACGCGCCGATCGGGCGCCACCGGCGCGACCGAAAGCTGATGTCGATCGACAGTGACGAGCCGCGCGAGGCGCGCACCCATTTCGAGATCGAGCGTCTGCTGCCGGGGAGCGCGCTGCTCCGCGTCACGCTTGAGACCGGCCGAACTCACCAGATCCGCGTCCATCTCGCGGCGATCGGCAACCCCGTGTCCGGCGACCCTCAGTACGGGGTGCGCGGCCGGTTCGGCCTAGATCGCCAGTTCCTCCATGCCGCGCGGCTGGTGTTTTCGCATCCGGTGACGGGGGCGCTGATCGATGTCGTATCGCCACTCCCGGAGGATCTGCTGGCGGCGTTGGCGGTGGCAGAGGCCGGCGAGTAGGGGGCGCGGGCTACCGGGGGCGGGCTGCCCGGGGACGCTGTGCCGGCCGGGTGCCCGGGCTGCTCGGGGACGCTGTGCCGCCCGGGGACGCTGTGCCGCCCGGGGACGCTGTGCCGCCCGGGACGCGGGCTGCCCCGGGACGCTGTGCCGCAGGCCGGCGGCGTCGTGAGTCTGCGGTTAACTCAAGACTCGGCACGCGCGCGACGCCGAGTGGGCCGTTAACCGCGGCGGGCTCAGGTGGTCATCGCAACACCTGGCGAGTTTGGCAGGGAGGCTGGACGTGGGGTGAGCGACCTTCGTCGCGGAGCTGAGCCCGTAGGGCGAGGCGT
>Ga0070765_100002240_pt1 | contig 12062 bp, 13 predicted proteins | sample HubBroMetageWFT5_FD_71516 | JGI IMG/M metagenome (GOLD analysis project Ga0070765, IMG submission 71516) | Warmed and freeze-thawed soil microbial communities from the Hubbard Brook experimental Forest, New Hampshire - Hubbard Brook CCASE Soil... | ecosystem: Environmental > Terrestrial > Soil... | reverse complement strand
CTCTGGCCAGTCTTGGGAGTGGTGGCGCCTTGTGACGTCTTAGGCGTCGGCGCAGGCGAAGTTTTCGCGGGCGGCGTGTCCTGGGCCTGAGCCGGCACGGTTAGGAAAATGCATCCTGCGGTGAGCAGGTACAGAGAGTTTGTGAGTAGTGTGCGCATCTCTTAAGTGTGACATTGCCGCGGGCCAACGGCAAATTCATAAATGATGCTTTTTCCTGCTTTTTCGAGGCCCTTGGGTCTGGTCACGCGACACCATGCGGTCGGTTACCCGAACGGATTTTCGTCCGCGCTGGGCCCGTAGATCGAGGGCACCGGCACGTCAAGCAATCGCAGGTAGACCGAAAGCTGCCCGGGTGGTGAATGATGTGGTTCATGAGGATGGAGCGGATACAGGCGACTCTCGGAATAGACAATATTGTTTGGAGAAGTTGCTTACGGCTGGTTGGTTCCTGCGGAGGGATCATGGCCATTTCGTGAGCGTCTTTGGCCACCATCTCGGCAAGAACTTTCTGGGCACCGGCAATACGTATGGAGAGCTGGCCAAGTGAGAACGATTTCGGGTGGGGCTTCCAGGCAAATTTGTCCTCGGGTACGCGTTCGAGTACCCGCCGGGTGGTACAAGCTTCCTGCTCCAGTTCCATCACGATTGCATCGACGATTGCCATAATTCCTCCTTAATTTTTCTGCGAATGCGATCAGCCGGAGTTAGGAAAGATATTTCGTCAGTTGGTCCAGGCAGCCCATCCAACCGTGGTTGTGCTTATCCCGCGATTCCGCGTTGGGCAGCTGTCCATGAACTAGGCGGATTTCCGTTTCGTTGCCGAGGTCCAGAAATTCAAGACTCACCAGAGATTCCTGACCTGGAGGATCGCTCTCCCAGCGCCAGGTGAACACCAGCTTCTCGGGCGGTTTGACTTGCCTATAGGTGCCGCTGAGGCGATGAACATTCCCATCCTTGTGGTGCATTTGCACGCTATATTTTCCGCCCGTCTTCGCATCGAGCTGCGTGATGATCGTGTTGTAGTCCGCGCCCGGGTGAAACCACAAGGCCATCTCTTTTGCGTCCGTCCAGGCGCGAAACACGCGCTCGCGTGGAGCGGCAAAGGTTCGTTTTATCTGGAGTTCGGTTTCTTGTTGCCGTTGGGTTGTTGCCATGGTGGTTCCTCCTCTAATTTCTCTTCTTTCAGATAGCGTTGCAGAGAATCGAAATTTCTTTCCCAGAATTTGCGGTATTGAGAGATCCACGCTTCCGCGTCCCTAAAGGGTTCTGCTGCGAGGCGGCAGATGCGCGTGCGACCGGTTTTTTCCTGAGAGACCAAGCCAGCTTGTTCGAGGACATGAACGTGTTTCATCACTGCCGGCAGGGACATGCGATGAGGTTTTGCCAATTCGCTGATGGAGGCTTGGCCCATCTGCAACGCCGCAAGTATGGCGCGGCGCGTGGGATCGGCGAGAGCACCGAAGGTGGAATCAAGCGAGTCAGAATACTTAACCATATGGTTTAGTATTGGAAAAGGACGTTCCCATGTCAAGGGGAAGAATAATTCTCCGGATAACATCAGCTAGGAGGCGACAAGGCCGGAACACGCGCGAATGTTCAGCCTTTGTAGCGGCTGCCTTCTGAGGCGGGCGATTCTCGGGCAAAATTGCACACTAGGAGGCGGGTCTGACCATCGATTCTTAGAGGCGGTTCGACGAGGCGAGCAAATCTTCGCGCGACGTGGTTGTCGGCTCCAGATCAAAGAGCTCGCCAAGATGTCGAATGAGGTTGGGTTTCACCTCGGCCGTGGCGACGCTGCGGTCAAGGAGTTTTTCCAACGAGGTGGCTTTGCGTTCAGTGATGCCGCAGGGAATGATGAGGTCGAAATAACGCAGGTCGGTGGCCACGTTGTACGCAAAACCGTGCGAAGTAACCCAGCGGCTGATGTGTACGCCGATGGCGGCAAGTTTTTCTTCGGGCATGTCAGAGTCCGCAGCACGCGCCGCCGCCGAGCGACGTGGCGGATGAACCCAGATTCCGGTGCGGCCGGGAACGCGAAACGCCGTCAGACCAAAATCGGCCGAAGCGCGAATCATGACTTCTTCCAGCGTGCGCACATACCAGTGAACATCGCGGCGAATCGCGCCAAGATCAAGAATCGGATAGCCAACGATTTGCCCCGGGCCGTGAAAGGTGATGTCTCCGCCGCGATTCGTATCATGCAGCTCGACGCCCTTCTGGCGGAGCACGTTTTCGCCGGCAAGGAGATTTTCACGCTTGGCGTTTCTCCCGAGCGTGATGACAGGCGGGTGTTCGCATAACAGCAGTACGTCAGAAATTGCTCCAGCCTTGCGAGCAGCGACAACGCGTTCCTGCAACGCGACGGAATCCTCGTAGGAAATCAACCCGAGGTCGGTGATGAGTAGTCCAGGCATGTAGTTGCCGATGGGACGAGTAGTCAGGGATCAGAGATCAGCTATCAGGAATCTTTCAGAACGGAGCCGTGCCCGTACATAAAATTGTCCGCCTATTGTCGCGTTTCGCCTGCTCTCGATCCTCTATGCTTCCTGGTCCCTGATCGCAGGTCGCTGATCACCAATTCCCACTACACGTTGATTTGTAATCCGCGCACGGAAGCGAATGCATCGCCCATAGCTTCCCACACCGTCGGATGCGCGTGGATCATGTGCATCATGTCGTCGATGGTGCCTTCCAGGTTCAGCACCGCGGCAGCTTCCGAGAGAATTTCCGTGGCCAGCGGCCCGATGATATGGATGCCCAGAACCTCGCCGTGTTTTTCGTCGGTGACAACCTTGATGAAGCCGCCGTGGTTGCCAAGGATCGTGGCCTTGCTGTTCCCGAGGAACGGAAACTTGCCCAGCTTCACTGCGTAGCCGGCGTCGCGCGCCTGCTTTTCGGTCAAGCCGATAGAACCGATCTGCGGCTCGCAATAAGTGCAGTTGGGGATGCGCGTCTTGCGGACAGGCTGCGTGGGCTTTCCGGCAATGTGCGTGACGGCAACAATTCCTTCCATCATCGCGGCGTGCGCCAATTGCGGCATGCCCGCGACGATGTCGCCGATGGCATACAGATTCGGCTCGTCGGTCTGCATCAATTCATTCACTTGAACAAACCCGCGGTCCACCTTGGCCTTCGATTTTTCAAGGCCGCAACCTTCGGTCATGGCTTTGCGCCCGACGGCCAACAACAATTTTTCGGCCTGCAGCGTCTGGGCCTTGCCATCCTTATCCTTGAACGAAACCGTGACGCCCTTGGCGTCCGTCTTCACGCTATCAACCTTGCAGTTGGTCTGCACGTTGATGTTCTTTTTCTTGAAGCTCTTCTCGAGTTCCGCGGAAATTTCTTCGTCCTCCACGGGCACCACGCGCGGCAGCGCTTCCAGGATAGTGACTTCCGTACCGAAGGAATTATAGATGGAGGCAAATTCTACGCCGACCGCGCCGGCGCCGATGATAATTAACGTTTTCGGAATCTCCGGCAATTCCAGAATCGAGCGATTGGTGAGGATAGTCTTATGATCCGGTTCGATGCCGGGAAGCGACTTGGCTTCTGAACCGCTTACCAGCAGCACGTTGCTGGCTTCGATCAGCGAAGTTTTCCCATCTTTTTCCACCAAAACGCGCCCAGGCCCGTCATATTTTCCCCAGCCCTGCACCCACTCCACCTTGTTTTTCTTGAAGAGGAATTCGATGCCTTTGGCGTGCTTGTTCACAATTTTGGTTTTGCGAGCCAGAATGTTCCCCCAGTTGATCTTCAGCCCGGATACCTCAAATCCCAGTTCGTTGGCATTTTTGAAGTGGTCATATACATCCGCGTGATGCAGAAGGACTTTCGTGGGAATGCACCCGATGTGCAGGCAGGTTCCACCGAGGAAGGGATCTTTTTCCACTACCACGGTCTTGAGGCCCAATTCGCCGGCGCGAATGGCCGCTACATAACCGCCTGGACCGCTTCCAATAATCGCTACGTCGTATTTCGCCACGCGCGTCTCCCTTTTCTAACCAATCGCGGCCCAACTCACTGCCGCCGCTCCCGTGCCTCTGTCTGGGTATCCCTGCCTGAGCAGGCAACGGGGTCAGGATGCTGTGCCGGTTGAAAACACTGGAAATAGTCCCTGAAGACAAGAAAGGCAGCCGGCCAAAAGACAATTGTAACAGCGGCCTCGACGGTGCGGCAACTTGCCGGATATCAAGAGCACATTGAGCCGCATTGACATGGAAGCCCCATTTTCCCATTTGGGAAAAATGCGGAGAACATCCAATCCGTCTCGATTCGGCACGGTCTCTTGCTGCACGCAATCCCACGCAATATATTTTCGATCTTGAGCGTAAAGTTACTAGTTTACTATTGCGTACTGTTTAGCACTGCACTATAACCTGACGACTCGCCGCTTCCAGAAACACCAGTAGACATCATCATTCTGTCGATGATGGAGACCGAAAATGAAAGACACCGGGATGGATCAATGGCACTGCACCGATCGCGATTGTGCCGCTCCGGAAACGTGTCACCTGCGGCGCCCATCCGCGGCCCCCAGGTGCGCATGTGGAAGCCGCATGGAGCGCTCGTCTGCATCCGAGATTTTCACGTACCTGGATTTTCTGCGGGACGAAGATTACCAGGCCGAGGAATTCGCAGTCAGGAAGGAGTAGTACGTGATGGGAACAGCAAAAATGGCTTTCGCAAGTCAGGCGGATAGAACTCCGCTAGTCGTTCGTGCCGGTTTGCCTAGGACCTTCTGGACCCTGGGTATATTCGCGGAGGCCGGTCTTCTTTTCACCGGCTTGTATCTTCTGGCAGAGGTGACCCTGCAGCCCCTGGAGGCGGATCAGGTTTCGATTCTGAGTGCCGGCGTGCTCCTTGCCTTCGCAGTGATTTTTACTGGTGTACCTGGTGCGACCGTGGCGAAAAGCAGCACTCGCGAGGATGGAAGATTCGTTGCAAGTCGCAACGGTGGAGTCGCCACTGACCGCTTTCGGAGAGGCGGTCCGGATCCGTCAGGAGGCGGAGCGTGTTCTCCGCGAAACGGAAGAGTTGCCTGACCCAATGTAAACGAATCTTACTGTCGGCCGAGCCCAGGCAAGTACTTCTCGCGTAAGATCTGCCAATGATGGCGATCATGGCCCGCGAGGATGAACACCAGCGCGCGTGCGCTGATGGGATTGCCGCTGGCCGTGCCGGTACTCCTCAGATCTTGGTCCTCTAGCGAGCTAACCAAAGCAAGACTGGAGCGGCGAACGGCCTCGAACTCCTTGCGTAGATCCGCTAACTGCCGCGCGGAGGAATTCGCCGTCTTGATGTAATCATCCTGTTCAAAACCGGGCAGAGGCGTTTTGTCTCCCCGCGCGATGCGCAACAAGCGGTAAGAGAAAATGCGTTCCGCGTCAATAACATGGCCAAGAACTTCTTTGATGCTCCATTTTTCCGGCGCGTAGCGAAAGTTCCCGGCTTCCTCACCCAGCGGCTCCAATAGACGCTGCCAATCCTTAAGCTGACTCTCAAGAATTGCAATCGGTTCGCCATCCGGCACTACATCTATATATTTCTTGAAGGAAGCGGCGTACTCGTCGGATTGTGGGCGTACTTGTGTCATCATGCGGTGCCTCCCGAAACGCGGATATAGAGTATATCGCGAGCGGCGGCGCTGCAGGCACACGAGGATCAATCGTCGGTATGAGCGCGCGAGATTTCACAAACATGCGGGTGGCTTTTCAGGGAGAGGCAGGTGCCTTCAGCGAATCGGCTGCAGTGCAGCTTCTCGGTGAAGGAATTAAGACTGTGCCGCGCGCGACATTTGATGCGGCGTTCCGTGCTATCGCCGAGGGGCACGCGGATGCTCTGCTGGTGCCAGTGGAAAATACCCTTGCCGGTTCCGTGGTGCGCGTCTATGACTTATTGCTGGAAAGCCCGCTGGAAATGTGCGGAGAAACGATCCTGCCCATCGAGCACCACTTAATCGCACGGCCCGGCGCTCGATTCGAAGAGATTCGCGCGGTTGCTTCTCACCCTATGGCACTGGCGCAATGCGAGCGGTTTTTTCTGGAGCACCCTGCGATTAAGCGTGTGCCCGCGGAGGATACTGCCGGCAGCGTTCGCGAAATGATGGAACGCCAGGACAAAACCGCGGCGGCCATTGCCGGGCGGCGTGCGGCCACGCATTACGGAGCGGAGATTCTGCGCGAAAGCATCCAGGACAACGCGGAGAACTTCACGCGATTCGTGTTGCTGCTCCCGCCAGAGGAAGCGCGATCCTATCGGCGCGCCGATGCGCGAAAAGTTTCGCTCGCGATGCGTCTGGCGCACCAGCCCGGGGCGTTGCTGGCTTCGCTCGAGCCCTTCGCGAAAAACAGAGTGAATCTGCTGAAAATCGAAAGCCGCCCGATTCACGGGCGGCCCTGGGAATACCAGTTCTTTGTGGACGTGGATGCGGAAAGCAAAGAGCAGTTGGAGCAAGCGCTCCGGGAAGTACGCGCAGCAACCAGTGAGCTGCGAGTCCTGGGTTCGTATCAGGCTGCGCGTCGCGCGTAACAATCGCAAAGGTCAACGGTTCGTTTAGCAGTAGCTGCAGGCTTCGTCTCCACCCATGCCGCTAGACATGTCGTCCTTCATCCGGCGCAGGCGGCGGCCAAGGCGCTCGGCAAGCTGATGACGCGCGCGCCACAACCGTGCCTTAAGCGTATTTTCGGTTACGCCGAGTTTTTTCGCGGCTTCACCGGTGGAATAGCCATGGACTTCGCGCAGCACAAACGCCGTTCGCAGCAACGGCGACAACTCGTCGAGATTTTCGTTGATCATCTCGCGAATCTCCGTTCCGGCATATACCTGCTCCGGATTCGGGCCGTCATCCGCGAAACGCTCGGATGCGGGAAGTTCATCTTCGTGCTGGGTTTCGTCCAGCGAGATGGCCGGGCGAGCCTTGGCACTGCGACGCTTCATCAACGCCGCGTTGATCACGATGCGCGTTAGCCAGGTGGAGAACTGCGAGCGGCCTTCGAAGCGCTTCAAATTGCGATAGGCCGATAGCAGGCCATCCTGCAGGGCATCTTCCGCGTCTTCGGCGTTTCCTAGTACCCGCAGGGCGGTTTGGTACAGCTGCCGCTGGTAGCGCCGAAACAACGTCTCGATCGCCTGAGCGTCCCCACGCTGGCCTGCGCGGATCAACCTGTCTTCCGTCAGCCTGGCGTCCGTCGGTTTATTGTTAAGTTGCGTTGTTCCTATAACTTGTGTAGCCATTGTCTCCCCCCATGCTGCTCACTAGATAGATTCCACCCGGAAAAGTTACAAGCCCTTTAGCACCCACTAATGTACCGGCACGTCCCCTGCCGGACCCTTTGGCCGCTTCAACATGAGCAAAATCGGAATAACAGCTAGAAAAACCACACCCAGCAATTTGAAGTTGTCCACAAAGGCCAGCATCGCTGCTTGCCTTTGGACCATCCCTCCGATCATGGCTTGTGCCCGTACGGTCGCATCGGCAGCGGACTTGCCTCCGCTAACGAACACCGTGTGCAGGCCATTAAGCATGTTGCGATAGGCTGAGCTATAAACGTTCACGTGCTCCATCAACTGGGATTCGTGTACCTGCGTGCGGCGCTCCAGCAGCGTAGTGACCGTGGCGATGCCCACGCTTGCGCCTACGTTTCGCGCCAGATTGATGATCCCGGTGCCCATGTTCGTTTTTTCCTTCGGTACAAACGCGAACGCAGACACGTTGATCGGAATAAACAGAAACGCCAGGCCAAGGCTTTGCAACATGCGGCCAAGGACCGCGTGCTTGTAATCCAAGCCTAAATTCCATCCGGCCATCACAAAAAGAGCAATCGAGGAAACCAGGCAGCCAAAAGTTACCAGAATCCGCACGTCCACTTTCGAAACGAGAATACCGACCACCGGCATCATCAGCATGATCACGGCCCCGCCGGGCGAAAGCGCCAAGCCGGCAAGCTCCGCGCTGTAGCCGAGAAGCGACTGCAACAATTGCGGAATCAAAACCGTGCTGGAGTACAACACAAAACCCAGGAAGAACATGGCCGTCGTAGCGATTGCGAAGTTGCGATCCTTCAACATCCGGAAGTCCACCACGGGATTTTTTTCGCGCAATTCCCAGATGATTCCGGCAATCACGCCGATCAACATGGTCACCGCAAAGAAACGAATGAAACCGGAAGCCAGCCAATCTTCACGCTGGCCTTTGTCCAGGATGATCTGCATGCTGCCGAGGCCCAGGCTGATCAGACCGATGCCGATGTAATCGATGCGAAAGCCTTCTTTGACACTGGCGCGCTTCATATACGGCGGATCGCTGACCAGGAAAGAGGTGAGAATCAGAGAAATGATGCCCACTGGAATATTGATGTAGAAAATCCAGCGCCAGGAATAGCTGTCGGTGATAAATCCGCCGAGCCAGGGACCGATTGTAGGCGCAACAACGACGGCGATCCCGTACACGGCAAACGCCATGCCGCGTTTCGACAGCGGAAACGTATCGTTCAGGATGGCCTGTTCGCTGGGCTGCAACCCGCCGCCGCCCGCACCCTGCATGATGCGGAAGACCACCAGCATGCCGAGGCTCGGTGCCAGGCCACAGAGGAAGGAACTCACGGTAAACAGCGCGACGCACGACATATAAAAACGCTTGCGGCCGATAACCGAAGAGAGCCAGCCCGAAAGCGGCAGCACGATGGCGTTCGAAACCAGGTAGGACGTGAGCACCCAGGTGGATTCGTCCGCGCCAGCGGAAAGATTCCCAGCAATATGCGGAAGCGCCACGTTGGCGATGGACGTGTCCAGCACTTCCATGAATGTGGCGAGCGTGACAGTGACCGCGATCACCCAGGGGTTGATCGAGCCATCCGGCATCCGCAACTTCGATGTGATTCTCTGCAGCATCTTCCTTTAGCTCGCCCCTAAAATTAGTTACGACTTATTTGGTGATAACAATTGCGTCTACGTTCATACCCGGCCGCAGCACCGCCACGTCCGGCGAAATCGGGTCCAGCACAATCTTTACGGGAATGCGCTGCACCACCTTCACGTAGTTGCCCGTGGCGTTTTCCGGCGGCAGCAAGCTGACAACCGCACCTGTTGCGCCTGCTATCGAATCCACGTGACCCGGAAAAGTCTTGCCGTAGGTGTCCACCTGCAGGTACGCCTTTTGGCCCGGCCGCATGTTCCTTAGTTGCGTTTCTTTGAAGTTGGCCGTCACCCAAACGTCCTGCAATGGAACGATCGTCATCAGTCCCTGGCCTTGCTGCACAATCTGGCCGGCTTCCAATTGCTTGTGCGTAACCACGCCGTCGATCGGCGAAACGATGTTGCAGTAGCTGAGATTAAGCTGCGCGGCTTCCAGCGAAGCGCGGGCCTGATCCACTTTTGCCAGCTTCGCCTCCGCGTCGGCCGAACGCATCGCCACGCGTTTCTGGTCCGCGCGCGCGGAGGCTACGCCCGCATGTGCGCCTTCAACCCGCGCTTTGGCCGCTTCGAGTTGTGCGTGCGCGATGTCCACGTTGCGCTTCGCTTGCGCGTATCGCTGTTCATCCGCCACCAGTGCGCTGGCGGAAGCGTCAGCGTTGGCTTTCGCGGCGTCAAATTGTTGCTTGGAGATTTCGCCCTTTTCCAAAAGCGGCGTGTAGCGATCCAAATCTGCTTTGGCCAGCAGCGCGTTAGCGCGGGCCTTTTCTACGTTCGCCTGTGCGTACGCCAGATCAGCGGTTTGCGATTGTTCGTAAGTGGACTGCGCTCGCATCAAATCTGCCTCTGCACCTGAGAGCTGCGCATTGGCGCTGCTGTTGCCGCTGGCCACGTCTTCCGTCGTGCGCGGCACATCCACTCCCGCGGAGCGCGCCTCGCCTTCTGCCAGCGCGAGTGCACCCTTGGCCTCATCGACCGCGGCCTGGAAGTCCCCCATATCTATTTGCGCAAGAATTTGACCCGCCTTTACCGGCTGGTTGTCGTTTACCAGAACCCTCGAGATGCGCCCGTAAATCTTGGACGCCACCGGCGTAATGTGGCCGTCGACCTGCGCGTCATCGGTGCTTTCGCGATCGTGGAAGTAAAGGAAAAGTCCGAGGAACGTTGCGAGCACAACGATTCCACCGAAAATGAGCCTGGTGCGCAGCTTGGAGCTTATCAGCGGCTGTTTTTCGACAACGAGCCGCCCAGACTCCGGCTCAACTGCAGGCCTCTTTACCTTTGCTGCATTCTCTAGACCGACTTCGATTTCGACGCTCATCCGTTCCTCACTTGGCGTACGTCTTTTCCATTTGCCCAACGGACCGCGCATAGTCTGCGCGGGCTTGATTGAATCGATAGAGCGCGACAATCTGGTTGTCGTTGGCGCGTGCCAGCGAATCCTGCGCCGAAATCACTTCGATGTTGTTGGCCACGCCGGCGCGAAACCGGTCGCGCGCTTGGTCAACTTCTTGCTTTGAAAGTTGCACGCCCAGATTGGCCACTTGCACTTCGTTGCGTGCCGAATCGAGATTCAGCAGCGCGGTCTTTACGTCCAGCGCGATCTGATTGCGCGTGTCGGCCTTTTGCTGCTCGATCTTCTGGATTTCGAGGTCCGCTTTCACGATCTCGGCGTGAATTCGCCCGCTGGTGAAAATCGGCATGTTGACCGACGCCTGGTATTGATAAGTCGGAATGCCGGTGGTGCCGGAGGTTCCGAGATACGCCCAGTTGCCGTCGAAACGCAGCGCAGGCAGCCTCGAATAGGAAACTGATTGTTTGTCATAGCGCAGCGATTTTTCCTGCGCCTGAAGCGCCTTCCACTCCTGACGGTCGGAGAGAGCAAGGTCAATGCTCTCGTTCACACCCGGCTGAGGAGTTTCGAAGAAACTCAGCGAATCGGCGAGCTCAACCTTCTGCTTGGGATCAAGATTCAGCAGCTTGCTCAAACCGAACAAAGAGGAGTCGCGATCGTTCTCCGCTTCAATTAGGCGCTGTTTCTCGTTTTGCAACTCCACATTGGCGCGCAGCGTGTCGATTCCCGTGCCAACTCCCTCTTTTTGTAAGTCCGCCGCCTGGTCATACAAAGCCTGCGCCAATTCGACACGCGATCGTGACGCTTCCACGTTTGCGACATTGCGCAGAGTGCCGATGTATTGCGAGACGACCAACAGAATCACTTGCTCGCGCGTAGACAAGCTGTTCGCTTTGGTGGAGTCCATCGTACTGCGAGCAGATTGGTATTTCTTCCACAACGACAAGTCCAGAACGGAACTGCCGAATGTGGGTCCCGCGGAGAATTCTTGGTAAGGACCAATATGTTGGGGCAAACCTGGAATTCGCTGCCCGCCAAATTCCGCTTGGATGTTCACGCGGTTCGCGGAATCGGCGACTCGGAGATCGGCCTGTGGAAGCAGATCCGCGCGGGAAATGTTTTTGTCCTGCACGCTCTCCGCGGCATTCAGAACGGCAATTTGTTGCGTGGGATTTTGCTTCAGCGCCAAAGCCACCGCCTGCTGCAGGCTGAGCCGAACTGAGTCCGTTGTGGTGCTTGGCGGTGGGACGGTGTTCTGCGACTGCGCGCGGACGCCAGCGGCTCCCAGCGTCAAACTCAAGAGCGCAATATAAAAGATAATCGGCGAGCCTTTTTTCTCGGGATCTTTATCGTTCGAGCCTTTTTTCGTTTTCGTGCTCACGATTTCGTTGACGATCGCCTGGTTCAAACACCCCTCGGCGATCAACTCTCCGCCCTGCCGGTGCATCTCCTTCAGCAGAACCTTTCCCGCGTCGTCAATGAAACTCACTCCGCAGAGGTTGATATAGAACTTAGGACGCTCGCCACGAGCGGACAGTTCTCGCCAGCACTGCTCTAGCGCCCCGACCCACGGACCAGTCAGGCGGCCCTCGATATACAGGGTCAGACGTCCTTTCTTCGTTTCTGTAGTGATTCTGAGCATGGATTTTCGAGAACGCTGAGATGGAAATAGCATTAAGGGGTCCATAACGTATTAATTCGCTTTCATAATTAAGCTACTCATTTTCTTGCAGATAACTGCAGTTCATGGTTTCGGTGCGTGACGTTGATGCCAATATATAGTCATACGCCCATATGA
>Ga0070765_100002239_pt1 | contig 12064 bp, 11 predicted proteins | sample HubBroMetageWFT5_FD_71516 | JGI IMG/M metagenome (GOLD analysis project Ga0070765, IMG submission 71516) | Warmed and freeze-thawed soil microbial communities from the Hubbard Brook experimental Forest, New Hampshire - Hubbard Brook CCASE Soil... | ecosystem: Environmental > Terrestrial > Soil... | reverse complement strand
CGCCGCAATCGCGCCCAGCGGACGTACGAACGCGGGGTTAGCCGCGCCAGAGCCGGGTGAATACGAATTCACCGGAGCTGGGGTGACGAGTGCTGGGTTAACCGCAATACGGACCCTGGGGATGGGCCTCGCTTCGCTCGGCGTCCGTGGGGCCGGGGAAGCCTCATCCGGCTGGGACGTCGGCCCGCGCGGCCCCTACTCGCCCGCGAAATCCTCGGGCGTCACGTGGTCGAGGAAGTCCTTGAACTTCTCGACGACCTCTTCGGTGTCCTCGACCTCGTGCTCGAACTCGATCGCCGACTCGGCGATGACCTCGTCGGCGGCGTAGATCGGCGCGCCGGCGCGGACCGCCAACGCGAGCGCGTCACTGGGGCGCGAATCGATCTCGAGCTCGCGGCCGTTCACCCGGAGGCTGATCGAGGCATAGAAGGTGTTCTCGCGCAGCTCGGTCACCGCGACGCGGGTGCACTCGACGTCGAGCTCGCCCAGGACGTCCGAGAGCAGATCGTGGGTCATCGGACGGGGCGTGGACGCACCCTGGAGCTTCATCAGAATCGCCGCTGCCTCCGGATGCCCGATCCAGATCGGCAGGAACTTGTTGTTCTCGACGGTCTTCAACAGAACGATCGGCTGCTTCCCGACCATGTCGAAGCTAACCCCGTAGATGACCATCTCCTGCACGTCCAACTCCTAGATCGTAGGGTCTGGCAAGTATAGGCGGCCATCTCGGCTTGCCCAGCCCCTCGACCGGGGGTGGATTCAGTCAGTTGCGGGGGGAACGGCGGGCGGGAGGGCACCCTCTTCCTGGAGCACTCGCCGGGCCACCGCGAACGCCGAATTCGACGCCGGAACCCCCGCGTAGACGGCCGTATGGATGAACACTTCGGTGATCTCCTCGACGGTCAGCCCGTTCCGCAGGGCGGCGCGGACGTGCATGCCGATCTCGTTCTCGGCGCGCACCGAGATCAGCGCCGCGAGGGTGATCGCGCTCCGCGTTCGGCGATCCAGACCCGGCCTGGACCAGGCACCGCCCCAGGCGTAGCGGGTGATGAACTCCTGCCACGGAGCGCCGAAGCTGCCGGCGGCGGCGGTGGCGCGGTCCACGTGCTCGTCCCCGAGCACCTCGCGCCGTGTCTGCATGCCCACGTCGAAGTCAGTCACGGCAAACGCCTCCTCAGGACTCGGTCAGGAACCTCAGGATCATGGCGGTCGTCAGGTCGGGCCGCTCGATGGTCGCGAGGTGGGCGGCGGGCGAGATCACCTCGAAGCGCGCCCCCGGGATCAGGTCAGCGATGCGGCGACCGTGCTCGGGCGGCGTGGCCGGATCCTCGGCACCCGCGATCACGAGCGTGGGCGCGCCGATCGACGGCAGATCCGGAGTCAGATCCATGTCCGCGATCGCCTCGCAGCACCCCGCATACCCCTCCCGATCGGTGGAGCTGAGGATCCCCCGCATGCGCTCGATCACCTCCGGATGGGCCGCGGCGAAAGCCGCCGTGAACCAGCGGCCGAGCACGGCGCCCGCGATCGCGCCGACGCCCGCCGCGCGGACGGTTGCCGCCCGCTCGATCCAGCCCTCGCGCGGGCCGAGGTGCGCCGAGGTGCAGCACAGCACCAACCGTTCGACCCGCTCGGGCGCATGGGCCGCGACCCACATGCTGATCATCCCCCCGATCGACAGCCCGCACAGCGACGCGCGCTCAATCCCGAGGCGGTCGAGGAGCGCGAGGAGATCGCCGCCGAGATCGGCGATCGAGTACGGCCCCGGCGGCGCGGGCGAGGACGCGTGCCCCCGGATGTCGTAGCGAAGCGTGCAGAAGCGCGGCTTGAGCCGTTCCGCCTGCGGCTCCCACATGGTGAGATCGGTGCCGAGCGACCCGGTGAACACGAGCGCCGGCGAGCCGCGCTTGCCGCGGAACTGGTACTTCACCTCAACCGGCACGATGCGCCGCCAATGCTCGATCGATCAGCTCGGCCGTGACCCCGAGGTACGAAGCGGGGTCGAGCGCGGTGTCCACCCCGTCGGCGCCGAGCGAGTCGGCCACTGCGGGCACTTCCAAGAGCACCTCTCTGAACGCGCGTCCGGATTCCACCGAGTGGCGCGCCGCCTTCTCGACCAGATCCTGGGCCTCAGCGCGCCCGACCGTCGGCGCCAGCGCCGCCGCCACGCTCTCGCTCATCACCAGTCCGCCGGTCATGTCCATGTCCACGAGCATCTTCTCAGCGTCGACCTCGAGCCCGCTGAGCAGCTCGCGCACGAGCGCCGCGGCCGACCCGGCCAGCCGCAGCAGGGCCGGCAACGTCTCCCATTCGGCCTGCCAGCTCCCGGCGCCGCGCTCGTGCTCCTGGCCCATCGCCGCGAGCATCGTCGCGACCAGCCCCGGGGCGCGCTGAGCACACGCGACCAGCCCTATGGCACCGACCGGGTTTCGCTTGTGCGGCATCGTCGAGGATCCTCCGCGACCCTCGCCGCCACCCTCGGCTACCTCGGCCACCTCGGTCTGCGCGAGCAGCACGACGTCGCGTCCGACCTTGCCCGTGACCCCGAGCGCCTCGCCGAGCGCGCAGGCGATCCGCGCCGGCCTGAGCCGGATCGTGTGCCACGGCACATCCGGCACCGGGAGCCCAAGCTGGTCGCCCAGCTCCGCCGCCACATCGAGCCCGCGATCGCCGAGGCTCGCCAAGGTCCCGACCGCCCCGCCGAACTGGAGCGTGAGCTCATGCTCGCGCACCGCGCGCAGCTGCGACAACACCCCGTCGAGGCCGACCAGCCAACCGGCGGCCTTGAGGCCGAACGTCAGCGGCAGCGCCTGCTGGAGCAGCGTCCTTCCCGGCTCGATCGAACCGCGGTGCCGTTCCACGAGCGAAGCGCAGGCGTCGGCGGCGGCCACCAGGTCGGCCACCATCAGGTCAAGCGCGCGGCGCGTGACGAGCATCATCGCCGTGTCGATCACGTCCTGGCTCGTCGCGCCCGTATGCAGGTGGGCCGCCGCGGTGTCCGAGAGTTGCCGGCGGAGCGCCCGGAGGAGACCGGGGACCGGGGTGCCCTGCTCACCTGTGGCGCGTCCGAGCTCGGCCAGATCCAGGTCCAAGGTCCCGTGATCGACCGCCGCCGAGAGCTCGTCGGCGGCCTCACCGGGCGCCAGACCGAGCGCCGCCAGCGCGCGCAGGAGCGCGACCTCGAACTCGACCATCGCGTCGACGAGCGCGCGATCGGTAACCGCCGCCGCGGCTTCGCCGTGCGCGAACAGGCCGGCGAACAGGCGCTGGTCGGTCACGCCTTGAGCGAATGTGCGAACGACGCCATCGCGCTGCGGACGACGTCGATGGTCTCGGGCGGGAGGTCGCCGAGCATGTCCGCCTCGATCCCGTCGACCGAGTCGTCGCACCGGCCGAGGACCTCGAGTCCCTTCCGCGTGACCGACGCCCGCAGCACCCGGCGGTGGTTGGGGTCGGGACGCCGGCGCACGAGCCGGCGCCGCTCGAGGCCCGAGATCACGAGGTTCATCGCCTGCGGGGTGACGAGGGCCCAGCGCGCGAGCTGGGCGCACGACAGCCCGTCGCGCTCGCGCAGCAGGCTGAGCGTCACGTACTCGGGGGTCGAGACGCCGTAGGCCCGCAGCTCCTCGTCGAGCCGTGCCCGTAGCCGCCGCTCCACCCGGTACACGAGATATCCGACGCGAGGAACGGTCGAGCTTTCGGACGAGCCGACCTGTGGCATCGCCGCACCGGTCACGAACTCAACATTAGTGCTTAGGTCGCGTAGGTACTGCACACCCACGACCGATGCATTGACAAGTAGCTTGCGACAGGCATAGGGTTCGCCCGCTGAATCGAGTAACACGCCGGTAATTGAGGAGGAGGGCTCGTGATCGGACGTAAGACATTCGTGGCGCTGGTCGCATCGGTCGCGACCGCTCTGGCGTTGACCGCCGCCAGTTCTGGCGCGACAGCGGCGACGTCGACCCACTACGCCGGCCCCCTCCGCGACGGAGGGAGCTGGATCGCCGATGTTCCCTCGTCGTGGAACGGCACGCTACTTCTCTACAGCCACGGCTACGGCAGCACCGCGCCGGCCGACTCACCGGACCCCGGCTCCCAGCAGGACCTCCTCAGCCAGGGCTACGCGCTCGCCGGCTCCTCATATGACCCGAACGGATCGTTGTGGCAGCTCGGCAGCGCGGTCCACGACCAGTTCGAGACGCTCGCCGACGTCGAGCAGACCGTCCTTCCGCACCGGCCCACGGATGTGATTGCGGTGGGGACGTCGATGGGCGGGCTGATCAGCTCGCTCGAGTCAGAGCAGGCCTACGGACGGCTCGACGGCTCGCTGACCACATGCGGCATCGTCGCCGGAGGTCTTCAGCTCGGCAACTATCAGCTCGACGGGGAGTACGCGTTCGACCACCTCCTGGCCGGCGACTCGATCAAGCTCGTGAACTTCACCGGAGCGACCGGCGCCGCCGACAGCTTCAATTCCGCGGTCGAGATGGGAACCTTCGCCGCGACCGCGCAGAACACCGCGCAGGGACGCGCGCGCCTGGCGCTGGCGTTGTCGCTCATGAACACCACGACGTGGGCGGTCCAGCCTGGTGCAACACCGCCCGCGCCCAACGACTACGAGGGACAGGAGTTGGGGCAGTACGACACCGACTTCGGGGGACCGCCGCCGGGCTTCCCACCGCTCACCGTCATGGAGTTCGTCGAGACCGGCCGCCAGCAGATCGAGCTGGCCGCGGGAGGTAATCCGAACTGGACCGCCGGTGTCAACTTCCAGCGGCTGGTCGACCGATCGCCCTACAAGCCGGAGATCGAGGCGCTCTATCACGACGCGGGCCTCAACCTCAACGCCGACCTGCGGTCGCTAACGCGCGACGCCAACATCAAGGCCGCCGACCGGGCGGTGGCATGGATGGTTAGGACCTCCGACAACACTGGACGCCTCCAGGTGCCCGAGCTCGACATGCACACGATCGCCGACCAGCTCGTTCCAGTGCAGCAGGAGAACTTCTACCGGAACACGGTCGCTTTCGCCGGTCGCAGCGCCCTGCTTCGCCAGGTGTACGTCGATGCCCAGGGTCACTGCAACTTCACGCCGTCCGAGATCGTGGCCGGCGTGCACGCGATCCAGCACCGGGTCGACGCCGGCCGGTGGGACAACGTCGCCACCCCGGCGGCGCTGAACGCGAGCGCGGCGCAGTCCGGGCTCGGTCCGGCGGCGTTCATTCCGGGGTACGAGCCGGCACGGCTCACGGGCGTCAACGGACCGTTCAACCCGTTCACGCAGGGCATCTGGTAGTCGCCGGGCGGCTCCCGGGCCACAATACCCGGGATGCCTTTCGCCGAGTCGCGCTCGACCCGGGTATGGGCCGGCCTCGGGCTGGTCGGGTCAGTGCTGGTCGCGCTGGCGGGGCCACGCGTTGCCGGTGGCCCCGTTCGGTGGTGGTTCGAACCGTCGCTGGGCGTGCCCGTCTTCTACGCCGGCATCGCCGCGCTGTCGGTGGGATGGCTCGCGCTCGGAAGGCTCGCGCTCACGACGCGCGAGGTACGGATAATCGCGGCCGCGTGGTGTATGCCGCTGCTGGTCGGTGCCCCCCTGTTCAGCCAGGACGTCTTCAGCTACCTCGCGCAGGGGACCATCGTGCACCTCGGGCTCGATCCCTACCGGGACGCGCCGGCCGTGCTCGCACAGCACGGCCAGGCCCACGTCCTCGACGCGGTCTCTCCGTTCTGGCGCCACACCACCGCGCCGTACGGGCCGCTGTTCCTGTGGATCGTTAGCTGGTTCACCGGGTCGAGCCTGGTGGTCGGGGTACTCCTGACCAGGGCGCTCGATCTGGTCGGATTTGTGCTCCTGGCCGTGTTCGCTCCCAGGCTCGCGCGCTCGCTCGGCGCGGATCCGGCGCGCGCCGCCTGGTGGGTGCTGCTCTGCCCGCTGGTCCTGCTCGGTTTGGTGGCCCCGGCGCACAACGATCTTTTGATGATTGGTTTGCTGGTCGCCGGCATCTCACTCGCCATCGAGCGGAGGCTGCTCGTCGGCGTCGCGTTGTGTGCGCTTGCGGCCACGATCAAGCTGCCCGCGGTGGCGGCGATTCCGTTCATCCTCGTGTCGGAGGGCGACCGAAAAACCGCGTTGACGGGCGTCGTGGTCGCCGCCGTGGTGCTCGTCGCGGTGAGCGTGATCTCCGGGCTCGGCCTCGGCTGGCTCTCCTCTGGCGTGTTCTCCACGCCCGACAAGGTGCGCCTGGCGATCACCCCGGCCACCGCGGTCGGCTGGACGGTCGCGCAGGTGGTGCCGGTCGGAGCGCGCGGCCTCGAGTCGGCGTTGGGCGGGGTCGCGTTCGGGCTTAGCCTCGTGCTCGGTGCGGTGCTGCTGTGGCGCTCGCGCCGCGAGAACATGGTGCGCAACCTGGGGATCGCGCTTATCGCCGTGGCGGTCTGCGGGCCGGCGGCGTGGCCGTGGTACCTGACCTGGGGGCTCGTGCTGCTCGCCGCGTGCCCGGGAATTCAGCAGTCGCGTGCGCTCGCGCTGGCGGCCGTCGCGAGTGCGCTGGTCGTCAAGGCCGACGGGGTCCTCGCCTTCCCGCTCCACACGGCGCCGCTGTTCGTGCTCCTGTACGTCGCCGTGGCTGCGGTGTGGGCGGCCCGGGCGCGGGCGACCCGCGCGCGGGAGCGGGCACGGCCGAGCGCCGCGGGAGATCGCCGCCGTATGCGGACCCGGGCGCTCATCGAGTCCTGATGGCTACCAAGACCGAGGCCCCACAAGTGCGGGCGCCTGAAACGGCCGCTTCGGTGCCCGCGGCGGCGCCAGGGCGTCTCTTCGACGTGGCGGTGGTCGGGGTACCCGCCGTCGTGGCGCTCGTGCTCTGCCTGATCGAGCTCACGACTCGAAGCCTGTGGCTCGACGAGGCGGCGACGGTGGCGATCGCCGGGCAGCACGGGTCGGCGTTCTGGCACGCCGCCGCCCACGACGGCGGGAACATGCTCGGCTACTACGCACTTCTCCACGTGCTGGTCGGCTGGTTCGGCCACGGCGCGTTCGTGATTCGCGGCCCGTCGGTCATCGCCGCCGGGTGCACCGCCGGCGCCGTCGCGCTACTCGGCCTGCGGCTGTTCGACCGCCGCGTGGCGCTCGCCGCGGGACTGCTGTCCGCGGTCAGCCTCCCGCTGGTGTTCTGGGGGCAGGACGCGCGCGGGTACGCCGCGATGGTGGCGCTGGTGGCCGGATCGTTCGTGGCGTTCGCGGCGCTGGTCGATGGCCCGCGCCGGCGAGGGCCGTGGATCGCGTACGTCGTCCTGACCACGCTGTCGGTGTACGCGAGCTACGTGGCGGTCTTCGCGCTGCCCGCGCAACTGATGGCCCTCGCCTGGCGGCGGACGGCCTGGCGCCCGGCGTGGCGCCCGGTGCTGGGCGCGATCGCGGCGTGCGCGGTGTGCTGGATCCCGCTGGTGGTGCTCGCGCTGGAGCGGGGCTCGGGCCAGCTGTTCTGGATCGGGCGGCCGACCTTGAAGCTTGGGCGCCAGGTCATCGGCGCGCTCTCATCCGCCGGCTTCGAGCCGAACTTCCGCCCGACAGCCGTCGCCACGCCACTGGCAATCCTGACCGTGGCGCTGGTGCTCGTCGCCGCAGCACTGATCGCCAGGCGACGTCAATGGGGACCGCTGCTGGCGCTGTCGTGGCTGGTGGTCCCGGTCGCTCTGATGTTGATCTGGTCGTTTGTCGGGCAGCCGATCTTCACGCCGCGCAACCTGCTCGTATCGCTGCCCGCCGTCGCGTTGCTGATCGGCTGGGTGATCATGAGCAGCCGGCTCCCGCCGGTCATGGCCTGGCTTGCGGTGGCGGTCTTGATCGCGCTGCGGTTGGTCGTACTCACTCCGAGCTACGGCACCTCGCCCGAGAACTGGCGTGCCGCCACCGCCTATGTGCTCGCCTCCTCGCGGCCCGGCGACTGCGTCGCTTTCTATCCGCTCGATGCGTCGATGCCGTTCGACTACTACGCCGATCGACCGGTGCAGCCTCACGTCGAGCAGTACGAGGCGCCGGCGGTTCCGAGCGGCTGTACGCGCGTGTGGCTGGTCGCGAGCCATCAGGGCCTCCCGACCGGAACCTCGACCTCCCGCTCGCACTATCAGCGGTATGTGTCGCTGCGCGCGGCGCTCGCCCGGGCGTACCCGGCCCGGACCGTAAGATCGTTCGGCTACGCCAGCGTGATCTGGGTCGAGTTGTTCTCTCGGTAACCGATCGCCGAGAAAGACGGGCACCTGAGGGTGCGGAGCGGTGGTCCCCGGGGCGACCCGCGGTACGCCGAGCATGCATAGCCTGACATTCGCCGCCGTCGAGGCGCACCGCGTCATCTCCCGCATGTGGGGCATGCGGGAACTGACACGGTCCCGGCTTGGCTCGTCGAGTGTCAGGTCTTGCATGTCGCCCGCAGTGACTACGGACGGAGCGTCGTGCCCACGAACGTGAGCGCGCTCAGCCCGACGAGCAGGACCCCGTTGAGCCACAACAGCCCGGTCCACCACTTCCCGTGGACGTATCGGGCGAGCACGATCACGGCCGGGAACGCGGTGATCACGAGCCGCGGCATCGGTGGCGTGTACTCCGAGGTCAATGCCAGCCAACTGATCCCGAGCGTCCACACGATCGCCTCTGCCGACATCTCGCGGTAGTTGCGGACGACGAGCACGAGCATGACGATCAGGACAACGGCGCCGATCAGCCCGACGACGAGATTGAGGTTGATCGTCGGATGGTTGAAGTGGCTGAACGAGATCTCTTTCCGAAGCGCGTCCGCGAGGTCCCCGAGGGCGAACACGTTCGTCTTCTCGCTCCACCCGTCGCGCTGCGCGATCAGGCTCGCGAACGGCGAGCCGGTCCAGATCCACAGGAAGGCGCCGAACGCTCCGACCCCGAGGAGCGATAGTGCCGGCGCAACCAGGCTCCTGACACCGTCGAGGCCGCGGCGGCGAAGCTCGAGCAGAGCCGAGACCGCGCACACCGCGACGAGCACGATCGCCTCGGGCTCGGTCGCCGTGGCGAACGCCGCGAGCGCGCCGGCGAGCACCCAGCGGCGCTTTTGGAGCGCGAGGATGCAGCCCGCGACCAGCGCGAGCATCACCCCCTCGGCGTACACCATCGAGAACACGACCGAGCCCGGGTACAGGCAGAAGATCAGGACGGCCTTGCGCCCGGTGCGCTCTCCCCACCAACCGGCCGCGAGACGCTGCACGAGCACCGTCGCGATCGCTCCTCCGATCCCGGACACGATCACGCCGGCGATCGTCGTCGACAGGATCCTGTAGTGGGCGATCGGTACGACGAACGCGTGCGACACCGGCCAGACGAGGAGCGGGTACAGCGGGAAGAAGCCGAGCGTGCTCTGGACGTGCGTGACGTGCGCCGGATAACCGTGATCCGCGAGCATCCGGTACCACAGGCCGTCCCACTGCGCCAGCTCGTGCGTGAACGAGTGATGGCGGAGCGTGCCGTTGACGAACGCGACGATCAGCAGGAGCGCGCGCGTTCCCAGGAACACGCCGATCGCGAACCGGGCCTCGACGATGGCGGCACCGACGCGGTCGCGGGCGCGCCGGACCGCTGTCCGCGGCGCCCCGAGGCTGGGCGCCGGCGGGGCGTGGACGAGCGTCTCGGCGTGTTCGGATGCGGTCTCCACGCGCCTGCGAGTCTAGGTGAGGTTGCACCGGCGACCGCCCGCAAACATAGAATCGCGGCCGTGTGTCGACTCTTCGGCATGAGCGGCGGAGCCAACGCGGTGCAGGCGACGTTCTGGCTGCTCGACGCGCCCACGAGCCTGGTGGCGCTCAGCGAGACCCAGCCCGACGGAGTCGGCCTTGGCACATTCAACCCCGACGGCACGCCGTGGGTGTATCGGAAGCCCGTCGCCGCGAACCGTAGCCAGACGTTCATCGCCGACGCGCACGAGGTGCGCTCGCGCACGTTCCTGGCGCACATCCGTCACGCCACCGCCGGACGGCCGACGATCGAGAACACCCATCCGTTCGAGCAACACGGGCGGCTGTTCGCGCACAACGGCGTGATCGGAGGGCTGCCGGAGCTGCGCGAGCGGCTCGGCGAGCACGCGGCGCTCGTCGGCGGCTCGACCGACTCCGAGCTGTATTTCACGCTCATGACGAAGCGGATAGAGGAACACGGCGGCGACGTGATCGCGGGCATCACGGCGGCGGCCCGAGAGATCGCCGCTGAGGTCCCGCTCTACTCGCTCAACATGCTGCTCACGACCGCGACCGACGTCTGGGCGCTCCGCTACCCCGACACGAACGAGCTGTGGATCCTCGAGCGCTCGATTGCGGCGCTCGGAGGACCCGGTGGTGGTTTCGCCGGCCCCAGTCGCGGTGCCAGCGACGGCGACGGCGGTTTCGATCAGCGCTCGGCTTCGGGGATCACGCGCGTGTTCTCAGGCCAGCTCTCAATCTTGCCGGCCACGATCATCGCCTCCCAACCGATGGACACGAACCCGCTGTGGCGGCTGCTCGAACCCGGCGAACTGATCCATGTCGACCCCGAGCTGCGCGTCACCTCGACGATCGCGGTCCCGGATCCCCCGGCGGAGATGCTCGAGCTGACCGCTACTGAAGCGGTCGCCCAGCAAGAGGAATAGATCGGATCAGGCGGCGAACCGCGCCGCCAGGTCGGCGACGAGCGTCGGTACGCCCGCGGACGCTGCCAGCCGCTCCTGTCGGCGCGGCTCGGGAGCCAGCAGCAGCATCGCCACGTCGTCGAGCTCGTCGGCCGCGTCGAGTGCGGCGGCATGCGGCCGGGCGGCCGCGAGCAGGTCGTCAAGCACCTGCGACACCGGAACGAGCGTCGCCCTCGACGGATCGATCAGCTCGGCGGCAGTGGCGTCGCGCGCGGCGATGAACCGGTTCTCGGCGAGCACCTCCTGGGCGGTGACTAGCTTTTGCGAGGCGTAGCCCTGCTCGAGCTCGAGCCGCGCCACAGCCTGTACGAGCGCGGTCAGGGCCGCGGTCGAAGACAGCCGCGGCTGGGCATCCATGATCCGCACCTCGACCGTTCCCAGTCGCGGCTGCGGGCGCACGTCCCACCACAGGAACGTGGGCTCGGGGATCGCGCCGGAGCGGACGAGCAGATCGACGGTCGCGACCCAGTCCCGGTAGCTGTCGAACCGGCGCGGGATCCCGGTGCGGGGAAAGCCCTGGAACAGGATCGTCCGGTTCGACGCCAGGCCGGTCGCCCGCCCCTTCAGCATCGGTGAGCTGGCCGACAGGGCGAGCAGCAGCGGCAGATGGGCGCGCAACTGGTTCACGAGCCGGATCGCGCGCTGGGGATCGGGCACGCCGATGTGGATGTGAAGAGCGAACGTCGGCTCGCGCCGCGCCAAGTCGCGCGTCGTCTGGTAGATGACCTGGTAGCGGCTCGACGGGGACACCCTCGTCGGCTCGGTCACCTCACCGGGATAGGTGCCGCACGATGCCGCCGCCATGCCCAGGGGCTCCAGATCGCGGACGAGCAGCGAGCGCAGCTCACGGAGCTCGGCGATCGCCTCGCCGACGGTCGCGTGCGGATTCGTCCGGAGCTCGAGCGCGGCCTCGTGCGTCTCGGCCGCGCACCGTCCGGCGAGGTCCTCCCCTGCTTGCGCGAGCACCTCGTCGCCCCTCTGCGCCAGGCCCCAACCGTCCGGATCGAGGAGCATTATCTCCTCCTCGATCCCCACGGTGTAGGCCTCAGAGGGCCGCCAAGTCGCCCATCCCGCACTCCCCAAGGCTGCGGAGCGCCCCGTCACTGATTCGAGCGTTTCCGTGGACGCAGTTAACCACGCTGGCGGGGACACGCGTATTAACTAGCGTTCGCAAACTGCGCGCTTGACTGCCGACGCGAGCGTACGGATCGCCCTCGGGCGGATGTGAGTCGGCGCGGCTCGGCGCCCTGCTGGGCGGCCGCCAGCGGCTGGGCGAGCGGTTCCTCGGCGCCCGCTGCGGCGGCGATCAGCAGGTCGAACAGGGGACCGTGGGTGAGTAGGCCCTCGGCATGCCACTGGACTCCCATCACAAACCGATCACT
>Ga0070765_100002237_pt1 | contig 12067 bp, 9 predicted proteins | sample HubBroMetageWFT5_FD_71516 | JGI IMG/M metagenome (GOLD analysis project Ga0070765, IMG submission 71516) | Warmed and freeze-thawed soil microbial communities from the Hubbard Brook experimental Forest, New Hampshire - Hubbard Brook CCASE Soil... | ecosystem: Environmental > Terrestrial > Soil... | reverse complement strand
ATGATCGCGATGATCGCGCCGACCCACTCGATGACCGTGATCACCGTGTTGAGCTTCCCGATCACGTCGGAGTTGTAGTCGGTCGGCGTCGTGCTATCGACGATCGGCGTGGCCTTCGCCTCAGCATTGAACTGACTCAGGTCGGTGAGCTTGCGGACGTTGAGATTCAGCGATGCGGGCAGGGGATTGCTGCCGAGGACGTTGAGCGCGCTCGCGATGTCCGGGTTCTGAGACGCCTGCCGCGCGGCCTGGTCCTTGGTTTCGAAGGACACCGAGATGACCCGCGGATCCAGCTTGAGACGGCTCTCGAAATTGGTGATCGCGGCGAGAGACGCGTTGTCTGACAAGTAGATCTTGAGATGGCTTGCGTTCTGCTCCTGCCCTTGGAGCACGGTGTCCACGGAGTGGGTGAAGAGCAGCGATCCTCCGACCAGAAAGATGATCAACCCCATGGTGAAGACACCCGCGAGCGAAACACCCAGGTTGCGCCGGAAGTTCTGACCGGCACTGTGGAGGGCGAACCACAGCGACGCGAGGACCTGCCTCACAGGGTCGCGGTTCCTTCGCGCAGGTACTGTCCCTCGGCCTCGTCCCTGACCACGCGGCCGTTGTCGATGGCGATGACGCGGCGGCGGACGAGGTCCACCACCTCGCGGTTGTGGGTGGCCATCAGCACAGTGGTGCCCCGATGGTTGATCTGCAGCAGCAGCTGCACGATGCCCCAGGAGGTGTCGGGGTCGAGGTTTCCGGTGGGCTCATCCGCGAGGAAGATGCGCGGCCGGTGCACGAGTGCTCGCGCGATTGCGACGCGCTGCTGCTCACCACCGCTCAGCTCGTCGGGGAACTTGTCGAGCTTGTCCTCCAGGCCGACGATCCAGAGGACCTCCTCCACCTTCTCGCGCAGGTGGCGCTGGCCGGGTCGGGTCACCTGGAGCGCGAATGCCACGTTCTGCGCAACGGTGCGCCGCGCGAGCAGCTTGTAGTCCTGAAAGACGATGCCGAACTTGCGCCGCAGCTTGGGCAGCTTGCGGTGCGACATCCGGCTCACCTCCTGCCCGTCGATGAAGATCCGGCCAGTGGACGGGGCCTCATCGCGGATGAGCAGGCGTACGAGCGTGGACTTGCCGGCGCCGCTCGGCCCCACCAGGAAGCAGAAGTCGCCCTGATGGATCGCCAGATCGACGTCGCGCAGGGCCTCCGTTCCGTTCGGGTAGACCTTGCTCACGCCGTGAAACGAGATGACTGGGCGCAGCGCGTGCTGAGGGGGGGCCGCAGATCGCTCCGCGACTGCCACGCTCACCAGGCTGCCCCCTGGGGCGATGTGTTCATAGGATGCTTTCTGGGATCGCTGCCGGGTCGGCGGCCAGTATAGACCGGGGGTCCGGCGGACTCCCGCGATATTTCACAGATTGGTCACTTCCGTACCGGGATTTGTTCCGACCATCCGATCAGGACGCCTTGGATTCTGCGCCCTCGCGCGCCGCCCAGTGCAGGTATCCCTCGATGAAGGGGTCGATGTCTCCGTCGAGCACGGCCTGAGCGTTGCCCACCTCGACGCCGGTCCGATGATCCTTGACCATGGTGTACGGCTGGAGGACGTAGGAGCGGATCTGACTCCCCCACTCGGCGGCGATCAGCTCGCCCTTGAGATCGGCGACCTTCTGCGCGTGGGCGGCCTGCTGGAGGGCTAGCAGCCGGGAGCGCAGGACCCGCCAGGCGACGTCTCGATTCTGCTGCTGCGATCGCTCGTTCTGGCAGGTGACCACGACGCCGGTCGGGATGTGGGTCAGGCGGACCGCCGATGAGGTCTTGTTGACGTGCTGACCGCCTGCGCCGCTGGAGCGAAAGACGTCGGTACGCACGTCGTCGGGGTCGATCTCGACGGTGACGGTGTCCTCGATCTCCGGGGTCACCTCGACGAGCACGAACGACGTGTGGCGCCGGTGTGCGGCGTCGAAGGGACTGATCCGGACCAGCCGGTGGACCCCGTGCTCACCCTTGAGCAGTCCGTACGCGCGCGGACCGGACACGCGAATGGTCGCGGACTTGATCCCGGCTTCATCCCCCACGGACTCCTCGAGGAACTCGACCGGCATACGGTGCTCTTCGGCCCAGAGCAGGTACATGCGGAGCAGCATCTGCGCCCAATCCTGGGAATCGGTGCCGCCGGCACCCGCGTGGATCCCGATCAGGGCCACATGGTCGGTGTACGGGTCGCTGAACAGGAGGTCGATCTGGCGGCGGCCGACCTCCTTCTCCAGGGCACGCAGCTCTTTTTCAAGCTCGGTGGTCATCGCCTCGTCCGGCTCGGCCTCGAGCATGCCTGCGAGCTCCCGCGTGTCGCCAGCGCGCTGCGTCAACGACTCCCACGTGCTCAGGTCATCGCGGATGCGCGACGCCTCCTGGTTGAGCGCTGCCGCACGTCGCGGGTCATCCCAGACGTCCGGGGCCGAGATCTCCTTGTCGAGCTCGGTCAGACGGACCCGTTTCCCGTCGAGGTCAAAGATGCCCCTGGAGCTCGGCTATGCGGGCGGCGATGTCGGTGGCGCGGTCAGCAAGCTCGCTCATCTGGCGAGTATTCCACAATGCAGTGGTGCAAACCGTCTCGGCCGTCCCCGCCGCGGATATCGGCGATCTGTTCGCCGACATGCCCCGGGCGTTCGATTTCGACGACGTGTCGCTCGTGCCACGGGTCCGGTCGACGCTCGTGCACCGGACCGAAGCCCTGCCCGGCCTGGCCTTCGGGCCGGTACGGCTCACGGTTCCCCTGATCGGCTCGCCGATGCCGGATGTCTGCGGCGTCGACATGTGCCGGGCGCTTGGCGAACACGGCGCGATCGGCATCCTGCCTCGGTTCCAATCCATCGGCGAGCAGGCGTCAGAACTGACGGAGGTTGCTGCGGCGAACGGCCCGCTCGCCGCGGCGCTGGGCGTGACCGGTGATTACCGCGACCGGTTCGCACACATCGTTGAGGCGGGCTGCAGGATCGTCTGCCTCGATACCGCCAACGGCGCGCACGAGCAGGTGGGGCATGCCGTCCGCTGGATTCGTGAGCAGGATCCGGCTGTGTTTCTCATCGCCGGCAATGTCGCGACCGCGGAAACGTTCCGCTGGCTCCAGGACCTTGGGGTGGATGCGATCCGCGTCGGCATCGCGGGCGGATCGGTGTGCGAGACCAGAACCGAGACAGGGGTCTACGCACCGACGCCGTACAGCGTCCACGAGTGTGTCCAGGTGCGCCGCGACGCGTTGATCATCGGCGACGGAGGGATCCGGAGCCCGGCCGATATGTGCAAGCTCCTCGCGCTGGGAGCTGACTGCGTGATGGTGGGGTCGGCGCTTGCGGGCACCTACGAGGCGCCGGGACGCGTGATCGTCGTTGACGGCAAGAAGTTCAAGATCATGCGCGGGGCCGCGTCGTTCTCGGTGCAGCAGGAGTTCGCCGGTGAGGATCCCGAGTACATCGAGGGTTCCGAGTCGATCGTGGCCTACAAGGGCAGGGTGGCCGACGTGATCCAGCGCTACGTCGCGGGGCTTCGCAGCTCCATGTCGTACATGGACGCGCGCACGCTCGACGCGTACCGGAGCAACGCGAGCTTCATCCGGATGCGCTAGCTCGTCTCGGCGATCCGGCGCCGCTGATGCACCTCCTCGGCGCTGCCTGACCACCGTCGAGACAAATCTGTGCTCTACGGTGCGGGGTCAAGTACCCGGATCTGCGTCGGTACCTCGACGTGTCAGGCCCCTCGTCGGTCCAATTCGGCACCGCCTCTTTCACTTCCGTAACGTCGCCGACGGATTCGGACGTGATCGATCGATAGGCTAAACCCACAAACAGCCCTGCGGCGGCTCATGGCCACCGCGAGGATCACCCCAGGCAGGCTCACAAGGAAGGTTTGTGATGCCGGAGGGCTCAGCCTTGCGCCGACTCGCCGCGCCGATCCAGGCCAAGGGACGCCGCTGGCCTCGGGGCGTGATGGCCCTCGGCTTGATCACCGGTGCTCTCACCCTGGTATACCTCGGGTCCACGATTTTTCGCAAACCCGGCACGTCCGCCTTCTTCTTTGACGTCTGGGTCGCTAATGCCGGATATGTTTGCTGCGCGACACTGTGCACCTGGCGGGCAATCGCGCGACGGCGAGGGCGCTGGGGCTGGGGAGCTCTGGCAGTCGGCCTCTGGTTCTTCACCGGCGGATCGGTCCTGTGGACCAGCTGGGTGCAGTACCTCACCCCTCTCCCGTATCCGTCGATATCCGACGCCTCATTCCTGATGTTCTTCGTGTTCGCGTTCCCCGGCATCGGCCTCCTGGTGCGCGAGACCGTCCCACATACCTCGAAGACCATCTGGATCGACGGTCTCATCGCCGCCCTGGGGGTAGCCGCGCTCGAGTCGACCCTGGTGATCGCGCCGATCATCAAGGCTAGCACTGGGGTGAGCGACGCAAGCCTCGCGACGAACATCGCGTATCCGATCGGCGACATGGTCCTCGTCACCATGGTCGTCGCGGTCTTTGCCGTCCGCGGCTGGCGCCCGGGACGCCTCTGGTGGACGCTCGGCGCCGGACTGATCCTGTTTGCGGCTGCCGACAGCGTTTTTGTGCTGCAGGTCACCACGAATACGTACGTCACGGGTACGCCGCTGGACAGCTTGTATCTCATCGGCACGTTTCTGATGGCCTTTGCCGCCTGGCAGGGGATGGGGATGTCGGCTGCGAGGAGCACGTCGACGATCCGACCGACCACCGTCGTTCCGGTGCTGTTCCTGCTCAGCTCGCTGGGAGTCCTGGTCTACGCGGCCGGACGATCGATCTCCCTGGGCGTGGTCCTGGCCACCGCAACGCTGCTGATCGCCGTGGCCCGGTCCGCCCATGCGTTTCGGCAGCTGCGCGCGCTCGCCGACAGCCGGCGCGAGGCGCGAACCGACGAGCTGACCGGCCTGCCCAACCGCCGGCTGTTCTTCGAGAGCCTCGCCGCATGCCTCGAACCAGGGCCGGCCGAAACCAGCGCAGTGCTCATGATCGATCTCGACCGATTCAAGGAGATCAACGACAGCCTCGGCCACCACGTCGGCGACGACGTGCTCCGCCAGCTGGGGCCGCGTCTCATCGAAGCCGCAGGGACCAGCGGGACGGTCGCACGCCTCGGTGGCGACGAGTTCGGCCTGGTGCTCTCGGGACCGGTCGATGCGGCTGCGGCCATCGAGGTGGCGGAACGGATTCGCGAAGCCCTGATACAGCCGTTTCAGCTCGAGGGCATGAGCCTTCGCGTCGACGCGAGCATCGGCGTGGCGCTCGCGCCCGAACACGGCACCACGCCGGAAACCCTGCTCCAAAAGGCTGATGTGGCGATGTTCGCCGCCAAACGCTCTCACGCCCCCTGGCAGGTGTATTCGTCTGTGCACGACCAAAACGCGCGCGAGCGGCTCCAGCTCATGGAGGATCTGCGCGACGCACTGCGTCGCGGGGAGATCGTGCTCTTCTACCAGCCGATCCTCGACCTCGCAACCGGCTTGGTCACCGGGGCGGAGGCGCTGGCGCGCTGGCGACATCCGTCGCGCGGCGTCCTGCCGCCGGCCGCATTCCTCGGCCTGATCGCTGACGCGGGACTGATGGGGCCGTTCACCATGGACGTGCTCGATCAGGCGTTGTTACAGCAGTCGCGATGGTCGATGGCGGGATACGACGTGCGAGTCTCGGTCAACGTCTCGGCCGCCAGCCTCCGCGACGATGAACTGCCCGACAAGATCGCCGCGCTCATCGCCAGGCGCGGTGTCAACCCGAACCGCGTCACGCTGGAGATCACAGAGGACTCGTTCATCACCGACCCCGAGCAGGCACTGCTCGTGCTGGAGCGGCTGCGGGCACTCGGAGTCGAGCTGTCCATCGACGACTTCGGCACCGGGTTCAGCTCACTCACGTACATACGCCGGCTCCCGGTGCGTGAGCTGAAGCTCGACCGCACCTTTCTCACCAGCGCGCCGCAGGACGAGCGCGCGGTGTCGATCATTCGCTCCACGGTCGACCTCGCCCACTCCCTTGGCCTCCGGATCGTCGCCGAGGGAATTGAAAATCTCGATGCCCTCGCACTGGTCGACGACCTCGGCTGCGACGGGGCACAGGGCTTTCTCATTGGCCGGCCGGTCCCGGCCGAGGAACTCGATCTCGCCGCCGTGGCGCGCACGCCGCTCCGCCTCGCGGTGCGTGCGGCCGCGCTTCCCGGGCTGCCCCAGAAGATGGCCGGCTGACCGGCCGCCTCACTCGGCCGAGCGTTGTCCAGGGGTTACCGGAGTCTGGTTCCCGCCCTCAGCGCCCGTGGCAGAACTTGTACTTCTTTCCCGACCCGCACGGACACGCCTGGTTTCGGCCGACCTTGCCCTGCGGCGCGCCGTTCGCTCCATGGCCGGCGCCATTGCCGTTGCCGTCCGCGCGCCGCGACCCGGCAGACGATGACTCGACGATGTTGCGCACGATCGGCTTCGTGACGAGTGGCGTCGACACACGGGTCCCGGTCGCCCTCGCGAGCGCACCGCTGGCGAGTGCCGCGGCCGGCCGCGCCGGCGGCACCTGCGCGGGGTCGACCGCGCCGCCAGGCCGGTCCGCGCGTGGAGACGGCGGCGCGGTCGCCTCAGCCGCACCGGCGGTGGGTGCGGGGGCAGCCGCTGCCGTCTCGGGCGTTGCGCCCGCCACGGCCGGATCGGCCTCATTGGGATCCACGCGACGGATCTGGACGTTGAGCAGCGCCCTGACGATCTCGCGCTGGATGTCCTCGGTCAGATCCTGGAACGCCGTGAAGGCAGCCGCCTTGTACTCGACGAGCGGATCCATCTGACCGTATGCCTGGAGTCCCATCCCCTCGCGGAGGTGGTCCATCTGGGTGAGGTAGGTCAGCCAGCGCGAATCGATCACCTGGAGCATCACGCTCTGTTCGACCTCGCGGAGCAGCTCGGCGCCGTATTCCTGTTCCTTCTCCTCGTAGAGGCCGATCAACTCACCGCTGAGCGTTTCGGAGACCTCCTCGACACTGTTGCCGAGGCTGTCCATGCTGACTTCGGAGAAGGGGGGCAACCCCGCCGCGAGCATGCGCATCTGCGTCCAGAGTCCTTCGAAGTCCCACGCCTCGCGGTGGCGCCCCTCGCAGTACGCGGGCACGTCGGTCGCCACCACGTGCTCGACCATCGAGATGAAATTCGTGCGAGTGTCGGTCCCCTCGAGGATCTTGCGACGCTCGCCATAGATGATCTCGCGCTGCTTGTTCATGACGTCGTCGTACTCGACGACGTGACGGCGGCTGTCGAAGTTGTGGCCCTCGACCCGTGCCTGTGCTCCTTCGATCTGCCGCGACACCAGCTTCGACTCGAGCGGCGTGTCCTCGTCGACGCCGAGCTTGCCCATGAAGCCCTGCATGCGTTCGCCGCCGAAGACGCGCATCAGGTCATCCTCGAAGGAAAGGAAGAATCGAGACTCGCCCGGATCCCCCTGGCGACCCGCTCGGCCGCGGAGCTGATTGTCGATGCGACGCGATTCGTGACGCTCGGTGCCGATGATGTAGAGGCCGCCGACATCGGCGACACCTTCGCCGAGCACGATGTCGGTGCCGCGCCCGGCCATGTTCGTTGCGATGGTGACGCTGCTGCGCTGCCCGGCGTTGGCGATGACATCCGCCTCTTTCTCGTGCAGCTTGGCGTTGAGCACCGAGTGCTGAACGCCGAGCTTGTCGAGCATCCGGCTCAAGCGCTCACTCTTCTCGATGCTCGTGGTTCCAACCAGGATGGGCTGACCCTTCCCATGCCGCTCGGCGATCTCATCGACCACGGCGCGGTATTTGCCGTCTTCGCCCTTGTAGATCAGGTCGGGCTCGTCGAGCCGCACCATCGGCCGGTGGGTCGGAATCGGTACCACCTCGAGGGTGTAGATCTTGTGAAACTCCTCCGCCTCGGTGATCGCCGTACCGGTCATGCCCGCGAGCTTGTCGTAGAGGCGGAAGAAATTCTGGAAGGTAATCGTTGCGAGGGTGACCGTCTCCTGCTGGACGGCCACGCCTTCCTTGGCCTCGATCGCCTGGTGGAGACCGTCCGACCAGCGGCGTCCCGGCATGGTTCGTCCGGTGAACTCGTCGACGATGATCACCTCGCCGTCGCGCACGATGTAGTCCTTGTCGCGGAGCCACAACGCGTGTGCACGCAGCGCCTGGTTGATCTGGTGCGCCTCCGCGGCGTGCTCCATCTCATAGACGTTGGAGATGCCCGTCCATTTCTCGATCTTGTCGACGCCCTCCTCGGTCAGGGTGGCCGACTTGGTCTTCTCGTCGATCGTGTAGTCGTCTTCGGCGACGAGCCGCGGTATCAATCGCGCGTAGGTGTAGAACTTGTCCGTCGCCTCGCTCGCCTGTCCGCTGATGATCAGCGGCGTTCGCGCCTCGTCGATGAGGATCGAGTCCACCTCGTCGACGATCGCGTAGCGCAACCGCCGCTGCACGCACCGGTCGAGCTTCTGCGCCATGTTGTCGCGCAGGTAGTCGAAACCAAGCTCGTTGTTGGTCGAGTATGTGATGTCCGCTGCGTACGCCTCACGCCGCGTGCACGGACGGAGATGTTGGAGGCGCGGATCCGGGTGCGTGTCGTCGGTGAACTCCGGGTCGTAGACGAAGGAGAGATCCTGCCCGGCGATGACGCCCACGTTCAGCCCGAGGAAGTGATACAGCGCCGCATTCCATCCGGCGTCACGCCGGGCCAGGTAGTCGTTGACGGTGACGAGGTGAGCGCCCCGACCTTCGAGCGCGTTGAGATAGAGGGCCAGGGTGGCGACCAGCGTCTTACCTTCACCGGTCTTCATCTCGGCGATCCGCCCCTGGTGGAGGACGATGCCCCCGATCAGCTGGACGTCGAAGTGGCGCATCCCGAGGGTGCGCTTCGACGCCTCGCGGACGACCGCGAAGGCCTCGGGGAGAAGGTCGTCGAGCGCCTGACGGCGCGCTGACTCGTGCTCCTCCTCCTCGGCACGCTGCATGGCCAGCTCCTCGGTCTCCTCACTCAGTCCGGCCGTGAAGGATTGCCCGTGGGTGATGTCGACGCCCTCGACCCCGAGGCGCTCGCGGAACTCGCGGGTCTTGTCGCGCAGCTCCTCGTCGGTGAGCGCGGACATCTCCGGCTCGAGTTCGTTGATGAGGTCCACGACCCCCTGGTAGCGCTTGATCTCGCGCTTGACGGGGTCACCGAGGACCTTGTTGATCGGCTTTCGAAAGAGGGACATGGTCCTCTTCATTCTGGCAGCCCTCGCCGTTCACGGCACCGCGGCGACGACTACGACGTCGATCAGGGAGGCTCCGGCCCCCCCCAGAGCTGACGCGGCAGCCTCGACGGTTGCGCCCGTGGTGAGGACGTCGTCGACGAGCCAGAGGTACGCACCGCGCAGATCCCGGCCGGTCCAGGCGAAGGCGCCGGCGACGTTGCCGCGCCGCGTCGCCTCGGCCCGGGCGCTCTGGGGCGGGGTATCGCGGATCCGCGAAAGGTCGTCCAGCACGGGGACGTCCCGATCCCCGGCGATGACGGCGGCGAGCACCTCCGACTGATTGAACCCGCGCTGCCTGCGCCGGCGTGCGCCGAGCGGGACGGCCACGACCGCGTCGGGCGTGAAGAGCCGCGGCCCGCGCAATCGGCCCGACGTCATGGCGGCCAGCTCACTCAGCGCCCGGCGATCTCCGCCGTACTTTCCGCGGTGCAGCGCGGCCCTGACCGGCTCGACAAACTCGAATCCCGCGAACGCGGTGCCAAGGCTCAACCGCCGGAACGGCGGGAGCGGCATGGCAGCCATGGTGGTGGCGCAGCCCGGGCATATCGCGTCATCCGATACCGAATCGCATCCCGCGCAGCGCAGCGGGGCAATCGCGTCGAGCACGAGTCTGGCAAGTGCGGCAAGCATGTACGCAGGTTTGCGTCCGCCCGCCGACGGCTCCCGGACAAAGCAGGCTCTAGAAGCCCTCGACGAAGGCGTCCAGAGCCGCCTGCATGCATGCAACCAGTTCGCGAGCGGAGGGCACGCTCAGCTCGAGCGCAACGCGCTCGCTCACCGGGCGCCCCGCGTGGACGAAGTCGACGATGAGGGCATGATCGAGCGTTGCGTGGGAAGGGTGGTCGACCGACACGATGGCGTCGGTGATCGGGGTCCAGGTGCCCGCGGCCTTGGCGCTTCCAATCACCGCGGTTGTCTCAACGATGTACGAGCACACGACTTTCTCCTAGCTCAGGTGACGACCGTAGAAGTCGAGGATCAGCCGCCAGCCCTGGACGGCGGCCTCGACCCGGTACATGGGCCGGTCCACGGCGAAGAATCCGTGGCCGGCATTCTCGAACGTATGGAACTCATGCTCCTTGCCGAGCCTCGTGAGCTCGGCGTCGATCCGGGCTACCTCGTCGGGTGACGGATTCTTGTCCTCCGCGCCAAACAGCCCGAGGATCGGACACGAGATCTTTGGCGCGCGATCGATGACAGGCTCCATCCGGAAGGGCAGCTCCGGTGGCGACGTGGAGATCACGAACGCCCCATAGCAGTCGACCGCGGCATCGACCGGCAGCTCGCACGCCACAAGGAAGGACTGCCTTCCTCCTGAGCAGTATCCGATCGAGCCGGACTTCCCGTTGCTCACCGGCAAGCTGCTCAGGAAACGCAGCGCCCCTGCGGCGTCGCCGAGAAATTGCTCCGTGCTGATCCAGCCTCCGGCGCGTGCCGCAGCGGCGGCGTCATCGGGGGCGAGATCCGGCCCGAAACGGTGATACAGGTTCGGGCAGATCGCGACATATCCTTCGGCCGCGAACCTGCGGGCGATCTCCTTGGTCGCCCCATCCCACCCCGGTGCATGGTGAATCACCAGCACTCCTGGGAAGGGTCCGGCGCCGAGTGGGCGGGCGAGGTATGCGCCGATCGCCTCGTCCCCATGACCGGCGATGGTCACCGTCTCGGCGAGCATTCCCTGGTACACGTCTTTCCTCCAATCACGCGTGGTGGCGAAGGCGACGGTACCGAATCAGGACATCGTCAGGAGATCTCCCACGCCAACCCCGGCCCGCGCAAGCGCGCCGCTCGGAAGCTCGATCGCCGCCTTGGCCCGACGCACCACACGTGAGATCCGCCAGGGGCGCAGCCCGTGGTACATGCGCACCACATGTCCGTCGCCATCGATGAACGCGACGTCGACCGGGAATCGCATGAAGAACATGTGGATGGAGCTGCACGGACGCAAGCAGAGGCCCGCGTCGGCCGCGAGCTCGCGGCGGCCCATCAGGCCCATGAATCGCTGCCAGGGAGTGTCGGCCATGGCCACCGACCCGACCACGGTCGTGCCTGCGGACGTGGTCAGGCGGAATCTTCGCTGCGTCGAGGGCATGACCGCGATCCTAGCGGGCGCCTGCCGTCGCGCCGGCTCCGTCGCTAGGTCGTCGCCTGTCTGTCAGGGATGGTGACGCGGACCTCGGTCCCGAGCCCGAGTCCGCTGCGCACCTGGACGCGGCCCCCGACCAGCGCCGCGCGTTCGCGCATCTGGATCAGACCGAGACCGGCGGTCCGCCCCAGGCGCGCATCGGTGGCGTTGACGTCGAACCCGTCGCCGTCGTCCTTGATCACCCCGACGACAAGCTGCGGCAGGAACGAGATGATCGCGTCCACCCGCTGCGGATGTCCATGCGCGAGCGCGTTGTCGATGCCCTGCTCGAGGATGCGATACATGGTGATCTCCGCGAGTGACCCCATCCTGCGCTCGCTGCCGAGGATATGGAGGAGCACCGCTCCCCGGTCGGACCAGGCAGCCAGGAGCTCTCGGATCGCGCCGACGAGCCCGCGCCCCTCACTGAGCGGAAGCAGTCCGGCGATGACATCACCGAGCTGGTCGGACGCCTCGGCTGCGGCGGTCCGGCATCGAGTGCTGGCGCCGACCGCGGTCTCCGGCTCTCGCGCCAGGCTCCTCCCGATCAGCTCCGCCTCGAGCGCCGCATCGGCCAGGCGTTGCATCGGCCCCTCGAGGATGATGCGGGCAGTCTCGGCGTGCTCCACGTCGGCAATCTCGTAGATCTGGCGC
>Ga0070765_100002236_pt1 | contig 12068 bp, 10 predicted proteins | sample HubBroMetageWFT5_FD_71516 | JGI IMG/M metagenome (GOLD analysis project Ga0070765, IMG submission 71516) | Warmed and freeze-thawed soil microbial communities from the Hubbard Brook experimental Forest, New Hampshire - Hubbard Brook CCASE Soil... | ecosystem: Environmental > Terrestrial > Soil... | reverse complement strand
GATCTCTACGACGTCGGCGTGCTCGGAACGGTGGCGCGGATGATTCGCGTGCCCGACGGGACGCTGCGGGTGCTGATCCAGGGCGGCCAGCGGATCCGGCTCGTGCGCTGGGTCAAGACCGAGCCGTACCTGGTGGCCGAGATCGAGGAGATGCCGGACGTCGTCCAGCACACGCCCGAGCTTACGGCGCTGATGCGCAACGTCCAGCACACGTTCACCGAGATCATCGAGCAGGTTCCGTACTTGCCCGAAGAGCTCCAGATCATGGTCGCCAACGTGGAGGACCCGAGCGTGCTCACCCATCTGATCGCGGGTGCGCTCCGGATCTCGACCGAGGAGAAGCAGGAGTTGCTCGAGGAGGTCGACGTCTCTAAGCGCCTGCGCCGCCTGTCCGAGATCCTCGCGCGCGAGCTCGAGGTGGTCGCGATCGGGTCGAAGATCCAGTCCCAGGTCCAATCCGAGCTCGACAAGGGCCAGCGCGAGTACTTCCTGCGCCAGCAGCTCAAGGCGATCCAGGACGAGCTCGGCGAAGCCGACGAGGTCCAGGCCGAGGTGAACGAGCTGCGCTCACAGCTCGAGGCGCTCGAGCTCCCCGAGGTGGTCCGCAAGCAGGTCGATCGCGAGCTCGCGCGGCTTGAGCGGCTACAGCCGGCGATGGCCGAGTACGGCGTCATCCGCGCCTACCTCGAGTGGATCGCAACGCTGCCCTGGGACAAGGAGACCGAGGACGACCTCGATCTCCAGCATGCGCGCAAGGTGCTCGACGAGGACCACTACGACATCGAGCAGGTGAAGGAGCGGATCCTCGAGTTCCTGGCCGTGAGGCGGCTGAGGGGTGGGCGGGGATCCCAATCTTCGGGGTCGATCCTCTGCTTCGTCGGTCCTCCGGGGGTGGGGAAGACGTCGTTGGGTAGGTCGATGGCGCGGGCGCTCGGACGCAAGTTCGAGCGGATCAGCGTCGGGGGTCTGCGCGACGAGGCCGAGATCCGCGGCCACCGCCGGACGTACATCGGGGCGCTGCCCGGCGTGATCATCCGCGCGCTCCGCGACGCCGGCGTCCGGAACCCCCTACTGATGATCGACGAGATCGACAAGATGGGCTCGGATTTCCGTGGCGATCCGTCGAGCGCGATGCTCGAGGTGCTCGATCCCGAGCAGAACAACGCCTTCCGCGACTATTACCTCGACCTGCCGTTCGACCTCTCGGACGTGATGTTCGTGTGCACCGCGAACACGCTCGACACGATCCCGGGTCCGTTGCGCGATCGGATGGAGGTGATCCAGCTCGCCGGCTACACCGAGGAGGAGAAGCTCCAGATCGCCAGGCGTTACCTCGTCCCCCGCCAGATCGAACGCAACGGGCTCAGCCCGAGCCGGATCGCGTTCAGCGATTCGGCGCTGCGCGCGATCGTCGCCGACTACACCCGCGAGGCCGGCGTCCGGCAGCTCGAGCGCGAGATCGGCACGATCTGCCGCAAGGTGGCCAGACAGGTGGCGGAGGGGAACGCCAAGCGGAAGGTCACGATCACCGAGCCCCGCGTCCGCGAGCTGCTCGGCAAACGGCGATTCTTCTCCGAGACCCGGCGACGGACGGCGCGGCCGGGCGTCGCAACCGGGTTGGCCTGGACGCCGGTCGGCGGCGAGGTGCTGTTCATCGAGGCGACCGCCTTCCCGGGAAGGGGCCGTCTGACGATCACCGGCCAGCTCGGCGAGGTGATGCAGGAGTCCGCGCAGGCGGCCTTGTCATACGTGCGGTCGAATGCGGCCGAGCTCGTCCCGGATCTCCCAGAGGATTGGTTCGCTACGCACGAGATCCACGTCCACGTTCCGGCCGGCGCGACTCCGAAGGACGGGCCGAGCGCGGGTGTCGCGATGGTCACCGCGCTCGTGTCGTTGCTCACCGGACGCCTGGTCCGCTCTGAGGTAGCGATGACCGGCGAGATCACGCTGACGGGGCAGGTGCTGCCGATCGGCGGCCTCAAGGAGAAGGCACTCGCCGCCCAGCGAAACGGGATCCGGATCGTGATCGCTCCGGCGCTGAATGAGCAGGACGTGGACGAGATCCCCGAGCACCTGCGGAAGGACCTCGAGTTCCACTTCGTCTCGACGATCGAGGAGGCGCTCGAGGTCGCGCTCCAGCGAAGGACCACCCGCCGCCGTCCGAAGGCGCTCGAGGCCGCATAAGCCGGCCTTCACCGGGTAGTCAGTTCGAAGGGGTGCGGATGCGGGAGAAACGTCCGACGGCGAGCCCTATTCGCGTATCCTGACCTCCACGACCCCACGCAACGAGGGAGACCTATGTCAGCGAAGCGCAAGAAATCCATGGCGGCTCCATTCAATGCCGTGGACATGGACACGATCAACAAGGCGAGCCCGTATATCCGGCGTCTGGTGCAGGACGCCCAGCTGCGGGAGAACGTGAAAACGGCTTTCGACTCGAGCAAGAGTGCCTACTCCCGCCTCGCCAACGGCAAGGCTCCGACAAAGGCGCTGCTCGAGGACAAGAAGCTCCAGCGCGACCTGCATGTTGCGATCGAGGCGCTTCGGGACGCGACCACCGCGTTGACCGAGGCTCCGAAGAAGGAGAAACGGCGCAAGAGCCGTGGGATCGGTCGCAAGCTCATGATCCTGTCGCTCGGGTTCGGACTCGCTCTCGCGGGCAGCGAAAAGCTGCGGACCAAGGTGCTGGACGCGGTGTTCGGCAAGGAGGAGGAGTTCCAGTACACCCCGCCGCCGAGCACGCCGTCGACCCCGCCGAGCTCACCGGTCGGAGCCGCTTAGCCGGACGTGCGTCGATATCGACCACCTGGATCGGAGGCGCCCACCGGCGCCTCCGGCGCTTTAAGGCCCCGCAAGGGGCACTAGAATCGTGTGTCTTGGAGGCCGCAACCGAACCAGGCGCGTCGAGGTCTCGTGAGCTGTCGGGCGACAAGGCGGCGCGGATCGTCGAGGCGATGCGGACCAGCGTCGCCGCGCGCGGCATCGCAGGATCCACGTTCGACCACGTCGCGAACGAAGCGGGCGTGTCGCGCGGGCTACTGCACTACTACTTCGGCACCAAGGAGCGGCTGTTAGTCGAGGTCGTGCGCCGCGAGTCGGACGTGCGGATCGAACGCCTCGAGGAGGCGATCGGCGGCGCCACCGACGCCGAGGACGTGCTCGATGCGCTCGTGCGGAGCTTCGAGGAGTGGCTCGGCGACGGGCCCGCTCCCGTGATGATCTACGAGATGCTCACGCTCGCGCAGCGGAACGACGAGATCGCCGCGCAGCTCGCGGAGCTCGGCCGGCGGACCCGGTCGCACCTCACGGACGCGCTCGAACGCAAGCAGGAGACCGGCGTGCTGTCGCTGCGGATCGAGCCGTCGCTCGCGGCGTTGTTCCTGTTCGCGCTCGCCGACGGCGTGATGGTCCGGCGCCTCAGTGAGCCCGAGCTCGATATCGGCCCGCTCGTCGAGCAGGCGACCGCCGCCGCGCGCGCCGTGTTGAGCTAGCCGATAGTTTGCGTCGCATAGCCGTTCTCGCCGTCGTCGGGGTCGTGCTGCTGATCCTGGTGGTCGCGCAGATTGTGCTCCCCGGAGTCGCGGCGCAGGAGCTCCGGAACAACCTCGAGCAGTCTGGGACGGTGCTCGAGGTCAAGGTGAGCTCGTTCCCGGCGATCAAGCTCCTCTGGCATCGGGCCGACACCGTCGTCGTGCGGATGGGCCGCTATCGCGCCCCCGTCAGTCGCCTCGGGCAGACTCTGGGTGGCGCAGGGGACGCCGCGTCGCTCGATGCCTCCGCGCAGGAGCTCATCCTCGGACCGATCACCCTGCGCAACGCCACGCTGCGCAAGCGCAGCAGCGACCTGGTCGGGTCGGCGACCGTCACCGAGGCGGACCTTCGCTCGGCGGTCTTCTTCCTCCAGAACGTCGAGCCGATCGCATCGGAGAACGGTTCGTTGACGCTGCGAGGAAAGGCGAGCGTTCTCGGGCTGACGGCGACTGTCGACGCGACCGTCGCCGCTCAGGACGGGGCACTTGTGGTCGCGCCGAACGTCCCGTTCGGCGGGATCGCCACGCTGACGCTGTTCAACGATCCGCACATAAAGGTGCACTCCGTGAGCGCGACGAACGTGACCGGTGGGTTCCGCGTGACCGCAGATGCGACCGTGAGTTAGGGGTCCGGTTACGGGTCGGCGGTGATCGCGGCCACGCCGGGCATGTTCCCGGCCGAGAGCATCGTGGTCAGCGCTCGTCGTGTCTGCTTGAGGTACTTGTTCAAGAAGTCGGTCGTCACGCGCTCGACGATCCCGAGCTGAGGTTCCTCGGTCGTGTACGGCGGCAGGTGCTGGGCGCCGGTGAGCGAGAGGAGGAACTTCGGTCGCGGGGCGGCGTCGAAGAACGCGTACGTGTACCGAGGCTGGTTGGTCGTGTCCGCGGTCCCCTGGGCTGCGAGCAGCGGGGGGCTCGGCGCGGGAAAGTCAAAGCCGCCGACGCCGGGGATCTCGGCGCCCGACAGGATCACCGCGGCGTGGACCCGACGATCGAGGTAGTGGCGGTCATAGGCGACCGCGAGCGCGGTCTCGCCGCCGTCCGACTGCCCGGCGACCGCGATCGCGTGCGGAGCGATCAAGCCCTGGAAGGCGCTGCCCTTGGTCGCGTCGAGTTCGAGCATGCGCGTGATCACGAGGCTCATGTCCCGTGGCTGGTTGACGATGTCCGACTCGTTTGGGCCTCCCAGGGCGTTGGCGTTGCCGAGCGGGAAGATCGGCGCAGCGACGACGTAGCCGGCCCGCGCCCAGGCTTGGAGCAGCCGCGCGTACGGGGCGGGTGTGACGGCGAAGCCGTGCCCGAAGACGATGAGCGGAAACCGCTTTGTTGTCCGGGCCGGCTGTGCATTCGGGAGGTCGGTGCCCGAGCGCGGCCCGGTGGCGGGGTAGCGGATCACGGTGACCAGCGTTCGCGGCTCTGGCGGCTTCCCCGGGAAGCGAACGGTCCGGCTCGGGTCGACGAATGTGACCGTTCGGATGCCGACCGCGAACGTCGGTCCGGGTGTCGCGGGGCGGGTCCGCGCGGTCGCCAGGGTCGCGGTCGCCTGGGTCGGCGCGGTGGCAAGGGTCGCGGTCGCTTGGGTCCGCGGGGCGACCTGGGGCGACACGCGCGGGGCGGACACGGACGCGCCGGCGCAGCCGTGAAGCACGGCCAAGATTCCCGCAGTCATCGCCGGCAGCGCGCGCACTCGGTGACTGACCTGTATAGGGCATTCCACGGGAACCTAAGAGCAGAGTGAACGGGGTCTCATCTGCGGTCCGGCACCCGGAGCTCTACGCTGTGTGTCCGCCGCGCTACGCCTTCTGTCCCGCGCGGTCTACCGGAAGTTGCGTTGTGAGATGTAATCGCCGCATCACGCGCCGCGCGGCGCTCCGCGGGGCCGCGGTCGCCGGCGCCGCCTCGCTCGTGCGCCCCGCGATCGGGCTCGGCGCCAACAGCAGAAGCCCCGTGTTCAGCCGTGCGCTCGGATCGCTCGCCGGCGAATCGGCGATGATCCCGGCCCCGCGACAGTTCGCGCTGATCGGTGTCGAGTGGAGCGGGCCGGTCCGTGCGCAGATCGAGTTACGGACTCGGCGTTCGGACCGAGGAGCTTGGAGTCCCTGGACGGGCGCTTCAGTGCTCGGCCACGGCCCGGACCGAGTTGTGAGCCGCAGCACTCACTTCGGCGAGCCGATCTGGACCGGCCCGGCCGACTACGTGCAGCTGCGTAGCTCGTCGCCGGTCCGGGGCGTCCGGCTGCATTTCGTCGCGGCCGGCGCGGGCGGCGTGGGCGCAAGCTCGGGCGGGTCCGCGCACGCGGCCCAGGCGTTCCCGCTGGCCCAGCCGGTCCTCGACGCCGGCCCCGGCCAGCCGGCGATCATCGCGCGCTCGGCCTGGGCCCAGGGCCACGCGCCACCGAGCAACGGACCGTTCTACGGCACGGTCAAGCTCGCGTTTGTCCACCACAGCGAGAGCCCGAACGGTTATGGCGCCGGCGAGGTCCCTTCGATCTTGATGTCGATCTTCATCTACCACAGGTACGTCCGCGGCTACTTCGACATCGCATACAACTTCGCGGTCGACGCCTACGGGCGCCTCTGGGAGGCGCGCGCCGGCGGTATCGATCTGCCGGTGATTGGCGCGCACGCCGGCGGTTACAACCAGGAGTCGGCCGGCATGGTCGTGCTCGGGTCGTTCATGGACGTCGTACCGCCGCCGGCGGCGATCGAGGCGCTCGAGCACCTGCTGGGGTGGAAGCTCTCGCTCCACGGCGTGCCGACTCTCGGACGGGTCACGGTCGAGGTCAGCCCCGGTGACGCCTTCTACACGCCGTTTGCGCCCGGCGCGCACGTGTCGCTGCCGCGCGTCGCCGGCCACCGCGACGGCGATCAGACGAGCTGCCCAGGCAATGCCTTCTACGCCCGGCTGCCATCGATCCGCCCGCAGGTGGCAAGGCTCACGGGCTCGCCGGCGCGGCTGACGATGTCCGCTTCGGACGCCACCGTGAGCGCCGGCGCTCCGGTCACCGTGTCCGGACGTCTCGCAGATCTCTCGAGCGGCAGCCCACTCGCCGGCGAGCCGATCGAGCTCCAGGAGATCACGCGAGGCGCCGAGCAGACGATCGCGGCGCCGACGACCGCCGCCGACGGGAGCTGGACCGCGACGTTCCCACCCGCCGGCAACGTGCTCATCCGCGCGCTCCACCGCCCGGAGCCGGCCGCCGCCTCGAACGTCGTGGCTCTCGCCGTCGCGCCGGCGCTGACGCTCGCGCTTGTCGGCCCGGCGCCTCCGGTCGAGGTCACGGGCACCGTGTCGCCGCCGCTTCCGAACGTGACGCTCGATCTCTACCGGGTGGTTGGAGGGCGCCGGCACCTGATGAGGGCCAAGCGCGTCCCGGCCGGCGACGGCGAGTTCGCGGCACGCTTCCGTCCCGGGCGTCCCGGTCGCTACGTGGTGATCGCGCGCACGGTCGCGAGCGGGCGCTTTATCGCGGGCGCCTCCCCGGCGGTGGGGCTCACGATCCCGTAGCCAGATGGGTCACGTCCGCACACTCGACCTCCCCTGGACGGCGAGTGTGCGCCACGGCACGTATATGGGTCATCTCGCCCATGTCGGCATTCGAGATTCGTCGAGTGTGCAGGTATGACCCAGGTGTCCGGGGGCGTCGGGCGCGCGGCGCGTGGCGCCAGGCCCCGGGCCGTCGGGTGCCGGGCGCGCACCGGGGCGCGGACGCGGCCGGTCACGTGGTCCCGTGGCGGGCCAGCTCGAGCTCGGCGAGGACGGTGGGACGCTGGTTGTCGATCTCGAGCCGGCGCTCGAGGACCGGTACGGCGGCGGCGGGATCGCCGCTCAGCCGGAGCGCGCGCCCGAGGTCGTACAGGGCGTAGGCGTACGTCAGGCACATCGTGCTCGCGGGCTGCACGCACGCGCTGACGTCCTCGCCGGTGGCGAGCAGCGCCCGGCGCAGGATCGCCACCGCGCCGGTGTAGCTTCCGCTCTCGAGCAGGCCGTGCCCCTGCGACTCGAGTTGTGTGGCCAGCCCGAGCGAAACCGGTGTCGGCGCCGGCGGCGTCGCGACCAGAGTGGTCGCAGTCGTGCGGGGCGCGCGGATGGCGATCGCCGTCCGGGTGTGCGACCGCAAGGCCACGCTCGGCCGACCTGACCCGCCACCGCGCCCGCCGAACGACGTGGCGATGAGCGCACCGACGGCCGCGATCACGGCGAGCAGCGCCAACGAGGCGACAACGCGAGCCAGAACACGTCTGCCTCGCAGCTCGGCCGCGACAACCGACGTCGGGTTGATGCTCAGCTCTTGCGGCGCGGGCTCGTCGGTCACATCGAACCCCGGATCGAGACGCACGCTTGCCCCGCGCCCGGCGCCCCCGCGGCACCGCTCGATCGGGACCCCGGCCAGCTCGAGCTCCGACACCACGCTCGCCGGCAACTCGACGCCGGCCTCGCGGAGCTCGGCGTAGCTCACAGGCGTGCCAGCGGCGCGACGCAAGGCACCGAGCACTAACGCCTGCTGCTGGTCGTGCAGACCGACCTCCGGGACGGGCGAACTACGGTCGGCCTCGGATTATGCAACCTCGGCACCGCCGGCCGCCCGCGCGAACAGCCTGTCCACGCGAACAGCCTGTCCACGCGAACAGCCTGTCTACGCGAACAGCCTGCGCGAGCGCACCAGCATTCGCAGGCTGCCCGTCGGGCGCACCTTGCGCTGGACCAGCGCGCGCCATGGCTCGGTGCGCCCGGCGGCGATGTCCACCCAGTCCTGCAATCGGCAGTGGAACGTGAGGTCGGCACCCTCGACGCGTCCTGGCGCCACCGCGGTGGGCGCGCCCGAGCCCGCAATCCGCAGGTGCCACGGCTCGGCGTCGGTGAAATCCCACTGGATTGTCGCTCCCGGCGCCACCGATGGATCGATCTGGCGGCGCAAGCCGTCGAAGAGCATCGCGGTGGCCTCGGGGCTTGGCCGGACCGCCCCGTTCGGCTCGCCCAAATATCCGGCGCGTAGCAGCGTCAGCCCGCGCTCGGCCCGCGCCGTCGCCGGCATGTCGAACGGCAGCCCGAGCCGCATCGAGCCAGGGTCGAGGCCGGCGGCGCGCAGCCGGCCCTCCATCGCCTCGGCGCCCTGCGTGAAGATGTCCTCGAGGGTGAAGCCGAAGCTGGTGACGTAGCGCTCATCCCATCCGGGCGGCACGAACACGGCCACCGTGAACGGCAGGACCGCGCGCAAGAGCTCGGCGATCGCGGGCTCGCACTCGGGGTCCTCGCGGACGAGGTCGGCGATCATCTTGACCCCGAACGCGATATGGCGCTGCTCGTCGCGGGCGACGTGCCCGACGCCCTCGCGGAAGCCGGGCAGGAGCCCCCGGCGGCCGAGCCCCTCCTCGATGAAATGCTGGCCGGGTTGAGCGAGCGAGGCCTCGATCACGACGTGGTACAGCGTGATCGCCTGGGCGAGCTTGGGCTTCGAGCGGTCGCGGCGGAGCTCGTCGGCCATCCTGTCGAGGCGCTCGAACACCTTGCGAAATCCCCAGGTCAGCTTCGGCCGCGTCTCGGCCAAAGCGGACCCCACATCGGCTCCCGCTCCGGCCACCTCGCGCATGAACCGCGCGAACAGGACCGCGTGGCGCGCCTCGTCGACCTGCTGCGTCGCCAGGAAGTACTTCTGCTCCTCGCGCGGGGCGGCGTCGATGAACGGCGACAGGTTGTCCGCCACCGAGTCCTCGCCGTGGAAGAAAAGCGAGTACGTCCACAGCGCGCCGGCGCGCTCGACCTCGGTGAACTCGCGCTCCCAGTGCTCGCGGTCGGTCGTGAAGTCGATCTCGGTCGCCCGCCAGTTACCTTGCTCCCAGCGCGCGTACAGGTCGGCGTAGGAGATCTGGTCGGCGGCGATCGACATAATGATCCTTCGCCTGTGTAGTTTGGCACCGCGTGGCCCCGGGCGCTCCGTGGCCGCAGGCACCGCGTGGCCCCGGGCGCTCCGTGGCCGCAGGCACCGCGTGGCCGCAGGCACCGCGTGGCCCCGGGCGCTCCGTGGCCCTAGCCGTCCAGCTTAGGTGACCGCCAGGGGTGCCGGAGCCGGTTCCCGATCTCGTCAGCCAGGTCCTCGATCGCGATCCGCACCTGCGTGAGGCTGTCGCGGTCGCGCAGGGTGACGGTCCGGTCCTCGAGCGACTGGTGGTCGATCGTCACCGCCCACGGGGTGCCGATCTCGTCCTGCCGGCGGTACCGTCGCCCGATTGCCCCGCCCTCGTCGTATTCGGCCTGGACGCGCTCGCGCAGGTCCTGGTAGATCTCGCGGGCGAGCTCGGGTTGGCCGTCCTTGCGGACGAGCGGGAGCACCGCGACCTTGACCGGCGCGAGCACCGGGTGCAGGCGGAGCACGGTCCGCTGCTCGCCCTCGATCTCATCCTCGTCGTAGGCGTCGACGAGAAACGCCAGCATCGCGCGATCGACGCCGGCGGCGGGCTCGATCACGTGCGGGACGTAGCGGTCGCCGGTGGCGGTGTCCACGTACTCGAGTTTCTGGTTCGAGAACTTGGCGTGCTGGGTGAGATCGAAGTCGCCGCGGTTGGCGATCCCCTCGAGCTCGGACCACCCGATCGGGAACAGGTACTCGACGTCGCTGGTGGCGCTCGAGTAGTGGGAGAGCTCATCCGCGTCGTGCGGGCGGAGCTGGAGGTGGTCGGGCCGGAGCCCGAGCGACGTCCACCACTTCATCCGCTCGGCCAGCCAGTGTTGGTGCCACTGCGGCGCGTCGGGCGGGGGCACGAAGAACTCCATCTCCATCTGCTCGAACTCGCGCGTGCGGAAGATGAAGTTCCCGGTGGTGATCTCGTTGCGGAAGCTCTTGCCGATCTGAGCGATCCCAAATGGGGGCTTCTTGCGCGAGAACTGCAGGTAGTTCTTGAAGTTGAGAAAGATCCCCTGAGCGGTCTCGGGGCGCAGGTAGACGGTTGAGCCCTCCTCCGCGACGGGGCCAACCGTCGTCTGGAACATCAGGTTGAAGTCGCGGGCCTCGGTCAGGTCGCACTCCGGCGTCTCGCCGGGATGCTTTGAGGGCTTGCGCCCGCACGCGGACTGGGCGAGGTGATCCTCGCGGAACCGGAGCTTGCACGTGCGGCAGTCGACGAGCGGATCGGTGAAACCGGCCACGTGCCCGCTGGCCTCCCACGTGCGCGGGTGCTGGATGATCGCCGAGTCGAGCGCGACGATGTCGTCGCGCTCCTGGAGCATCGCCCGCCACCACTGGTTCTTGATGTTGTTCTTGAGCAGCACCCCGTAGTGGCCGTAGTCATAGCTCGACCCCAGCCCGCCGTAGATCTCGCTGCTCGGGAACACGAAGCCGCGCCGCTTGGACAGCGAGACGATCTTGTCCATCGTGACCACGTCGGTCGGCATCGCGCGGCGCATGCTAGACGGGTCCACAGCCGCACGTGACAGAGACCAGCCGGCACGCTTGCCGGCGGCCGCGCATCGCAGTAACTTGGGGTCGATGAGGTCCCCGGTCTGCCTCGTCGCCGTCCTCAGCGTTCTCGCGTTCGCCGTCGTCGGCTGCGGTAGTTCGAACTCGTCGTCGAGCAGCGCGGCGGCGCCTGGAGCCGCGAGCGGGACCGCGTCCACCACCGCGACGACGCATCTCGCGAAGACGAAGTTCGTGCTGCACGCGGGGCTGGCGTTCGGCGCCTTCCACCACTGGATCTACAAGCCGGCGAAGGCCGGAGACCTCAGCCACCCGCTCGAGCACAAGTTCACCACCGTGAAGGCGGCGCTGGCGGCCGCGTTCGTCTACCACGAGCTCAAGCTCGCGCTCGCCGACGCGCAGGCGAGTCCGACGCTCTCGAAGCTGGTCGCGCCGATCACCGACCTTCAGAACAAGCTCCACGGCCTCGCCGGCAGCGTGAAATCGGGCGGCGCCAGCGCCGCCGACGTCGCCGGGCTCGACAGCACGGTCTCTCAGGTCAAGAGCCAAGCCGCGGCCGCCGGCCAGCCAATCACCGAGCAGACGCCGGCCACGCCCAGCGGCTGACGGCGGGCCTCCGCAACGCCCCGCCCGAGACCGCCAACGCTTGGCACTCTCCCCTTGAGAGTGCCAAAACCGCAGCCTATACTTAGTGAAGCGATGCCGATCTACGAGTACAAGTGCGAGCACGGCCACACCTTCGAGGTCATGCAGCGCATGAGTGACGATCCGGTCCAGATCTGCGAGACGTGCGAGGCGCCGGTGGCGCGCGTGTTCCACCCGGTCGCGGTCCACTTCAAGGGGTCGGGCTTCTACAACACCGACTACGGCACCCGCAAGCGGGCACGCGAGAACAGCAGCAGCGAGAAGGGCGACAAGGGCGACAAGGGCGACAAGGGCGACAGCTCGTCGTCCGAATCGAAGTCCACCTCCTCCGACTCGGGTTCCTCGAAGTCGGACTCGAAGAAGTCGTCCGAGTCGAAGACGACCGCCTCGAAGTCCTCAGACTGAGGACCGTCCCCGGCGCCCTCGGCGCCCGGCCGCGCCCGCCCCCGCCCCCGCCCGGCCCGCCCGGCCCGCCCGGCGCG
>Ga0070765_100002234_pt1 | contig 12069 bp, 9 predicted proteins | sample HubBroMetageWFT5_FD_71516 | JGI IMG/M metagenome (GOLD analysis project Ga0070765, IMG submission 71516) | Warmed and freeze-thawed soil microbial communities from the Hubbard Brook experimental Forest, New Hampshire - Hubbard Brook CCASE Soil... | ecosystem: Environmental > Terrestrial > Soil... | reverse complement strand
TTATCTGAGACCATCCGAACAATCCACGGCATTGTTACCTGCTGAAAAATCATAGGATCGGACCAGACTTTTGGATCTCTGCCCATATGACCACCCTCGGGATTAATCCACGCTTCTTTTGGCGTCTGGCCGCTGTGAAGGAGCAAATCCACATCTGCGATCGGCACCTGTGTGTCGAGGACGCCGCCAATCACCAACATTGGAGGCATGGGCTTATCCAGCAATCCTTGCTTCTTGAGTGACATGCGTTCCCGCACATCGGCCAGCGTCTCTAGATTTGTCGCTCCCTCATACATGAATAGCTGAGCTTGAATGAAACCGAAGAGATATTCCCGATTCTTGGCAAGAGCCATGGTGCGTGCTCGCGCAAAGGTCTCATCGATCGGCGGGGACTGAGACACGACTGCGCACAGACGATCGCCCTCCAGGGCCGCCAGCAGCGTAGACCAATATCCTCCCAGACTGCTGCCGTAGATCACGACCCGCTTCTTGTCAACGTCGGGCCGCTCGAACATATAATCCACGGCGCGAACCAGCATGCGCTCCGCTCCCGGCGCGGCTTTGATGGGTGACTCGCCGCCGCCCGGAGGATCCAGCGCCAGATAGCCGATTCCATATGCAAGCAATGGCCTCAAGCGTTCCGCCATGTCTTCTTTCCGGCTATCCAAACCTCCGATGCCAACCACGATCGGAGCTTCTTTAACCCCCTTCGGCATCTGGAGATAAGCTTTGATCTCTTTGCCCTCGAAGGGGATCTTGACTACTTCCAGCGGGGGAGTGAGTAGCTTGCCGTGAGCAAGGTAGGCTTCGCGAGCCTTCTCGTAGGCTTTTTCTTTCCCGGGTGAGTTAGGCACGGGCCAGCGGCCCATGGTGTAGTAGAGCCATGCCTTGATGAAATTATCATCCGCAGCCTTGGATGATTTTTCCGCGCGTCCCTTTTCCGCGTAACGATCACCAATGGCGACCCATGCGCCCGCCCATTCATCCGGATCGAGACTGTTGACGTGTGTCAGAACCTCACGCACGTCATCGGCATTCATGCCGATGAAAGGGTAGCCGTTGTGGTCAGCTCTTTTCTGCACCTCGGCCTTGAGCTCGTCCAATGTGCGCTCTTGCGCCTGGCATAAGACAACCGCACCCAGCAGCACAAAACATCCCAGGCGGAGCAGCCGTGAGAGGATCCACCGTTCTTCAAACTTCATCATCATTTTCATAGTCCCAAGTTAAGAATATTCACGATATCGCCGAAATACGGTCGACCGCGAGATGCTCAAAATATTACTTTCAGCGCGAACTGAACCTGTCGAGAGGTCGTAGAAGTTCCGTCGATCAAACCCGCTCCCCCGACTGGGTTTCCGCTCTGATCAAAGAGCGTATTGTTGTCGAGCGGCGGCAGGAAGTTCGGGTGATTGAAGACATTAAACAATTCCGCGCGAAACTGAATATTGAACGTTTCGGAGATGCTGGGGATGTAGTTATTCTTGAACACCGAAAAATCAAAGTCGGTCAGCCGTGGGCCTCGCAGGCTGTTACGCCGGGCGTTTCCTAGCAGGTTAAGGCAAGTGGGATAGGCGGCCGCGGCAGTGCAATTGGCGTTGTAGAAAGCGATGTTGGGAGCTTGCGGGGGGGTAAAGCATTGGAGCTTGATGTACTGCATTGGATTACCGGGATTAACTGCCGTCTGGCATCCCGGGCTCGCCAGCCTGCTGGGGTATGCGTAGGGTGACGTATCGAGCGTGCCGAGCGGATCCCCGCCATCGAGCGGCGTAAATGGAAGTCCGCCGTGGATGTTGAAGATCGCTCCTAATTGCCAGCCGTTCGCTATCCATCCGGCTGGACCGTGCAGAGATTTGGCAACGGGCGCATTCCACAGCGCGTTAATGATTGCATTGTATGGAACATCGTAGTCCGACACAGCGCGGCTCAGCCTCCGATCGAAAAAGAACAGGTTTGAAATAGAGTTGTTGAAGGGGTCGCCGACATCGCCCATGGACCCCGTATCAATGCTCTTACTCCAGGTAAACGAACCCTGAAGCTGAAATCCGTGAGTCATCTCTTTTCGTACTTGCGCCTGCAGAGAATCGTAATACGAACTGGAATTCCAATCCGTGTAATCGATGTGGCCAAACTTTGGATTGATCTGCGACGGAGGAGGAATCATTGCCGGATTCGGCCACAAATATCCGGAAGGGGTTAGAGCCGAAGGCAACACCATGTTCGCATCATCGGCACGGAATAACATGTGCTTGCCCCGCGAGCCTACGTAGGAAAGAGTCGCCGTCAGGTTGGGTGCGAGTTCGCGCTGAATGTTCACGTTCCACTCCATCAGATAGTTGCGCTTCGGGTTGTATTGGACGTAGCCCTCGCGCAGGAGACTAAGGGCTTGTACAAGCGCAAATCCTTTCGTCGGGAAGTCTCCTTGGGACAGAGAAGTCGCACTTCCTTGCTGTGTGAACGGTGCAGAACTGAAGGCCGTGAGTCCGTATTGGTATGCAAGGGGGAGGACATCAAATATACCGAAGCCGCCGCGAATTGCGGTCTTCTCATTGCCGAACGGGTCCCAGGCAAAACCCACTCGCGGTTCAAAGTTACGGAGGGTAGGATTTTGAAAAAATGGATCGCCCAGATGTGGCCCGGTCGCCGTAAGACTCCGCATATTAGACAGCTTATTGTGGGCCTCGGTCGGGATGGATGAAATCTCGTAGCGTAGTCCAAGATTTAACGTAAAGTGGGGCTTCCATCGAAAGTCATCCTGGAGATATAAGCCGAAGACGTTTTGGCGATAATCTCTTGGACTGTGTTCCGCCAGAAGCCCCGCTGCCAAAGTCTGAGGAATATTGGTCAGGAAATTTTGGAGCGATCCAAAGGTGTACTGCCCCCCATCCGTATTGTCCTGAATCACGCTGGTGTACATCCGCTCGAAAGCGAAGCCAAATTTGAGAATATGCTTTCCCCTGGCAAGGAAAGCGTCATCATACGCTTGGTAGGAAGTGAAGCCCGCCTTGGTGAAGCCGTAGTTCTTGAGTCCACCCTGAAACGGCGTAATTCCGGCGATGGTTATTTGTGGTGCGGTAAACCCGGGAACCGCTGTCAATGCCTGGCTGTCAGCAAGAGGATTTAGGTCGGCATTCGCGTATCCGCCATCCGCACTCACTCGATTGACGCCGACCCGAAATGAGTTGATGAATTGCGGATTGAAGATATGTCGTTCTTCGATAGCAACCAGTTGCCTTCCTCTTTTTTGCCCCACCTGGATATCGCCCAGCGCGTCCGGCAGCGTAGTCAGACCCTTATCGTATTGGTATGTGCCGAAGATGCTGTCCGCCGAACTGATCGTCTGATCCAGCCGGGCGGTCACAAAGTTGCCGTTGGTGACGGCTTGGGCGGCGAACTTGTAAATGCCGGTGTCCCCATTGCCTTGCAAGCCTGCATTTGGCAGATGCCACAAACCGAGAAATGGGAGGACTGCCTGATCAATTCCAGTCGCCGGATCAGGGTTCGGAGATCCGGAAACCTGGTAGGTGGTGCAACCGCCGGGTCCGGCCTGCGGGATCGAACACAGCGTGCCTTGCCGGGCAGCCGCTGAAGGCACTTCGTCCGAATTCGTGACTCCCAGCGATTGGCGTATGCCCTCATAGTTGGCAAAGAAAAAAGTCCGGTCCTTGCGGATGGGACCTCCTATGGAGCCTCCAAACTGATTTCGCCGGAAGGGCACAGTGGTTGTGTCGAAGTAATTCGCCGCATCTAAAGCTCTGTTCCGCAAGAATTCATACCCGGTACCGTGCCATCGATTTGTTCCTGAGCGGGTGATAGCGTTAATGACTCCACCCGAGGTTCGGCCGTACTCTGCGGAGTAATTGCTAGTCAGTACTGAAAATTCTTCCACGGAGTCCACTCCCGAAGCGGCTCCGAGAACGCTGCCCGGCCCGCCGTTCAGCCAGTCGTTCACATTGATTCCATCGACGCGATAACTGCTTTGCTGGGGACGGGAGCCCGAGATTGTAAGCTGCGTTCCGAAGCCGCGATTCCCGCGGCCGCCGCTTGCGCTTGCGCCGGTTGCCGGCTGAATCGATTCAAGCGAGACCACGCCAGGGGACAGCGTCGCCAGTTGAGTCCAATCCCTGCCGTTGAGTGGCAAATCGGTGATTGTCTTCGAGTTCACCTCGTCACTGATCGTTGAAGTGGTTAGTTCCACCCCCGGCGCGCTGCCTTGTACCTGAACGGTTTCCTGAGTTGCACCCGGCTTCAGCTTCAGGTTGATTAGAATCTGTGCACCGACCGTTAGGTTAATTCCCGACTGCACTTCGGTGGCGAAACCTGGGGCGGATACAGTAATCGAGTAGTTGCCGGGCAAAAGATTGGCCGCCGAATAAGAACCATTCCCATCCGTGGGAACAACTCGCGCAACCCCAGTCGCGACATCCTTGATCGTCACTTGCGCTCCCGCAACCACAGCGCCGGACGAATCCTTGACCGTTCCTAGCATCGTGCCGCCAGCGACCTGGGCACGCACCGAAGCCACCAATGAAACTCCAGCCACCAATGCCAGAACAACCTTGAATCTCCCCCAACTTTTGAGCGACATGGCTCGCGATCTCCCAGTGACCTAATTTCGGATGAACGCATTTTCGTTTGGCGCTTTGCAGTCAGACATCAGGAATCTGAATGCACACTCATCCGGTTTTTTGTCTTCTGCCTTCTGCTAGTCTGCGGCGAGACAGTAACACGACCGGCAAAGGGTAAGAATTAACGCAAAATTAATTTGCTTTAAGTATCCGGTGTGAATACCGATGCAGCTTTGGAGTAGCAGCAAGGGCATGCTTGCAGATCGCAATTGTTCGAATGGTGGGGACTCAATGAATGACCAGATGCCATTTTTAGCGCAACTCGCGGTAGATATTCCTGAGTGCGCGCGTGAGCCTATTTCAATTGTCGTTATTGCATTTGTATCGTGCTTTCAGTTTACTGGGGCTGATCGATGAGGGTCTCACTCTGTGCGACGAGTCGCCATTCTCCATTGAGCTTGACGTAGGTAAGAGTGAATTTTCTTGGGACACGGTTGACCTTCCCGTGGAATTGGACGACCGAATTGGCTCGCCCATTGAGTACGACCGTATCTCCGTAAATGTGAAAAGAGTAGTCCCCCTGATCGAACGACAAAAATTTCAAATCGCCGGATTGGAAGTCGGCCAATCGCTGCGCTTTTGTGAGATGCACTCCGCGGGTATTCACGATGACGACATTGTCCGCATAGATGCGGTTCAGCACCGCCATGTCTGCCTTCTGCATTGCCTCGTCGCGCGACGCTTCTGCTTTAAGCACTTCCTGCTGGACCGCCTGCGACGGAACGTCACTCTGCCCTTTTGCAATGCCAGAACACGCCAGCGCAATGAGCCCGATCCTCAAAATGCGTTCTGCCGACATAAACACCGTCTCCCATCCAGCCCGCGTTAATTACTTTCATCCGCGATCAGCGTGGCTTGATGCGCCACCAGAACCCACTGGCCGTGCATTTTGATAAACACGCTGGTAAAGCGCCGCGGCTTCTTATTCACTACACCGTGGTACTCCACCACGGACTTGGCCCGGCCGCTCATGATCGCCGTGTCACCATAAATGCAAAAAGTGTAATCGTCGGTTTCAACGGAAAGGAACTTCAACGCTCCTGACCGGATCTCCTCAAGGTACTCCGCTTTGTTCAACATCCGGCCCTTGGTATTGATAAACACAAGCCCATCGCCATGAAGGCGGTCTAGAGCGGCCATGTCTTTTTTTTGCATCGCATCATACCGTTCATTGTCGGCGGCAAGAATCGCCTTCTGAATGTCCGCATCGGGCTCATGCTTTGCCTCCTGCGAGCTCGCGACGCCCATCATGCCCAACGCCACGATTACCAACAAAGCTGCAATTCGCAACTCTTTTCTCATGTATGTGTGCTCGCTCATGCTGAATTTATTCCTGATGTAGTCGCTATTCGACTATAGGGGTCGCCTGGTGCGCAACCAAACGCCACTGCCCCCCGGTTCTGACGTAAATATTTGTGAATAGGCGCGGGATCTTATTGACTCTACCCTGGAACTTTACGACGGAACTCGTACGTCCCGTCATGACGACCGTGTCGCCGTACACGTGGTAGGAGAAACCCTCCTGGTTGTAGGAAAAGTATTCAACCTTCCCGGCGCCGAGGTCGGCCAAGCGCTGCGCCTTGGTAAACTTCTGCCCCCGCGTATTCACAAACACAAGCTGGTCCGAATAAATCTTATCAAGCAGGGCCACATCGCGCTCCTGCAGGGCCTTGTCTCTAGACTGCTCCACCTTGAGCACTTCATTCTCGGCTTGGACGACTGATCTATCGTCCTGCCTCTCCTGACCGGCCAACGAGCACACCCACATGACACTGGCTGCGCATAAAATCAGGACTCGGCACACGAGTCCTTCATAATTCCGCATAGCAGACTCCTTCGATTCTCCGTGGCGGGCCGCAGGAGCGATTCTCGATCGGTCTGAAGCCTACACCTTCTGCCTGAAGTGGGTATGAATAAAGAATTAACTTTTGTTTATCGCATTTTTTGAACCTCAGACTTTAGTAGACTCTCCTGGCAAATGAACCCCGATGGGCCGACGAATGCGGCCAGCATCGGGACAACAGATTTCGACAAAAGGAGTTTAGCCTCATGAATCAGCTCTCCGCACGTGCGCTCGCCGCCGTACTGTGTTCACTGATCTTTGCGGTCCCTTCTTTCGCCACCGAACATTTCGGGGGGTATCACCTGCTGAAAAAGGTGCCTTTGGGGAGTGCAGTAAAAGATGCGAAGCGGGAATACTTTGACTACATAACGGTCGATGCGGCGGAACGGCGAGTTTACCTTTCGCACGGCACCGAAGTCATGGTGGTGAACGCAGACGACTATTCGGTGATAGGAACCATCCCTGGATTGAAACTGGCCCACGGAACTTTGCTGCTAAAAGACCTGGGCAAGGGATTCATCAGCGATGGCGGGGGCGATCACGTAGTGATTTTCGATCTGAAAAGCCTGAAGACGTTGGGCGACATCAAGACCGGCGGAAATCCTGACTGCATCATGTACGACCCGGCGTCGAAGCATATTTTTACATTTAACGGCAACACAAAGGATTCGAGCGTTATCGATCCCGCAACTGCGGCCGTAGTCGCGACAGTTCCCATGGGCGGGCGCGCAGAATTCGCCGCCGCTGATGGCAATGGAATGATCTACGACAACATTGAAAACACCGACGAAGTCGTAGCCCTCGATTCCCGGACGCTCAAAATCAAAACCCGGTGGCCAATTGCGCCAGCCGGAACGCCGACCGCGCTGGCGATGGATGCGGAACATCGGCGCTTGTTTATCGGGGGGCGCAATAAAATCTTGGCAATTATGAATGCCGATAGCGGCAAAGTCGTTCAATCATTTCCCATAACCACGGGCGTCGACACGATTATTTTCGATGGCAACTCTGGGCTGCTATACGCTTCGACTCGAGAAGCGATTCACATATTCCATGAAGACACCCCGGATAAATTCACCGAAGTTGAGACGGTGAAAACGGAATTCGGCGCTAAGACGATGGGCTTGGATACCAGTACTCACCGCCTGTTTGTGGACACGGCCGACTTCGGCCCCCCGCCACCTGCCACTCCAGAAGAGCCTCACCCGGAATCGGAGCGAGTGCCTGCCCCGGGAACGTTCCGCTTGATGATCTACGGACGCTAAGCAACTGCAGAAGATACTGCGGCGCGATTGTCGGTTTCCGCAGTACTGCCCCAGTTCTCGATCCGAACGGGCGGGATTGCCACGAAGGGCAAGGTTACGACAAAAGTCGTGCTCGAGCCGAGAACGCTGTTGCACTCAATCGATCCTCCCTGTGCCTCGACGATAGCCTTCGCAATCGCGAGTCCAAGCCCGCCGCTGCGGCTCTCGCTGCCTCCAATATTGTGGCCCCGGAAGAAACGTTCGAAGATACGAGGGCAATCCTCACTGGCAATTCCACAGCCTTGATCTTCAAATATTATTTGCACATTGTCCTTCACCCGCTCTAGCTGCACCCGCACCTCTGTATCGCCTGGCGAATACTTGATGGCGTTGTCCAGAAAAATGATCGCCAGCTCCTGAAGAAACGTCTCGTCCCCGAAGTAGGCCAGGTCCACAGTCAGGTCGCGCTGTATGCTGATCCCCTTTGCGTCTGCGATCGGCTCGATTCTGCCGCAAGCCTGCTCCAGCACTTCATTCAGATAAAGCGGCTCGCGCAGGAATCGCAGCTGTCCGGAATCTGCCATCGACAAAGTGAACAAGCTCTCGACGATCCGGGTGAGCGTCTTGAGTTCGCCATCCATCACTCGCACGGTCCTGCCGTACTCTTCAGCGGTCCGCGGGCGCGAAAGCAAAAGTTCAGTTTCACCTTGCAAGATGGCCAGCGGCGTTTTCAATTCATGGGAAGCATCGGTCACAAATTGACGCAATTGCCGCATCACCACTTCAATCCGGTTAAAGAGTTGATTAAAAGTAGCCGCCAAGCGGTCCAATTCGTCCCGGGAGTTCGAAACGGTTAGAGGAATCGTGAACGTTCCACTCGACTCGGCATCGCTAGTGGTCGCATGTCCCACGATCTCGGTTAGCCTGGCAGCCCTCGAGGTGAGCTCCTTCACCGGGCGCAAACTGCGCCCGACATACCATCTCGAAATAGATGCCGTGACCAAGAGGCTGATCGGCAACAGCCACATTATGAGCCGCTGAAAGCTGGTGAGCACCGCGTCATTGCGGCGGCCTGGCATGGACAGAGCCAGGAATCGCTGCCCTGTTTTCTTTTGGAATGGAATTAGTGTCACCCGCTGGCGTCCCAAGTTCTCATCGTCGATCGTCTGGAAAGTTTCTCGCGAGGGGTCAATCGTGCGGCTTAACTTGAGTTCCGAACTCGCCAGGTTCTTCGATTTTTGCAACACGCTTCCGGAGGCGTCGAGGACTTCGAAGTACTCATCTGGCACATCAAGGTCGTTTACACCTCGGGACTCGCTATTGGGATCGGACGCAAGAACGGTCGCCACTGCCGTGGCGGCCTTCTGCAGCCGGCAGTTGAATTGCGAATCCAGTTCGCGGGCAAACAAAACATACAGCACACACAAAGTGCTCGAGAGCAGCACCCCCACGGCACTGCAGAAAAGCAACATCATACGACTACGAAGTGACAATCGATTCATAAACTACTCCCCCATTCGATAGCCCACGCCGCGGATCGTGTGAATCAACCGAGACTTACCTGCGCGATCTACCTTCTGGCGCAGCCGGTTAATGTACACCTCCACAAGATTGGTTTCGCTATCGAAGTGACAATCCCAAACGTGTTCAATGATCTCGGTTCGCGAGACTGTGTTGGGCGAATTCGCCATCAACAACTCGACGAGAGCGAATTCCTTCGTCGTAAGCGGGATCACTGCACCTGCCCTGCTCAGCCGCCGCTTCTGGCGATCAATCTCCAAGTCTCCACAACGGAGAAGATAGTTTCCCTTATGCAGGCCACGCCGGGTCAACGCACGTACCCGGGCACGAAACTCCGCCAGCGCAAAAGGCTTGGTCAAGTAGTCGTCGGCACCGGCATCCAATCCTTCTACCCGCTGCTCAACAAGCCCGCGAGCGGTCAACATGAGCACTGGCGAACTATTGCCCGCCTGTCGCAGTTCGCGGCAGACCTGAATCCCGCTCAGACCCGGCAGGCGGACATCGAGCACAATCAAGTCGTGGGCAACCCCTTCTGACATCTCCAAGGCCTGCTCACCCGTCTCGGCAACATCCACCGCATAGGCGTCCTCCCGGAGGGCGCGCGCAACGAAGCTTGCCACCTTGCGTTCGTCTTCAACCAATAGGATTCGCATCGTTGATACCAGACGAGCAGAACATGGGTGGTCGACTATCCATGGCTGAATTAACACACTCCTTTCTTGCAAGTCAAGCGACGTAGCGTAATGTCCTAATAGGCGTTGAAAAGTAAGGGCTCCGGATTTCTCTTCCCCCAAGAGACTATCTGGAGCCCTTCGTCTAAACTGGCGTCGAAAGCATAGTGCTGTACTAAAACATGAACAAGAAGCCTTTGGACCCTAGCGGCCCCATAGTGCGTTACTAGACTTTCGCCGCTGCCTGTTCGATGAGCTTGATCGCTCGTTCAAATCCTCCCCATGCTGTGCAGTTTGCCTGGCCGGTACATCCCCTGATCGACATCGAGGGCAGAAATTTTTGTTTGTGGAGCAGTGCCATGCTCATGCCAACGGAGAGCACCGATGCGCCGGGGCCGCCGGATGCCCAATTCATGTCCAACGCTTATTCTCTTAACTTCCCTTGCGGTGTTTTAGTTGCCACCCGAGTCCCACAACTTCTCGAAACCTGTCTACTTTTTAGCCCCCGTTGTAGCACCCGTTCTTTTCTTCGCTACCACGTATTATCAAGTACTTGGCAGTCCTCGGTAGCCTTGTCAAGTTGTTGAAGGTATTGGATCGGGGAAAAGTGTGAAGATGGCACTCTACCGCTGAGTTAAGCGCCCAAGCCTTACCTATTCAAACATCAGAGCGAGGTTCCTGCAAGCCTGGTCGCCGCAGGCGCGAGGCGATTCGCGACCTTCGACCACAATTTGGTTGAAGCAGCAGGGCATGTTAGCCTATCGGCGGCGGGGGCCAAGGCCGGTGCCTCCCGGCAGCCCGCCCGAACTCACCCTCATGCCGGACGAATCCAGGCCGCGTCGACCCATCGTATCCCCCTCATCTGCGGGGACTTCTCATGATCCGGTGAATCGAGAGAGCGAGCAACTTTCTGGCCGCAGCGGGGTTCGAACCAGTGTGAGCACCGCCACCATGAACGGAAGCGTTCTGATGGCCTCGCTGGGGTCTCGCCCAGCGGGCGGTCTGCCGCCCACTATGGCTGGCGCTGAAACTTACACGGACGCCGAAGTAATGCTGCGCGTGAAGGCGGGCGACGAATCCGCTTTCGACTTCCTGGTGCAGAAATATCGCCGGCCGTTAGTGAGTTTCATGTACCGGATGGCTCGCAACACGGCGGCCGCCGAAGATTTGGCGCAGGAAGTTTTCCTGCGGGTGTATCGCTCGCGCCAAACGTACGAGGCGAGCGCAAAGTTCACCACCTGGCTGTATCGCATCGCGACCAACCTGGCGGTGAATCACGCACGCGACACTCGCAAGGAGCGTCCGGAAGTTACAGTCAGCCTGGACGAACCGGATGAGGAAACCGGGACCACCATGGACGTGGCCGACGCCACGATGACAGCCGAAGAAAGTCTGGTGCGGCGGGAGCGGCTGGCGGCGATCCGAAGCAAGGTCGAAGCCCTTCCCGAGCGGCAGAGGTTGGCGGTGATCATGCACAAGTATCAGCAGATGGACTACAAGCAGATTGCCGAGGTATTGAAGTTGAGCGAGTCAGCGACGAAATCGTTGTTGTTTCGGGCTTATGAAAGTTTGCGGGAACAGTTAAAAGAATTTGTGTAAATCACATTTTTTAGGCGAAGTGGCAGAGGCGAAGAAATTAAGGGGACATGGTCATGAAGTGCGAGGAAGTGCGAGAAATGATGCCGGATCTGGCGTCCGGCCTGATGGGAACAACGGCTGAAATCAACGGTCACCTGGCCGGGTGCGGCGCTTGTGCCGGAAAGTTGGAAGAGTTTCGCCAGACAATGGCGTTGCTCGACGAGTGGCAGGCGCCGGAGCCTTCGCCGTATTTTGATGTGCGATTGCAAGCTCGTCTGCGGGAGGAGATGGCCAAGCCGAAGGCCGGCTGGCTGGCATGGTTCCGGCGGCCCGTACTGGCAGCCGCGCTGACGGTGTTGATTGGAGTTGGCGTAGGTCTGTTCTTCACGAAAAATGGCGGGATGTATGGGCCGGGTCACGAGATGGCTGTGGTCCAACCTCCGATGCAGTCGTTGGAGCCTGGAACGGCAGTAAGCGATCTCCAGGCTTTGGAGAACAATCACGATCTGTATTCCGATTTCGATTTACTGGATGACCTGGAAGTGCAGCACGACGTGACGGCAAATCCGTAGATGAATTTCTACGAA
>Ga0070765_100002231_pt1 | contig 12079 bp, 11 predicted proteins | sample HubBroMetageWFT5_FD_71516 | JGI IMG/M metagenome (GOLD analysis project Ga0070765, IMG submission 71516) | Warmed and freeze-thawed soil microbial communities from the Hubbard Brook experimental Forest, New Hampshire - Hubbard Brook CCASE Soil... | ecosystem: Environmental > Terrestrial > Soil... | reverse complement strand
GGAGACGTCTGAAACTTTCCTCGTCAAGTCGGTATTTTCCGCGCTTTTTTGAGAAAGACTTCTGGAACCAGAGCCTAATCGGCTCGTCGCCCGCACCAATGAGCCGATATCCCATCGCAGCCAGCCACCTCATTTGGACCCCCCAAACAAGCTTGATGGGACTTCGGCACAGGACTTGTAAGGATTGCTTGGCCAATTCATGGAATCTGTTGTGAAGTTCCGACTCTTGAATTTTCAGAATCGATTCCCAACGGCGCTCACCATCATCCGAGGTGCTTGTTAGATGCATGTCTACTTCCTCGCTCGCGTTATCCCACGAACAAGTAAGATGCGGCAGGTCCGGGCGATCAATCCTGAACGCCACGAATTTCCGCGGACCTATATCAAAAGCCAGTTCTGCAAAGACTACCGCACCCATGGCGTAGCTTCTCCCCGCAGCAAAGCGATATTCGAGTAAGCCTCGCCCCTCACCTGAGGTCCGCAACGCTTTGCACTTCAGATGGACTACCAGTTGATCCCAGACCGACAGCCTCGGGGCATCGATTACGACGAAATCTTGCTGCCAAGACAGTGCCCCGCTCTCGATTTATCGCTATTCGTATTTCCGCAAACTGCGAGTATCGCTGCTGGTGACATTCAGTCGAATGATATCTCAGCAAGCTCTTGATTGCAGGTCGGCCGTTGTCTTGAACAAGAACCTTGGACTCAATCCATAAGTCACCACGCTCTACAATTTCAACTTCCGCTTAGGGAGACGGGGCCTGTTTCCGTCTCAACGGCAACCCCAAGCGTCATCAGAACAATCATGCCTCGCTGGCGGCTGCCGACAGTTCGCTAGAGTTCCGAAGGGAATCGTGCGAGTTCCGGGAGTGCCGACTTTCCAACCAACTTAACCAATCTTGATGTAAATTGGTTGCCGGTGAAAGCTCCACCTGCTTAAATCAGATTTCGCTTGACACAATGCGACACTGTGTCGCATATTTCAAATGACACAATACTCGATTTCTCAAGCCGCGCGGATGCTTGGCGTTCATCGCGCCACGTTGCATAGATGGATCGAAAGACGAGTCGTGCCGGAGCCGATTACACAGAAAATTGGAGGTTTGCAGATTCGCTACTGGAATGACGACGGCCTGGCGATATTGAAGCAATATAAAATCGAAGAGTACAGGAAAAAGCCTCGCCGCAAGGCGAAGAAGCAAACAAGCAAAAGTTCATGAGATAACGGGGCGCGTCGGTGTTACAAGCACCGGCGCGTCCCTGACCAAAGTGCACGTCTGAGGTGCAGCAATGGCTACGACAGAACGTATCCAATTCCGTATGTGGGTGCAACATGGCCCGTACCCCCTGTTTTCCCATCGCTACAGCTCTAGCTCCGGCTCCGATAGTTCAGGCTCTCCCTCTCCGGCCACTAATTGCGATCGTCCGCGTTCTACGGGTAGAAATTCGTTACGGGCAGCCGTCAAGCACGGAGTCCGCCAATGAAGATGGCACTGTTTCGACAGATCGCTGAGATTAACAATTGGTTTGACCAGCTCATGAGTGGTTTAAAAAGACTGGAAACTGTTCCCTTCTTCCAGCGCGATCTTATCCAACACGCTCGTTCCGATGTCGAGATTGCACGTGTGTACACCAACCGTGAATTCTTCGATAACTTCGAAGCCATCGTCGAGAACGATGCGAAATGGGCCTACCGCTTTCAGCGCCGGTTTGACGAAAGGCTTAGGGACCGCGACGATATTTATCTCGAAGTCCGGGACTCCGAGGTCAGACGAAAGCAAAAGGGATTGCCTCCACGTGTAGTCATCCTCCCGAATTGGGATATGTCCGACGAAGACCGACTTGACGGCGAACTCTCCGCAAAAAGAAAAAGCGGTCGCAGCAAAGGTCGGCGCAAGCGCTCTCTAAGCTCGGAAAGTCAAAAGCTGGGTGCCCGAAGAGGTGACGGGAAACGAGGGTTTCGATCGTGAGAAAGCGAACCCCGATCCCTCCGATGCGTGACACCTTCGATCCCGGTCGCAGATATCCAGGCCTCCGGGGAAAAGTTGTCGACTGGGTCGAACATACTTTCGAAGAAGGGCGATTGTACATCAACGTCCGGTTCACCGACCATACCGAGCTCTGCTGGCAGATTGTTACCACACTTACGATCGAGCGGGGCGATTTGAGCGACTGGAAATCCGGCGACTTTAGGCAGCTCGGAGTCTTCATCAGGAATGAATCCGGGGAAAATACGTGAACCGCAATGACTTCATGGCGAAGACGACTCTTGCCGCCATCAAAGTCCGCAAGATTTGACCTTATGGTTCAGGGCTCGTGGAGCTGAGTTCTAAGCTACCCGGATACTTCCCATGTGGGACACACCAGGCTACCGATTTTAGGATAAGGACAGCTGCCCCACGCTTTGCTCCAGCAATTCGAGCCGTGTCGTATGTCTGCTTTCGGTACTCAACCCAAAATCCCCTCCTGACGGTCCTGGGTTGGATCTATCTGTGGATTCGCAGATTCGGACGGATTGAGACTTTCTTTACATTTGAGCGACACATTTTCCGTTCCGGACACTGAATAGATAAGTAGAGGTCAAGATGCTGACCACGTCCGAGGGAATTGAAAAGCATGAACCGAGATTCGGTACTTCATCCAACAGGAACGAAGTGTGGTAGGGGAAGCCACGTCGGCCCGAATGGCGGCCACATGAGTGAAGCCGCAGCATCCTTTTTATCAGCGCGCCTGATGTCGGAAGCACGCCCTCCGCAAAATCGAGCGCGACCTAACGAGACGTCACCGGTGAAGAATGTAAGAAATTCACTCTGCAACCTCGCCTGTACCAAGGTCTTCACCCTCTCCCCGCCCAAGCTCCTGAGAAAACGGAGCATCGGGAACAGGAATTTCAAAAGCAGCGGTTGGCAAACTACAGAAACGGGCGGGAGCGACCCCACTTTTTCGGCTTTCAGCCGCCCAAAAAGTTTCATGGGGTCGCTCCCGCCCGTTTATGCCGACATGCCAAGTCATACAACGGACATCCAAGACCCAACGAAGTACGCCTCATACATTCAGCTGCGGCTTGGGACACGAACAGGCGAATCTGCATAAATCTTGTAATAGGCCCTGAGCGTGGGCCCACAGGAAGGAGAAGAATCGAAATGCCAATCCTAAAGGCGCCACCAAAGCTCATCCGCAACGCAACGATTCAAGTGCGCGTGGAAGAGGACGTCGATCTGAAATTACGAAAGTATGCCGAGTACATCGGTTCTACGCCAGCATTCGTCGTCGCCGAGTCACTCAAATTGCTTTTCCATAAGGACACCGAATTCCGGGCGTGGCTTGCACACCGCGACGGCCTGTCAGGCCCCGACGAGGCCGAAAAGCTGACCAACCAGGAACGGCCGCCAGCACCAGCGATGGGCCCGACACTGTTCAAGGAATCGACCAAGCGCACAGCAAACGAATAGGAAGAAATCCAACGTCTGGCTCCCCGGAAATTAAACACAGAGGAGACGTTTATGGAAATGCAAATACCGCAGCAAAAAGATGGGCCCGTCGAACGTCACTACGCCGTTGATGAGGTAGCGAAGATGTGGCACCTGAGCCCAGATAAAGTCCGTGACCTGTTCGAGCATGAGCCGGGCGTGCTCGTAATCGGAGATCCGTTCCCGCGCCACAAAAGGCGGTACCGAACGCTTCGTATTCCGCAGACGGTACTAAACCGCGTTCACGGCCGCCTTGCTGTAAGGCCGATGCGTCCGTAGAGGGGAAAATGCTCACGATTTACCGTCGTCATCGAAGACGTTGTAAACATCGAGCAAAAGGACGAGCACATCGGCACTGCCAGTGCCCGATCTGGGTCGACGGTTATCTGGCCGGCACAGAAATACGCGAATCACTGAAAGTGCGCGACTGGCAGCGAGCGCACGAACTGATTCGCGAGTGGGAGATTGAAGAATACCGTCCACAACACGTCGAAACTCGTGTCACCATTGCGGACGCACAGAAGAAATATATTTCCGACGCCGAAGCTCGTAACTTAAACCAAGCTACTGTATACAAATACCGACTGCTATTCCGTCACCTGACGACATATGCCGAAGCCCACAAACTCCAGTTCATGGATCAGTTGGACTTAGATTCGCTGGCCACATTTCGCGCTTCCTGGACTGAAGGTCCCTGCACGAGCTTGAAGAAGCTGGAGCGACTGCGCGCGTTCATGCGTTTCGCGGAAAAAAGGGAATGGATCAAACGTAACCCTGCAGTTGATCTAAAAGCTCCTAAGGTTCCCAACAGGCCAACGCTTCCCTTCACGCAGGAAGAAATGATCCGCATACTCGCCGCGTTTGGTCCTTACGGCGAGAGGGCAGGACTTCGAAACGCTCAAAGACTGCGAGCTTTTGTATTGCTGCTGCGTTACTCGGGTATGCGGATCGGCGACGCGGTTCAACTCGGAGTGAACCGACTCCAGAATAATAAGCTACTGCTGCATACTGAGAAAACCGGAGTACACGTATATTGCGTTCTGCCCGATCTCGTAATTCAAGCAGTCGATTCTGCCCCACGGTCCAGCGACTCCTATTTCTTCTGGACCGGCAAATCGACGGTTCGAAACGCCAAGGGGAAGTGGCAAAGGCGACTTCAGCGCTTGTTTGAAATTGCCGCCGTCAAAGGCGGTCATGCACACCGATTTCGCGACACTTTCGCGGTCGAATTGCTGCTTGCTGGCGTTACGCTCGATCGGGTGTCTGTGCTCCTGGGTCACAATAGTATTCGCATTACGGAACGTCACTATGCACCTTGGACGCGGTCCCGCCAAGAACAAATCGAGAAAGATCTAAACGAAGCTTGGAAAGTCGATCCGGTCCTGCTCACAGACGGTTCCCCGCCGGTTCGCAAGACAACGAATCGGACCAACTCACAGGCCGCAACCGAAAAATTCTTACACTAGCTGAGCGCCGAATCATCAATGATCGTCTGGCGGGTGAAAACCGCAATCCCCTCATACGACTGGACTGAATCGATAATTCGCGACCCCGCTGACATTTTGAGTCTCCGGCACTAAACGGATTGGTTATAGCCCGGCGAACGTCGTCGGAGTTAGAATGCTCCTGAAGAATTCGAAGTCCCGAGGAGCGCCGTGCGGGCCGAGAAGCCACTCGAAACCGAGATTTTGAACCGATTTTTTAGACAAATCGGAGCCGATGACAGTCTCCCTCCCGCCGTTGTCGAAGCACTTTTGCGGTTGCGTAAGGAAGGCCTGCTCACCAACACGGACCGAGTTTCGGCAGCAATTCTGGATGGCGCGAATGTCAAAAACTAAGTTGCGCGTCGAAAGACTTGACATCACCGGATTCAGGGGTGTTTCGCTTAAGCGCAGCCTCATATTCGATGGCAAGTCAGTTCTGCTTTTCGGTGAAAACGGTACCGGCAAAAGCACTTTCGTTGATGCACTGGACAAGATATTCACTGGTGAAATCTTCACCCTAGACCATCGCGGACAGGGGATCTCGTCGCAGCGCTTTGGTCCACACATTAAAGGCAGCGCCATCGACATTTCTTTGGTGTTCGATGACGCGAAACACACAACTTTCAGCATCAATACGGATTTGAACTCCTGTCCCGACGAAGTCCGAGAATATCTTCAAATCGCACAGACTCCGGTTTACATCTTAAGAAGGACTCAGGTGCTTCAGCTTGTCGAGTCTCAACCGAGAGAACGGTATGAGTTTCTTAAACCGTATTTGGTCCTGACAGAAATAGAGCAAGTGGAGAGCACTTTAAGGGCATCGCGCGAGCGTTATGCTCAGGAGCTATTAAGTAAGAAGTCCTTGCTGGCACGCCATACCGACGATTTACGAAGGTACGCTCAAGTCCCGAATTCTTTCGCGACCATCACGGAATCGGCCCTTGTCACAACCTTGAACAGTGTGCTGTCGGAAGTCGGAATCACAGCCCTTGAACGGTTATCCGATACACCTGCGGCGATCGCGGGGCTAAACTCGCAGCTCTCACAATTCGGCGATTTATCACGCGTGACCACTCTTAAAACTACAATCGAGGCCCTAGATGAACTTCGGACCTACTCAGCTACGTCGATGTTTTCGGAACTTGAAGCGAACCTGAATCGACTTGGGATTTTGGAAGGTACGCAGACGTCAATAATCTACGAGAAAGTGTTAGAAGACGGCGCGAAATGGATCGAGACGGAGAGCCGAACGGAGTGTCCACTCTGTGAGCAAGATATGGTCAAGTTTGCGCCTTCCGAGGTCGTTGAGCGTGCCCGGGCTCGGCTCGAACATGTTCGTGAGTTGGTCGGACTCCGTGAATCCGTTCGGAGAGGAATCTCTACCTTGGCGTCAACGCTTGAAAACTGGCAGGGACGAATCGGGCGAGTGAAGAGTCAATTGGACAAAATTGAATTCGATGGGAACCAAGAAATTGGAAAAGAACTCGATGCGGTAGCAATTAGCCTCATGGAAAGCGCCCAATCGCTCAGGCGTGCCACGACTCTCAACTCAACCCCAGATTCCGAAATAGCACCGCAGTTGCGTCATAGCGGTGCGCTCCAATCTACGTTGGCAAGGGTCGGCGAGGCTCTGAGCGAACAATTAAAACGTCTCCCTTCTGCAGACGCGGCTCAAAAGCTGTTAACTCTTCGCGACAAGCTCACTCGAACAACGGAGGCCTGGGTATCCTTCACGAGAACCCAGGGCGAGGTAACGGAATCCGAAAAATTGGCTTCCATTTCAGAGGCGTTACATTCAAGTTTCGAGCGCACCAGAAAGGAAGCCATCGGGGAGCTTTTTAACACCATAAACAAAGACATTAACGATATCTATTTCGAACTCCACCGACACCATGAAATCGGAACGCCCGATAAGGCATCTCACCGCAATGTCAGACTCGAAGTGCGAGACGCGGTGCAACAAAGCGTAAATCTGAGGGCTGATTTTTATACGGAGACAGGGGATCCACGAGGCTATTACAGTGACGCGCATCTAGACACATTAGGGATCAGCATTTTCTTGGCGCTTCGTCGCTGGTACCGTGACCAATATCCCTCGTTCAACCTCCTTGTTCTGGACGACGTGCTAAGTAGCATCGATTCTAGCCATGCAGTCCGTCTGGCAGAAGTTTTGTTGACTCAATTTAGCGACTATCAAATTCTCCTAACAACTCACGACCGCTTGTGGTTTGAACACCTACGAGACATTCAAAGCCGCTGTGGCGTTGGGCAAAATTTTGTCAACAAGTCTATCTACGGCTGGGATATCGAAGAAGGCCCAGACTTGCGGGAGCCGTTCGACGAACATCGCTACCTAGTTGAGTTGGTTAAAACCGGCCAGCCCTTCGAGATGGCTTCCACCGCTGGTCGTTTGCTTGAGCACATACTCCAAGAAATGAGGTACTCGTTGCGACTCAGCGTACCTGCGAAGCCCGGGGAACGATACGAGATCGGAGACTTGTGGCCTCCTTTCTATAGAGAAATCAAAAAGAACTATCGCTCTCTCTATGCTAAAGCACAAAACGCACTGGATGCTCTAGATGTACGTTGGCCTTTGCGCAATTGGATTGGAGCCCATTTCAACAATTGGGCGCAAAACGCACCCAAGTCTGTACTTCAGGAATTCGCTAAGTCTGTTCTCCATCTTTTTGACGCAGTTTATTGTTCCGATTGCCGCAGGTTTGTCACACCATCTACAACCCCGTTGGGCCAACTGGCATGCCGCAAAGGACATAAAGTTTACGCAGCTCCCGGGAAAGCGGAGGCTTCAGCATCCGACAGAGAAAGTCTGATTACGTCAACCGCCGGTTCGCTACGAGACGCAAAATTAACGACCGAGATTCACCTCGAATGGAAGAAATCTGAGCGGGCAAACGAAAGCTAATGGCTGCCCAGCCGACCCACATTGCCGACGCGTGCGCTGCAATTGCTCTCGTAAAGGGCGAAGTGGGACACGAGGTCATTACAAATATCCTCGGTGACGAGAGGAATGCTGTCGTCATTCACCGGGTGAACTTTTGCGAGGTCTACTATGATTTCCTTCGCTCGGACGGTCCAGACGTAGCAGAACAAGCGCATGAACGATTACAAGCGGTGATGACAATAGTCGACGTGGAGGGCGAGAACTTTTTAAAGCGTGTAGCCCGCTGGAAAATTGGGCACGCATGTCCAGGACACAACCTAGGTATCGCGGACGCTTTTGCCGCCGCCATGGCGGAAGAGTATGCTTGTCCACTCATTACGGGGGACCATGGGGATTTCGACCCCGTTGCTGCCGCTCACGTAATCCAGATTACTTGGTTCCCATAATGCACATTGTTCTCTGACTTAGTTCGAAACCCAACTGGGGCGCGAAAATATCAAATCGAAATAGACCTGAAGGCCACATGGAAAACCGATCCGGCAACCGCTACAAGTAGAGCCGCCCATCGCTGGCAACATCGAGCATCGCCTCGGCCGAATTGACCTTCAATCAATGCTTATAAAATCTCTCTCTGACCGTCCTCCCCTGCTCCATCGTTTCCCGGACCCGCTTTGTCGCCTAGGCGTAAAAGACGAGCCGTGCGGACCGCAGCAAGTTTCTCAGGAATTTGAAACGGATGCTCGTCTAATCCATCCAGGAATCTTTCGATATCGTCTAGCATGTCGTTCGTAAAATCGGGGTGTCGGTAACGCAGCAGACCGTTCAACAACATCAGTACATTGCTCAATCCAAAAACCTTGATCTCGCCCTGAGGGAGATCCTTTTTTGCCTTTGCTAAAGCAACTTTCAGTTTCCCGATCTTCCAGAGCACACAAACAATAAAGTACGAGACGGGCAAATACGCCCTGCCATCAAGCCGCGCGAGGAGCGCCTCCGCGAATTGCTGTTTCTCCGGCGCTGTCAGACGCTCATAGAACACCATCAACGCGTCGAGATTGTCAGATCGTAGGTCACAGGTGGGGGGAACTTCGGAGATGCTCTGATTCTTTGGCGAGTTCGGATTCCATGAATCATTTCCAACACCCACCATCTGACGGCCCTCGATCACCAGGCGCACGCTTCCCAAGCCCCCTACTCGCCGACCGCACTTTTCGTAGCGCGACATCTCGGCCTGTAGAACCGTCGCAACTTCTCTTTCGACCGGGTTTGCGATCGACGAGACCAGTTCGATGGCCGGACGCGCAGGTTCGACTGGTTTTCCGGAGAACACGCGCAAATCAAGAGTGAGAATCTCCTCAGCCCCTTCGTCGTCGATGATTCCGATGCTCACACGCACTTGCTTTTTCGGTTTCCACCACGGAACGCCTCGCACCATGACAGAGGCCGTCGCCGGTAGCGACATTCGGGGAGGTATAACGTGGCCCGAATGCGCTGCGTCCCCGTAGATATTGCTGTTTACGGCCCGAACGCCCACATCCTCGTGAACGATCTCGCCGTGGATTCTCGGCGTAATAAGACGCGCACGCGCCAAGCCAAGCGGCTCCGACGTTAGATTCTTTGCGATGAAACGGACGACGACTTGCGTCACAATCGAATCATCCGCCTGCTTCGCACTCGACCAAAAACTCTGCTGCGGTTCGGCACTCAGATAAAAGCGGCGCCGCCCATCGCGCACCTTTCTCCACGCTGGTATCTTTTCGAGCAGCAGCGCGCCGGTCCGCGCCAATGCCAGGACGCCGAATACGACTCCCCCGATGAGGACCCACGGACGAAAGTTTGCAGGTAACGCCGCAGCAAACCACGGGACCCACAAGAGCGTACCAGCCGCGACGGCGAGGCCCGCGAGCAGCCAAAGCGGAAGGTCTTTTAAAACCTCTAGTGCTTTGGTCGCGGCTCCAACGTTTGGCTCGACTCCACTCATTACCAACCTGTCTTAGATGGAGAATTCTCGACGACTATAGCAGGAACTAATCGGTAACAGCATGGTCCGGATTCGTGAGAAAGACCGTCCGTTCTGCCGCGCTTGGGATGGTCTCCGGCCTAAACGGGAAATTGACGTACCCTGCCCCGTTCGCCCGATCTTCAACCTCGATACCACCGAATTTCAGCAGGGCTTCCACTATCTTTTTTAATCCGTCATACACGCCAAGATCCGGCCACTTCCCGTAACTCCCGTGCATCGTTCGCAATTCAGCCGTGGTCTTTTCTACAAACGGCGTAAAGTAACTGTAGCGCTCCAGCGTCTCCAACGCTTTCGGTGCTGCCTCCTCAAGCGTCCGGTCAAGACCATCGACGTGTCCGACCAGATACGACCAGTAGACTAGAACGGATTTGTATTCTGCCGATGCCTCGTCCGTCGCCCGCTGCACGTCATGGTGCATCCGGTACTGGCGAATCGCAGCGTCGGCCCGATTCTTAGCGCGTTCAACGGCGGCACAGAATGTTTCTTCCATCCACTGCAGCGTTGGCTCGTTCCCCATGAAAGCGCTGAGCCGACAAGCAATGTATTCGTCCCAGCAGCCTGCTGCGATACCAAACAGAATTCCATCTCGAAAGCCGAGTCTTATGTTGAACAGAACATTCGGCAGGCTGGTGGCTTGGACATCAAGATCGTGAACGTGCCCGCATTCGTGCGCCAGAGTGTATAGAGCCACATCGCGGAGCCCGACCGTGCTCGCATCTTCGAAGTCCGCCAAGGCCGTCATGTATGCTGCATTCAACACCAATACGGATCGTAGCTCGCCCTGGTGAAGTACTGCGGGTGTCATCGCAATTCCAACCGCGATGCCGTTTTCTGTAGCTGTCAGAGGACGGGACGTCTCCACTCCGCGATCGACCCCTGCCACCGCGGCCTGGTAGTCGTAGGCAATGATGATCTTGAGCAGACGCTTCAGATTGAGGAGCTTACCGAAGTTGTGGAGACAGCCCAGCACGCCCGCCCCGACCTTCTCTGCAAAATCGGGTGTGGTGAAGCCGGTCAGATCAGCACCGATATTCGGCAGCGTCGATGGACGCCGCTCGAACTCCTCATCGCCTTCCACGTCTGAGCGCTCAGGCTCTTTGTTTTCACTATTCTCCATTTTATTCATTATAGCGGTTCGAATACCGAGGAGGATGTTGTGGAAAAGATCAGCGCAGTGTAGAAACTTCGAATCACACCCTTCGACACGCTCAACTCCGTAGTCAAGAATGAATACGCAGATTATGGCGATTCTTGTTTTTGATTCTCATGTGAGGTACGCGTGGGGTACACAGCTCGGCTTACGCGAAAAACTTCTTTATTTTCTTGAGGAAAGATTGGTAGGGGCGGTGGGGATCGAACCGACGACCTCTTCCATGCCATGGAAGCGCGCTCCGAGCTGCGCCACAGGCCCACGATTGAAGACAAAAAGCCCACGCCCGCCAAATCGGAATCGAGGCAAGTACCGAATTCATTCTTGCCGCTGGCATTCCACGCCGACGCACCAATTTACATCCCAGTTGCCAAGACTAGGATTCCAGCAGAGCCCGTAACTTGTGAGCATATCTGCGACTCGAGGTGACCACCGTTCCTTCTGCCAGAATGATATCGTATACCCCATCGAACATCGGACGAATCTCGCTAATGCGGGCACTGTTCACCATGGCCGATTTCCGCACGCGGATGAAGTGGTGTGGTGCCAGCTTCTCTTCCAGGTGTGCCAGGGTTTCCCGCAACAGGTGACTGTCGCTGGCGGTGTGTATGCAGGCATAGTTTCCAGTGGCTTCGATCCACAGAACGTGGGAAACGGGAACAAAGAAAATCCGCTTCTTGTCCTTTACCACAAAGCGTTCCAACGGGCGGAGACTACGGAGGGATTGGAGCAGTGGTTCGAGACCTCGATTTGCTTCCCTGCGCTGTTCGAGGACCTGGCGTGCGTGAACCAGGGCCTTGGCAAATCGCTCCTTATCATACGGTTTCAAGAGATAGTCAACTGCGTGCACTTCGAATGCACGAATGGCATGCGCATCGTGAGCCGTGACGAAGATATATACGGGAGCGGGGCCGGTCGCTGGCTCCACATTTTCGATGACTCCAAAACCATCCAGATCAGGCATCAGCACATCGAGAAAAACGATGTCGGGATGAAGTTCATTGATCTGCTCCACCGCACTGATTCCGTTCGCCGCCTCGCCTACAACTT
>Ga0070765_100002229_pt1 | contig 12081 bp, 4 predicted proteins | sample HubBroMetageWFT5_FD_71516 | JGI IMG/M metagenome (GOLD analysis project Ga0070765, IMG submission 71516) | Warmed and freeze-thawed soil microbial communities from the Hubbard Brook experimental Forest, New Hampshire - Hubbard Brook CCASE Soil... | ecosystem: Environmental > Terrestrial > Soil... | reverse complement strand
ACATACACTTTATTTGTCACCACGTTCAGCGCGATGGCAATGGGCTTTGACCCAACCGTCACGCTGCTCGTCGCGTTGGACGCGCCGTCAATGATCGTCACCGTGCCGCTGTCGCGGTTCGTCACGTAAATTTTGTTCGTCACAGGATTCACGGCCACCGCGCGCGGGCTGGTCCCTACCGTCACGGTGCTCGTCGCATTGGACGCGCCATTGATCGCCGTCACGTTGGCACTATTCAGATTGGCAACATATATCGTGTTTGTGACCGGGTTCACCGCCACGGCATTCGGGCTGGCCCCGGTTGCCACTGTTTGCGCGGAGTTCGTGGCGCCGTCAATCACCGTCAAGCTCGATGCGGACTGGTTCACGACGTAAATCTTGTTCGTTACTTCGTTCACGGCGATGGCGTGCGGACTCTTGCCGGTTGCCACCGTTGTCGTCGTATTTGTGGCGCCGTCGATAACCGTCACGTTGTTGCTGTTCGTATTGCTCACGTAGATCTTGTTTGTTACCGGATTCACGGCGACCGCTATCGGCGCGACCCCAACCGCTATGCTCGTGGTTTTATTCGTGGCACCGTCAATTTCGGTGACGTTGTTGCCATCCAGGTTGGCAACGTAAATTTTGTTGGTAACCGGGTTCAAGGCCATGGAATCAGGTCCCTTACTGGCAGTTATCGTCGCAGTAACGGTTTGCGCGTTGGCGCGGGCGATAGGCAGAAGGAGGCCGGCCGCCAGGCAGGTAAACACACCCAGTTTATACATTCGGATTTTCCTTTTTGAAGCAGGGCCGGGACGGTGGCTTCATCAAATTGTAGCTCAGCCCTCGCAATCGGCATACCAGATTTCCCTGGAATTCGGTTTGCCGGATCAGGATTTGGCTCAATATGATACGGCTGCGCAGCGATCAATCATGAGTTACGGGCAGGGTGGCTGCTTGCGCATAAATGGTAATCATCTGCTGTTAGACCCGCTACCCGGCACTTGGTCTGGCTGCGTTTAGCCCGGATCCTCAAGCGGAAATCGTCTGTATATGCATGATAGTAAAGCGCTTACATATATTTCAGGCACTGGAGCTACTTAGTGTTGCTGGCGTGTGAATAGGGACTCTGGATTGCATTACCTGCTGATACCCCGCTGCACGTTAAAGGAGTACTCTCGATGCGACGGTTTCCCTCTCAAGTTCTTCCTATGTTTGTGTTCGCGGCCTGCGTATTGACGATTGCCTGTGGCAGCGGCAGCAATAACAACAATGGAGGAGGGGGAGGCGGCGGAAATCAAGTCGCGGTAGTCATCAGCTCGCAGAGTGGCGCTACCAGCGTCAACGTAACGAAAACTCTTTCGTTTACCGCCACGGTGACGGGCACTACAAACACGGCAGTTAACTGGCAGGTAAACCTAGTGCCCGGTGGCGCTGCGGCTTCCGGCACCATCGGCACGTCCGGCGTTTATACCGCCCCCGCCACGGCGCCGTCCGGCACCGTCTCCATCACTGCCGTGTCTCAGGCAGACACTTCCGTTACTTCCAATGCCATCCTGATCACCGTTAGCGCTCCGCCGCCACCAATTGTTGTGACGATAGCCGCTGCCAACAATGCGGCGAGCGTTGTCGTCTCGCAGACGTTGCAGTTCAGCTCCACTGTGACCGGGACAACGAATACAGGCGTCACCTGGTATGTGAGCTCGGTGGAAAATGGCAATTCCACGGTGGGAACAATTGATAGCACGGGGCTTTATACAGCGCCCGCGACTCCCCCGGCGCCCACGGGAGACGTAATCATCACTGCAGTCTCTCAAGCCAGCGCAAACGTGACGTCAAATGCGATCACGATCGCTGTTGTCAATCCCGCCGGGCTAACGATTAGTCCGCTCAACCCGACAGTGCCCGCTGGAGCCACGCAACCTTTTGCGGCAGCGTTCAACGGGGCGCCCGTTTCCGCCAGTTGGGCCATCAGTTCTGCCGGCGGCGCGCCGAATATTGGAACGATCGACCAGTCAGGAAACTACCAGGCGCCGCTTGCTCCGCCGCTGGGCCAGCTTGTAGTCGTCACCGCCTCCGAAGGCGGAAATCAGGTTTCCACGCTCGCGCGCATCGTGTTTTCAGGCGCATCATTTAACGGCCAATATACATTTTCGTTTGACGGAACGGATTCCACGGGAAACGTTCTGGACGCCGCAGGTGTATTGGTTGCAAACGGAGTCGCATCCAGCACTGCGGGCACGATTACGACGGGTGTGGTGGACATCAACAGCGGTTCAAACGGCGTCACCACGGCTTGCCCTCTCACCGGCACTTTTTCAATTGGTGCTGCCGATGGCCGTTCAAGCGCGACGATCACTTGCAAACCCGCCTCGAGTGCGGCGATTACGTTTACTCTGCAATTCACGCTGACATCAAACACGCACGGGCTCTTGATCGATTTCGATTCTGCCGATACGGGGAGCGGTTCGATTGACCTCCAGAACACGAATGTCCTTTCGATCGGTTTGATTTCCGGCAACTACGCATTTGGCGCCGCAGGTGTCGATCTCACGAAATCCGGCGCACTGATCAATGTCGCAGGAGTTTTCATCGCGACTCCGCCTTCGTCAGGCGGGACGGTGGGAACGATCGACGCCTCGACCACCGCGGGCGGTACCGAGGATGTGGTCGATTCAGGCTTGAGCCCGGCGCTCACCAAGGACGATCAAGGCCTTGTTGGCTCCTATCAATTGGATTCTGCAAATGCGCAGTATGGCCGCGGCACCATAACGATGACCAGCCCAACGGCAGGGAACCCGCTGGCTTCGGTTACTTTTGCGTTCTACATGATTGATCAGACCCATTTCAAGATTGTCGAGATTGATACGTTGCAGGACTTCATCCTCGCAGGTGAGGTTTACAGCTCTCCTGCTCCCAAGGGCAAAACTTTCAGCGACGTATTTCTCAAGGGCAGCTATGTTTTCTTCGTCAGCGGCAACTCCATGTCCGGTTCGTTTTCGCCCTACACACTTGGCGGAGTCTGGGTATTGAACGGCCAATCAAACGGCGAAATCATCAGCGGAGAAGACGATTTCGACGATAATGGCACGGCAACGACGGGTGCCAATTCGCTCGTTACCTCCACTTACATCGTCTCGCCGCCAAATGGGACCCTGTGCCGTTTCGAATTCAACACCAAAGACTCCCAGGCGCGCCAATCCGAATATACGGTCTATCCCACTTCCAATGGCTCTGCCTTCGTGATCGAAATAGATTTCGATAAGTCTCCTCAGGGTAGCGCGGGCACAGGTATCGCGGCCTCTGGATTTGCCTGGCAGCAGGCAGCCGAGCCCGCCAGCCCCTCCGCAGGAGCGTTTGCGGTTGGCTTCACAGGCGCCGTGCTTTCTTCGCACTCGGACCAGGCCACGGGCGGCGAATTGTTGGTCACGACTGGCACCACCACCGTTGCGGGAACCCTTGATATTAATAGCCCGGCTGGCGCAGGTAGTCCGCAGTCTTCCGCAATCACACCTGCCAGCACGATCCTTTCAGCCGATTCATTCGGTCGCGGTCCCGCGAATCTGGCAACCGTTGGCGGCGCGACTTTTAACTTGGTGTATTACTCCATTGATGCCAATCGAGCCCTTCTTATCGACATTGATTCGGGTCGAGTCGGCGCGGGTATCATCGAGCGGCAGTTCTAGTTTTTATTCAGCGCTGACCGCAGGCAGCGCTGAGCTAGACTTGGAGTAGGATACAAAGAGGCCCCGCATGAGCAAGCGCAGTTTAGTGTTCACGTATCTCGGACTAGTAGGCATCCCCCTTCTCGCCCTGGTGGGACTTCTGCGCGTTGGCGCAAACCTGAATCCCCCCATTTCAGTCGCCGGTCCCTGGAACGTGGATCTGGATTCCAGTTCGCTTTCAAACTCTCCGTGCGTCGGCCAGCTGACCAGCTCCCACCCGCTGGCATTCGACATCACCCAATCAGGGCGCGAATTGACGATTGCCCTGAACAATCCGCAGAAAACTACTCTCCAGGCTGGGTTGGAAGGCCTACATCTGGCCGGTAACCACTCGGAAGGACTGGTAAGTAACACCAATGAAGCTCCGGGATGCGACGATTCGGGAGACGCAAGTATCGCAGCGACGATCGTCCGCGGGGGCGATTCTCGCTCTATGACGGGGACATTGAGTTTCAGCAGTTGTCCCGGTTGCCAGCCTATCGCCTTCCATGCCGTCCGGCAAAACATGCAGCAGCAAAAAGCCGTGCAGCAGCTGGTTCCTCGGATCGTCACCATCATCTTTCAGATCGCCGTGATTATTATTGTCGTCAGAGCCTGTGGCTTCCTTTTTAAATTTATCAATCAACCGCAAGTGATTGGTGAAATGGTAGCGGGCATCCTTCTGGGTCCCACTCTTCTTGGATGGATAGCTCCGCACGTTTCCACCATACTTTTTCCCCCGGCGAGTCTCGACTATCTGAGCATCATCAGCCAGATCGGCATGGTGATCTACATGTTCCTGGTTGGTTTGGCGCTGAAGCCCGAGGGAATGAAAGGCCGCACGCATGCCGCCGTTCTCACGAGTCACGTAAGCATCGTCGTGCCGTTCCTGCTTGGGGCTCTACTCGCTTTTTTCCTTTACCCCAGGTTGTCGTCTGACAGCGTGACGTTGACCAACTTCACGCTATTCCTTGGCGCGGCGATGAGCGTTACAGCGTTTCCTGTGCTTGCCCGAATCTTGGCGGAGCGAAACATGTTGGGCAGCCGCGTGGGAACTCTTGCGATTGCCTGCGCCGCTGTAGACGATGTTACCGGGTGGTGCATTCTCGCGTACGTCCTGATTCGCACCCAGGGCGGCGCGTTGCCCGTTTGGCTGATGATCTCCGGCGCGCTTACCTTCGTCCTTTTCATGGTATACGTTGCAAAACCCTTGCTTCATCGGTTTCAGACATCCTTCGAGAAAAGAGGCCGCCTGACGGAAAACTCGATGGCGCTGCTTGTTCTGATCGTCCTTGCTTCGGCTTTAATCACAGAGCGCCTGGGAATCCATCTCGTGTTTGGGGCATTTTTGGTGGGCGTTGTTATGCCGAAGGACAACGCCTTTATGCGGCACATCCAGGAAAGGTTTGAGTCGCTCACCGTTGTTCTGCTGTTGCCTTTGTATTTCGCTTTCAGCGGTCTTCGGATGAATCTTCACGGGCTGAATGGCGGCATGATGTGGTTTTACTGCGGTCTCATCATCTTGGTTGCGATCGTAGGAAAGCTCTTCGGTTCGATGATCGCCACTCGAGCCGCTGGAATTTCCTGGAGGGATGCGGCTGCCGTTGGCATTCTGATGAATGCGCGCGGATTGCTCGGCCTGGTGATTTTAAATATCGGGCTTGATGCTGGCGTCATTTCCCCTGTCCTATTCTCGATGATGGTCCTGATGGCTTTGGTCACGACCTTCATGGCCACTCCACTTCTCGAGTGGGTGTATCCACGCCGGCAAGTGGAGGCTGAAATGTCCGAAGCGCTGGAAAGGGCGCATCAGGTCGCTTGATTTCGTTCGGGTCATTGAAGCCCCACATCCTCTCTCGCCGGGTCCTCTCGTAGCCGCAATCGTTTTATGGCACAGTAAGAACCGATGGCTGAAACTGGGAACCCCGGGCTCGCCGGGCGCGTTGCGTTCACCTATCCGAATTTCGTCTACTTCCAAACTTCGCGCTTGCTGATTGTCATGGCGCAGGAAATGCAATCGGTCGCCGTCGGCTGGCAAATCTACGAAATCACCCACCATACCTTTGATTTGGGGCTCGTCGGTCTGGCGCAATTTCTTCCGGGCATCCTTCTTTTTCTAATTTCGGGGCAGGCCGCAGACCGCTTCGACCGTCGCAAGATGCTGACAATCTGTTACGGCGGGATCGCTCTCTGCTCCGCGTTGTTGCTGCGCGCCTCGATGGCGCACAGTGAGTCCGTCCGCCCAATTTACGCCGTAATCGTTCTGCTAGGAGTGGTCAGGGCATTCACGGGCCCGTCCAGCCGCGCGCTGCTTCCTCAATTGGTTCGCGAGGAACACTTTTCGAGCGCCGTCGCTTGGGGAGCAACTTTTTTCCAGGCCGCCACAATTCTGGGGCCTTCTATTGGCGGCGTGATATACGCGGTATCTCGCGGTCCTTCGGCCGTCTACGCCACGGCCATGGTAAGTTCCCTCGTCGCGCTGGTTTTAACACTGCGCATCAAACCGCGCGTGGCCGCGCGTAAGCGGGAGCCGACCACGCTAAAGTTTGTGCTCGCCGGTCTGCGCTATATCTGGCATCACAAGATCGTCCTCGGCTCAATTTCGCTTGACCTCTTCGCAATGCTGCTGGGCGGCGCCGTTGCGCTGCTGCCGGCCTATGCGCGCGATATTCTCCACACAGGTCCGTGGGGACTTGGCCTGCTTCGCTGCGCCAACGGAATCGGAGCCGGCGCGATGGCCATCCTGCTCGCGTATCGTCCGCTCCGCCGGCGTCCTGGGGCGACGATGCTGTGGTGCGTCGCGGCCTTCGGGGCTTTCACGGTTTTGTTCGCAATTTCGCGAAGTCTGGTGTTGTCCATGATCGCGCTAATCCTTGTTGGCGCCGCGGACATGGTGAGCGTTGTCGTCCGCGCAATTCTGGTGCAATTTGCGACGCCGGACGAAATGCGCGGCCGCGTCAATGCTGTGGACATGGTTTTCATCGGCGCTTCCAACGAAATTGGCGCATTCGAATCAGGCACCACGGCGGCCTTGTTCGGCACTGTCCCCGCGGTAGCGCTGGGGGGCGTTGGGGCAATGCTGGTCACCGCGATATGGGCATGGTGGTTCCCGGAGCTGCGCAAAGTGGAATCGCTCACCAGTCCGAATATATAAGAGCGGCGGAGCCGTCCCTCTCGCGTGTCCCCTTCGCGTCTCCTGCAAACTGTGGCAAAGTACCGCTGTGAATTCCACCGCGCCCCAGTCACAACCCACCCCAACCAAGTCAGTGGAGCGTCCCCTCGCCGGGTCATCGTCCGACATCCGCATAAAGATAATTTACGGTCTCGCGATTTTTTCGAGCGCCTTCCTCCTGTTCCAGGTTCAACCGCTTATCGCGAAAATTATCCTGCCGTGGTTCGGTGGCTCCGCCGCGGTCTGGACGATCTGTCTGTTATTTTTTCAATCGGCGCTTCTGCTCGGCTATCTTTACGCGCATCTATTGACGAGAATCTCGCGTCCCGCCGCGCAAGGCGCAATCCATGCCATGCTTCTCGCGGGCAGCCTGCTCGCATTGCCCATCCTGCCGAAAAATTCCTGGAAGCCGGCTGGCTTCGGCGATCCTTCGATGCACATTCTTTTGCTCCTCGCCGCCACCGTGGGATTGCCGTATTTTCTACTTTCGTCCACGAGTCCTCTCTTGCAATCGTGGTACGCAAGCTCTCGTGCCCCTGGGACCACTTCGCCCTATCGCTTCTACGCGCTTTCCAACGTCGGCTCGATGCTCGCACTGCTCACCTATCCAGTTCTGGTCGAGCCAAGCCTTACAAGCACGCTCCAGGCGAAAATCTGGTCGTTCGCCTACGCAGGCGTGGCAGTTCTCTGCGCCGCGATCGGTTTCCTGCCTCGAAAAGCAAATCATCCGTATGGGCAGGACGAACCCGCCAGCCAGATCGTGCCAACCCCAACTCGCGCCACGCAAGCGCTCTGGATCGCTCTCCCTGCATGTGCTTCCGCCCTACTTCTCGCCATCACCAGCCACATCTCGCAGAACGTCGCCGCAGTTCCATTTATCTGGATCATCCCACTCAGCCTGTACCTCCTCAGCTTCATTTTGTGTTTTGACAGCAGTCGCTGGTACCGTCGCGATTTGTTTCTCCGCATCCTCGGCCTCGCGCTGGCGAGCATGGCTTACGCGCTGTCGCCCTCCTTTGAGGGTCTGCCTTTCAGAGTCCAGATCGTGCTTTTCTGCGGAAGCCTTTTCGTCTGTTGCATGTTCTGCCACGGCGAACTTGCTCGCCTGAAGCCGCATCCATCTCATTTGACGCGTTTTTATTTGATGGTCTCTCTCGGAGGCGCGCTGGGCGCCGCTTTCGTAGCCCTGCTCGCTCCGCACATTTTTTCCTGGTATTACGAGCTGGAAATCGCCCTCGGAGCGTGCGCGGTTCTCGTCTTGATCGTGAATCACCGCGATCCCGAGAGCCCGTTCTACAAAGCCCGTTTACAACCCGCATGGCTCGTCGTGATCGGATTGGTTGTCGCGCTGCTCGCGAGCCTCTTCGTCACGGCGCGCAAACAATCGGCCACCGCGACGGTCATGGTCCGCAATTTTTACGGCGTGCTGCGAGTGGTAAACGAAAAAGCGCCCAACGTGGTGGTGATTCAAGGCGAGTCCGCAAAATTTCTGGATGACGATCCGCGCTATCGCAAATTAATGAATGGCACGATTGACCACGGCCTCCAATTCCTGGCTCCAAACCGCCGCCGCTTGCCCACCACTTACTACGGCACAGGTTCGGGCGTCGGCGTAACGCTGCTGGCCGCCCGGGAAAAAGGCCCGCTGAGCGTCGGCGTGATTGGCCTCGGCGCCGGCACTCTTGCGGCCTACGGACGTCCCGGCGATAAATACACGTTCTACGAAATCAATCCGCTCGACGTCCAAATTGCGGAGCAGCAATTCACATTCCTGCAGGATTCCGGGGCTACAACCGAAATCGTTCCTGGTGACGCGCGCCTTTCCCTCGAAAGCGAGGCTTCGCGAGCCTTCGACGTCCTTGTCGTGGACGCGTTCTCCGGCGATTCCATCCCCGTGCATCTGCTCACGCGCGAGGCATTCGAACTTTATTTTCGGCAGCTCCAGCCGGAGGGCGTGCTGGCCGTGCACACGTCAAACCAGTTCTTGAACCTGGAGCCCGTGATCGCCGCCGCGGCCGCGTCGCTCGATCGCGAAGCCGTGATCGTCAATTTTGGAATTGGCGACAATCGCAGTGGCACCTACCCCGCCTCATGGATTCTCGTTGGCCGCCACGAAGGATTCATCGCCAAGTCGCAAATCGAAAAGGCTGGGAAAATCCTCCCGGACCTCGCGAGCAATCAGCTCTGGACGGACGAGTACAGCAGCCTGTTTCGTATCCTGAAGTAAATTCAAGTGGCTCGGCTAAAAGCCATACTTCGCCGCGATGCTGCCATCCGATTTGCGAATCACCGCAAGCGCCGAATGGCCCGCCGCAAGGCGCAGCTTCAATTCCGCATTCGTCGTCAAATCGTGCAGATCCACATCCGTATCCTGATCCGTCTCCGAGGCGATCACATACAGCACAGAATCTTCCAACACGGTCGGATAGATCAGCACGCCGGACCCTACGCTCGATTTCAATTCGAATAGTGGCTTCACGCCCACGGCACTCAATACCAGGGAATAGAGTTCCGCGGCGGGCTTCGCTCCCTCCGCCAATTCCACCGGATAAGCAGCCCAGAAAATTCGTCCCTTCCCGTACGGTATTTCCTGAACTGTGTTGCCGTCGCCGAATTGCAACGTCTCGAGCCAGTTCTGCGCATCCTGGTCAAACGTAATCGGCACGGTTTGGCCCTTCCACAGAATTTCCACATTGTGAACGGTCAGCGGTTCGAGGTCCGCCTTCACCTTCAGCGCCGCCAGCCTGTCCACTCGGTGCCAGTGCACATCGCGTTCAATTGGTCCCGTCACCAGCAAGTTTCCCCCCGCATTCGCATAGGCGAGCAGAGCCTGCCAGGTGGGCTCCGCAAGTGATTGCGCCGAAGGCAAAATCACAAGCCGGGGCGAACCAAGATTCGCGATCTGATTTTCGGCGATGATGATGGCCGGCGTCTTGTCGTAATACGTGATCGCGCGAACCGCCTTCCGTTGCGCTTCCACCTGCAATTCACGAATGGAAGAAAATTGCGCCGCCTGCGAGGTCACGATCGTCACCTGCGGCGGTTGGGGATTGCGCAGGCTTGCGCTAGCCTCGCGCGAAAATAGCGCGAATCCCCGCATCACGTCCGCTTCCGGTTTCTCCGTTCCATCGCCGCGCAAAATGCCGATGGGAACTTCGCCGTCGTTGGTCATATACGTATTGCTGTTCCAAAGCCACTGGATCGCGCCGCTGCCTCCCACGAACGAGAGCGCAATCTTTTTTTCGAGCAGTGCCCCATCGTCTTCCGGACTTCGCCGGGCCACTTGGTCCGGCGCCAGCTCCCGCTGAATTCCGGTCTCCTGAATCAGCATGGGAAGTCCGGGCTGCTTGGCCGCCAGTGAATCCCAGAGCAAATTGTCGTTGTTCCACCAGTTGTGCATGGATGTGAAATCCACATAGGGAGCATAAAACGCGGGCGAGAGCCGGTCGTCAATTCCGCCCTCATCTTGCCCCACCGTGACGAGCTGCTGCGAACCCGTCCCCCGAATCGTCCCGCGCATCTCCTTAACCCAACCCGCAAAAGTGTCCTGCGCGAACTCAAAGAAATCGTACAATTTCAACGGGCTGTGCCCGGCATAGATCGCGCGAAGCGCGAATTCTTCCTCAGTGGGAACAGGGAAGGGCCCGTCCTTGCTCACAAATGCCATATTCCACGCATCGCCCAGCGCGGCGCGGTCCGGGTAACGCGCGGCCAGCCAGCGGTTCCATGCGGCCAGCTCGTAGCGGTCTTCGTTCGCGCGCATTTGCCATTCGTGCTTCGAAAAGCTCGGCTCGTTCACCAGATCCCACGCAAGCGACGGTACATCGCGAAATCGCCCGGTCACGGAGGAAATCAGCGTCTCCTGCCGCCGCAACGTCTTAGGGTCCAGGTAGGCGTTCTCGCCTCCCAGCGAGTCCGGAATGAACGCGAAAATATTGAACTGCACAGGCAATCCATATTTTCGCGCCGTCATCAAAAATGCTTCCAGCGTCCGCAGCGTCCGCTCGTAAGGGCGCCCCTCCTCGTCGCAGAGTTTGTCCCAACCCGTCCACCATCCGGTGCGGATCATGTTGACCCCCGCGCCGCTGATCTGCGCCAGGTCCGCATCCCACACGTACACATTCGGATGATCGAAAAATAACCGCTGCACGTCGCTCGCCATATATGTCGTCCCCACCACAGCCAGCGGCTTGCCGTTCACTTCAAGGTAATCCTTGTCCACGGTGAACTTCGGCCCGGAACGAAGGTAAGCTTCATCGCGGATCCAGAATCCTGAGTGATAAATCGCGCGCGTCTTGTTTCCATCCATCAATTCCGCGTCAATTTTGAAAAAGCCTCCGCTATCCGGCGCGGGGAAAATGATTTGCTGTAGCGACGGAATGGCAACGGTCTGCGTGGCTTTCTCAGCTGGGCTTCGCTCCGGCCAGACGGAGATTCGTGCCGTGAGGTTGGCATTCGATTTTCCAGCGCCCTGCCAGCTGGCTTCCAATTCCACTGGCTCGCCCCGCAAATACAGCGGAAGTGTTGGCCGCACGGTGAACTCTTCACTCCCACGCATGGCCTGTTCCTCCAGCGCGGGAACCACTCGCCGGCCTTCCGCGCTGCCGTAAAAACCAGCTGCCAATTCGGCATTCAGAAAAATCCAGCGCCCGCCTGCGAACCTGTCTCGCAAATGGTCAATTTGGATCGCCGGCGCGGAAATCTTGCGCCCCTCTTTGGTTCCCCATGCAAGAGGATCAATCCTCGCGTCGAGCGCCCCGGCTGACCCTTGCCGCGTGTACACATCTGTTTCCGTCAAATGGAGGATAGGGCTGAACGCGCGCTTCCACGAGAATTGCGTCACACCCGGCCGCATGTCCGGATTCGCTTCGAACTTCAATCCGTCCGACCCAGGCGTCGTTTGATACTGGTCGAGAAATAATTCGTGCGACCGGACCACGCTGTATTCACGCAAGTGCCAGCCCGATGCGTCGTGATAGGCCGCCCGCGTGAATGGGCGTCCGCCAAGCACGATCATGTTGCCGCCGCGCGCAAGGAACTCGTAAATGTCCGGCCACGCGGCTTCAGGGTACGAGGAATCATACGGAAGGATGAGCAGACGCGCTCCAGGCTCTGCGAGAATTGTGGTCAGCTGGTCCGCGGTTGCGAACCGTGCGCCGGGTACCAGCGCGACCAAATCCGTCATGGAAGGAGGCGCGGAATCGGCGGCAGGGAAACCCGCCTCAT
>Ga0070765_100002225_pt1 | contig 12090 bp, 7 predicted proteins | sample HubBroMetageWFT5_FD_71516 | JGI IMG/M metagenome (GOLD analysis project Ga0070765, IMG submission 71516) | Warmed and freeze-thawed soil microbial communities from the Hubbard Brook experimental Forest, New Hampshire - Hubbard Brook CCASE Soil... | ecosystem: Environmental > Terrestrial > Soil... | reverse complement strand
ATTGAGCCGCCGAAAGACGGCAAGTCCTATTTGACGGATCCCAACCACACGCAGGGTGTGGAGCAGTGGACGGTTAACTGGAGCAGTTCAAGCCCCGTGCCGACGTTCGTGAATAGCTGGGATCTTCCTTCCACGCAAGCGGGCGGAGATCAACTGGGCTGTTTCATCGCGAGCAGCTACTACAATACGGCCTGCATTCCGCAACCTTCGACTTCGTCAACGGGCATTTATATCGATTCCGTTGCAGACCGCATGCAGCAGTTCTTCCAATACACATCGAACCGCGGACAGGGAAGCATATGGACGTCCGCGCACGATATACAGATCACTCCAAGCGCGACCGGCCGCACCCAGACCGAGGCGGATATTCGGGTGCTGCAGAGGAATACTGCCCTGGCGAATGTCGTGTATGTGGCCGCCGACTATCCCACGATCGATCCTGTTGATGGGAAGGCTTACGTGGCGCTTCCGAGCATCGCTCGTGATAAGGCCGGCAATTTGCAAGGGATCCTGGGCGTCTCGGGAAGCGGGAGCAGCGAGCATCCCGGACTTGACAGTTTGTTTATTAATGCAGGCACACTTGCGTCTTCGACATATGGCTACATCGCAAGCCCTTTGACCGATGGTGATGCCGAAGACACCGATACATTGAACTATCGCTGGGGCGACTGGTATAGCGCGGTGCTTGACCCGAGCGACTCTTGCACCGTTTGGGTGGCTGGAGAATATCTGCCGTCCAACCGGACGACGGAGCCATACTGGTACACCGAGATAGCATCACTTCCCGCAGCCAGCACCTGCTCCAGCGGACCTGTGCTGCTTTCGAACGTGAGCCTGAGTTTTGGAAGCCAGGAAACGAACGTCCAGGGTGCGCCAATCGTCGAGACCATCACGAATAATCAAACGGTTAATCTAAATGTAACGGGCGTCGCGATTACAAGCCTAGGCTTCACGCAGACGAATACCTGCCAACTGCCGATCGCTCCGCAGGGTTCCTGCACCATCAGCGTGTATTTCAATCCGTCAACGAGCGGCACTCAAAAGGGATCTTTGGTGATTACCGACGATGCGAGCAACAGTCCGCAGACGATCGCGCTTTCTGGCAGCGGAGCTTCGTCGTCAGTTTCCGTGTCTCCGACGACGATTGCCTTCGGCAATGAAGCTCTGAACATTCCCAGCGCTGGTCAGAACATCACGGTTACAAACAACGGATTCGAAAACGTGACGGTCGCGTCCGTGGCGGCAAGCGGAGGATATGCGGAGACAGACAATTGCACGGGCGCGATCTTGACGGCAGGACAGACCTGCACGATCACCGCGACATTCAGCCCCGTGACCGTCGGCAACCTCACTGGAACGATCACGATCAACGACAACGCAACCGGGGCGCCGCACATCGTAGGCCTCACCGGTGCGGGACAGTTGGCGGTAAGTTTCTCGAATCTCACGTTTCCTGCGACAAACGTTGGCAGTTCGAGCGCGGCGCAAACGATGACGATTACCAATAACGAAAGCCAGACGCTGACCTTCACGTTTAGCACAAGCGGCAACTTCTCTGCGGTGGGAAACGGCACCACGCCATGCACCGGAACACTCGCAGCCAAGACGAAATGCACATTCGGAGTTACGTTCACTCCCACCTTCAATGGGCAAGTAAAGGGCGCGCTGACCGTATTTTACAACGGAACGCTGGCGTCGGGAGGTTTGACGGGAACGGGCCAGAATGGCGGCGTCGCGCCACTGACGTTTAGTCCGCTCAATATAAGCTTTGGCAACGTTCCCCTGAATACTTCGAGTGCTAAGACGGTTACGGTCAAGAACGCGGGCTCGGCGTCGCTCACCATTAACAGCATCACGGGCAGCGGGTATTACTCCGCAGCGCCGAGCGGCACAACTCCCTGCAGCGGGACATTGAGTCCCGGCAAGACTTGCACCATGACCGTGACATTCACGCCGCTGGTAACCGGCACTACCGTCGGCGGGATCACCATCACGGATACCGGCTCAGTAAGTACGCAAGTGCAGGATGTTACCGGCAACGGCTTACTGGCAGTCTCCTTGTCGCCCTCCGCACTGTCATTCGGGACGATATCGGTCGGCAGTGCGAGCGCTGTCCAGGTGGTGACCGTTACGAACAATCAAAGTGTGGCAACGCCGATCAACAGCGTGACCGCGAGCGGAGATTTCGTTTACACAAGCGCTGGAAGCTCGCCTTGCGGGACAAGCGTTCCCGCCATGAGCACTTGCACGCTCGGAGTCGAATTCAGTCCCGCCGTGTCGGGAGCGATCAGTGGAAATCTCACGCTGAATTACGCCGCAAGCTCGTCCCCGCAAGTGGTCAGCCTGTCGGGAACAGGGCAGTAACCGAAAGCTATGAGGAGCCGCTCACAGTGAGAAGTTCTAGCCCTCCTGTGAGTCAACGCCGCGCATCGTAGTGCATCTAAACCGATGAACAAATACTGACGTAGAGGTGTATCGTGGTCGCCTTATCGGTTTTTGTCCGCCCGCAACAGAAACTTCCCAACTTTTCTTTCGCAACATTTTCGGAATTCTTCTCATCGATCCTCGCGGTTAAACGGGCTTCCTTCTGGGGAGCCTTTCTTATTGCCGTTCTGTCCCCCGGGTTTGTTCTGGGCGCCACGCAACCGTCGCATACCCATAGCGTCCAAAATGCGATTGGGACGGCCACGCTCGAGATCGGAACATGCGACAGCAATGGATTGGCAGGCGGAACGTGCTATCGCGCGGTAGTGTCGGATTGTCCTGAGGCTTCGGGCGATTTCGCCGCGACCGTAAAGATCAATGAACCGGCCGACCTGAGTGCACTCAAGGGTACCGTGTTCTTCACAACCGGCGGTTCCGGCCAGGCACTTTACGACTACGATCAGGATTTCATCGGTGATTCAAGGTGTTCTGCTTCCAACTGCGGATTGATGACTGTGCAGTCCATCAATGCAGCGAACTACCGTACCGTGCAGGTTGACTTCGTTGATCCGCAGGGCGAGATTCAAGAGCCGGATGGCTGGCTCACGGGCCCTGCGACTGATGGTCCTCGGAGTCTCGCATGTCGGTACACCACCATCGTTCACGCTGTCTGGGATGTTCTCCTTAAGAAAGACAGGACACATCCCGTGTGCGCCACCGGGAACAGCGGTGGCGGAGCTCTGGCGGCCTACGCGATTACCCAGTACGGTATGGGGAATGGTTCTGGCCCGGGCCCTGAATTCACCATGATCGAGACGACATCTGGTCCTCCGTATGGCCGGATCGATCAAGGATGTGCGGGTGCAGCGGCTCCGGTGTCCACGGTGAGCTGTCCTTCCGGAGCGCAGCTGTCGGAAAATTACGGGCTGGCGACCGCAGCAGATTTTGTTGATCCTGCTTACTCTACTGATGTCTGCACTGTTGATATCAACAGCGATGGCACAGATCCGTATCCGTATTTTCATCACGACAGTGTTCTTTCGGATGATGACCCGGCACCCAGTTACAAGACGTTCGTCCGATCTCTTTTTGGAAGTGCAGATCTCAGCGCGGCTGTGCCGCTCGGCCTCGAGTGGTACAACGCCATCACTTCGAGTAAATCGGTCGCATGTGTGGCGGGAGCGCCTCATGAATTACCCGAGGATTTCGATGGAGCGAACACGATCGTGACTGACATCACGACTATGTGTAAGTGAGGCGAAGCCCGGCTTTGCTTCAGCTGAGTGGCTTCCTACTTCGCACCCGGCGCCGAGTTTCCGTCGGAGGCAACTTCAGATCCCCCGCGGATGTTTTTCATGTATTCCAAGGCGGGCCGCTGGCTCACTAAGAGCTGCGGCTCGAGTTCTTCGATCGTCATCCAGCAGGCGGATCCTTCCCAGGAATCCTGTAATTCTCCACTGGCGTTCACCTCGAAGACTGAAATAAAGCAGGGGACATCCGAGCGGCTGTGGTAGCGGGTCTTCAGTTCCAGACTAGTGACGTGCAGCCCTGTTTCTTCCTGGACCTCGCGACGCAGAGTCGACTCTTCACTTTCTCGCCAGCCTGCTATGCCGCCGGGAAGGGAAAGGCCGCGTCCGTCGTTGCGACGGATCACCAGGAGATTCGCTCCCTGACGAATGATCCCAATCGAAGCGCGCAGCGATCCGAAAATAGGGAAGGTTCGATAGAGAGTGAAACAGGTGCGGGCAATGAGCCAGAAAAGACGCCGTTTCAGGTTCTCCGCAAAGGTGCTCAAGCCGGAAGTCTAGCACGCGATCCAGGCGAATTCGAACGCGACGGAAATGTGAAACGGCCCGCATCTTACGGATGCGGGCCGTCACTGTTTGCGGCGAAGGGTTGGTTACTGGCTGTCCAGCAGAATCGGTTTATAACCGATCGGAACGGTGTTTCCCGTTAACGCGGTGCGGTTGCCGTCCAGATCATAGGACCAAACGTATCCGGCTGGGTAGGTGTAGTTCGAGGTCGTGCACACGCCGTTGCCGCAAGACTGTGCCGTGTCCCAAACAATCTGCCCGTAGTCCAGCGCGCAGGTGTAGACAGTTCCGTTCGCAGTACACGCGCTGATGGTGTGGCCGATGGTCCAAGTCGCGACTTCGTTCCAGGCCGTACCGGAGTTATTTCCCTGGAGTCCGTAAGGCGCATGGCTATCCCACGTGTAGACGTACTGACGTTGCAGACCAACTCCCGCCCGGAGCACAGCCGATCGGGCAACATAACCCGCTAGCATGTCCGGATCGGTAAGGCCCTGGCCCTGAAGGATTCCGTGTTCGTCATCCCACAGGGGAAGTGCGGTTAGATTCCGTTTCTGCGTCTCCGCGATGACTTGTCCGTAGACGGTGAGGAAGGATTCTGGGATCGCGTTCGTCCCGTGTTGTCCACGCATGTGAACGTTGACGATGTCAAAATTCGGAGCGCCTCCCGCCGCGACGTATCCGTCGAACCACGTCGCCATGGTTGGCCCGTGAGCGGAGGGGCTGAGAATCTTCGCGTTGGGATCAAGGGAACGAATGATGGCTGCCGCATCCTTGCCCATGCGAACGAGCTGAGCAGTCGTTCCGCTCCAGAAGCAAGTGCAGTCGGGCTCGTTCCACAATTCGTAGAATGTAATTCGGCCGGCGGCGTGCGTTACCAGTGCAGTAACGAAAGCGGAGAAGTAAGCGTCGGTGCCCGTTCCATCGGGATTTACGTCAACCGGAGCAGCGCAGCTGTACGGCCCTGGCGACAGGCATCCGCCGGGAGCCGTAGGAGCAGTGGTGAACTGCGGAGTGTCGCCGAAGGTGTAGAGCACGTCCATGTTGGCCGATGCGGCCAGGTCGAGCCAGTTGTCCAGCCCGCCCCAGTTGTAGACGCCGTTGCCAGTGTTGAGGTCGCCCCATTTCACGCCATCATCCCAGAGCCGGATACCGGCCAACGTCGCGGTCTGGTTCTGACCATCGGTGGGCGGCCACACTTTGCTGCCGTTGAATCCAGCGCTGAAGAAAGATTGCTGAACGCCGTTTCCGTTTCCGCTGGAAGTGTTGACCGTCAGCGTGAGAGCTCGGGTTGCCGTCTGTGCCGGCGACGACGCGTCGCTGACTTGCGCGGTGAAATTGAATTGTCCGGTCTGGGTTGTGGTTCCAGATAGGGAACCAGCGCTGCTGAGGCTCAGTCCCGTCGGCAGGCTTCCTGAGGCAAGATTCCAGGTGTAAGGCGTGGTTCCGCCAGAGGCCTTCAGATTTGCCGAATACCCAACACCCGAGGTGACCGCGGTCAATCCCGTGGTGGTGATGGTGAGCGCGGTTTGCACGGCGGGAGTGATCGTAACAACAGCCGTTGCTGATTTGGTGGGATCAGCGACGCTGGTTGCTTTCACGGTCGCGTTCACGGTTGTGGTGACTGAAGGAGCTTTATATGAGCCGCTGGTGTTGATCGCACCCAGAGAGGTCGTCCACGTGACCCCGACGTTTGAGGTGTTGCTCACAGTCGCAGTGAACTGAACGGTACCTGAGGACGCGACACTAGTCGTTGCGGGAGTGAGGGTGACGGCAATGCCTCCAGAATTCGAGATCGCAATCTGCAAGGACTGCGCGCCGCCGTGTCCCGTGGAGTCAACCGCATGAATGCCAAAACTGAAAGTGCCGGCCTGCATGGGAGTTCCGGAAATCAAACCAACCGAGGAACTGAGTGCCAATCCGGCAGGCAGTGCGCCCCACGAGAGGGTGAAGTCATAGGCAGCTTTTCCGCCGCTCACGGATACAGTCGCGCTGTACGGTGTGCCGACTTCTCCGCTGGGCAGGTTCGTGGATAGCCGCAAGGGATTGTTGGGAGCCTGGGTCGCAGGAGTGCGTGGCTGAATTGTAGACTGCTGACCGGTCACCGCCGAGTTGGCGGCGGAACACGCGGTGAACCAAGGCAAGCCGAGCGCTACGAAGAAAAGTGCAACGAATGCAAGCGCTCTCGAGGAGTTGTACTTCGGATAGTTCCGAGCCGGGGGAATTGCGTCGGACCGCATCTGGATTTCCTCTCAAATTTGGATAGAAAGGGTGCGCATCGGCCCCCTTGTAGGTAACTCTAGAGAGGTAAAGCAGATAAGCACAGATAACCACAGGCCAGTGACTACCGTGTGTCTCGGAAGTTCAGGCGCTATTGAGGGCCTAAGGTTTTCGACCAGCTAGCGGCGATCGGAGAGAAACATCACTGCCGGATCAGACGTACTGGTGACTCGGCACGAGGAGCGTTATTCGAGGACGAATCCTTCTTAGAATTCGGAGCGGGCTCCGGCTTACTAGGGGCGCCCTGGTTGCCTAAGGCGTAAAGAACGACTTCGACGCGACTGGAAACTCCGAGCTTGTCGAAAATCCGGAACAGGTAATTCTTCACAGTGTGTTCGCGTAAGCTGAGGCGCTGCGCGATTTCGCGATTGCTGAGTCCTTCTGCCACGCAGCGGACTACGTCCAATTCGCGCGCCGACAAAAGCGCATCTCCGTTCGCGCTGGTAAACGACATCGGAACAGGCTCAGACATCGCCTCCAGCAGGAAGTGCAACTCGTTGCTGCTGGCCCAGATCTGTCCCTCATGGACGCAGCGAATCGACTTTGCGAGCAATTTAAGCGGCTCGGTGCGGCAGAAGACCCCACGCGCTCCGGAGCGGAAGGCCTCGATGACGGGAGAGCGCTCCGAGGAATCGAGCAACATAATGACCCGCGTGGAAGGAGAACAGGTTCGGATCTCCCGGCCCAGGCCGAAACCAGCGCGGCCGTCTCCCCCCTGGCGAGCGCTAATCAGGGCCACATTAGGGTGATCGCGCTTAATGGCCGAAAGAATCTCAATCCCGCCGCTTGCGGGCGTGGCCATGGTGAACTGGCCGTCGCGGCCAAGAGCCTCGACCAACAACTGGGTATTCATGGCCGTGTTGTCAGCCGCGAATACGCGAATCCTGTCTTGCAACGGAAAGCTGGTCAATTGAGCCATGATGGAGAAACCACGCTAAACAGGTTTGAGAGTCCTTCGTTTCTCAGGGTCTCTTTCTTTGGACAATCGGTCGATCAGTTGTTAGAGGAGTTCGTTGTAAGTTTTGGCTGCGAGCCGTTAATTTGCCACCCCAGCCGCGACTCGCTGCCGCAGCGAAAAGCTTATAGGACAAGGTATTCGGGGGATCAAGGTGCGGTAAATGGCACTTTAGGGCCATTTACCCATCAGGTACCAAATTGTTTGTTTGGTAACTAAATTGTACTGGCTGCCGCTGCAAACCAACCGATGGTATGCAACTTTGTTCACGGAGTCTATTCTCTCATTGACACACTTTTAACCCAAGATTAACGTGAAACCGTTGAAGTGCTCGGCCCGGCAGGAAGTTCTATCCCCCCACATCTTCCTCAATTAACCGCGACTTGCGGTTCCAACAGAGCTGTAACACTCGGTAAGAACAGGTTGGAAATCCATGCTCAGATTTGACAACTCTCCAATTCAAAGCAGTTCTGAAGTCTCAAAGCGTCGACGGGCGGGATATTGCGTTGCTTTGGCGCTTTTGGCCATCGCGTCGGTAGCGGCATTGATATCGCGGCCGACCGTGGTGCATGGTTCGGCGCTGGCCACCGATCCGGGACCACGCCCGCTACCTGCAAATGCCGGCGCATTTTATTCGACGCTGACGAAAAACCAGAACGCGATCACGAACCGTCTGACGCAGATTTTCACCGAAGTGAACTTTGTCGCGGGTGGACCGCTGGTGAAGACGGTCGGACTCGGTCCTCGTTTCAATTCCAATTCCTGTTCGAGTTGCCATGCGTATCCCGCCGTGGGCGGATCCAGCCCGCCGACCAATCCGCTATTCGGTATTTATCAGTTGATGGGTGCGACCAACACGATGCCCTACTTCGTCACGACGAACGGACCTGTGATCGTTGCGCGCTTCCCGTATAAGTCGGATGGGGTGACGCCCGATGGCGGCGTCCACCAGATGTTTACGATCTCGAACCGCTCAGACGCGCCGGGTTGCACGACGATGGTGCAGCCGAACTTCAGCCAACAGCAGCAAACCAATGACATCATTTTCCGGCAGACCACGCCGACATTCGGCGCTGGATTGGTCGAGCTAATTCAGGAAACCGCCATCCTGAGCAACATGAATTCAAACTTGTCGCTGAAGCAGTCTCTCGGAATCACAGGACATCCGAACTATAGCGACGACGATGGAACCATCACACGTTTCGGCTGGAAGGCACAGAACAAGTCGCTGCTGTATTTCGCGGGTGAAGCCTACACCGTAGAAGAAGGTGTTAGCGACGAAGCATTCCCCAGCGAGAACGACGAATCCATTGCGAGCTGCCTGCCGCCATTTCCTGTGCCGCCCGGAACCAACAAGACCAAAGGCGTTCCGGACGACCGCAACGATACGGGCGAGGCGCCCAAGTTGCCGGTAAACTTCCCGGGCGATCTGGAGCGTTTCTCGCTTTTCATGCGCTTCCTCGCTCCGCCGGTTCCAGTTGCTCCGACAACCTCAACCAGCAATGGCTTGGTACAGTTCAACAACATCGGTTGCAACATGTGCCACACCAACTCGTTTACCACTCCGAGTTCGTCGATCGCCGCTCTGAGCAAAGTGCAGGCGAATCTGTATTCGGATCTCCTGGTTCACGACATGGGACCAGGCATGGCCGACAACATCGCGCAGGGAAATGCGACGGGCGATCAGTTCCGCACGGCCCCGCTATGGGGAATTGGCCAACGCTACTTCTTCATGCATGACGGCCGCACGACCGATATCGTCCAGGCGATCGAGGACCACTTCAGTTCGGGCAATGGGACCTATCCGAACTCAGAAGCCAACACGGTCATCAACAACTTCAACGCGCTGTCGCAGCAGAACCAGCAGGATCTGGTGAATTTCCTGCGCTCGTTGTGAACTTGGGAAAACGATCAGACGAAGAGGACGCTATGTCATTGTCGGAAAAGAATAATCCGGTTGAGACTCGATCGAATCAAGGGAAGTGGCTGCGCGTGGCCCTTCCGGTCGTGTTGTTGCTGGCGATTTGTACGGCGGCAACAGCGTATTTCCCCAAGAGCACAAAGGCATCAAAAGCGACTGCACCCGCCTCGGCGCGCGCCAATCTCGTGGCGCCTCCGACGGTGACGGCTACGGACCCCGGTCCGCGCAAGTTACCGGCGAACGCGGGGAGTTTCATCTCCACTTTGAGCGCGAACGAGCAACAGATCGAGCCCAGCATCACGACTGAATTCAATCGCACGCATGACGTGATCGTGACTTCTCCGACGGATGGCGGACTTGGCCCGCGATTCAATTCCAATTCGTGCGCGAGCTGCCATGCTTATCCGGCGGTGGGAGGATCCAGCCCGCCGTCGAATCCGCTGTTCTCGGTCTACAACTACAACGGCGCGAACAACACAATGCCGTCCTTCATCACGACGACGGGGCCGATCCTGGAAGCACGCTTTATCAATCAGCCCGGAACAACGATTCCTGACGGAAGCGTACATGAGTTGTTCACGATTACTGGGCGCAGCGACGCCGCGGGATGCAATATCGCGCAGCCCGATTTCGTGACCGCAGCCGCCAACAATAACCTCGTGCTTCGCCAGGTTCCGCCAACCTACGGCGATGGATTGATCGAAGTGGTTCGAAATAGCGACATCATCAACAACATGAATGCGAACCTGACGGTCAAAGCGACGCTGGGAATTACGGGACATCCCAACTACAGCGGAAACGACGGCAGTATTCAGAGGTTCGGCTGGAAAGCGCAGATTCGTTCGACTTTGTTGATGTCGGCGCAGCAGATGAATGTCGAGATGGGCGTGACCAACGAGACCTTCCCCAACGAGGTCGACCAGACGCCGGGATGCGTTCTCAATCCTGTGCCTGAGACGGTCACCAACTTCACGCCCGGTATTTTGACGGAGATGTTCCCGGGGGATGCGGAGCGCGCGGAATATTTCACGCAGTGGCTGGCGCCTCCCACGCCGGTGAAGCCGACCACTTCGACGAGTAATGGAAAGACTCAGTTCACCAATGCGGGTTGCGTCTACTGCCACACCACTTCGTTCAAGACGCCGGCGACATCGCGTCCCGCGTTGGGCAATACTACGATCAATCTCTATTCTGATCTGATCGTGCATCACATGGGACCGGGACTCGCCGATGGCCTGCCTCAAGGCCAAGCTGGGCCGGATGAGTTCCGCACGGCTCCCTTATGGGGTATCGGACAGCGGCTTTTCTTTATGCATGATGGCCGCACCGCTAACATCGTCACCGCGATCGAAGATCACTACAGCCTGGGAAACAGCACCTACCCGGCGTCGGAAGCGAATCAGAGCGTGACGAACTTTAACAACTTGAGTTCGAAGAACCAGCAGGATCTGGTGAATTTCCTGCGGTCGCTCTAAGGGAAACTGAGTAGGCGCAACTCGAATCGAGCACTGGACCGCGTTTGGAAAGGCCGCCACATAGGCCTTCCGGACGCGGTCCTTGCTCTTTGAACCGCAACTAAAAGGGCTTGCTCTTCGAGCTGCTGCGATAGTTTGAAGTGATGGCTGTCTAACCTCGGGCTCGGCGCACGTTAGTTCTTCTTGGCATGCGTTCGGGCCTGGGAGGCGTCTGCAGAACGGCCTTCCGCATCGTACAGGTCTGCGAGGCCCATCCAGAGCTTGGCATCGCTGGGTGCCAACCGTACGGCGTCTTCCTGAAAGCTCACAGCTTGGGCGATATCTCCTAGTTGATAACAGGCCTTCGCGCGTCCGGTGGCGATCAGCGAATTGAATCCCGCTCCAAGCGATTCTCCTCCGGCGCGAAATGGGCTCGAGTCTTCTGCCTTCTTGAATGCCTCCAGCGCGGGCTCGGGTTGGTGCAGTTGCAAGTCAGCTTGGCCGAGCATCATCCACATTTCATGCGGACGCGGTGAGAGCCGGGCGGACTGCTCGAACAGCTGCGCTGCTTCGGCGAAGCGATTCTGCGTCATATAAAACAAGCCTAGATCGAACCACGTCTCGTCGTTTGGTTCCAGGATCAGGCTGGTGCGAAATTCGGATTCCGCATCCACGGCGCGACCCATCTGCTGGAAAACGAGCGCGCGCAAAAGATGGACGTTAGCATTGTCCTGGAAGATAGCTTCCGCGCGATTCAGAGAGTCCTTGGCTTCTGAATAGCGTTCCAGACTGTAAAGGACTCCGCCAGCGTTGGCCGAGGCATTGAACAGCGAGGTGCGCGCTCGCGATGAACCGAACTCCGACGGCGAATCGAGCGAGACTTTATCGCAATCGATTTGCAGATGTTGAATTAAGCCGCTTGTTCGCTCGGTGCGGCGTACGAAAATTGCGGAGACTTCGTCCAGATATACCGGACTCCATGATTGGCTGCGGCAGAAAGCGTGAAGTTGAGGAAACAAACTCATTCCTTGATAGCGCGAGAGCGGAACAACAATCGTATTGATCCCGCGAGCGTCGGCTTCTTGTTGCCATACGGATGAGCCGGGGCTATGCGTGGGAAGATCGTAGGCGCGGAAGAAGAGTTCGGAGCCGAAAGGAATGGCCCGGCTGTCGATGTAATCGCGATATTCCGGAAACAGGCGCCAAATCAAGTATCCGCCCACACTGTATCCGTTGAAAATGTTG
>Ga0070765_100002224_pt1 | contig 12092 bp, 10 predicted proteins | sample HubBroMetageWFT5_FD_71516 | JGI IMG/M metagenome (GOLD analysis project Ga0070765, IMG submission 71516) | Warmed and freeze-thawed soil microbial communities from the Hubbard Brook experimental Forest, New Hampshire - Hubbard Brook CCASE Soil... | ecosystem: Environmental > Terrestrial > Soil... | reverse complement strand
ATCCGTTGGCATTTTCGCTCGGGGAGTGACCAAAAGTCCTAAGTTTTATATGCGCCGCACCAATTTTATATATGCGATCTATATTTTTGGCCCGGAGCGGTCTATATTGGAGCTATTCCAACTTGGGCTCGTTGGACTAGCGGAGAAAAGATCGTGTCCTGGATCCAGCTGGATAGGGCGCGGCAAACGGGCGCCGCAGGGCCGGAAACCCTGAGCGTTTCGCCCGTTCTGCGGGCGTTTGGCAACACGTTACGAGTGGCCTTCATTCTCTGCTTGTTGGTGCTCACGGTGCGGGTGAGCATGCCGCAGAATGAAACCATATGGACCGCCTACGATACGCCCGGCGACTTGGTGCGCTTGGCGCTCGGTTTTGCTGTTTGCGTCTGGGTTGCGATCCAACTCTTCCGTCGGCCCAAGGATGCAAATGGCTACCGAATGTGGACGTATTTTGGTCTCATCGGCGTGCCGTTCGCCGTCATTTGTCTCATCGCCATCTGGTAGCTCTCGATCACTACGGCGTCTGCGCTGGTGGAGTGCCTGGTGCCGTTTGTGTCCTAGCCCGCTGCAACAGGAGATGATGCGAGTGTGTCGAACTCGCGACGCACCGCCAGCGACGGATACAAATAAAGGTTCATTAGTTTGACACGTTGCTTTGTGATCGGGTCGCCGAGAACTTTCTCGGCTTGAGATTTGGCGCTCGGAAATCGTTTGCCCCAACCGGCGAAATCGTCCGCCAACACTTCCAACGACATAACAATGATTGCGATTGCGACGAACGAGTCGTTGGCGCGTTTGGCGCCGCGCGATCTGCACGCGCGTGTGAAGGCCAACGTCAAATCGCGGTCACCTTCTATGATATCGCGCGCCTCCGACATCCAAAGCATGTCGGGCAGGCCGCCAAACCCGTGCATGGCATGATAACTCTCGATCAGCGCGCGGCATTTGCCGGACAGGTCCGCCGGCAGAAAGCCAAAATTCGCTTCGGATTCGGCAACGCCGTCCGCGCTGCCGCCATCTTCGTGATCGTTGGTAACGTCTTCGGCCATGGAGGCAGTGCGATCAAAGCTAAAGGCACTGTAGCTTCTCCGCGATAGTGGTTCGATATCGGCTTTGGCGGAATAAAATATAAAATTAATAGCCTGCCATGCGGCGGCGCGCGCGAATCTATCGGCATCGGCATTTCGGTGGGTATTTTAGCTACTGTGTCCGAACTGTTACGGCGAAGCGCGGTTGTGGCCCAATCGCTGCGTGTCCTCTTATTATAAAGGCCTGATTCGGCTGTGACTCTTCCGGTGCGTCGACGGTAAAAGCGTGTCGATCAAAGGAAGGCGCGCATCGCCGACCAAATAAGCTTCAGTAAAATCAAACGCCCAATGTTGCAGCAAGTCCGTCTGATGAAAGAGCGGGAGCAACTTTTTGGTTATAAAAAATCAGCTCCGCTCATATCGACTTCCTGCGCCCCGCACTGCGAAAAATCACACCTCAAGGGGGCGCTGGCGAACAGCGTGGATCATTCTCGGTATTTCGTGCGCGCCGGGATGAGGACGAAGCGGGGCGAATATGAAACGGCTTCATTTAACGATCGGCGTTTTGTTGTTGCTGCTTGCAGCGGTTTCTACTCCTGCGCTGGCTCGGGATCCATTCGGCGCATGGACCGATGGGCTTCCGGCCGCCTGGGTCGAGCAAGCGTCGTGCGATCCGTATATTGATTACGGCTGCGTCGCGAATAATCGCATGGTGACGGCCGCGAAAGCGGCGGCGGCGGCGAGCGGATATTGCGATCCATACGTGAACTACAAGTGTCTTGACGCCTATCTCGGCGACGGTTTCTTCACCCGCTTCTATCGGTACTATGAATTGGAGTGGGGCAAGGGCGCGGCGCCCGCCGACCCGCATGCGCCGGCAGCGAGCCGCTCCGACGCCGCCTGGCCGCCGACGCCGCAAAGTTCGCCGCCGATGCCGTTCGCCGAATGGCCCTACGGCGGCACACAGAATATCGGCAAAACGCTGCCGAACTCAGTGGATTCGCCGCTAATGGTTGCGCTCGGCGATACGTCGCTCGGCAAGGCCATGAGCGACGCCCATGTCCAAGTTTATGGTTGGGTCAACGGCGGCGGCAATTTAAGCACGAACAACGTCAAACCGGGCGGCAATGCGCCAGCGGCATACGATTACACGCCCAACACGTTTCAGCTCGATCAAGCTGTCGTTTACATCGAACGATTGCCGGATGAGGTGCAGAACGATCACTTCGATTGGGGCTTCCGGATTGCCAACCTCTACGGCGAGAATTACCGCTATACCATGGCCTACGGCTTGTTCAGCAATCAGCTGCTGAACCAAAACGCAGTCTACGGCTTTGACCTGCCGATGGTGTACGCGGACTTCTATTTCCCGGTCATGCAGGGTTTCAATTTGCGCGTCGGCCGGTTCATCTCGATCCCGGACATCGAAGCCCAGCTCGCGCCGAACAATTACACTTACGTCCACTCATTGACCTACACGTTCGACAATTACACCAATACCGGCATTCAAGGTACGCTGGCCGTCACCAAGAACTGGATCGTCCAGATGGGCGTGACCGTCGGCAGCGACACCATGCCGTGGAACGCAGGTGCGCGCATTGCCAACCCCTACGTTCTCGCGGGAAATGCCGATCCGCTTTATCCCGGCACGTCAATGCTTAAGGATCCAGGCGCCGTACCGTCGGTTACACTCGGAGTACGCTGGACCAGCGATGACGGGAGGGACGACTTAAATGTGGTCGCCGATGCCATCAACGGCGGGCAGTGGGGCTACAATAATCTGCAATGGTATGGCTTCACCTATTACCATAAACTGAGCGACTACTGGCACTTGGCTGTTGAAGTGTACAATCTTCACGAGAACAATGTGCCGAACAACACCAACCCAGTAGCTCAGGCGATCGTTGCCGGCGGCGGCACGCCGTTCAGCCCTCAATTTATTCCGTTCAACGCCCCAGGCACGGCGATCTGTTCGACTACGACAGTGCTGACTTGCAACACCGATACTCAATCCTTTCTTACGTACCTCAACTATTCGCCGAACAAATTGAACAACTTTTCACTCCGCGCCGAATGGTACGATGACAGGCAGGGACAGCGGACCGGAGTTGCCAGTACCTATATCGACATCGCGGGGTCTTGGCAGCACTGGTTGTCGCCGCAGATCGAGATGCGCCCCGAAATCGCCTATTATCGTTCACTCAACGCACCGGCATTCAATGGTGACGCCAACGCTGGCATTGCGCCTAATCGGAATTGGGCCGTTATTGCCGCCGCCGATATCATTATCCACTTCTGAGTGGGATAAAGTTGTGCAACGTGATTTTAGCCCGCTTGCACAATACGCAATCTAGGGGTGAGTTCGCAGGGTCTTTATTGTTTTCTTATTTTTGTGCCTCGAAACCAATCTCGACTTTCTACGGGTCTCTTGGAAGAGTGAGCTGACATGCTGGCCGGGTGCGTGCGGAGCTCAAAGCTGGGTTCTTTGGAAAGGCAAGCATTTGTCGACTCTTCAAGCACGGCGCTGGGCGCGTGGGCCATCTGAGAGCTTTGGTGAACACCATTTAAAGAAGCGGGCTCTTCACACTCGAGGCGAGTGGCGGAACTTCGTGGGCTTCGACGCCGTGCCGGCGGTAGCTGCGCTGGCGCTCGTGTGGCTGGCCACCGTCACCCTTGTTGTCATCAAGCAATTCACTGCGTTCGATCCGATAACGCTGATCTACGTGTTGCCGGTCGTCGTGGCGGCGACCCAGTGGGGAATCGTCCCGGCAATGATCGCCGCTGTCGCTGGCGCGGCGGCGGCTGATTTCTTTTTCTTTCCGCCGCTTTACACATTATGGATTCGCGACCCGCAAAACGTCGTCGATCTGATTCTATTCCTCGTTGTGGCGCTGGCGACCGGCAATCTTGCGGCCCGCTTGAAGAAAGAAGCCGTCGTTCTGGGCCGTCGCGAAACGCAAATCCGCGAGTTGCACGCCTTCTCGCAAGGGCTTGCGACTTGCCTCACCGGCCGCGATTTGATTTTTGCGGTGCAGGACTATCTTTCCAACGCGCTCCGCCACCGTGCTGCGCTCATCGCAACGCAGCCGGAACATCACGATCACGCACATGGCTTGGTCGTTCCAGAGGAAGTTCGCCGCAGGGCTTTAGAGCTTAGCGCTGCGGAGAGTAGGCATCCGTCAGCGTTAGTTGCGCCACACGGCGGTAATGCATGGTTCGTCCGCGTCATTTCGCCGGAAATTCTCGGTTACGGCGCCATCGCGGTGGAGTTGGAAAGCCGTCCCAACGAGCCGATCACGGAGGTCGCCGAACGGCTTGAACGATTGCTTGAAGAGGCCATGGCGACGCTGCGCCATTTGAAGGTAAAGGAGGCGATCGAACAGGCCACGATCGGCTACCGGACCGAGATCCTTCGCGACGCGCTGATCGGCGGTGTTTCCCACGAATTGCGCACGCCGCTCGCCGCCATTGTGGGCAGCTGCAGTGTTCTTAGCGAAATGCCCGCGATCACCGGCGACCAGCGGACGACCGCCCTGGTAAGCGCGATTAGTGACGAAGCATCTCAACTCGACAACCAGATTCGCAATTTGCTTGACGCTACGCGCATCAGCGCCAAGGGCGTGCTTCCACAATTGATTTGGACCGACCCGCATGACATCGTCAGCTCGGCGCTGAATCAAAAGCAAAGCAGGCTGTCAGCGCACCACGTCACTCTTGATCTCGCCGGCGATCTCCCGCTGGTGCACGTCGATCCAGTGCTGATCGAACAAGCTCTCGGCCAGCTTTTGGACAATGCCGCCAAATATTCGCCGATCGGGAGGGAGATCGCCGTCAGCGGCCGGTACCAGCAGGGAGGAGTGGTGTTATCGGTGCGCGATCAGGGAAGCGGTTTGACCCCGGACGAACAGAGCAGTTTGGGCAAACACTCGCTGGCCGGCCGGCGACCGAGAGATGGCGCCGGCTCCGGCCTCGGCCTTTGGATTGCCGGCGCGTTCGTCGCCGCTAACGGCGGCAGTCTGCACGCCGAAAGTCGGGGTCCGAACCTTGGGGCGACCGTCTCGCTGCGTCTGCCGTCCGCTGCGCGGGATATGGCGGAACTCGCGGAGGCGATCGATGACTAAGGTCCTGGTCATCGACGACGAGCCGCAGATCAGACGGTTTCTTCGCGCCGGCTACGAGTTGCACGGCTTTTCGGTGTTGGAGGCTGAAAATGCGGCCGCCGGGCTTCGCGCCGCGACAATGAACAGCCCGGATCTGATCGTTCTTGATCTCAATCTGCCGGACCTCGATGGCGCAGAGGTGCTCGAACGGCTCCGTTCCTGGTCGAACATTCCGGTCGTCGTACTTTCGATCCAGGCTGATGAGCAAGAAAAGGTACGTCTGCTAAAAGGCGGCGCTGACGACTACGTCGTCAAGCCGTTTGGCATCGCGGAATTGTTAGCAAGAAGCGAAGCCATGCTGCGCCGGCAGATGCGTAGCGCCGATAGAGAGCCGGTGGTGAAAGCGGGGCCTCTCTCCGTTGATCTGATGTCGAGAATGGCAACGCTCGACGGGCGTCGATTGCAATTGACCCGAAAGGAGTACGCGCTGCTTCACGGTCTCGCCGCGCACGCCGGATTAGTCGTGACCCATCAGCAACTGATCGGCGAGATTTGGGGCAATCCTGCCGGCAACATTCAATATCTTCGCATTCTGGTGCGCAAGCTGCGGCAGAAGATTGAGATCGTCCCGACAAATCCGCAATTGATCATCAGCGAATCCGGGATCGGATATCGCTTGGAGCGCGGCGATTCGGGAAAGCCGGTGGGTCACCATCGCTCCTCTTCGAGCGCAGCTTGTCCTACATGAGGCTCCGCCGGCGACGTCGTCCGCGTCAGCGCCTCTACTGAACGCACCGACGCCGGTGAATTTCGGGCATCACGGCTCGATGAGACGTCCGCTATTGGCTTTGATGACGGCCTCAGTCCGGGTTGCGGCGCCCAGTTTTGTCCGTGCGTTGTCAATGTGAAAATCGACCGTCCGTTTGGTCAGGCCGACGATTTGCGCAATTTCCGCCGACGTCTTGCCGCGCGCTACCCAAGTGAGCACCTCCACTTCGCGATCGTTCAGTTTGGCAAGGTTTGGCAATAATCCGGTGCGGGCGACACCGGCTAGACGCGCAGCGAGAATAGTGTCGAGCACCTCGAAATCGATCGGCTTGGTAACGTAGTCATCCGCTCCTAATCGCCGACCTTTAAGCTCGTTGTCCCGATCGGTCAGCGCGGTGAGGAACACGAACGGCATTTTTTCGAACCGCGGCGCCAAGCCTATCAGCCGCTCCAGCACTTCGAACCCCGACATCACCGGCATACTGATGTCGGAAAGAACGAGGTCGGGCATGGTCTTGAGGATGGCGGCAAGGCCCTCGCGGCCATCGTGCGCCAAAGTAACTGTGTAGCCGCGATCAACCAGTTCCTCGGCAATTAAGGCCGCGGTCTCTTTGTCGTCCTCAATGCAAAGTATGTTCTTTTGCGCTTCGGGCATGATCGGGCCAAGCCTTCATATGGGAGTTAACACTTACCGGGGCAACGCGGAAAGTAGGGGGTCGGCGAACCGATTGCGTCTTCAGTCGCTGGCGGCCTAGTCTATTGATATATAAAGTCTCGGTGAACGGGGCACTGCGACGAATCGCAGTTTTTACGTCCCAATACCGCGCACCGATGGTTTCTCATGCGGCAGCCGTACTCCATCCGAGTTCATCTCACCGGCGTGTTTTTGATCTTCTTTCTGCTGGTCGTGGTTCTCGGATCGTTTAGCATTTGGCGGCTGAACAATTTCAACCATTTGTCTGCGGACGTCGCAGAGCTGTGGTTGCCTGAAACCCGTGTACTCGGCGACCTCAACAATTTTACCTCCGACTTTCGCGCCTTCGAAGGCGGCAACCTCTTGTCTTCGGATGCGGCCGAGAGCGCGGCGAGCGAAGGGCGGATGGCGGCGCTTGATCGTTCGATTGCAGATGCCGAACGCGCGTTCGAGCGCATTCGACACGATGCGACCGAAACCGAATTATACAATCAGTTCAAAGCTCACTGGCGGGAATACAGGAAAATCGTCGATCAGATACTCGTGCTGTCGCGAAGTGACCGCAAGGCCGAAGCACTCTCAATGTACGGAACCGCCTCTCGCGGGCCCTACGACGCGGCGAGCGACGCACTCGATCGGCTGACGGACCTGGCCGTCGCCAACGCGCAGAGCGCGAGTGATCGCCTAGGCGCGGCGTATCGGCAGGCCTTTTGGCTTATCCTGCTCGGCATCGTGATAGCCGGTGTCATGGTCGTCGGCGGCCTCATCCACGTCACGCGCTCGATCTCGTCTCCACTCCTGAATTTGGCGGACCGCATGCGGCAGCTCGCGGCCAACAACACCGATACCGAAATTCCCGAGACTGATCGGCGCGACGAGATCGGCGAAATGGCTCAGGCGACGGTCGTCTTTCGCAACAACGCCATCGAACTCATTCGCAGCCAGCGCATTCTGGCGCGCCAGGCAGCGATGCTGGAAGAGCAACTGGCGCAGGAGCAGCGTCTTGCCCTGCTGCAACGAAATTTCGTCTCCATGGCTTCTCATGAGTTTCGCACGCCGCTGACTATTATCGACGGACACGCTCGGCGGTTGAGCAAAATGAAAGATTCGATAAGCGCCGGACAGATCGACGAACGAGCGGGTAAGATCCGCGCGGCGGTGCTGCGCGTCACCCATTTGATCGATAATCTTCTGAATTCCGCGCGGGTCATCGACGGCGGTCCCGAGCTTTATTTCCAGCCCGCCGAAATGGACGTCGCAGTGCTTTTGCACGAAGTCTGTCAGCTACACCGCGAGATGGTGCCGAGCGCACAGATTGTTGAGCATTTTACGCCGACAGTGCCGTTGCCTGTAACCGCCGATGCGAAGTTGCTGTTTCAGGTTTTCAGCAACTTATTGTCCAATGCGGTCAAGTATTCGCCCGCCGGCGGCGCGATCGAAGTTGATGCTGCTGTCACCGGCGACTCGGTCCTGGTGGCGGTCGTCGACCACGGAATTGGCATACCTGCCGCCGACATCGGCCGCTTGTTCGAGCGCTATCACCGTGGCAGCAATGTCTCCGGTATCGTGGGGACGGGCGTCGGGCTTTATCTCGTCAAGATTGCGATCGACTTGCATGGCGGGCGTATCGAGGTGCAGAGCAGGGAAGGTGGAGGCTCGCGTTTCACCGTTACGCTACCCGTCGCGACTGCGGCGGTAGGTAGGGAGCGCGAACCGATAACGGACCAGGAGCGGGTGCTGGTCGATGCGCCGTCAATAACAGTTCCTTCGGACGGAGTACCATGAAAACAATTGCGTTCGCTGTGGTTGCAATCTTTGCGATGGTTTTCAGCGCCTTCGCGGCGCCAACCGCCCCGCCGGCCGCGCCGCCATCATTGCTACAACGGGTCGATTGGCAAACGCCGGAGCAACTGCCGCCACGATTGCGCAACCATTGCGCCTACGATGTCGAGAGCGGTCGGCCCTATTGCTCGGACCACTGCGGGTTCAACTATCAGGTCTACGCCTGTTCGCGCCATTCGTTCGGCTGCTGCCGAGTAGGCTTTGGCTATTGCGATTGGACCGGCCTCTTGCGCTGCCATCCTTAAGAAGCGAACAGATAGTCCCACCACTGTGAAAGCGGAGCTGCGAGCGCGTTAGCTCGGCCGTTGTCGGATTTTCAAACACGGCCGCGTTCGCCAAATGGCGACGGCCTGTAGATGCATAGGGAGGAAAAGAAGATGGATGAAGGTACACGCTCAGCCGCCGGATTGCCGGGTCGGAACGATGTGCCTCCGGTGGCGTATGACCGCGCACCGGCTTACCGCGCCATGATCACCGAGAAAGACGTCGTCGTGCCGATGCGAGATGGCGTCAATCTTTCGGTTGATATCTACCGCCCTGACGCTGACGAGAAATTTCCCGCCCTGTTGGCGTTTGCGATCTACAACAAGGATTTTCAGGGACCGGATATCAAGGATGTCCTGCCGCCGCAGCCAAGCTGGTCGTCGTTGTGGATGGGTCCCATTGAAGCCGGCGACACCAAATTTCTGACTTCCCGCGGCTACGTGCACATCATTGGCTCGCCGCGCGGCGTAGGCAAATCCGAGGGCGGCGGCAGCCGCGAATGGGATAGCTATGATCTGATCGAATGGATCGCCGGCCAGCCCTGGTGCGACGGCAATGTCGGCATGGTGGGCATTTCCGGATTTGGCGCCGAGCAATTCCACGCGGCACGGCAGAACCCGCCGCACCTCAAGGCGATCTTTCCTTACGACCCGCGCGGGGCCTACGGCACACTAGGCAGCTTCCGCGAGGAATATCCAGGCGCGATGATACATCTGTTTCGCTATCTGGTCGCGCACTTCTCCGCGATTCATCAGAACAAGGGAAAACCCGGCGCGCTGCCGCCCGAGAAAGAAGCCTACTGGCGGGAGGCAATGAACAATCCCGACTACAAAATGTATCCGCACCTCTACAACGTGATCACCCAGCGCGGCCAGCACATGCCGCCCATTTTCGAGATGCTGATCGATCCGTACGACAAAGAAGAAGTTGTGCGCGCGGCTGAGCAATCGTTCGAGCGCATCAAAATCCCCGCCTACACCGGCGCCGGCTGGTACGGCTATACCTACAAAACCCACCTCAACGGTGCGCAAAGCTATTTCGAAAAGATCAAAGCGCCGAAGAAGCTGCTCTTTGCCGGGCCGACACACTTGGAGCGGCCGTTCCATACCATGCACTCGGAGATACTGCGGTGGTATGATCATTGGCTTAAGGGCATCGACACCGGCGTTATGGACGAGCCGCCGGTACGCTATTGGCTGATGGGAGCGAACGAGTGGCGCACCGGCGCTGATTGGCCGCTACCGGAGACGCAGTGGACGAAATTTTACCTCAACAGTTGGGAGCGCCTGCAGGTCCATCCCTTCGTCCCAGCGAGCGCCGAGGAAGAACTGCCGCCCGATGCATTCGTGCAAATGCCACCCACCCAGACCAATAAAGTCGCGAAGTTGCGTTACCTGACGGAGCCGCTGCCGTACGATATCGTCATGGTCGGACCGGCGGTGCTGAATTTGCATGCCGCGATCGATCAGGACGATACGAACTGGTTCGCCGTGCTTAAGGATGTAGGCCCAGACGTTTCAGTACGTACGGTGCGCGAGGGCGAACGCGAAATACCCGAGAATTTGGCCGAGCGGGAATTAACCCGCGGTTGGCTCAAGGCTTCCCACCGCGCCGTCGACGCGGCGCGATCGAAGCCATGGCGGCCATGGCATCCGTTGACCCGAAGTGCACAGAAGAAGATCGTCCCTGGAGAGATCAACGAATACAACATTGAAATCATGGCCACGGCCAATCTGTTCCGCCGGGGGCATCGCCTTTGCCTGGAGATCGCCAGTGCCGACATGCCGACGGGTGTCGCTGGCGCGACCAATGTCGAATATATCGCCCCGCATATTTGCAGCAGCAAAACGACTCTGCACAAGATTTATCACGACGAGCGGCGGCCTTCGCATCTGTTGCTGCCGATCATTCCGCAATGAGAATTAGTTAAATTGCGAATGAAATCCTTAAGTCTCGGCTGACCATTGCCGGGCAAAACCGGCCGGTGCGCGCGCGTATTAGCGGGACGTTCGCCGTGGCGTGCTGAAATGCGCCGTTTAGCACTGGTGGAATCCGGTTTCGTACATGCGTCCTTTAATCGTCTTTGCCGCCTTGGCGATGGCGGCCGCAATGGTCGTTCCGCGCTACGCCTCGCAAGTTGCTGCGCCTGCCCCAGGGGCCGCGCCGGCTCCGCGCGTGGCGACGGCTTCACGGGCGGCTCCCGCTTCCGTAGCGCAGGACAGGGTGTCGAATTATGCGCGGTCGGTCGTGGTGCCGCGCGATGCGCGCGGCCACTTTCAGGTTGACGCGCAGGTCGACGGCGGACGTCTCAGCTTCATGGTGGATACCGGCGCGTCGGTGATTGCGCTTACCGCTAGCGACGCCGCGCGGCTCGGCATCCACCCTTCGCCCGGTGAATTCGTCGCCGAAGTGAGAACCGCGAACGGCACGGTGCGCGCGGCGCCGACGCAGCTCGACACCGTGGAAGTCGGCGATCTCTTGGTCCGTGACGTGGCCGCTGTTGTGCTTCCCGACGAAGCCTTGAGCGACAACCTCCTCGGCCTGTCGTTCTTGTCCCGGCTGCGGCGCTTTGAATACAGCGACGGCAAGCTGGTGCTTGAGCAATAAGGACGGCCGTATTTGGTTAACCATTTCACCAGGGTCGCAACAGCCAGCGGAGAAGTTAACTCCGTGACCAGGCGGGTCTTCTATTCGCGCAACGAAAAATCAATGCCTTTCACGTATTCGTAACGTATAGAAACCGCGATGCCGGCGAAACCGGATTGCGCAAGTGAGGCGGGTAGCGTGCTGCAAAGTCCGACCGGATTTATTCAACGCCGCGCACCACGCGTTTTTCGATTCGCGCGCGCCAGCGAGGCGGCGACCGCTGTCGAGTTCGCGCTTATTGCGCCCGCGTTTTTGGCTACCTTGATCGCGGTATTTCAGACCTGCGTCGTTATGTTTGCGCAGACTGTTTTGCAGAACGCCACCAATACGGCAGCCCGGTATTTCCTGACCGGCCAGGCGCAGAACCTCGGTTGCACGGCAAGCCAGATCATCAATGGCGGCTGCGGCACCCTTGCAGCGGTGTGTCCGGCCGCGATGTTTAATTGCGCCAACATGTATCTATCGGTGCAGAACTACTCTTCATTTTCTTCCGCCAGCACATCGTCGCCGGCGATGTATAACGGCAGCACCGCAATCACCAGCTTCCCCTATGATCCCGGCACGCCCGGCGACATTATGGTCGTGCAGCTTCTTTACGCGTGGCCGGTGGTTGGGGGGCCGTTGGGATTCACGCTCGCCAACTTGCCGAACGGCTCCGCCGAAATGATGGGCGTCAGCACCTTCCGAGTCGAGCCTTATTGATGGCCATGATGATCGAGAATGCACTAGACTGGTTATTGGGCGTGGTGATCC
>Ga0070765_100002223_pt1 | contig 12094 bp, 10 predicted proteins | sample HubBroMetageWFT5_FD_71516 | JGI IMG/M metagenome (GOLD analysis project Ga0070765, IMG submission 71516) | Warmed and freeze-thawed soil microbial communities from the Hubbard Brook experimental Forest, New Hampshire - Hubbard Brook CCASE Soil... | ecosystem: Environmental > Terrestrial > Soil... | reverse complement strand
CTCATCAAACAGCGATGCGGTTCGCTGCTCGTTGTCAGCCTGACGTCGTTCCAACTGGGAGAGAACAGATTCGGGGACCGCGTCCTTGATTTCAAGCGTCCTGAGCTTCTGCAGGAAATAGAGGGCCAAACCACTCGCGTCCAGCCAGTGAAAGTTATGCTTCCAGCGGTGTGCTGCAAAGGCCCGCAAAGTCTGTCTATGGTGCGGCGCGTCAGTAGCGCGAAACGTCGCGATGACCGCCGCAGCTAGCTCTCGGTCCATGTGGGGAGCTTCAACATCGCAAGAGAAAAGTTAGCGGGTACGCCTGAAGCCGCGTTGCTGCGAACGGCGTTCAGAGATCGGCTCGATATCCAGCTCACTAACCTCGACCGCGACTGAACGCAGAATGAAGTCGAGCGATAGAACGACTCGAAGCTCTTGCTTCCGTCGCAGTAGAATGCCTTCCATGTCTGTGAGCGGACCACCAATGATACGTACACGATCGCCCACCTTGAGGAAGGGGTGAGGTTCGGCCCGGCAGATGACACTCAGAATACGCAGGGCCTCGATGTCTTCCTGGGCTAGCGCGGTGGGACGGGCGGAGTTCACTGCGAAGCCAATAACTCCAGGGAGCTGTAAGAGTCGTAGTTTCTCACGCAGTGGGACTCTGACAAACAGGTAGCAGGGAAACAAGGGGAGTTCGACGTCGGCGACGACCCCATTCCTCCAGCGATTTCTGCACCTGTGCAAAGGTAGGAACTCCTCGATCGCCCGGGCCCGTAGTTCTTCTGCCACGCGCTTCTCGTGACGTGGCCGTGTTTGAACGGCGTACCACTCCGGAGGGCTCAGCGATGAGTCCACAGTGTGGAAGCCAGAATCAACAACCGGAAGGTCGGGCAGCCGCGCTGTTTTCGCTATAGGTTGGATCTGCATAATATGGTGTCTTTCGAGTCCTGCCTCAACAATGTACGTTAGCTTCGCCCTGTCACTTAGGATTGTGTGACCTACCCGATGCAAAAGCACCCATTTGGACTGACAAAGTCCGCCGATTCGGCACTGTCGAAGGAGTTGTGCAACGACTGTCGTTGTCGACGTTGCTCTAATTCGAAGTACCGTTTTCTTTGTCGATTCACCGCTGCGGTAAGTAGAGAGTCACCGGCAGCATCGTGAATGCAGTCACAATAGACTTACGAAATTTCCGTGTTGTCAAGCGCGCATCGCGGAGTTGTGACTTTTTTGTCAATTGCGACAGTGTTGCCGATTCGAAGCTTTGTAGAAACTGCTTGGCGACAAGGTCCCATGCTTGCGAAACTACTGCGCGAAATCGAGGCCGGTTGCTGTTGCTGCATCGAAAGTGTGGCCTTTCGGCTCGTCGTCTTCCAACGAACGCCGAACAATACCGAATACCGACAGGAATATAACGCCCGCAATAATTTTGGCGAATCCGGCGCCGAGTAAAGCCATCCGGTGAATCAGAAAATATCCACAACCGAGTGAAAGAACGCCGGATGCCAGGCTCACCATCGCCAATGCGCGCGAGCGTCCGAAGGCAAGTGCTGCATACTGAGGAACGACGCTGAGGGCGAGAAGTCCATTACCAATTGCCATCGCCACCAGCAGGTCATGATATTGCGCAGCTGCCATTACTATCGCCGCAAGTAGCCCGAAGCCGCAGTTGAGCGCCAGGACGGCCATCGTCGATCGAAGCGCGCCGGTGCTATCTCTGCAGCCGCGATACTTGTACACGTACTTCGTAGCCCCGTCGCCGAAACCTCCGCCCAATCCGCTTGCCGTGGCGGCTATGGAATTCACCAGCATCCATGTGTCGTACTGTTGCACTCCCAATGCCCGCAGCAGCAGGGGCGCTCCGATCAGCATCAGCGCTGGCTGCGAAACATAGTCCAGCAAACTGTTGAAAACATTCTGCCGTATTGTTCGCGACAAAACTGTCATAGGGAACGTACTGCTCGCTCGCACGACTCCGCAGCCCTAAACCTTCCCAGCCGTTCAAGCAGGATGGGCAGCAATTCATCGACGAAGCGTGCGGCGGAAATGGAAGAAGCCAGGAACCCCAGGATCTCGCGGCGCTCGCAATCAAGTACAAGCACTGTGCCTGTTCCCACAAGAAGCGTCGTTAAAGGCGGCGCCGAAATGATGGATACACCGGAATCGCCCGAAGGGGCGTCGCGATCGCGAATTACTTTTGCCAACAGCAACGTGTGCGATCCAGGACCAATAGAGCCGCAGGTCCACGGTTGCATTCTTGCCACAATTTCGACATCGTCGGTGTGGAATTCGATCTCAACGTTGTGAATCAAGACTCTGGTGGAATGTGGCGTTGGGGCGAAACGTCGCAGCAAATCCGGTACCCCTGTTTCCGCCGAACTCACGCCGTCACCTCCTGGTGCTGCTCCGCCAAGAAAGCCCGCAGTCCTCGCACCGCCGTGTCCGGCGGCCCCCCATAACTTAATTTCCAGCAGGACAGTCGCGAAATTTGATCAACGACGGCTGCGCGGGCCTGGATCATCTCGCCCAGTTCCGGAGGAAGCCGCTCCACACTGCGTCCCACATAGCGTTGCGCCTCTTCGCCGCAAACTGGACGCAGGTGGCAGCCTGACTCAGGTGTACGTTCCAGAAAGAAAAACCACTGCGGCTCACACGAGAGTTGTACCTGAGCGCCGAGTTCGTTCGGCGATAACTCATAGGCCAGCTCTTCATTCAAGGCAGGCGCTAGCGAGTAGTTAGCCAGAGCGGGGAAGTGTTTCATCGCGTCGGGCAGCAGTTTTGCAGGTACTGACATTCCGTGTGCAGTGATTTGGCCGCTATGCATAGCCATATAAGACCAGTCATCGGAGATGTACCCAAACCCGTTCTGCGCCAGCGCGACCGACAAGGTTGACTTGCCCGCTCCGGAATCTCCACCAATGAGCATTCCCTCACCGTCAAACGTCAGACATGCTGCATGGACCGGAACCACGCCCACTGCGGGTCCCAGAACCCCCATCGTGATCGGCAGAAGAATGCGGTCCCAAAAGCCGTGATCGGCGGCAACTTCTTCGCTGATTGTCGCGATAACTTTTCGACGCGCCAGATCAAATACGAATATGTTCGCTTCTCCAAAGGACGCGGTGACCAGGTGGGCCAGTCCGCGAAAATGAGGCCGCCTGGAACCGATGTCCCTCTCGCCAGTTGTGACGACCTGAATTTCGAAAGCGCCAATCCCCTCTTGTGCATTGTTGGCCCGCCACTTACGCAAAGTGTCTCCCACAATGTGAGAGTTGGCCCTGAGGTTACACAGGGCTCCGGCTAGCTTCAATTCATCGCTATAAGTAAGTGCGGCCTCGTCGATGACGACTTCCCGTCCCATTGGAAATCACTGTATCGCGGAATCCAACGCGAAACGCGTTCTCCAACTAAAGCTGACAAATTGTTGACATGGCGGTGACAACCGGTGTGGTGAGGAATCTTAGGATGCCTTCACTACGGAATGTCGGCATGAAGAAAAAAATCGTTTTCTTCTTTCCATCGTTTGCAAGCAGTGAAGCCACCGCACCACTCGGCATCTTGGCGGTCGCGACACCGCTAATGCGGGCTGGCTACGAGATTTGCCTTATCGATTCCACAATTACCCCCAATTACAAGAAGCGCGTCTTGGAAGAGGCCCGCGATGCGATCTGTCTGGGTATCTCGCTCGTGACCGGCCCTATGATCCGCGAGACTGTCGAAATCGCGCGCGCTCTTAAAGAATGGAATCCCGATTTCCCGATCATCCTCGGTGGCTGGCATCCATCGTTGCTGCCGACCCAGACGCTGGAAGCTTCCTTTGTCGATTACGTGGTCCGCGGGCAGGGAGAAGACGCGCTGCTGGAGCTGGTGCAGCACATCGAGAGCCGATCGGCCCCTGACTTCGTGGCCGGCATCGGTTTCAAACGGGACGGCAAGTTGATCTTCACCCAGGAGCGTCCGCTGCGGCCTCTCGTGGAGATGCCTCCCAAGGCCTACCACCTCGCGGACTTTGACGCCTACGAGCGGCTCTGCGGACGCCGGTGGGCCATGTACACCTCCAGCCTGGCCTGCCCCTTCAATTGCGCGTATTGCACCAACGCAGGTGTCTACGGACGCAAATGGAATGCTTTGCCTGCAGAGCAGTTTGTGCAGGAGACGGTCGAACTCACGCGGCGTTACGACCTGGAGATGCTGTGGATCGTCGATGACAACTTCCTGGTTGACCTCGATCGCGCGCGGGAAATTGCGGCCGGACTGGTGCGCGAGGGCGCGAACTTCCAATGGAGCATTCAGGCGACGACTAACCTGGTGGCGCGGCTGTCGCTGGAAGACCTGAAGCTGTTGCGACGCAGCGGTCTGCACCAGATTTGTCAGGGAGCCGAGTCGGGATCGAAGAAGATGCTGGATGCCATGAACAAGGATTTCCAGAACTTCGATTCGATCTATGAGAGTGCGGCGCGCTGCATTTCCGCGGGTATTCGACCTTCCTTCAACATCATCTTTGCCTTTCCGGGAGAAGGACGACCAGAACGCCAGGAGACGGTGCGCTTCATTATGGACATGTGCCGCCGCTTTCCCGGCGCGGAATTCTGGACCAATATCTTCACCCCATATCCGGGCGCGCCTATCATGGAGCGGGCGAAAGAGATCGGCATAGATGTGCCTACCTCGTTCGAAGGCTGGGCCGATTTCTTCCCAAGGTACACAAAGCTGCCATGGCTCAATGGCCGCGATCATCACCGACTGCAGATCATGCGCGACTATCTGCGTATCGCTTTCGATCGCATTCCGATTGCTGCCGATCGACGCAGTCGCTTCACGCGGGCGGCACAGAAGTGTATCTCGTTACCTGCTCGCTGGAGACTCGAGCATGACGCGCTCGCGTTTCCCGTTGAGCTGTGGATCAACGACAAGTTGAAAGAGAGAACTGCAGCGTCCATGAAACCTGTGGTTGACGCCAAGCGGCTGGAGCCGGCTGCGGAACAGGTGGCGTGCTGATGCGCGGTAAGGTCATCCTGTTTTATCCGCCTTACGACGGGCCGCCGCTAAGCGCGCCGCTGTGTTTGCTGACACTGGCTGCCACGTTGAGGGAGGCAGGGTTCGAGGCTGTGGTGATCGATGCAGCGATCGAGCCCGATTACAAACGCCGCATCTTGCGGGAAGCATCGACTGCGTTGTGCTTGGGTATCTCGGTGCTGACAGGCCCGATGATTCGCGGGGCCATTGAAGTTTCTGAGGCGATCAAGGAGCAGTATCCGGCGTTGCCCGTCGTTTTCGGAGGCTGGCATCCCAGCCTGCTTCCGGCAGAGACGCTTAACGAGCCGCTGGTTGACGCGGTCGTCCGCGGACAGGGTGAGATCACCCTGCTGCAACTCGCAGGGGCATTAAGCGACGGCACACCGCTCGGAGGCATTACCGGTCTCTCGTGGAAGACCGACGGTGTCGCGCACCACAATGTCGAACGACGTGTGCAGCCGTTGGAATCGCTGCCGGTGCCGGCATTCGACCTGGTCGACTTCGATGCCTACGAGCGTGCGTGTGGCGTGCGTAAGCTGGCCTACGCCACCAGCGTTGGATGTCCCTATGCCTGTAACTACTGCACGGACATGGTCTTCTACAAGCGACGCTTCAACGCCCTGTCGGCGGAACGAGTGGCCGGCGAACTGGCCGCGTTGGTCACACGGTACCGCATCGCAGAAGTGGCTCTGCTCGACTCAAACTTTCCTGTCGACCTGAAGCGTGCGCTGCGTATCGCGGCCGCGATTAAAGAATCCGGAGTGAGGTTCCGCTGGACCTTCCAGGCGTCGACCGACTTTCTGTGCCGCATGAGTGAAGACGAGGTTCGATTGTTGGGTGACAGCGGCGTTTCGCACATGGGATTTGGTACCGAGTCAACATCTGAAGATGTTCTGAAGCTGATGAACAAACGCCACCAACGCGTTGACGAGATGTTCGAGACTGCGCGTAAAGCGAACCTGGCAAACATTCGCGTCACCTTTAACCTGATCTTCGGCTATCCGGGTGAGACCGAGGCAGACCGCGCCATCACTTTCCGAACGATGAGTGAGATTGCGCGTCAGTTTCGCAATGTGAGCTTCTCGCCGAATATCTTCACGCCCTATCCGGGTATTCCCATCTGGCCGCAGCTTCGCGAGTTGGGTGTTCACGAGCCGAAGTCGCTACGTGAGTGGATGGAGATGCCCTTGGGTGCGAACGTTCTTCCATGGCTGCAAGGCAAGGAACTCGAGCGGCTGCAGAGAATGCTCGAATACTTCTTGCTCAACAGCCAGATTCACCATTCGCGGAGCAAGAGCTTCCCGCTGTTGCGCCGTGGAGTCCGCCGCATTGTGGAAGCACCGATACGTTGGCGATTACGTCGCAGCCGCTATGCCTTTCCCTGGGAGCTGTGGTTAGCGCGTTCAACGGAACGCCTTGTGTTGCGGCGGTCTTTGGTTACTGGGCAGGAGCTTCCGGAGGAGCCGGCAAGCGCATGTTGAAGCGACTAAATATGGGAGGTGAACGGTGACTGACGTTCTGCTGACCCATTCGTATCACTTGCCGTATGACCGGAAGCAGGTACGAAAAATGCAGCCATATCTGCCGCTGGGAACGTTATACGCCGCGTCGGTCTTGCGCGCGCAGAACATTCCTGTGGCCGTATTCGATAGCATGCTCAGCGACCCGACCGCTGGATTCCCCGTCGCGCTTAAACAACACTCGCCCAGGATAGTGGCGATCTATGAAGACGATTTTAACTTTCTCTCCAAGATGTGTTTGACGCGCATGCGCGAGCTGGCGTGGTGGATGATCGGCGTCGCACGCCGCGCTGGCGCCACTGTGATCGTCCACGGTTCCGATGCCACTGATCATGCGGAAGAGTATCTGCGAAACGGCGCCGACTACGTCCTGGTTGGCGAAGCCGAGAGAACGCTGTGTGAACTCTGCGAACAGTTGCTGCAAGGGAATGAGCCAGGAACCCTGGACGGCCTGGTGAGTCTCAACTCGGTCACCCAGGAATTGCGCAGCACTCCGCCGCTGCCGAGAGCCAGTTCATGGTCAGACCTGCCAGAACCGGCGCGAGATCTTGTCGATGCTGCCCCTTACCGTGACGCGTGGCGGGATGCCCACGGCTACTTCTCGATGAACGCAGTGGCGAGCCGCGGCTGTCCCTATCGCTGTAACTGGTGCGCCAAGCCGATTTCCGGCGACCGTTTTCACGTACGCCCGGCTGAGGCCGTTGCGGAAGAGATGCTTCGGCTGAAAGCAGATTACGGGGTGGAGCACATATGGTTCGGCGATGACGTCTTCGCACTGAGTCATCGCTGGGCGGAACAACTCGCCGATGAAGTCGAGAAACGAAACTGCGCAGTTCCATTCAAGATTCAGTCGCGCGCTGACCTCATGACGGAGGCGACCGTGCAAGCCTTACGGCGTGCCGGATGCGCTGAGGTCTGGATGGGTGTCGAGTCCGGCTCGCAAAAAATCCTTGATGCAATGGATAAAGGTTTGCGGGTTTCTGAAGTGGTCGACGCGCGCAGGCGGCTTAAGGATGCTGGGATACAGGCCTGTTATTTCTTGCAATTCGGCTACCCCGGAGAAACCTGGAAAGAGATTCAACAGACGATCGCCCTGGTACGTCTCACCCATCCCCACGACATCGGGGTGTCTGTTTCTTATCCGCTGCCAAACACTAAGTTCTACGAGAAGGTGCAAGCCGAGCTGGGCCACAAGCGCAATTGGACCGATAGCGACGACCTGTCTGCGATGTTTACCGCCGAATATAGCGACACGTTCTACCATGCCGTTCGCGATGCACTGCATGCCGAGGTTGACTCCTGGCGCAACCAGGTGGCACGTGACCAGGTCGCCAGCCTGTGGCAGCGGGTGACAGAACTTGAGCCGATCAGCCGAAACCCAAGCGCTACCCGTTTCCGTATGGAGACCGCAAGCCGCACAGGCGGTTCCTCGCAGCTTCTCCCACTCTGTGAGATAGCCGCCGCCACGAGGGAGGCCTGAATGCCAGAGTTGCTTCTCACCCACGGCTATTTCATGTTCGAAGACCCCAAGGAGCTGCAGATCCTCAAGCCGTATGCGCCCCTAGGCATTCTGTACTTGTGCTCGCATCTTCGCGCCAAAGGCTTCGACGTCGATGTCTTCGACACGACATTTAGTACCCGCGATCTGCTGTTTCACCATTTGCGAAGCGAGAAGCCTTCGGTGCTCGGGATGTACGCCAATCTGATGACCCGGCACAACGTCGTCGACATTCTGCGGGTCGCTCGCCAGGCGGGATGGAAGACCGTCGTCGGCGGTCCGGAACCTGGCGCCTACGCTCAGGAATACCTGGAAGCAGGCGCAGATGTCGTTGTTTTCGGCGAAGGTGAAATCACTACGCAGGAAGTCCTGGAAGCTTTTCGATCCGGGGACTCCAGCGCCGTGACGAAGGTCGCCGGCATAGCATTCCTCGATGACGCCGGCGTGATGCATCAGACACCTCCACGAGCGCAGATTCGCGACTTGGACGCACAACCTTGGCCTGCCAGAGATGCGATCGATATTCCGCGATACGTGCAGACCTGGAAGAATGCACATGGAAAAGGTTCGGTGTCGTTCATCACGGCGCGTGGGTGCCCTTACAAGTGCCGCTGGTGCAGTCATCAGGTTTTCGGTACGACCCACCGCAGGCGCAACCCGGTCCTGGTAGTGGATGAGGTGGAGTGGTTGCTGCAGCGCTATTCGCCTGATATGGCGTGGGTGGCGGACGACGTCTTCACGATTCATCACGGCTGGATTCGCGACTATGCCGCGGAGATGAAGCGCCGCGACCTGCGCGTGCCATTCGAATGCATCTCGCGCGCGGATCGACTGAACGAAGAGATGCTGGACCTCCTCGCAGAACTGGGCTGCTTCCGCATCTGGATCGGCTCGGAGAGCGGGTCGCAACGAATTCTTGACGCGATGGAACGAGGCGTCAAGGTGGAGCAGGTGCAGAAGGCGATTGAGTTGAGCCGGGCGCGCGGCATCCAGAGCGGCATGTTTCTGATGTGGGGTTATGAAGGCGAACAACTGCCGGACATTGAAGCAACGATCGAGCACGTTAAGCGGTCGCGGCCGGACATTTTCTTTACCACGGTGGCATATCCCATCAAGGGCACACCGTATTACGAGCGGACGAGAGATCGCCTCGTTCAACTAAAGGCGTGGAGTGATAGCTCCGATCGTGAGCTCAAGATCAAAGGGCGCCATTCAAGCAGGTTTTACGACTACGCCGACCGCCTGCTGCGCGATGAGGTGGCGCTCTCCAATCTAGCAAACAGAAACGCGACGGACCCGGTCGTAATAGCGGACTTGCAGTCGCGAATTCGCGCCAACCGTGAAGGTCTGACTTCGACGTACGCGGAGGTGGAGGCATGACCACGTGCTCAGGTGCCGCCGTCCATAACGCCGGATTAGCGTTCAACACGATCGCGGAGCAGTACGACGAAATGTTCACCCACTCGCTGATAGGACGAAGTCAACGCGGCGCGGTATGGGAAGTGCTGCGCCAGACATTCACGAGCGGTGAGAGAGTTGTGGAATTGAATTGTGGTACCGGTGAGGACGCGCTTTTTCTGGCGCGAATGGGCGTGTCGGTTGTCGCGTGCGACGCGTCAGAGGGCATGATTGCGGTGGCCACTCGTCGAACGACGGGGGAGATCCGCAGAGATCAGGTGCAGTTCAAGGTTCTTTCCAACGAGCGGATCGGCGAGCTAGGCGATGCGGGAGTCTTCGACGGGGCGTTCTCTAATTTCTCCGGCCTGAACTGTGTTGCCGACCTGTCCGCGGTTGCACGTCAGCTGGCATCCCTAATCAAGCCCTGCGGCCGCATTCTACTGTGCTTTTCCAGCCGTGTTTGTTTGTGGGAGACATTGTGGTACCTAGCCCATGGAGAAATGTCGCGTTCAGTGCGGCGCTGGAAGGGAAGTGCCACAGCGGCCCTTGCTGATATCGCCTTGCGAGTGCAGTATCCCACAATGACAGACATACAAAAGCAATTCCGGCCATTTTTTCGCTTGCGCGGTTGCAAAGGTATCGGCGTTGCGGTTCCGCCATCGTACGTGGAGCACGTGGCTCGTAAACATCCACGCGCGCTAAACGGGTTGATGGCAATTGATCGCACCGTTGCCGCATGGCCGGGCTTTCGCGTGATCGGAGATCACATGTTGCTCACATTGGAAAGGTCCGAGATATGAGAGCGACAGCGAAACGGCAGAGTCCGGTCACTGAGCACGACCGGTCCGGCTTGGAACTGGGATTGCAATGTCCACAGTGCGGCGTTCCCGTCGGCACCTTGCGGCAAGATGAGTTTCCTCCTGAGTTCCTGTATTCGTGTGCGACCTGCCATTTCCAGATGCTGAACGAGGATGGCATCTGGAAAGCATTGCCTGCAGTACGCAAAGCGCATTTCGAGCGCTTTCTTCGCGAATACCAGGTCGTACGAGAAGCGGAAGGACGCGGCAGCCGTGATCCCGAATACTACCTGGCCTTACCGTTTCAGGATCTGTCTGGGCACAACCAGCAGCAATGGGCGATTCGGTCGCGCACGTATACCTTCCTGGAACAACGAATTCTGCCCGAAATCGAAGCCCAAGCGGCGCGCAATCTGAGTGTTCTTGACCTTGGTGCAGGGAATGGCTGGTTGAGTTATCGCCTGGCGCTGCGGAAGCACCTGCCGGTGGCGGTCGATGTGTTTACTTCGGACCTGGATGGTTTGGCTGCTGCCGCTCATTACCGGAAGAAGCTGCCGGGGCTGTTCCCTCGATTCCAGGCTGAAGTTGATCGTCTTCCATTCGCAGACAGGCAATTCGACCTGGCGATTTTTAACGCATCGTTCCATTACTCCGAGGACTATTTCGAGACGCTTGGGGAAGCGATTCGCTGTCTGCGCGCGGGAGGTACGGTGATTATCGCTGACACAGCGTGGTACACGGCTGACGAGAGTGGACAACGCATGCTGGCAGAGCGTCGGCACACGTTTAGCAAGCAATATGGATTTCCCGCGGACGCTATCCCAAGCCTTGAATATTTGACCGACGAGAGGCTTGCTGCTCTCGAGCAGCAGTTTGGCATTCGCTGGAAAATCTACTCGCCATTCTACGGGATGGGTTGGGCCATGCGGCCTCTGGCGGCGAAGCTGAAACGTAAGCGTGAGCCCTCGCGCTTCCGGATCTATGTTGCGGAGGTGGCCAGGTGATCGTTCTTTTCAATCCGCGCGCCACCCGGCCGCGTAATTGCCGTCTCCCTTTGTCGGTGCTCGCCTTAGCCGCCGTGCTCGAAGGCCGTGAGGAGTATGCGATTGTCGACGGCAACATAGACAGCGATCCAACTGCCAGCATCCTTCAACTCATCGACGAGCAGCGTGTGGAAATGCTGGGCGTAACCTGCATGCCCGGACCGCAGATGGCTGCGGCCATGGAATCGAGCCGCGAGATCCGGCGGCTGCGTCCGAATGTACCGATTGTCTGGGGCGGGTACTTCCCATCCACCTACACCGACGCCACCTTGAATGCCGCTTACGTTGACTACGCAGTCCGAGGCCAGGGCGAGGACACGTTACTGGAACTGCTGGATGCTTTGCGGGGCGCACGCCCTTTTGAATCAATTGCGGGGCTCTCTTATAAAGACGTATTCGGCCTGCATTATCACAATCCCGAGCGGGTGATGAGGGGGCCGGATTCGTTTCCCTGGATGCCTTTTCACAGTCTGCCGGTCCAGAAATATCTGAGGCCATCCTTCTTCGGACGACGCACCGCGGTTCATCACGCCAGCATAGGCTGCCCGTTCCGCTGCAGTTTTTGCGGTGTACACGCCGCCTATGGCTCGCGGGAGAGATTCGAGAATCCGGCACGCACGGCGGCGATTCTTGAGCATCTTGCGACCAAATACGGCGCTGACTCGGTTCAGTTCTATGACATGAACTTCTTCCTTCGGGAAGATCACGCGTGCGACCTGGCAGGGCGGCTCGCGCCACTGGGCCTCCGCTGGTGGTGCGAGGCACGCGTGGACGTGATGTCGCGATACTCCGACGCAACCCTGGCCGCGCTGAGACGTGGAGGTTGCACCATGATCT